>Ga0209725_1000249_pt1 | contig 33234 bp, 34 predicted proteins | sample I18A1metaG_FD_184145 | JGI IMG/M metagenome (GOLD analysis project Ga0209725, IMG submission 184145) | Lake sediment bacterial and archeal communities from Gulf of Boni, Indonesia to study Microbial Dark Matter (Phase II) - ​I18A1 metaG... | ecosystem: Environmental > Aquatic > Freshwater > Lake...
GGGGGATGTTTTCTCTGGGCACAACTCAAGCAGAGGCATTCGGGTTGTCTAGGCTTGGTCAAGAGACTTTCAATATCATAGAAGACTTTGAAAAGCCTGTCGTAGCCGCTGTTGACGGGTACGCTTTGGGCGGCGGGTTCGAACTTGCTCTAGCCTGCGATTTGATCGTCACGTCGGAACGATCGATGTTTGGACAAGCGGAGATTAACCTTGGACTCATCCCAGGTTGGGGAGGCTCGCAGCGACTCACAAGGATCGTTGGAAAGAATCGAGCAAAGTTAATGGCATTCACAGGGGACATGGTTTCAGCTGAGGAAGCGAAGTCGATGGGTTTAGTCAGCAAAGTCTTCCCGGCTGCCGAATTTGAGAGGGGCGTTGATGAATTCGTAAGCAAACTTGTATCGAAGAGTCCTGCAGCGGTGAGCTTGGTGAAATCAGCCATCAACAAGGGTCTCGAGGTCAGCTTAGAGAAGGGGTTGGAATATGAGACACAAAACTTCGCAAAATGCTTCGAAACAGTTGAGTACAGGGAACGTTTGAAGGCATTTTTGGAGAAGAGAAAACCTACGGACCGAGCAAGTTAGACAGCGTCTGTGAGAGACTTTGGAAAGGCCGTGGTTCAAGGCTTGGCCTAAAGGAGCGCCTAGCAAACTTGACTCTCCCAACTTCTCGATGGGCGAGATGCTCAAGAGAGCATCATCCTGCAGACCTGACGGAATCGCGGTTATATTCGGCGACACTAGAATAACCTATGCGCTTCTTGATGAATATTCAGACAGGTTCGCATCGAGTTTAGGGAGAATCGGCGTAGCGAAGGGAGATCGCGTCGCTCTCTATCTTCCAAATACTCCACAGTTCATAATCAGCTACTTTGGAATTCTCAGACTGGGGGGTGTTGTGGTTGCATGCAGCCCGCTCTACAAAGAAAGAGAGCTCCTCCATCAACTGAACGATTCCCAAGCAGAGACCGTGGTCTGTCTAGCGTCTAACTATCAGACCGTCAAGAACATCTTTCAGAATTCTAAGGTCAGGCAGGTCATACTCGCCGAGGATCAGGATTTCAAACCGTCCTTGCAACAGGTCGAGGCGGCCAGCCAAATATCCGCAGAAACAGGTTTGGATATCAGCCTGAGATTTCGTGACTTGCTTCAGATGCCCGCTTCATCACATGTTGCGGTTCAGGTAAATCCGGATCGGGATCTGGCCCTACTCCAGTACACAGGTGGAACGACAGGCACCCCGAAAGGGGCTATGATAACCCATCGAAACCTCGTTGTGAACGCAATTCAGTTCTCTACTTGGCTTAACATTAGGCAGGACGATATTCACTTAGCTGCTCTACCACTTTTCCACATATATGGCATGACGACGTCTATGAACGTGCCTATCTATTCCGCTTCGACAATAGTACTCCTACCTAGATTCGAGCCGTCTCAAGTCTTGGAAATGGTCGACCGACATAGGCCCACGGTGTTCTGTGGAGTCCCAACAATGTACGTAGCTTTGCTAAATCACCCTGAAATTCGGAAATATAACCTGAGATCGATTCGGGTTTGCATCTCAGGGGCTGCGCCGCTTCCGGGCGAAGTGCAGAGAAAGTTCGAGGAGACAACCGGCGGCAGGTTGGTGGAAGGATACGGGTTGACGGAGGCCAGCCCAGTTACGCATGTCAACCCTGTCGACGACCCTGGAAAGAATAGGATCGGGTCAATAGGGGTTCCAATATTTGACACCGACGCCAAGATAGTGGATGTGGAAACAGGTGAGAAAGAGCTCTCTACGGCAGAGATTGGTGAATTGGTTGTTCGCGGTCCCCAGGTAATGTTAGGATATTGGAACCGTGAAGAGGAAACCCGTAACTCGTTGAAGAATAGCTGGGCTCATACAGGGGACATAGCAAGAATGGACGAAGATGGATACTTCTACATCATCGATAGAAAAAAAGACATGATCAACGTCTCTGGATTGAAGGTCTATCCAAGGGAGGTTGAAGAAGTTCTGTATGAGCATCCAAAGGTGAGGGAGGCGTGTGTGATAGGTGTGCCTGATCCCTATCGAGGTGAACGCGTAAAGGCTTTCGTCATGCTGAGGGATGAGTTCCGAGAGAGTACTGATGCAAGTGAGTTAATTGAGTTTTGCAGAGAACGAATCGCTAGTTACAAGGTTCCTTCAGAGATAGAGTTTGTTTCGCAGATGCCTTGGACTGCGACTGGCAAGATATTGAGGCGTGTGTTCCGACAGTAGGAAGATATTTGGATCTCCTTGACACAGCCGTCTTGTGCCGTGCAGTTTGAGCTCTGTTTGCCCTAAAGCTGGTCTTGTCTACCGAGCAGCAATCGCCTTTATGCGGGTCTCAAAGGTCTCGTTGGATATGTCGAGCTGATCTATGTAAGCTCGCACGCCTTGTCTAAGGTACTCTTCGCTCACATTCCCTAGTGGCGTTGGGGTCTCAAGGATTCTTCTTGGAATCCTGATCTCTCTGGGATCGTAGCCTTCGCGAAGCTTGAACTCGTACTTAGCTTTGAGTATCTCGAGGCCGATCCTGTTCAGATCCTTCTCGGTTAGATCCCATCCCATCACGCTAAGGGCTTTTATCACGGTTTCAGGCGTGTATATGCCTCTTGCAAAGAAACAGACGACGAGGCTGGATAGTATCTGTCTCCAGCTTTCTTCTTCAATCAAGAGTGTGGCTACCCCCTCAGGGGTTGGCTGGTCCTTCTTTGAGAGTGACTTCTGGTCTATGCTGTATCCCGCTGAGTCTAGGTGGCTGTGTCTTGCTCCCGTTGTGTATCCCAGAAGCGCTGCGGGACCTGTATGGTATCCGGGCATCTCATTTCCTCCGAAATCCAATGCAAACTCGGACCCACCATACCTCCTCGATGTGGATTCGACGCCATCTCCCAAGGCTCGGTAGAACTCGTTACTTCTATTCACTATGAACCTGATCGCTTTGATGTAACTCGCCGAGTCTCCCCACTTAAGGTGGAGTCCCATGGTCTCTTCCTCTGAGATTATTTTTCTTGCCTGCGCCTCGGTTGCCCAAGCCAACGCTACCCCAGTGCTTATCGCGTCGAGGCCGTGAATCTCAGTCTCTTCAACAAGTCTAAGGAGGTCTGTAGGAGATGACATGCCAAGCATAGACCCAAGCGAGTAGATCAACTCATAGTCGTAGGAGATCATCTTTGTCTTGTAGAAGTATGGCTCAACTTCGTACTCTTCCCTAAGCGCTCCAAGATGGATGCAGCTAACCGGACAATGTGCGCAGGCCACACGTCTTCCCAAATGATTCTCAGCGAAGCTCTCCCCTGAGATCGATTCAGCGCCCTCGAAAGAAGCCTGCTTTAGATTCCTTGTTGGAAGAGCTCCCAACTCGTTTAATGGGCTCACGTTCATGGGCGTACCCAATTCATGATACTTCTTCATCAGAGGCGATGTTGTGAGAGCTGTGAAGATCTCGTTATAGACCTGTCTATAGCTTCGAGGGTCTTGCACCCTAATCATGCGTTTTCCGGATACGAGTAGCGCCTTCAGCTTCTTGCTTCCGAAAACCGCGCCCAGTCCCAGTCTTCCAAAGTGTCGGTAGGTCTCTGTAATTACACTCGCATAAGGAATTAGACGCTCGCCAGCCCTGCCTATACGCATGATCGTTCGAACGCCGGCTCCTGGTTCGCGTTCCCTGATGACACGACCGACTGAGTAGCTGTTTCCCATCCCCCAGAGAACTGAGGCATCTCTGAAGTTTACCCTATCGCCTTCGATCGCAAGATAGACTGGCATATCGCTTGAGCCTTCGATGACGATCGCCCCGTATCCGGCCATCCTAATCGAGACTGCACTTCTTCCACCAGCATGGCTCTCCCCCAAGTTTCCAGTTAGGGGGGACTTGAACATCGCGACCGTCTTAGAAGCGATTGGAAAGACTCCGTTTAGCGGACCTACCGAGAAGACTATCGGGTTGCCTGGGCCATATGGGTATGTACCCTTGGCACACTTCTCTTTGAGGAGTTGGATCGCTACTCCTGTTCCACCTAGATATGTTTCGAAAAGCTCCTGCCTCTCTTCGATCCAGAATCTACGCGATGAAAGATCGACAAACAGGACTCTAGTTAAGGGATCTTTATCGATCACGTTCCCACACCTCACTAGGCCCGAGCTTTATGACCCCATAATGACAGAAGCCCGTGCAGTAGCCACAGTGAACGCAGATTATTGGCTTGTTTGTTGACTCATCCCAGAACACGGCGGCTATGGTACATGCATCAACACAGCTCCTGCACCCGATACATTTCGCTTGCTCGAGTATGACACCGCCTCCGGTTCTCAAGCTGAGAGCCCTAGTAGGACAGACCTTCATACAGGGAGGATCTGTACAGGCTCTGCAAGCGATCACGACGAAGCCTCTCTCCATACCGCCTGCTGAACGAATCCTGACCGCTGATCTACCCAGTCCGGCATCGCCAAACCTGCGTGCACAGGCGAACATGCAGCACTGGCAGCCCACGCATAGGTCAGTATCAACTAAAGTCAGTTTGTTGCCGATCAACCGCGCAGCCTCAGCTACAATGCACAATCGTAGATTTCCGGAAGTCTGAGCACACACATTGCCACTTGCTCAAACGAACCGGCTTGTCACATATACCTGTCGTGGTATCATGTGATGTGACAGCGCTCGAGCTCGCACCTCCTGCAAGCAGCCTCGCAAACGATTATTAAGTTTGCTGAACACTGAGATCGCGTTCAACTCTGAAGACGGTGAGATATCGCTGAGTTCAATCGATAGGTCATGGAGATGTTCATGCGGAAAACATTCGATGCCCTCGGTTGAAGTCGAGATAGGAAAAGGGGCTCTTCAGAAGATACCTAAAATTAGGGAGAAGCTCAAACTCGCTACCAGTTGCCTGATTGTTGATGATGTTAACACAAGGGAGGTGGCCGGAAAAGATATCATGGATTTACTGCAAGGAAGCAGCTACAAAGTTTCAGAGATCATTGTTGACAAGCCTGATGAGACAAATGTAGAGAGAGTTGCTGAAAAAGCCGGAGAACAAGACTTTCTCATCGGGGTCGGTGGAACAAGCGTCCTCGATGTGACTAAGCTTGCGGCGTACAAAAGAAGAGCCAGGTACATGCTATTCTCAACGGGGATAGCCAATAACGGCATGAGTTCCAAGACCGCCTCGGTATACATCAAAGGAAGGAAGGAGACGATCCCCACCAACATGACCGACGCAGTGATTGTTGACCTTGCGATTGTTTCAAAAGCTCCAGCTTGGATGGTTGCGGCAGGATGCGGCGACCTCGTGGCCGAGACTACTGCCATAAAGGACTGGCAACTAGGACGGGATGAGATGTCAGAATCCTACTGCGAATCGGTCGCAGAGCTGGAATTATCCGCACTGAACAATACATTCAGCAACATTGACGCAATTAGCAGGAAAACCGAGGCTGGAATCAAGAGCCTAGTAGACTCACTGGTAAAGTCAGGACTCGCGATGACGATCTGGGGATCCTCGAGGCCTGCATCGGGGTCGGAGCATCTTTGGTCGCATTGGCTTGACCATTACGCTGAAGAAAACAAGACTAAGTTTGGTCAGCATGGAGAGCAGGTTGGAATCGGAACCATACTGATGTCAAAGTATCATGAACTCTACAACGGAAACTGGTGGAGTAGAGAGCGGTGGCCAAAATACCAAGCAGAAACCACAATGTCACTTCTTAAGAAGGTCGGAGCTCACACGACCCCTGCTGAGATAGGCGTAGAGAGAGAGTTAGCTAAACAAGCCTTCCTTGGCGCATGGGAGTACCGAAGGGAGCGGTACACGGTACTGCACAAGCGCCATCCGACTCGAGATGATGCTGAAAGGGTCATGAAAGAACTTGGGATGTAGGTTCGCTTTGCAGAGAATGCTGACTTGATCCATACTCGTCGCCTGTTTCTATGGAGGATGGTAGGAGAGGTAGTTACTACCAAGACGACTTGGTTGACTTACAGCGCCAAAGCGCGTGTAAGTGCTGTTATATCTTGATTCCCATGTCTTCTAGCGTGCCAATGGCTTTCTTGTAGAGCTCTCGATAGCTTTCGTCAGCGGTCATCTTGTGTATGTCGAAACATTCTTGATACTTCTTTCCTGGGTCGGGCTTCTCAAGTCTGCCCTCATAGAGCTTTAACAAGTCTTTGACGATTTCATTGAGCTCTTCTCTCCTCATGCCGGTTGTGCAATGAGCCACTTCTGAGGCCAGTCGCGCCTCTAGAGGGCCTAAATGGTCTATATGCTCTCCTTTGGCTTGGCCTTGAACTTCTAAAGATACTCCTGAAGCCGTGTTTGCTAAGGCTGTGGCTGCGGCCTCGTAGAACCCTTCCTCAACGCTTGGACCGTTTGCAGCGTAGCATAAGCCCGCCACAGGGACATGGGTATTTCGTGATATGGCTTGGTACGCTAGACTGGTCGCCCAGATCATCTGCCTCGCACTATTACATACGAGTCTATAGTGAACAGGGTAGGGATGTTGAACTGTAGCCCTCTGAACGAGAAGGGCGTGAAAGTTGTAAGCGGCTATTGTTACGGCTAGACCCTCAGGTCCACCACAGTATCCGCCTAGAATGGGTCCTGCTCCCGCCCATATCTTCTTGTTTGTGGCTATCGCGTAGCTAATCTTATTCATGAGGCTGAAGTCGATCTTCATCTCAGCTATCGAACCTATCTCAAGCGCGTCTCCAAGTCCTAGTAGCGAAGCGCCCGCTATAGTAGCTTTGTCGGATACAGCGGTTGCCACACCATTGACTATGGGGAGTCCCGGTTTGCCGCAGGCTCTTACCGCCTCCTTTGACAGGATTGCTGTTCTTATCGATCCCTCAATCTCAGAAGGATCACCCAACCTGATTGGGTGTCCATCTATACTAGCTATGCTAGCTGTGCATAGGGAATCCATTAGGGGAACGTGTTCAACGTACGCTCTCATAAGACTGGAGAATATTCCTTCGTCGGATACCGCTATTCCGACGCTACCCGCCGAAATCCATGGTGGACACGTGCTTTCAGGCTTTCGTGAACTTAGAATCTTGGCGTCTCTTCCCTCACCAAACTGTATCGAGGATGGAGCGGATTTTAGAGCGTCCTTTACTTCTCCCTCTGTAAACTTGATAATCTTCTCCGTATCCAAGCAGAACGTTCCCACTCCAACGTAGAAATCCATTGCGGCTTGAAATACGCTGTCTGCAAGTGTATTGTCTGAGGGAAGAGGATTCGTCTCGTCGTATCTTATGTTGTGTTCTCCAACAACCTCAGTAAGCTTCTTGCTGAAGATCCTGAGATCGTAGTCTCTCTCTTTACAGAAAGAGCCTTTCAGGGCTCTATCCACTACCTCCAGGTAGTTCATAAGAAGCCACCTAATCCGGGAAGAGTCTCTTGATCAGTTTGACAGTTTCGGATGCGTCTGCTGCCCACCCGTCGGCTCCTATGCTTTCCGCCCAGTCGGCCGTTGTCGGTCCGCCGCCAACAAGCACTTTAAACCTTTCTCTGATTCCCCTTTCCTTCAGAAGGTTTATGACATCCGCCTGAAACGGCCGAGTGACCGTTAGCAATGCCGATAAGGCGATTACATCTGCTTTTACCTTCTCAGCCTCATCGACAAAATTCTTTGGATTAACATCTTTGCCGAGATCAAATACGTTATAGCTGTTAGCGCGAAGCAATAAAGCGACCATATTCTTGCCAATGTCATGAATGTCTCCTTTCACAGTACCTATGACGACTTTCCTAGCTTTTCGCGCCGCATTCTCAAGTGTCTTCCTACCCTCCTCTTTGAGATTTCGGGTTAGGACATCGGTGGCGGCCTCCATGGCTTCGCCGGCAAGCATGAGATGTGTTAGAAAATATTCGCCCCTCTCAAATCTGTCTCCAACTTCTTTCATAGCCAGCACCAGATCATTCTGAATTACATCAATAGGATTGACCTTTGTCTTCGCAAGCTCTTGAGCTATGTCTTTTACCACGGAAGCTTCTTCACAGTTTATGATAGCCTCTCTAAACTTCTTGGTCAAGGTCTCCGCACTCATGTGAAACACTTGATCCACGCTCTCGATAAGCTAGAAGTATAAAGTTTTTTGCGAACATCGAGAATCAACAGCGGCGAAGAAGGGTCGCGCCTATGAGATTAACGCTGAAACAGGCGTACAAGAGGCGTTAGCCAAGCAAGTTTCTCTGCGCATGATGCCATGGTACTTTGAAGCTATTTTGGGAGAAGTCGTCGGTGTTTGCCAACGCTCACATTTATTTTGAGGAGAATATGAACTAGGACTTATGAAAGTCCTAATTTTGGGCTCAGGTCCCGCTGGGCTTACGGCAGCTGTCTATGTCGCTAGGGGTGCACATGAGCCGATCGTGATTGCAGGCGATCAACCCGGCGGACAGTTGATGCTGACTACGGAAGTTGAGAATTACCCGGGGTTCGAGGAGCCTATACTGGGCCCGGCCTTGATAGAAAAGATGAGAAAGCAGGCGGAGCGGTTTGGAGCTAGATTTGTTGACGGTAATGCAACTAAGGTGGACTTCTCTTCTAGGCCTTTCAAGGTGTGGGTCGAAGAGGAGCTCTATCAGGCGGACGCAGTAATTATCGCCACTGGCGCTTCCGCCAGATGGCTCGACTTGGAAAACGAGCAGAGGCTTCGCGGGAGGGGCGTATCGTCATGCGCCACTTGCGACGGTTTCTTCTTTAGAGGAAAAGATGTGGTGGTAGTCGGTGGGGGAGATACCGCCCTAGAGGAAGCGCTTCAGTTGGCGAAAATGGTAAGTAAGGTAACGGTAATTCACCGTAGGGATAAACTGAGAGCCCAGAAAATACTCCAGCAGAAAGCCTTGGACAATCTGAAGATCAAATTCCTTTGGAACCATGTTGTAGTCGACGTAGTGGGAAAAGATAAAGTGGAAGGCGTCCACGTGAAGAACGTGAAGACGAGCGAGACGAGCGAACTGAAGTGTGATGGAGTCTTCGTGGCCATAGGACACGAACCGAACACAGACATATTCCCGGGACAGTTGGAAATTGATGAGAAAGGCTACGTGATTAGAAAGACCCGCTCCATGACCAGTGTAGAAGGCGTCTTTGCAGCCGGGGATGTCCACGACTATGTGTATCGACAAGCAGCGACAGCCGTGGGATCTGGATGTGAAGCTGCACTCGACACTATCAGGTGGTTAGAGGCTCAACAGAGATAGGGGCTCACAGGCAGAGGAAATTGACGGAAGCAGGGAACAGGTATAGGGAAAGATAGCGGGCTCTTCTCACGTTTGTCCAATGAACCTTAGGAAGGGAGGGACGCTCAAATCGGCTAGTTCACTGAGAAAAGCCCTCGTCCTCAGGATCGGAACTATTGGTACGTTCTCAACGGTTCTTGTAGGTATGTCTGCAAGAGTCACTAGAAGAGGCTGGAATACGTATCGGGTTGCGTGGCAGAGGCCAAGTCTATCCGCATTGTTGGAAGCTTCAGCCGCCAGCGCTTCCGTCCTTTCTATCTGCCGTCGAGCTGCCACTCTGATTTTGCTTATCTGCCAACCATACATCCAGTGCTTGCAATCGATGCATAACGCCAGCGTCGCCCTTACACCTACGAGGTCTATCTCTCGTTTCATTTCGCTATGCTTGAACACAAAATGTTTCGTTGTGTTGTAGCCATTTAGATTGAGAGCAATCGTTGCTATCTCTTCAAATTCTCTCCAATCGAGCTTTCTACAAACTCGCTCTGGATCTGCGCCTTTCTCTAGGGCTTTCACGGCAAGAGCGATTCTCTGCTCACTACTGCAGCTTACGTTGTCACCAACAAAGGAGATCAAGTCTATTGTTACAAGTTCCTCCAAGTCTGCGTGAATATTGTCTCTTGGCGTTCTTGCGAGCTCGATAAGCTGAGTGACCTTTACAGTTCCGCTTGCGCGCGTACCATGTAATATTGAGATTAGAACCTCACGAGAAGCCAAGTTCTAGTCGGAGCTATTTTACTTCGGACCGGCTTAAGAGTCTGACACATGTATCCTTCACTCATGGCGCGTTCATTGAGGGCTGGGTAACATCTTATCTAGGCCCTCAAACTCTACTATCCTGATTGTGTACATGCTCGTCTCGGCCAAGAGGCGTTCAGATTTGCGAAATCTATCGATCCTAGGTCTATTGATTAGCTGCAACCTGATCTTTCAATCATTGTTGATTGTTGCCGGCTCTACGCTCCCGAGTTCAGCTGACCAGATAGAGGTAACCAACCTACTCTATGACTCATTTGTACAGTCCAATGATTATGATGTTGCGAGTTCGGACAATGTGACTTTTGCTGGGAACACCACAGTGGTGAGCGTTATCACAGCCACGCCTGAAGTATCGATAGTGATTGCGACGGCAGTTACGACCACCATCTCAGCAACTACCGCAAGCGTTTCAATTTCAACGACTGGAGAGCAACGGGACTTCTATTTGGAAGCTGCCATCATCATAATCATTGCGGCGGTTCTGGGAGCTGTAGTGTTCGGACGAAGTAGAAGGTTTGGTGGATCTGAGTAGACGCAACCACTATTGTGCGGTCGCTAAACGATCTCCCTCGATAGTCTTCGTTACAGACCGTAGGGTACTGTGACGAAACAAAGCGCGGTGATCAACAGAGTGACTATGTAGAAGACTTTTCGTGATCTCGAAAGCGGCGACACGTCATCGAGCGGCTCCGCTCCGGCCGCTCCTCTCTTGCTCGCAAACATCCAGAAGAGTATGAAGAGGCCGAAGAACCAGTAGCCTGTCGCGAATAGCACGAGTATCCCTATTGCTGACGCTACTTTGTGACCTCTAGGCCCAAGTACTGCACGGCTTATGTGGCCGCCGTCAAGTTCCCAGACCGGCAGGATGTTGAGAAACGTTAGAAGAGATCCAACCCAAGCGGCGAGTTCAACCTGGGTTAGAATCAGAGAGTATCCCTCAGGCAACGGTCGGACAATTGGTTGCAGTATCTCAAAGAGGTATGGGTACATGGGCCAGAACGCTTGTTGGATGAGCTTCTGCTCCTCCCAGGCAATCGCCTGTTGCAACGTAACTTGGATAGCGAGTTGGAAACTGATAACCGATATTATCACGGTAGCAATGAAACCTGCGAAGGGACCTGCAAACCCTAGGTCGAAAAGCTGGTTTCTATTGGTGGGCGCGCTTCTCAGGGAAACTACGGCTCCAAAGGTTCCAAAGGGGGGCGGACCCGGAATAAAGTAGGGAAGGGTGAAATCCAAGTTATATCTCCTACAAGCCACAAGGTGTCCTGTCTCGTGTAAGCCGATTATTCCGAATAGACAGACAGCGAACAGTCCAGCCTGTAGATATGGATTTGAATCTTTGAGAAGTACGTCTCTCAGGATAGGTGTATTCATAAATCCGAAGTATCCAGAAGCGAAAATCGTGCCTAGAGTCACCATTAGCAAAACAAGATTTACTCCCGACCTACTCGGCTTCATCCGCGGTTTGGTGAAGACTCTAATAAGTAGACGGTCTCCGTCGCGCCTAAGTGATGAGACTAGGTTCATTCTTGAAAAGTCTTCCAAGACCGATTTGAATCTCTCCTCGGTATCTCCAGGGTGTACAACGAAAGTCGGGATCCCATTCGGGTCTATGAAGGCGTCGAGGACAGTGAACCGGGCTTGGATCACATTTCTAAGATCGGTGAAGGCTGGACCGTAGCCCGGGCTGTATGGGTAAGACACGGCCGGCGGAGTTTCACTCATCAGTGTTATCCTCTGGGTGGAGCATAATCCACACTTTGCGCATGCTAAAAGCTTTCTGCAACTCAAATCAATATGCGTCCTTTCTTCAACCTCCTCGAGACAACATATTATATTCCTCTGACGAAAGATTCAGCCTTGACCGGGATATGGTGACGACGGCGAAGTTCGAGCTGAGGAGATTCCAGTCCGAGGATCTTCCAACAATTATGGAGATCAATCGAACTTGCCTACCCGAAAACTACAACTCATACTTCTTCATGGAGGTCCACCAGAACTGCCCCGAAGCTTTTCTCTTGGCCACGGTTAGAAACAGGATCATCGGTTACATAATGTGTCGTATCGAGCATGGATTCTCAGAGATAAGCCGTTTCAAGATGGTTAAGAAGGCACACCTAGTCTCGCTGGCCGTCGTCCCCGAGTATCGTAGGTTGGGTGTTGCCAACGCTCTCGTAACGCAGGCTACAGACGCCGTCACGAGGCATGGCGCAAAAGAGTTCTATTTGGAAGTACGGATTACAAACGAGCCTGGGATAGAATTGTACAGACGCCTCGATTTCAGCATAGTGCGAAGAGTCTCATACTACTACCATGACGGCGCAGACGCGTATGTGATGTGCAAGAAATTGAACGCCTGACATCTGCATCCTTCGTTAATGCAAAAGCCTCTAGACCAGAAATTTGTAGAGTCTACGCGCAATCTCTGCCAAGAGCAACAAAGTAGGTCTCTAGAATAGGGAGATGCAAGTTAAGCGCGAGATCAAGCCTCCTGATATCTACCCAACGTACTCGTACTCCTCTTCAGGCGCGGAGAGCGGAAGTTCGAACTCAGCGGTATTTTACGACGCATGCGGCTTCGACTGTCTATGCTGTCAGAACTGGCATTATAGGAAAATGTCGCCAACGCTAAGTCCAACAGTCTCGCCCAAGGTCCTTGGGAGCAAGGTGGGTTCTAAGATGACCCTCATCTGCTATTTTGGAGGAGACCGTTCACCACAGATGCTGCATACGTTAGACACAAGCGAACCAGCAATTGAAAGAGCAAACAACGAAGGCAGCGTTCTCAATATCTGTTGGCAGACCAGTGGTGGGATGACTGGGCGCTTCGCTTCAAGAGTGGTTGAGCTATCCCTGTCTGGCGGAGACAATCCAAAATCTTATCTAGAATGCGCCAGCGAAAACCTGAACAAGCCTTATGCGGTGCGTCAAACGCTTTTACTTTGGGCAATTCTAGACGACCTCGAGGGGTCTACTCCAAGTGACCCGAAATTCCTTTGATATCAGCAGGTACCCTCCTAATGCCCGGCTACGTGGACGTAGAGGAAGTGGAGAACATAGCTGAAGTCATAGACGATATTGACGCAAGGATATCCCACTCACTCTTAGGTTTCTATCAGCACTATCTAATGAGCGACCTTCCAACCACGGATAGTAGAACGGCGATCCTATGTGCTGAGGGTGCGAGAAGACAAGGTCTTGAGCAGGTCACCTTGGGGAACGTTAACCCACTCTCATGAGGTACGTGGAAACCGCAACGAGAACGATTGTGGGAAGATAGATTATAGCCACCTCGAATTCTAATGTGAAGAGAATAGTGGACCCGAGTCTGAGAATGAACACAAGAATTGAAATAACTAGCATGATGCAAGTTGCGTAGAACCAGGCCCTCTTATCCTCCTGCAATGAGAGACCTCCAAGCTTCGCGCGGATTATTCGGCTTCATCTAGCAGTCTCAGAGGTATGTTCTGACTCGTTCCATCTGGTAGGGATCTCCTTATGGTCATGGGAAGGACACGCTCTTCGAGCTCCATAAGAGCTATATCTATCGGCGATTTCAACTGTGGAGACACATCTATGAGAACAGGGGCTCCCATCGCTATCTGAAGTGCTCGGGCGCCAACAACCCTCGCCCGCTCAAACCTTGTGAGTTTGCGAGGGCCGATCTTGATCTGAACAGTCGCACTAGATTTCGCTCGGCCTTTCTTCGGCGTCTTCCTTACGCCCTTTGGCATAGTCTCTTTCATCTTTGAAGTAGCTATCGCATCATCTATTTTGGTGATCATACTTGCCGCCCCGCTCGCTGACTTCACAACCTGAACCCTGACCTAGTCGTGCCCTCTTTGAGGATGAGAACTGGCTCAGATGTTGCCAAGAATGTAGCCTCTCGTAGGCAGAGTTAGCCAAGAAGATCGATGAACCTCATATAAGTGTTACGATAATCAGACCTCTAACTTGGCGCAACCTACTAGGGAGCGGTTCTCATCAATATCTCATGAGCATTGAAATCTAGCCGCTATTATTGAAGAGTGACTTTCCAAAAGCCCGACATAGCTCATGTGAAACAGACTCACTCTTGAGGCATCTGTCAAAAATAGTGGGAAGAAACCCAAACAACCCTAGGACGACCCCAAAAGGTCGTCCTTAACGACGTTCTACTTGGTGAACTTTGTCATCTTGGTTCCGCAAACGGGGCAAACAGCCCTGAGCATAGCTCTACCCTTAGACGTAGTGTCTTTCTTGACATCAGCATCATTTACAGTGACCTTCTTCTTACATTTGACGCAGAACATTTCGACCATACACTATTACCCCAGTTCTCTTGAGAGCCCGCCCTACGCATATAATACCTTTTCCAAAGCCTTATCTATCGGAAGGAAAACGCAGATCAGCTCGTTTTGGTAGGGAACATAGGCAAGAAACGCAATCACAGCCCTGTAGAGCCCAAAGCATAGGTTTCTGGGGTTTTCGAGCTCAAAAAGTGAGAAACGCGAGTTTCTGTCTGGGGTCGCAGTTTTTCTTTTGGACGAGGTGTCTGCGTTGAACGTTACGTATACATATTACGTTGTGCGCAAGCCTTAAGTAGCTCGTATGTATAGTCCGAGAAGGGAACGAAGTTGAAGGTAAGGCTCGTTCTACATAGGAGCTACGGTGACGTAGAGGTTGAGGCAGAGAGCTTCGACGAGATAGTTGAAAGGATGAAAGGCTTCCCTGAGTGGTTAGAGGTCATCGATGGGTTGGTGGCCTCTCAGTCCTCGGCTATAGGAGAAAAGGAGGTACTCGAGGGGATCGTGGAAACGACTGCTGACGGTCCCGTAATCGTCGTTCCGAGAGATAGGCTCACTGACAAGGAGGCGGTTGGGATACTCCTCTACGCAATGGATCCTGCAGGCTTGAAGCCTAAGGAGATGAGTCGACTTCTCAGCCTCAGCGGCTTTCTTTCGGTTGGGTTTGCAAGCAGGGTTAGCGAGTTGAAGAGAGAAGGCCTCGCGTACAAGGAGGCTGACAACTACAAGCTAACCGTCGCTGGTAAAAAGTGGATTGAGGATCTTGTGGCGTCGGGAAGGTATGGAGGTTCGAAGGCTTGACAGAGGATCAGCGAGTTGAGGTAGTCGTAAAGTTTCGAGACATAGAAAAAAGGATAGTTGGCGACGTGGACACCGTTCTGAGAGAGCTTTACGCGTTTTTCTCGGGTATTCTACCTGCAATGAATCTTGCCTCACGAATATCTTTGACAGTTGACTCACAAACATTTCTAGAGTCATGCCAGGGCGTATTCACCATTACTCCCGAGGGAGTTGCGACGATAGGCGCCATAGACAAGCTTTCCGACAGAGAGTTTGTCATCTCACAATTGGCGAGAGCACGTTTTGGATATCTAACGAAAAAGCTAGAGACGGATACTGTGCGTATCGGCGATCTCATCAGCATGACGAGATCTGGAGCTGGCACGATCGCTGGAAGGCTTAGCGAACTCTGTTCTGAAGGTCTGGCTGAACGCATGGGAAAGGGCGAGTATCGCGTTACAACGCTCGGCATCAATCATTTTCTCAATACAATAGTGCCAAAAGTCAGAACAGTCGGCGAGGAGGTTTCGAAATAACACAGCCCAATCAAATCAGAGTTCAAGTAGAGTTAAACGGCCTCCGACATGTAGTGGAAGGCGACTCCGATCAAGTCATCCGGGAGATCATCCAATTCATTTCACGAGTCTGCCCACCTTTCGATATAGCCTTGCGGCTGGTATGGTCTCCTGATTATGCAAGAATGCTCGAAGCAATCTCAAATCTTGCCAAAATCTCATCATCGGGCGAAATCATAATCACAGAATCGGTGCCATCATCTGACCAAGCGATAGGCCTAGCTCTCCTCTGCGCTCACGTGGCTAACAAGCTAGGAAAAAGGGCGAGCGACGAGATGTCTGTTGAGGAGATATCTCGCACGACAGCAAAAGCCATCAAGACCGTGCGGAACACACTCGTCCAAATGCTTAGGGTCAGGCTTGTGGAACGGATTGGAAGAGGAGCCTATAGGATCAGCGTAAATGGAATAATGGAGTTGCAAGAGGCAGCCAAGGAACTCAGCGAGAACGGGAATCGAAAGAACTTTGGCAACGAATAATATGGAGATGAAAGTTTTCGCTGATATCTATATTCAGCTACGCGTAACAGGTGGGGCTCATAAGTTCTGGCATTGGAAGACTAACCGCACAGAGTTGGGATCATGATGTCAGCCCTACTCAATTACCCATTACAAAATCTCGAATTCAACGTGACGGCCGACCTATTGCCCACTTATCTTGTTCGCTTGAGTAGTGAATCACTCAGTTCAAAACTGAGTGGAAAGCACGATCCCCTAGACTCTCCCCTTTGCCAAGGCGCTACTGAGGTAGCTTTTGACGAAGACCTGACAATCTCATTGGACCTTTCACAATTTGAGATTGAGCCAGTGCCTATCAGGCCTTGGAGCAAACCATGCCCGGTCGTCGCTGTTGATGTCTCCAGCATAGGGATTGGCGAAACCGTCAATGGAGTATTATGCGCTTTACGCGGCGCCGTGGTCTGGAGGAAACCAAGTCGATATATGTACAGTCGATGTGGGCCCTTAATTTTCCACCTGACCGATAGAACGATTCAATCGATCTTCCAAAGACTCGGATTTCCATCGGCGTTATCCGTGTCCAGCGTTCCCTTAGTGACGAGGGCACTTGCAAGACTTAGAAATGTTCTGGAACGGTGGGTCCAGAGGTCGGTCTGTCAGTCCTTTGAGAAGTCGCTAGTGCTCTTGGACGGTTCTCTCACAGCAGGAACGCCTGACAATCCTGCAGGACCGGTACAGGCTATGCTTAAGACGGCTAGAGATAATGAAAACGCTGTTCTAGCTATCTCAAAGTCGACAAAATTACGTTTCATGAGAAGCGAGATAACACGGCTCACCGATGGCTTTTTCACGGCCTGCCTGATAGACGTAGATTACGCTGTTAGAGGTGTGTTTCCAAGCTGCCCGGTACAACTGCTTGGGAGAATATTTGTTGTCAAGCTTTCACAGAATGGTTTCTCGTTTCGATTGGATATAGATGCTGATATCACTAGAGACTGCGCTATAGAATCAATTCGGAGACTCGTTAGATCCGACGTAGTAGATCAGGGCTATCCCGAGACGCTCCGTCTAGCGCATATTCTCTCCACGTTTACAGCGAACGAAGTCGTTGGGATCCAGAGGTTTCTCTCTAGGAGATATGGACTAAAGGCAGAGCCTCCCCTCAACCTTCGAAGATCTCTTTTTGGACCCTACGGTCTGTCTTGGGGGGCGAGTTGACTGAAGCTCCTCAGAAAAGAGGGTGATGTCTTCTATCTTCTCAGTTTTCCGGGCGAGAGGGTTCAGAAGGGAGAATATCTATTGATCGAAGACAACTCGGCTCCAGCGGTAATAGTCCAGGTGATAGACATTCAATTTGCAAATGTTCCAGGAATACTTGAGGACATTCTGCGTGACGGGTTGACAGACGGAAAGGTTCAAGGTGAAGACTACGATCCGTTAAACGTCCAATCTCAAATCGAGATGCTGAAGGATACGATTATGTTAGTGTGCAAGGCGCGTGGCAGCACTGAAGCGGGAAAGGTCAGTCTCACCGTTCCACGACTTCCATCAAGAACGGGCTCAAGGATTTCTTCTGCAAACGTCCAGAAACTTGCCAGACTGGACGGTGGGAGTAGACCTGTAATCCTTGGAAAGACAGGTGTAGAATCCAAACTTATCGTTGACGCCAAGCTTCTTGATGGAAGATTAAACATTATTGCAGGAAGGAAAGGTTCTGGAAAATCTCACCTGACCAAGCTGATTGTATCAAGCCTCGTTGAGTACAAAGCTCCGTGCGTAGTTTTTGATGTCAACGGAGAATACGTCAACCTCTCATGCAGCAACGATAAAGACAAAACCACGAATTCCAGCGCCAAAGTAGTGATACTGGCTCCAGGAAGAAACCTCAAACTATCACTCAGAGGGATAGGACTGAAGGCAGCTCTCGAAATGCTGATGCATGCACTAGACCTTCCAGGAACATCCTCTAGGGTATTTTCAAGAATCTGGAACAACCTAGAGAAAGAGAGAAGACTGTCATTAGAAGCGATCATAGATGCGGTCACCAAGGTCACCTGCAACGAAGCGGTGAGGGACGCTATAGCCTCGAGGTGTAATACGCTGCTCGACTCCGGAATTTTCAGTGACCGATTGGAGCAGACGGTTGACTATGGTGAACTTATCTGTCAGATAGAGGGTGGCGGAGTTATCGTGTTGAATATGAGGGATCTGAGCACCATGGCCAGAAGGATGATAGTCGAGTTGACCTTAGGCAAACTTGCGGAACTTCTCTCTACATGGAAGCTTCGCGCTGTATTCTTGTTCGCTGAGGAGGCCCACCTATACCTGAGAGAAACCTATTGGGACGATATTGTGACGAGGATGAGGCATCTTGGGCTGTTCACTACATTCGTCACCAATCAACCCGACACTATCCAAGACGGCATCTACCGTCAGGCAGACAACATCTTCCTGTTCAACTTCCTTAATGAACGTGACCTAGACGCTATCGCGAGAGCTTCAAGGATCGACTCAGAAAGCATCCGACAGATAGCCAGAGAACTTCCAGCGCAAAGGTGCTTGGTCATGGGCGATGTCGTCAAGAACCTTCCTATAGTAGTTGATGTCAGACCGCTCGATTTTCACGGTATGGGAGAAACCAGATACTACTTCCAAGATTGAATAGACCCAACGTATTGAAGATCTTAGGCATAGACATCTTTTATAAGCTGATATCTGAAATGTAGGCGAAAGTTAGCGACCGATTGATAGACTCGCCGGATTGGGTGAAGTTGAAACCGGGAACAGAGCAGAAAATCAAACCGCCCAGAACGGTGCGTCCTTCCTCTGTGGTCTACTGGTTTAGGTTTGCCCTGGGAGCTGCTCTTGCAGCTCTACTGATGGTTCTCAGACTGAAGGGTACGTTGGGCGTAGCCTTGATGGTAGCCGTCTACATCGTATCCTATCTAATGGTGCGGTATGGACTCAAGTATGGCGAGGTGGAGCTGAAAGGTAGGCATAAGGTTGCAACATTAGGAATAGGAACCTACATTTTCACCTGGGCGGTTGTCTGGATACTTCTTTATACGTTGTATCCGTACTAGGCCTCGGTCGTGCCGGTCTCCTTCCCAATATCGTCTTCATACTTCTCGGATGGTTTCGATGGCGCAGTGTCCCAGATTCTTAGGTCGCCTAGAGTCTTAACATAGTCTGATAATGCCCGGAAGTATCCGCGGTCATACTCATCGTGTAGTTCATTGCTCGCATGAGCGAGGAACTCCCTCCTCAGCTCCTTGACCGACTCTTGATCTAGGTTCGTCCTGTTGAGGTATAAGCTCTTATCTCCCGACTTCTGGGTCAATACCAATCCTTCGAGAGCTCTCAAGTATCCTAGGTCACCTTTAGACCTGTCCAGCTTAGCCTTGATCTTCTCAAGCTCGTCCTCGGCCTCAGGAATCTTCCGATTGGCCGTCATCTTGAAGAACCTTGCAACTACCTCTGGGCCTATCACTCTCACCGCCTCCTTTTGATTTCATCCTCTTCGGATACGTCAACCACGCCATCCTCAGTGATCTTGAATATTCTCTCCCCCTCAGGCAGATACGGACTGGAGACCAGCCGTGATATCCTTACACCTCCGGAGGCTCTTCTAAGGAAAAGTCTCGTATGACTGGTATGCGCGACGACATGACCGCCAGCGGCTTCAACAGCTGCCGCGAAGAAAGCGTCTGGTCTAGCCATCACTTGGTTCGTAACGACGGCGGACGCGTTGAACGCCCTAGCCAACCTAACGAGTCTGTGCATGTGACTGTTCAGTTTCTGTTGGCGTTCAGCTAGCATCTCCCGTCCTAGATATTCGCTTCTAAAATGCGCCGTTAGCGAGTCAACAACGATCAGACGAATATTGTTCTCCTTGATTATCTTGTCAGCCTTCTCCAAGAGAAGTATCTGATGGTCACTGTTGTAAGCTTCACTATAGATTATGTTCTTGGCTGTGCTCTCCGGGTCCAGTCCCAAGTGTGTGGCCATTCTAACGATCCATTCGGGTCTGAAGGTTTCTTCAGTGTCTATGTAAAGAGCATTTCCTGCCAATCCACCTCTTTCCGGGGGTAACTGTACGTTTACCGACAGCTGGTGGCATAGGATGCTCTTTCCTACACCATATTCACCATAGAATTCGGTTATGGTCTGCGTCTCCAATCCTCCGCCCAGAAGTTCATCGATGGCTTTGCTTCCGGTTGTGAGTCTTAAAACGTTCTTACGCAGTTTTATCAGTTCGTCGGCGTGAACGAAGGTGAGCGCGATACCGTTCCGGGCCTCTGAGATTATCTTGGCGGCTTGCTTCTCTCCTATTCCAGCTGGAACCAGCTCTTTTATGGCAGCCGTGGCCAGCGACTCGACGGTGTTGAAGCCCATCTCTCTTAGTTTTTCTGCAGTGGCGGGGCCTATGCCTGGGATATCCTCTATCGACTCGAATCTTTTCTTCTCGGCTTCTTCGGACAACCTAGGGCCTCGAGATTAAAATTATCAAAGGCTTCTCTGTTCATCGATTATATAAGTTTGGGCAGATTAATCACACTTGAAGAGAGGAGTGAGAGCTGAAAGTGAGCTGGGCCTAGTCGAGTCTTCTGGTGTGCGGCGCCTCCTGATAAGATGTATCATATGATTTGATGAACACCATCTACATATTGTTAGTCGGGGTTAGCTTGACTCACAGGACGATAGTTTCTGTTTGCCTATTCGTTCTGTTTGCCTGCTGCAAACAAGGCTAGCGGCACTGGTCTTATCGGCGGGCGGACCGTTGGAAACCTCATTTCGCTGACGGGTCTGCCAGTCTTGCGGGAGATCAGTTCTGCTATGAGTCTCATACAGGTTCGGCCTTGGCACGAGCCCATGCCGCATCTGAGGAGGCGTTTGATCTCCTCTAGCTCAGTATAGCCTCTCCCAATGGCTTGCTCAACTTCTTCCAGGGTTACGTCTTCGCATCTGCAGATGATCGTTTTCTCGTCTTTGGTGTTCATCTCATTCTTCTTCCGATGTTTCTAACGACCATTGCAAGATCTTTTTTGACGGCAACGGTCAAGACTGTTGTGCGGCCTTCCATCTCTCGTGCAGCAATGATTCTGGCGTTGCCGACTGGTTCACCCTCGCGGTTCAAGGCCTCGTAGATTTCGCCGCTCTTGGGCTTAGGCAGAAACTCGTAAGGGATCATCAGCAGGGCTTCATTGCCTTTACTTTTCAGGTCCACTACGAATATGGCTAGGCCTGGGCATATGGCTATGCATTCACCGCAACCGGTACACTTGTCATAGTCAACTTCTGGAGGATCTACGAGAGATCTTTTTCTTATCGCTCCAACCCTACAAGCATAAGCGCAGGGGTCGCATGGTATCTTTTCAATACATTCTAGTATCGCTACTGGGCCTCTTCTAGACCTCTCTTCACGCGGAAGAATCTTCTCCAAGTCCTCAGGTGCTAATACTCCGGTTTCTCCATAACTACTCAATTCTTCTCTCTCCAGAGGTTCCAAACCTTCTTCTTGCCTTTCTGAACCTTCTCACTGAACGCACTAGCTCTGAGGGCTTCTAGGTCCTTGAGGGATTTCACTTTGGTTTCTTCAGCCACCGACGTTTTTTTCCCTAGATCCATCGCTACATTGGCTCCGGCTATTCTGCCCTCCATCATAGCTGTGCTCGCCTCCTCTATCGCTGAGACATCGCCGGCGACGTATACGCCGTCTAGGGTTGTTTCCAGGTCCTCGTTGTGAATGGCTACTTGGCCTCCAAGCTCAGGTACGTACGCCTGCTCGCAGCCTGCTTGGAATAGCAGCTCCGAGGACGGTGTTAAACCGACGGCGAGACATACTAGATCCACGTGAATGCCTTGCTCTGTACTCTTCACAGGCTGCCAAGATTCGTCGAGCCTCGCGACAGTCGCGGTTTCAACGTGGCCGTCGCCTTCGGCGGCGGTTATCGTGTGCCTCGTTAGTATCGGGACACCCAACCTTCGTATTTTTGCTGCATGAACATGGTAACCTCCGATCTTTGGCGTCGCTTCAACTACCATCCTAACGTTTACGCCGGCTTGGATTAACTGGTAGCCGACTATCAGGCCTACGTTGCCTGCGCCGACGATCAATGCGTCGTTTCCAGGTTTGACTCCGTAAACGTTCATTACTGTCTGGACTCCGCCAGCGCCGTAGATGCCGGGTAGGTCATTGTTGGGAAAAGCTAGCATATTCTCCCTCGCGCCTGTTGCCACTATGAGCCTTTCAGCGTCTATCTCTATCAGTCTTTGGTTGTTTTGAACGACAGCTAGATGATGTTTCTTGCCTTCGTAGTATCCTATGGCGCTCGCGTTAACTAGCCAATCAACATTTGCTGTTTGCAAATCTCTGAGAAGTATCTTTGCGATTTCAGTGCCTCTGATACTGGCGTAGTTTTCTTTCGAGCCAAAGAACTTGTGTGACTGTTTTGTCAGTTGTCCTCCTGGTTCAGGATTCTCGTCTACAATGACAACGTTAGCGCCTAGATTTGCTGCTGTTATCGCAGCCGACAAGCCTGCAGGCCCCCCTCCAACCACTAGAATGTCCGTCTCGATCTCTTCCTCCTCGACATTCATCTCACTTGTGGCCGGAGTTTCTCCAAGGTCCTTCTCATATTCGATTTTCATATCGTTTTTGACAGGGGTTATGCACGTTCGAACGTGTGGCATCCCATCTACACGCATGAGACAGGATGAACATTTACCGATACCGCAGAAGAATCCTCTGGGTCTACGATACTTAACAGTCCTAGAGTAGACCTTTACTCCAGACGCGTAAAGCGCTGCCGCAATTGTCTCTCCTTCATAAGCCACAATCCTCTCGCCATTCAAGTATATGCCCACAGGCTTTCCCCGTTCGAAGTCGAGTATGGGATGCCTCCATAATCGCAAATCTAGGCTTTCATGCATCACGCATGATCCGCTGCTTTGAAAGTGTTGAGAAACTCGCAACATCTCATAAAGGTTAACAGTCCAGCAATGGCTAGGTGAGTTTGGCGTAAACGGCTGAGATTCGGTGTGCTCAGATCCACCTACTGAGTCGCTCCTCTTCCCCTTTGTCCACCTCAGCTAAGATTTTGGCGCACTGTTTTGGATCGAGTTTTCGAAACTCCACCCTCATTGTTTGGAGAAGCCTCTGGATGCCTTTAGCGATGGATGGAGCAACGAGTATAGGGCGAATAGATCTTCCTACGCCTTCACTTGTCGCTTTAACATATTTTGCAAGCTGGAAGATCGCTTCCCTCCCAGCAGCTTTCCTTTTTATCTCGATTATTACAAGTCTACCATCCTGATCGATTCCGTAAACATCCACGAATCCTGGCTCAACTCTTTTTTCATACTCGATCACTCTAAGCCCACGTTCAACGATCTCAGGTCTCGCTATGATCGCTCTCTGCATATCTTCCTCACTCGCGTCGAGAAAGAATTCTGCGAGGTCTTTCAAAGCCATGGCCGCTATTAGTTTTAATTGGTCGAAGCTAACACTGATCGTCTCGGGAGGGCTCCGTCTAATAGCTCTAATTCGAAGCTCATCATTGTCTGTTGAGATTTCGAATCGGCATCCCGGAGGCTGCCAGTTAACCGGTTGGTAGCCATAAGGACGATGAATGAGAAGAGCACGATCCTGTTTTATAGCTAGGAGCCTCTCACCAGTGTCGAGGCTAGAGGTCGCCCTCCCCTTATAGCGGACCGTGCATCTTCCGACTACGATGATGAACTTCTCCTGTTGCAAGGCAGACTGGATGGTTTTGGCAGCCAGCTCCGGTTGTGGCGCCTCAAGTAGATCAAACGTCAAATTGAGTCCACAAAAGGTATCGGATGATTGCGTCATGAGTTTTTCGGAAAGAATTGGTTCGTCCCGCCCTATCCTGCTTTCCTGACGGCTCCAACTTTCGGTTTGCTCGAAAAGGCTTTTATATGAAGCTCATCGATCAGAGTGTGGTTCGTAGTAGGAGTTTCTTTGGAACCGTCTAAGAAGCCGCTTAACCTTCTCGTCAAGAGAATCAACAACGATGTTAGCATTAGGCTGAAGAATGACGTTGAATTTCGCGGAAAGATGATCGACTGCGACAGCCATATGAACGTGATCCTTGAGGGCACAACAGAATTCAGAAACAACGCACCCTCAACCAACCTAGGTAACGTGGTTTTGAGAGGAAGCAATATACTCTACATCTGTGTCGAGCATGCGGGAGAACATGGATAGATTAACCGAGAACTACGGAAATGATAACGTGCGCTTTCATTATCCATGACAACTCTCAATCGTATCCTCGAGCATGGCCTTCACCCTAACCCTCATAAGGGATTTTTGACGGCTTATCGCCAGCTCAACATCCTTTGTTGGAACGAAGAGTTTGTCCCGTATGCTTCTCACTGCCAGAATGTCAGACTTTACGACTGGGATCCCATTTTGAATCAAAACTTCCTCAGCCTGGCCAGCCATGCTCGTACAGGTTACGACTATCGAGGGCCGCAGCTTGACAAGCATTCGTGCAGTGGAAGCCCCTCCCCCACTCGCGTTCAGAAGAATGATTGGATCTCCAGGCTCGATCCTAAACCTAGCTCCGGCCTTCTCCAATCCATCTGAAGAGAAAGATTCGATTGGCTTTAACATGGTCATGCCGGCACCTGCTTCAGCATGAGACTCTCCGAGCATCTTCTGACGTTCTACCAGCCCAAGCTTCTCTTGGAGTTGACGCAGTCTTCTCGTAAGTTTCATGATCTGGTTCTCTTGGGCCTTGCACAATCGGTCCCTCCGAAGCTCGATGTCAGATCTCGCCCGCTCCCTCTCTAGACTGTTTCTCAACTCACGATTCTCTAGTCCCAGCCTCTCTATCTCTTCTAGGAGGCTTTGGACCCGGCCTTCTAGCCTTGCTATCACATGTGCTTGTTCGTTAACCCTCTCTTGAAGTTCTGGTTTGATATGTGAGAATCTGGTTCCGAGCGCTGAATGCTTTATCGGCAACGGTTGCCATCTCGATTCTCTCATGGCGCGGTTTATCGAGGTTCCCTTCACTAGAAGTTCCTTGGTTCGTTCTTTAAAGGGTGCAGGAGCTTCGGCCATCTCGTTCTCTATCCTCTCAAATCTACTCTTGAATTGTAGCAAAGCTTTGATTGCTGATGCCAGCGCGTCTCTGGCATGAGGGTTACCGGCCTCATTCACGTTGCTCTCGCCATACTTGTCAACAAGCGTTCTCTTCTCAGAGACTTCAATCGGCTTGTTCGGCGTGAACAGAGTTGCTCTCAAGGCTGAAGCTAGTTTTCTCGCCAAGTCAGGAGCCGGCGTCACATCCGTGGCGACCAATACGACCTTCCCGTAGCGTGATACCTCGTTTACGATCCTTTCCCAGCTAATCTCTCTTTCACTCTTTGCGAAAAGACAGTCCCCATCCAGGTCTAGTACGGCTAGGCCGGTAGAGACGCCTGGGTCGATGCCTAGTATTATCCTCCGCCTGTCTTGTCGCTTTTTTCCTCTATCTGAGACTGGCGCATTAGGTCTAGCGATTTCAGATCTCATGTCTATCCGCCATGCAGGTCGTTCAGGGAGGACTAGACCAAGATCGATCCGCGCAGTACGAAGGAAGCTTTCTAACCTGTAGCATGTGAAGCAAGCCTTCGGGTTAGAGCGGACTTCACGAAGCCGTAGTAGGGTGGGGAAGGCTTCCCTGGTCTTGATTTGAACTCTCCATGGAACTGGGTTGCTAGGAAAAAGTTGTGGGATGGGAGCTCGAGTATCTCCATGCGCTTTCTGTCAGGGCTCATCCCTGAGAATACTAGTCCGTTTTCTACAAGTCGTTTCGCGTATGCTTGATTGACCTCATACCTGTGTCGGTGCCTTTCATACACGGTTTCTGACTTATAGAGGGCGTATGCCAACGTTCCTGAACTAATCTTGATCTCATGGGCACCAAGCCTCATCGTGGCGCCCTTGTAGTCCGTGTCCTTCTGCTCAGGCATGATATCGATTACAGGATACGGAGTGTTTGGGTTGATCTCTAAACTGTTCGCATATTCGAAGCCGGTGTGCCTTGAAAATTCAACTACTGCAAGTTGGAAGCCGAAGCAGATTCCTAGAAAGGGTATGTTTCTTGTTCTTGCAAACTCGATCGCCCTGATCTTTCCCTCGGTTCCTCGAGCTCCAAAGCCACCGGGTATGAGGATACCATTGTACTGTGAGAGCATATCGGCTTCTTGAGGATCATTCTCAAAAGTCTCTGTTTCTATCCAGTCGATTTCAACCTTTGAGCTGCACGCCGCGCCTGCGTGTCTTAGAGCCTCGTTCACACTCACGTATGAGTCTGCTAGCTCTGCATACTTTCCGCAGATTGCGATCTTGGTCGAGTATCTTGGGGAGGTGAAACCGTCGACAATTCTCTGCCACTCAGTCCAGTCTGGCGGTTCGCAGGGCATCCTTAACCTCTCACATATGTAGTCTCCCATGCCTTGTTCGTCGAGGATTCTTGGAGACTCGTATACGCATCTCATGTCCGGCGAGGTAAACACGGCCCGCTCTTCCACGTTACAGAACAGTGCTATTCGCTTTCTTGAGGCTGGGAGAAGAGGTGATTTGCTCCTGGCTATTATCATGTCCGGTTGGATTCCGATTCTACGTAGCTCTTGGACGCTATGCTGGGTCGGCTTTGTCTTCTGTTCACCTACAACATCCAAGACAGGAACCAGAGTTACGTGAGCGTACAGCGCATTGTCGAAGCCTTGCTCGATCCGCATCTGACGCGCAGCTTCAAGGTATGGTTGGCCTTCGATGTCGCCTACGGTTCCACCAATCTCCGTCACGATAAGATCGACGTTGCTACGGTTAGCAACGTTCACGATCCTCTCTTTGATCTCGTCGGTTATGTGCGGGATTATCTGGACGCATCTACCCAGAAAGTCGCCACGTCTCTCTTTGTTAACGACCGAGAGGTAGACCTGGCCAGTGGTTATGTTCTGGTCCTTCGGTAGGTTCACGTCAAGAAATCTCTCGTAAGTTCCTAGGTCCATATCGATCTCCCCGCCATCCTCGGTGACGAAGACTTCTCCATGGATAGTAGGGTTCATAGTGCCAGCGTCAACGTTTAGGTAGGGGTCAATCTTGATCGCGGTGACCGAGAACCCGCGGACCTGTAGGATCTTTCCGATAGAAGCGGTTATTATGCCCTTACCTATGCCGGACATGACGCCGCCGGTTACGAAGACGTACTTAACCACTCAGACTACCCCGCAACATTGAGAGGCTTGGCTTAACCAGCTTAAAATTCTTGGCTCTCCTGAGTTGGCTTTGCTAACTTCAGCACCGTGTAAAGCCCTTCATACCATATGCTTGGTGTCGGAGATGCTCTGCCTCCATGGAGGGGGTAGGGGGAGGGGGTCTTCGAAGACCTATCGGAAGAGTAGGCTGATTCTATCTTGACTTGCTAGGCTCTGTATGCAGCATGCTCCGTCCGTCGACTTAGGTGGGTTCGAATAGCGGTTTCTTGAATGACATTCGGGCTTTAGAAAGATCTAAAGATCTATCGGCTTCTTTTCGGTCGAGGCCAGACCCTTCGTCTTCTTCAGCTCTGTAACGACACCTCTGAATAGCGCTCTGGTTTCAGTGTCGATAATGAGGAGTACTGTGAAGTATACGGCTCCCCCAAATGCCACGATAGGTAAGATTGTTGATATTCTGGGGACAACCGGCAACTGCAACACTACAACTGCCATGATTACGGACGCTACAGAATACTTTGTGAGGTTCTTAAGAGGCAATTTGAATGTTACATATTTCCGAGCTATCACGTACTTTGTGGTCAGCGAGATTGGGAGACTTACAAACCCTATTGCGACTAGGTAGAACGCAGCGTCAAGCGGACCGGGGTCGAGATTGGTCAGAACGATCCATAACAGAGGGAGCGTTATCGCAGAGTGCAAATAGTAGAGAGAGGCGGGCAAAGAGAGCCTACTCTTAACAAGATCCTTCATGCTGAAACGGGTCTGATCTATTCTTTCCGTACCAACTAATACGGTGTCGAGGACTATAGATAAGCAGTAGGGTAGAAAGGAGATCGCCAATAAGTAAAGTACAGGTGCCGCAACGCCGTACATAGGATTGAGTATTGAAAGCAGAGGCTGCGCTAGGACCAAAGTCCCGGCCACCATAGGGATTGCAAACATGAACATCAACCTCAGAGTGGTCTCTACGTCTTCGCCCCTGCCGCCGGCTAGAAGCTTAGGGTACAACGCGACTGCAAGAGTTGAGACATAGGATATCGAAAGCGCTACAGCGTATGCCGCCCCAACATACGCTCGGGCTGTCGCTCCACTATAGATCAAAAGCAGTACCATGTTGGTCGCACCCAGTTTCTCTCCAATCATTCCGTACACACTGATCGTAGAAGATTTCAGCCAACTCTTTAGATAGCCCCAGTTTGTCGCCCGCCCAATCACGCCACGAAGCCCTACAAGGTAGAAGAGTACGTCCACAAAGTTCGACGAGATAACAGCCACCAATGCTCCGAGCAATCCGTACCGTAGAACCATTACCAAGATTATGCCGAGAGATATCATAGTCAGTTCATGGATTACTACATCGAAGCCCAGCAAGTGCGGTTTCTTCGCTTGTGCGATAGCCTCCAAAGCGGGTTTCAGATAGGTTCCAAGAATCATCAGGCAGGCGAGCACATAGTAGAGACCGGGTGCACCGGCGATCTTGGCGAATTGCGGTGCAAGAAGTATCCAGGCGACGATGAATGGGATGGAGATGGCGAGGTTTGTGAGGAGACCAGTCGTCGCCGCATTCTCTTGATCTCTTGCTACATACCTTGTCACCCATCCTGGTACAACGCTTGACAGTATGACAAAATATCCTACCATGTCGCCAATGTTCTGCCAGACGCCGAAGTCGTAGCTTGAGACGTTTCGGGTTACGGCGATCACAAATATGAAGCCCGTTACTATCGAGAAGGCCTTGGACGCGAAGAAGGTTAGACCCGAATATCGGAGCCTGATCCTCTGGTCCATTTCCGACGCAGCCTTCTCAAGTGAATTAATATCGACACGGAGCTGCGAATTAAACTAATGAAAGTTCCTATAACGTTGTCGCTCCGTCTAATCACCTGTGCTATCCGCGACGTCAAGAATCTTTGCATGGACAGAACTAGTGGCTAGTTCTCATCTATTTGTGGACTACCGAAAAGGTTTTGTCTACTTGAGCTTTTGAATTGCTTCGAAATGCATTCCACGTAGTGGACCCTCAGAGATTGTAGATTGAGGTTAAGGATTGTCGAACATCCAGTCATCCGTCGTCATACTGAACTACAACGGCAAAGAGTATTTGCGAAATTGCTTGAGATCTGTTCTGGCCGCAGACGTGCAGGACAGCGAGGTCATAGTTGTGGACAACGCTTCTACCGACGGTAGCGCTAGGATGGTTGCCGCAGAGTTTCCCTTGGTGAGACTAATTCGAAGCGAGAGAAATCTTGGATTTGCGGGAGGAAACAATCTGGGCATAAGCGAATCACTCGGACGTTATATTATCCTCCTTAACGGTGACACCATAGTTAGCAGGGGCTGGCTGAACCACCTGGTTGATACTGCTGCTGCGAACGAGAAGGTTGGTATCGTGGGATCTAAACTTCTCTTTCCCAATGGAAGAATTAACAGCACGGGACTTCTATTCGGCTGTAGGCTCTGTAACGCCTTGGATCGAGGAGCGGGCGAAATTGACTATGGACAGTATGATGAGAAGCGGAATGTTTTGGGAGTCTGCTTCGCATGTACGTTGGTAAAAAGGGATGTTATCCGAGATGTTGGATTACTAGACGAGAAGTATTTTCTCTATGTAGAGGATCTAGACTACTGCCTAAGAACGCGCTTGAGAGGCTACGAGGTAGTTTACTGTCCCGATAGTATTGTTCAACACATAGTAGGTGCCTCGCTGCGAAGGCCGGTAGTTGCACAAAGACATGCATTGAAGAACCGACTTAGAACTTTATTGAAGAACTACGGTGCAATCAACGTTCTCAGATGGGGAGCCTACAGTCTCGTATTCTACCTTCTGCTTGCACCACTGTCTTGCATAAGAAAGTTCCATTTTCAAATGGCGATTGTACATCTATATGCGCTTTTCTGGAATCTCTTGAATCTGCCAATTCGAGAGAGGCTCGAGATCCAAAGAAAGAGATGTGTTGGCGACAATGCTCTCTTCAGTTACAGCGTCAGAACTCGTTGGTCTTAGCTCTGCCCGAACTTACGTTAGAATTCTTTTGCCACCTCAGCGACAATCGTCGTGATCTTTCCCTCGAAGGTTTTCCGATTGAATATTCTGCTGCGTTCGATGCTGCTCTTTTTCATAGTCTCTCTTAAGTCTTCGTTATCTATGAGGAGATTGGTCTGCCGTTTCAATTCTTCAAGTGTTGGCCATAGAAAGCCGTCCACTTTGTCTCTGACTATCTCTCTGTGGCCTCCTCCATCGAAGACTACAGGAACACATCCCGCACTCATCGCCTCACCTACAACGATCCCGAAATGCTCTTTATCATCTGGATTCTGGCTTTGATATCCGGTAGCGTGCCAGAAGATCTTAGATCCACTATATACCTTCGAAAGCTCTATAGAAGAAGCCTTTACGTGGAATAGAATAGGGTAACCGGTCGCTTCAGCTCTTACGTTGTCAAAATATTCTCTGTCAAAGACGTCGCCGACCAGATGATACTCCCAATTGTTTAGGCCGGCTCTACACATTTCTTTGAAAGCTTCTACGAGTTCAAGTTGCTTTTTGCGTGGATCAAACCTTGCAACCGTCAGAATACGGTTTCTTCGTGCTACTGTTGTGTCAAGCATCCTATCAATGGGGGGATAGATGACTTCCGGCTTTACAGAAAGTCGTTTCCACGTCCAATACTTGGTATACTCGCTGTTGCAATAGAATCTGTCGTATAGATCAGCATAGAATCTCCGTTTGTAGTCATCCAGCCCCATTCGAGAGACGATCTGATTGTATGGAAACGAGTAGAATCTTCCTAGGATCGAACCTCGCCTTACCTCTGGCGCAAGTGCAGTCAGCAAAGGGAAATGTATGAACATCAGGTTCTTCTTCGCGGCAGGCGGGATGTCGAAACGCATTTCATAGTTTATGAATATGTCATGCTTCTTCGTTTCTTGCGATATCTTGTTCCGCGCATAATCGGATAGCAGAACGCCCAGTAGGTTTAGATACACTCTTAGAAATGGAGCGGGAAGGCGCGGTTCTGGGATCAGGAGAAACCTCACTCTGCTCAAGTTGACTCCGTAGGCTGCCTCCAACATTTCTCTTCGCACCGGCCTAGTTGTAACCAAAAGGACTTCGTGATCTCGACTGAGTAGTGCTGCCACAATGCATGCGCACTTCTGTCCTCCACCAAGATAGTGTAAGGCCGGGTCGAATATAGCTACCTTCAGATTAGCTGCCTCCTCTCAGCGATGAGACATGGATGGTGTATGGGAAAACGGCGGAACCCAATATGTAAGGGGTGAGGCATAACATTTCTCTAAACGCTTCTTGCAGTCGTCGAAGCAGTCCTTTGAAGTGAGGTTCATACATCTATCCATCTCGTTCACCATTGATCAGGTTTGGAGGAGTCACGTCAGAGTTGCTTGAGCTGTGCGAAAGCGAGTTTCTAAGGGCTGTGATCAGCCTTGATCCTGAAGCCGTTTCACCTTGCTCGACCAGAAATGGTGGGAAACACTCACCTCCCAGGTGAACGCTCTTTTGCCCCTCAGTTTGCTTCGCGGTTGGTCAACATGAAATGCTTCTGGCTAAAAAGTAATGGTATCTGTCCCTAGCTGCTGGCTGACCCAATAGTAAACCCTTAAGTGAACTTGGTACGCTACCATGTGAAGCATCTGGTTCTCCGCTGCAGCTACCGTGAATTGTGTGAAGGAGGTGTCGTTGGATCAGATTGCACAGGTTCAACCAAATCGTGCTTTTCGCTGTTGCTTTCATAGCTCATCTGGCATTCTCGTCCTATTTCATAGCCAGATACTCCCTTCACCGATTTGCTAACTTGTACGATGCTGGGATATTCATAGGGGTGGCGAAGAGTTGGTACTCTCCGTCCGATATGGGAAAGTTTGCGATGTTCCCTTTTTATCCTGCGATCATAAGAGCGTTAGCCACTTTCCTAGGCTATGACTTGTCAGCTGTTGTCATCGTAATCGTCGCTTCTTCATTATCAACTGTGGTGTTTTACAAAATAGCAGAAATGAAATCGGGCTTTCCTTTTCTTCTCTCGCTCTTCTTCGTGTTCTCTGCTTATCCTTGGTTTGTAGTCTCCAGTCTACCCTATTCAGAGCCTCTTTTTACCCTCCTCGCCCTCTGTACCTACTACTTTGTCGAAAAGAGACATTACTTTCTTTCAGCATTGGCCGCTTCAGGAGCAGCTCTAACAAGGCTCCCGGGAATCCTACTGGCCATTCTACTTCTTTATGGAGTGTTGCGAGATAGGAAACTTCGAAACGCAGTTTGGATAACTCTACCGATGATTAGTCTCAGCGTGCTATTCGGATATTTCTATTTTCTAACACGAGATTTCTTTGTGACACTCCATGTAGAAAAAACGTGGGCGAGCGACTTGCCAGATTCTGGAACCTATCTGACGTTTCCATTCTCTTTCATGCTGTACTTCATTGAGAAAGGATTGCTTTTGCCCAACTACTGGCGGATTGTCTTACTGTTCGGGATCTACACCTACGGACTCTACCGAATTAGGAGAGACACGGGCCTGCTTATTTTTTCGTTGCCCATCTATCTACTGGTTGTCTCATTGTCTCCGTTTCCAACCTTCTGGTTCGGTCTAGATCGCCAGTTGGTACCAGTGTTCTCCGTCTCTTTCTTCGCGTACGAGAGATTTATCTGTGGCAAGTCCCACTGGAATAAACTTCTTTACGTTGCATTGGTTGTAATGTTCATTGTCTTCTCGTATAGAATTGTCGATCGCTGGTGTCTCCTCGCGCCTGTAGTGCCTTAGAAATCAATGCATCTTATACTTCATTCCCTCCTATACGAACTTCCACGCGACCGATAGTGCCAAGGCTTATATCAGTTTGAACCCGATCCGATGTCGATAGACATGAA
>Ga0209725_1000251_pt1 | contig 33154 bp, 29 predicted proteins | sample I18A1metaG_FD_184145 | JGI IMG/M metagenome (GOLD analysis project Ga0209725, IMG submission 184145) | Lake sediment bacterial and archeal communities from Gulf of Boni, Indonesia to study Microbial Dark Matter (Phase II) - ​I18A1 metaG... | ecosystem: Environmental > Aquatic > Freshwater > Lake...
TTGAACCCAAGTACGAAACAATGCCCAAGGAAAAACTCGAAAAATTGCAGGCGACAAGGCTCAGAAAGATCGTCCATTATTGCTATGGCCACGTCCGCTCATATAAGCACAAATTTAAAAACATGGGCATAGCCCCGAGCAAAATCAAAACCCTCGAAGACTTGACAAAAATTCCTTTCACCGTAAAAACAGATCTAAGGGAAACTCATCCTTACGGCATGATCGCAACCAGCTTAGACAACGTTTTGGAACTCCATGCAAGTTCAGGAACCACAGGCCACCCAACCACATGTGCATATACCAAAAACGACTTGGAAGTTTGGTCAACTGTTATGGCAAGAAGTTACGCCTCAGTAGGCGCGGTGAAAGGCGATATTGTTCAAAATGCTTATGGATATGGTCTCTTCACGGGCGGACTGGGCTTTCACTACGGAGCCATCAAACTCGGACTGGCAGTTCTGCCTATCTCATCTGGTGAAACAGAGCGCCAGATAAGACTTGCCAAAGAATATGGAACAACAATTTTAGCTTGCACACCTACTTATGCGGCACATCTTGGAGAATATTTCCGTGAAAAAATTGGAAAAGAACCAAAGGAAGAATTGAAATGGAGAATCGGCATGTTCGGAGCTGAAGCCTATTCAGAAGAGCTTAGGCAGAGAATTAAAGAACTCTTGGGAATTGAGGTCTTCGACTGTTACGGTCTCTCCGAAATTATCGGACCAGGAGTTTCTGTAGAGTGCCCTAAGCATAACGGTCTACATATCTATGAGGACCACTTTCTCGCCGAGGTTGTAGATCCATCAACTGGTGAACACGTAGACGAAGGTGAAACAGGCGAGCTTGTCTTGACAACCCTCACAAGAGAAGCCACGCCTCGATTGCGCTTCAGAACAGGCGATCTAACCAGGCTTTTCAGAGAGGAATGTGAATGTGGGAGAACAATTGCTCGCATGGGTCGCGTGATTGGAAGAACCGACGACATGCTTAAAGTGAGAGGCGCAAAGTTCTGGCCCTCAACAGTAGAACACGCACTCTTGATGGTGGAAGGAGCCTCACAAAACTATGAGATTATCGTTAACAGGCCAGAAGAACTCGATGTCATGATTCTTAGAGTGGAACCAACGAAGGAACTCTTCAAAAAAATTGGCGGAGACTTGACAAAACTGAATTGGCTTTGCCGGGCAATTTCTGATTCTGTCAAATCTCTAACTAGCGTGAAAGCCGATGTTGAGATTGTTCCATTCGGTTCACTTCCGAGATTCATAGGAAAGGCAAATAGGGTAAAGGACCTAAGAAAGAAAACCGAATACTAATTTTGAAAATCTATCTTTACACGCCGACGTTCACGAAAATTCCGGCGAGTATGCCTGTCGTTATTGTTAGAAGTACAGCGATCAGCAGATGTTTCCGCATGATAAGCGACTCGGTCTTGCGGTTTCGTCAATTTAACTACCGCGTTGTTGATTTTAGCTGGTGTAACAGCACCTGCTATGCTACCTGCAACCGCGTGTGTGTGCGCGCTTCTTACGCATTTCCACAGAAGAACAGCACGGAGAATTATTTGAAATTGAAGCCTGTTGATCAATGTTAGTTTGAGAATGCAAAGATCGCAAAACATAAACCCATAAGCTATTCTTAGAAAATGTTGGGAAGAGCCGATGAAGGAAGCAATAAGGAAGTTAGATGCCTTCTTCAAGCCCCATTCAGTCGCAGTTGTTGGAGCTACAAAAAAGATAGAAAAAGCGGGGCATGTTATTTTTAAAAATTTTGTCGAAAACAAAATGAGAGGAGTTTTCAGAGGAGAAATTTATCCAGTTAACCCAAACGAAGAATTCATTCTAGGAACACGATGTTATTCTTCCATAACCAAAATTCCGGGAGAACTGGAACTCGTTGTGATTGTTGTACCCGCAAAGATTGTCCCCTTCATAATGGAAGAAGCAGCTACTAAGAAAGCCAAGGCTGTAATCATAATCAGCTCGGGTTTCAGAGAAATAGGAAACAGTGAGCTTGAAAATCAGGTATCAACTATAGCCAGAAAAGCTGGCATAAGAGTTTTGGGACCCAACTGTCTGGGTGTTTATTATACAAAAACAGGTGTGGACACGCTGTTTCTGCCTGAAACGAAAATTCTAGCGACAGGAGATGAAGTTATTGCAACGCCGCGGCCGATGTTTGGAAATATAGCTATGGTCACTCAGAGTGGAGCTTTCGGAGTTGCAGCCCTTGACTATTTGACCGGACGGCAAATCGGAATCAGCAAATTCGTAAGTTTTGGCAACAAATGCGACGTAAACGAAGCAGAAATGCTGCATTACCTGTTATTTGACGAAGAAACCAGAGTAATATTGCTGTATGTCGAAGACATAAAATCTGGAAGAGAATTCGTTGAAATAGCCAAGAAGGTGACAATGAAAAAACCTATAGTGGCTCTTAAGGCTGGCAGAAGCGAAGCGGGAGCCAGGGCTGCTGCTTCACATACAGGAGCCATTGCTGGCTCAGACAAGATATACGATGCTGCCTTTGAGCAAGCAGGAGTCATAAGAGCGAAAGACATGGAGGAATTCTTTGACGCTGGAAAGTCGTTAGCAATGCAGACACCAGCCGCTGGCAAAAATGTAGCCGTACTTACAGATGCTGGTGGTCCAGGTATAATGGCTGTAGACGAATGCGAACTGAAAGGCTTAACTGTTAACCGTTTTTCTGAAAGAACACTTCAGAAGTTTGAAAATTTAAAAATGGAGGGAAAACTCCCAAAATTTGCGGCAACGCTTAATCCAGTTGATATTACTGGCTCAGTAACATCTGAAATGTTTGGATACGCATTAGAAATTCTCTTCCAAGATCCAGAGATCAATGGCGTAATAGTGCTGGGCTTACATCATACGCCAGGTTTGCAGGAAGATTACATAGACAGAATCGCAAAAGTCGCGAGGAAATACGATAAGCCTATTGTTGCATGCGACATTGGAGAGACAGAAATGGCGTTATACACTCGTTTCAGATTTGACAAGTTAGGAGTTCCCGCCTACTCTTCACCTGAAGACGCGGCAAGGGCCATGAAAGCTCTTGTGAGTCATGGCTTGTATCTAAAGAAGAACAACCGTTTAGGGGAATATATACAAAATTTCTTGGAGAAAAAGCAAAAAATGTGATGTCGCACTAAATGACTATTTTGACCTCTACAACATCTCCGTCTTTGAGCTGGAGTTTTTCCCTCAAGTTTACTGGTGCAACAACTTCTAGCAAATCTTTAGGATAGTTTGCAACTTCGGGAATGACAACGGCGCATTCCAAATTGTTGGTCAAGTAGGCTTTGAAGCAGTCTCCTCGGCAAAAGCCATTAACTGGGCATATCTCTATCGATTTTGCTTTTTTAAGTAGTCTCTTAAGCTTTACACCCTCATCCGAAAGTCTTATGTTCAACGTTCCTAGATGCGGAGTGAAACCAAGTTTTGTCTCCATTTGCTTTTTCACCCAAGGAAGTTTGATGAATTTCTCTCCTTCGCCATGGCCTGAAGAGACTTTTCCGCTAAGTCGCATTTTTTTCAACCATTAGAACTTACTGCGAAGAATTTCCTCAGTACACATTTGAAAACTGCAGGTTAGGTATGGCTCCATCATTTTTGTTCTTTTAGCCAACGTGCAACTTTTTTCAGAATATGGTTAGATGAGATGTCAATCACTGGAACGATCATTTTCTCTTTCGTTTCAATTGTAGGTTCATATTTAGGCATAGGCGCGTAACCCACAAACGTCCAATAGACTTTACCATCTTCAATTAAGTCTCTAGCAACAGCTTCTGTGGATGCTGGAAGCGGAAAATACAGGAATACTATGCCTTCAGCCCAGTACAATCCAGTTAGTTTGCCGCCTGCAATGACTGAAATAAATCTCGCTATGTCATCAGGTTTTGAAAAGAAAGTGCGCTCCATAATGACAATTTCCTTAAAAGGCTCATATTTTACAACAATTTCGCTTTCGTTCATTAACACTGTCAACCTCTAATTGTTCACTGTCTCAAAGCTCCCTTTTAATCTTGCTATACTTCTAGAAAAAGTTATAGAGAAGGCAAGTATTAAGCCTTGACTAAACAGAACAGCTCAGAGGTTGGCAATTTGCCAGAAATTCGTGTAGCAATTGTGGGCGTTGGCAACAGCGCATCCGCACTAATCCAAGGTGTACAATATTACAAAGACGCAAAAGAAGACACAACCGTGCCTGGGCTCATGCACGTGACTTTCGGCGGGTACCATATAAGGGATGTGAAGTTTGTGGCCGCTTTTGAAGTGAATAAAAACAAGATTGGGAAAGATTTGGCTGAAGCCATATTTACTGAGCCTAATTGTTGCGCAAAGTTTGCTGACGTCCCGCTCTTTGGCGTCAAGGTTGCTCCAGGTCCAATCCTTGACGGTACGGCAGAACATATGAGAAAGCCTTTCAATGTTTATGATGATAGGGGATTCGATAAAGCAGATGTTGTGGAAGGTCTGAAGAAGGCAAAGACGGACCTGCTTATTAATTACTTGCCGGTTGGTAGCCAAAAAGCGACTCATTTCTATGCACAAGCAGCCTTAGACGCAGAGTGCGCCTTCGTAAACTGTATGCCGATATTTATCGCCTCAAATCCGGAATGGAGCAGAAAATTTGAGCAGGGTGGGCTTCCAGTGGCAGGTGACGACATCAAAAGCCAAGTTGGAGCAACCATTCTTCACAGAAACCTAGTTAGACTATGTCTGGATCGAGGGGTCATAGTCGACGAGACGTATCAGTTAAACCTTGGGGGGGACACGGATTTTCTGAATATGACTGTAGAAGACAGATTAGTCACAAAACGAATAAGCAAAACCGAAGCTGTTAAGAGTCTCGTTCCATACGATTTACCCACAAGAATAGGGCCTTCAGACTATGTACCTTTTCTCGGAAACAAGAAAATATGTTACATCATGCTTAGTGGCAGAAAATTTGGCGATCGCCCATTAACGATAACCGCCAAACTTGAAGTTGAAGATTCGCCTAACAGCGCAGGGGTGGTAATCGATGCCATAAGAGCTGTAAAATTAGCTCTGGACCGAGAAATAGCTGGCTCCCTCATAAGCATATCTTCTTATGCGTTTAAGCATCCGCCAATTCAGGTGCCGGATTCCACGGCAAGGCAATGGGTGGAAGATTACATACAAGGAAAGAGAGAACGCTGATTTTCTATTCTCAACTGAACATTCAAAACTCTTTTTGTGAAAACTTTTAAGGCTAGAACGTAGAAAGAATACTACTCTTTAAGAGGTGAACATAATGGTGAAAGTAGATGGATATGAATTGCCTGAAGGACTATTTTATACAAAAGATTACGAATGGGTTAAAATAGAAGGAGACAAAGTCCGCATGGGCATAACAGACTACGCTCAAAAACAACTTCGCGAGATCGTCTACGCTGAGTTGCCAAGCCCAGGAACAACATTGACACAAAACGAACCCTATGGCACAGTGGAATCTGTAAAAGCTGTCTCAGACTTAATCGCGGCAGTGAGCGGAAGAGTAGAAGAAGTGAATGAGGAAGTTCAATCGAAGCCTGAGCTTTTAAATGAGGATCCTTATGCGAAGGGATGGTTGCTGATTATGAAACCGTCAAATCTTCAGGCAGAATTACCCAGTTTAATGGACTTTAATCAAGCAGTTGAATGGCATAAAACCTTGGCAAAATGAAGGAAAACGAATGACTAAGAGAATAGTAATAATTGGTGCTCATGCTGCGGGCGTGGATGCAGCGTCAGCCGCGAGGAAAACAGACCGTACAGCAGAAATTACGTTAGTAACCGAAGAAAAACATGCAGGATACTCACGGTGTGGGCTCCCATTCGTATTAGGCGGTCAGATACCAAGTTTCAACAGCCTAATCGTATTTCCACAAGCCTTCTACCAAATGATGAAACTAGACTTGAAAACTGAAACTAAAATCTCAGCAATTAACACGGGAAACAAAACCGTTGAAGTCAGTTACAAAACTGGCAAAACTGAAGGCATTACTTACGACAGCCTAATCATAGCTATGGGCGCCAGCTCTTTTATCCCGCCAATAAAAGGCAGAGAAAAGCAAGGCATACTTTCCCTCCGATCACTGGAAGACGGTGAAGAAGTTGACCAAGCCATCAAAAATGGGGCAAAAACAACAGTAGTTATGGGAGCTGGCTTGATCGGTCTTGAAACAGCTATAGCTCTCCACGAGAGAGGCTTAAAAGCCATTGTTGTCGAGTTGCTGCCCCAAATTTTGCCTCAGATGCTCGATGCTGACATGGCAAAGCTGGTTCAAGAGATGATTCAGCAAAAGGGAATAAGCATCCTAACGGGAAAGGGAGTTGAAGAATTTCTTGGAGAAGAAAAAGTGACAGGGATAGTTGCAGGAGGCGAACAAATCAACGCAGACTTATTCATTAGCGCATTCGGTGTAAAAGCCAACACTCAACTTGCCGCTAGTGCAGGCATAGCCCTAGGAGAAACCAAAGCAATAAAAACAAATGCTAGGATGGAGACCAACATCAAAGATGTATATGCAGCGGGTGACTGTGCAGAATCGACGCATATAGTTACCCAGAAACCCGCCTTGCAACAGTTAGGAACAGTGGCTGTAAGACACGGAAAAGTCGCGGGAATTAACGCTGCAGGCGGGTATGCACTTTTCACAGGCGTTTTAGGCTCGGCGGTTACAAGGCTATTCGACACTGATGTTGGTGTAACAGGTTTGACAGAATTCGCTGCTCAAAGAGCAAGGATTGAAACTGTAACGGGAGCAATTGCTTCAAAGACGAAGGCTGATTACTACCCTGGCGCCTTACCAATAAGAGTAAAACTTGTTGTTGAAAAAGAATCGCAACGCATAATCGGCGCCCAAATCATCGGTGGAGAAGAAGTAACCCAACGAATAAACGCTATATCCTTCGCCATACAAAAACAGATGACAGTACGCGAATTGGCTAAAGCAGATACTGCCTATGCGCCGCCTGTCTGCGAGACTTGGGAACCTCTTGTTTTGGCTGCAGAAATGGTCCTAATGAAACTCCGCTGATCATTTTTCTTTAAACTTGACGGAAAATTTAATTAAGACAAAACCATCGATTAAAAAGCGTAAAAGGTGATTTTGAATGGCAGTAAGAGTGGCAATAAATGGGTTTGGAAGGATTGGAAGGCTCCTGTTTAGAGCTGGGATAGAAAGAAACGCCAACATAGACTTTGTGGCTGTAAACGACATAACAGACGCGAAGACTCTTGCCCATCTTTTGAAGTATGATTCAGTACATGGAAGATTCAACGCAGATGTCCAAGTGAAAGATAACAGCATGATTGTCAATGGGAAAGAGCTAAAGATTTTGATGCAGCGCGACCCCGCAATGTTGCCTTGGAAAGATTTAGGCGTTTATTTGGCTGTTGAATCAACAGGACTTTTCACTGAGCGCGAAAGTGCCTCAAAGCATCTACAAGCAGGAGCAAAAAAGGTGCTGATATCAGCTCCGGCTACAAATCCAGACGTAACAATAGTTCTGGGCGTAAACGATGATAAGTATGACCACAACAACCATAACATACTTTCAAATGCCTCATGCACGACAAACTGCGTAGTGCCTGTGGTAAAAGTTTTGTATGAAAACTTCGGAGTGAAGGCAGCGCTTATGACAACCGACCACGCATATACCAACGACCAAAGAATACAAGATCTTGTCCATAAAGACCTTCGCCGAGCAAGAGCTGGGGCAATAAACATAATACCTACAACAACAGGAGCTGCTAGGGCATCTGCTTTAGTTTTTCCTGAGCTTAAGGGAAGAATTGACGGAATAGCCTTACGTGTCCCTGTTCCAAACGTCTCAATAGTGGATTTGACAGCAGCATTAGAGAAAGATGTAACCAAGGAAGAGGTGAACGCGGCTTTCAAGAAAGCTGCTGATGGCCCCTTAAAGGATATACTTGAATATACTGAAGACCCGATAGTTTCAACAGACGTAAATCATAGCACGTACTCTGCTGTTTTTGACGCCCTTTCAACAATGGTTGTTGCAGGAAACCTCGTCAAAGTGCTTGCATGGTATGACAACGAATGGGGCTTCTCTTGCCGAATGGTTGAACTGATAGAGCTGATAGGGAAAAAGGCAGGTTTCTAGTCCATCTTCAAACGTTTGAATCTAGAATAAATCTTCCCCTTTATTTTTGTGTTTAGGAGAGGTGGAAAAATGGCGAAGTATCTAACTCTAGATGATGCAAAAGTCAAAGATAAAGTGGTGCTTGTTAGAGTTGACTTTAACTCACCAGTGGACCCTGAAAGTAAAAAAGTTTTAGATGACGCGAGGATTCGGGCTCACGGTGAAACAACAATAAAAGAGCTTGCAGAAAAAGGTGCGAAAGTAGTAATTCTGGCCCATCAGGGACGAAAAGGCGATCCGGACTTTATACCATTAAAACAGCATTCTGAAATTCTAAGCAGAGTTCTAGGTAAACCAGTCTCATACGTTGATGATATTTTCGGGGAAAAAGCTCAGCAGGCAATTAAAGACTTGAAGAGCGGTGAAATTCTCGTCTTGGAAAATGTTAGGAATTTTTCTGGCGAAACAAAAGATGGAAAACCTGAAGATCACGCAAGTACAGAACTTGTCAAAAACCTCTGTCCCCTAGCAAAGTTGTTTGTCAACGATGCTTTTGCTGCAGCCCATAGGGCACACGTGTCAATAATAGGCTTTACAGAAGTGTTGCAGAGTGCCGCAGGCCGCATAATGGAGAAGGAACTAAAGTCCTTAGGCAGAATCCTAGAAAAACCAGAAAAACCATGCCTATTTATACTGGGCGGCGCTAAAGCTGATGACTCTCTTGAAATTTCAAGATACGTTCTAAACAATAACATAGCGGATTATGTGCTCACAGGTGGTGTTGTTTCCCAAGTTTTTCTAGCTGCAAAGGGCTTGGATCTTGGCAAACAAAACATGACTTTCTTAGAGAAAAAAGAACTCATGGGCTTGGTGCCCGGCGTCAAAGAGCTCATGCAGAAATATCCAAACAAGATCAAAGTTCCAAAGGATGTAGCTATTGAAGTGAACGGAAAAAGAGAAGAAATTTCTGTTGGCAACCTCCCCACAGACCATTCAATATTTGACATTGGATCAAAAACGGTTGAAGACTATGGAAAAATAATACACAAGGCAAAGTCAATTGTAATCAGCGGACCAATGGGAGTTTTTGAAAACAGCGAATTTGCTTTTGGAACAAAGAAAATTTTAGAGGAAATCACAGACTCTAAAGCATTTTCCCTTGCCGGAGGAGGACACACCATAGCCGCTTTGCAAGAATATGGACTGACCAACAAGATTTCCTATGTAAGCACAGCCGGTGGAGCTTTGATTGAATTTCTTATGGGTAAAAAGTTACCAGGCGTCGTGGCTTTAGAGAAAGCAGCCTCTATTAGACCCTAACCACTTCACTTTTTTTCTTCCTTAAAAGCGGTTTATGATTTTAGAAACGCCCAACTAAATTTTCAGGCGGTTCTCCTTTCATTAGTTCGAATGTTATTTTGCAGAGCAAATTAGAAATAAGCACGTTATCAGATATTTAGTATGCAGAGGATATTGGCTTGACGGACGTTGTATTTGTATTTGAGGTCCATCAACCACACAGATTAAGGCGAGATTTCTTTTGGGATAACAAAATCTGGAGACGTTTAAAGAAGCGAGAACTGTTTCGTTACTACTTTGACGATGAGGTAGATAGAGAGATCTTTGAAAGGTCTTCTAGGAAATGTTATTTTCCTTCAAACCAAATATTGCTTGACCTGATTGACAAGCATAGAAAAGAGAAAAAAAATGTTAAAGTTGCATTCAGCATCTCCGGAGTTTTCTTAGAACAATGTGAAATGTTCAGCAAAAATCTTTTGGAGAGTTTCAAACAGCTTGCAGAAACTGGCTGCGTAGAATTTCTGAACCAGACTTATTATCATTCTCTTTCAAGCCTCTACCCAGAAAAGGAAGAGTTCATCGAGCAGGTGAAAATGCATCAAAGAATAATGAAGGATTTACTTGGATTTACCCCGAACGTTTTTGAAAACACTGAACTCCTTTACAACAACACCATAGCGAAGACCATTGAAAAACTAGGTTACAAAGGGATTTTCACGGAAGGCGTCGAAAAAATATTGCGTGGGAAATCACCAAACTACCTTTACACGCCAAAGACTTGCAGGAAAATCAAAGTGCTATTACGAAATTACAAGTTAACAGATGATATCGGCTTCAGGTTTTCAGCTAGATGGTGGAGCGAATGGCCATTAACAGCAGATAAATACGCAAGTTGGTTGGCTGCCACAGAAGGCCAGTGTATAAACATCTTTCCAGACTATGAAACCTTTGGCGAACACCACTGGCCAGAAACAGGCATCCACGACTTCTTAAAGCATTTGCCTGAAGAGATTTTGAAATGGGAAAATCTGCGTATGGCCATACCTGGCGAAGTCATAGAAAGCCATGCGCCTGTGGATGAAATTGATGTACCTGAAATTGGCGGAACTATTTCTTGGGCTGACTTGGAAAGAAACGCAAGCGGCTGGCTTGGAAACACAATGCAATGGGCCTACTATACAAGTCTAAGGAGACTTGAGCCAATCATCAAGGAAAACCAAGATGAGGAATTTCTGAAGATATGGAGATACTTCCAGACGAGCGACCACCTCTATTATATGTTTACTGCCGGCGGAGGCCCAGGAGAAGTCCATTCGTACTTCAGCCCCTTTGAATCTCCTTTGGACGCCTTTGTAGCTGCCCAAGCATGCATACTTGACTTTGAAAACAGGGTAAAAATTGCGTCGATAACAGCAAATGAACCTTTCCTGTTCTACACTGGCATGGGAGAAAGCAACTTCACTGGAGTAATGGCTTGGACCCTAAAGGGACTCATAGAAGGTCTCCAAAAAACCAGCATACGCGCCATAGAATTCCACAACGGCCGCGAGGACTTTGAAAACTGGGCGAAACATTCGCTACATGATGAGACTTTAGCAAAACAACTAAAGGATACAAGGCTTTCAAAGTTGAAAGGAGAAGCGCTTAGAAAAGCGATACTTAGTGTCGCTAAGGAAAGATTCAACAAGATGAACAAGCAAGCGCAAGCGGCAACCGAATACTTTTGAAGCAAGCTTGGATGCGCATTCCTTTATAAGAAGCTGTTTTAAATATTCTTAGAGTTGCTGATTAAGGATGAATGCAAAATGAGAGAAGAACTTCCATTTTCAGAAAAGGTTCTACAAACATTACATAACCTTTGTGCAACGGCCCCGGATCTGGCTAGAAAAAGCGAGGAACTGTCGCAAGTCTTCCAAATTGACATAAGAGAGATTGAGAATATCCTTGAGAATTATAGGGCAGAAGGTTTTGTGGAAAGCTTTGCGGATAACGAGGGAAAAAAGCGGTATTATCTCAATGGAAGGGGAATAATAAAGGTATGCTCGCTTTTTACGTAGTGAAAAGTGATGCGTGTCATAATATTTTCTTGGGAGTATCCGCCCAGAATAGTTGGGCAACTGGCAGAATATGTTAGCAACCTTGCAGTTCAACTTGCCAAAAACAACGTGGAAACCTACGTTGTCACTTATCACGACTATTTGACTGGGCCATCTGACGAAGCTGGCGGGGTCAAAACCTTTCGGGTAACAAACCCCGTCCGCACACACGTAGGCGTATTAACATGGGTTCTGACATTAAATCAGGAAGTAGAAAGGGCGGCGGCAAACATCTATTACAGGGCAAATAGGCAGGTTGACCTCATAGACGTTTACGATTGGCACTTCATACCAGCCGCCGTCACCTTGAAAAAAGCGCTTAACATACCGTTTGTTTATTCGTTGGAAAGCTTGGAAGATCACCGCTCCCCCAGCGTAAATTCGCCCTTCAAAATGGCCATCAAAAGCGTCGAGTGGACGGGCTTGTATGAAGCAAAAATGGTGAGTACAGAGTCGAATTGGATGCGGGACGAGGTCTTCCGGATATATAAAGTTCCGTTGGAAAAGGTTAAGGTTGTTTTGCCAGACGCTGCCAATTGGATAAAGAACGTTTTGGGGCTCTATGAAACCACCATTAGGGGGCGCAATTTTAAATGACCCCTGAATTGAGTGTCATGATGCTTTCTTGGGAGTTCCCACCCAGAATCATAGGGGGAATATCCCCACACATTTATTATTTGTCCAGAAGCTTAGGGAAAAGCGGCGTAAAAGTTTACGTGGTTACATGCGATTTCCCAGGGGCCCCATCACACGAGATCATTGATGGAGTGGAAGTTTACCGCATAGATTCCTACAAGAACCCCTCTCCAGACTTTGCCACGTGGGTCTATCTAATGAACGTAAACATGCAAAGGGAAGCAGCCGCCCTCGTCAACAGTCTAGATAGAAAAGTTAACGTTTTCCACGCTCACGACTGGCTTGTCGCAACAGCTGGGATCGGGTTAAAGCATGTCTTTAGGAAACCACTCCTAGCCACGATGCACTCCACTGAGGTTGGACGGAGAGATGGAATCCACTCTGATTATGAAAAAATGATCCATGAGACAGAGGCGTGGCTTACATATGAAGCGTGGAAGGTGATATGCTGCAGCGATTACATGGTTTCGCATGTGCGTTGGGCGTTCGGGCTTCCCTTAGATAAGCTCGTGATGATTTCCAACGGCGTAAACGCTGAAACATACACAAAGGTTGAAAGGGAGGATTTGAGCATGTTCCGAAGCAAGTTTGCGTTGCCCGAGGAAAAAATTGTGCTCTTTGTGGGAAGACTGGTATACGAAAAAGGAGCCCACGTACTTGTCAATGCTGCCCCAAAGGTTTTGGAGAAAGCGGATGCCAAATTTATAATTGTGGGCAACGGCTACATGAAGGAACAGCTCTCAAGCCTAGTCAAGAGCATGGGACTAACCCACAAGGTACTTTTCACAGGGTTTGTGGATGATGAAACCCTGATGAAGCTGCAGAAGTGTGCAGACGTTTCTGTTGTGCCATCCCTCTTTGAGCCCTTCGGAATAGTCGCCCTTGAAGCGATGGCTGCTAAAAGTCCGGTCGTTGTATCGGATACTGGCGGCTTATCGGAGATAGTTGAGCATGACGTTACTGGGGTTAAAGTCTATACCAATAATCCGGATTCGCTGGCCTGGGGAATAACAAAGGTGCTGCTTGATGATGTTTATGCAGGCAGGATAAAAACAAACGCGTACAGAAAAGTTCAAGAAAAATACGACTGGAACAAAATAGCCCAAAAAACCAAAGCTGCCTACGAAGCCGTGTCAAACCAGTATTCAAAGAGTTTTTGGGCGTAGATTCGGAATTATGGATACTTTAATCTTATCGCTTTATTTTGGCAAGCATCAGCACACTTCAGACAGTAAATGCATTCTGGATCATTAAATTTCTCCCAAGGCAAATCCAAAATCTGAACCCGCATTGGGCATGCTTCAACACAGATACGACAAGCGCCTTTTACGCATTTAACCGGGTCCCTGTGCAAACCGAAGAAACTAAATCTGTTCAAGATAGCCATAAAAGCTCCGTGAGGGCATAGGTATCTGCACCAGCCTTTTGGAACAAAGGCTGAAAAAACAAGAACCCCGATCATTATAACAGTCTGCGCCCAGAAAAGCGGAGGTAAGCTGAAAATTCCAGATAGGACATTAAAAACTGATTTTTCCGTGATGGCAACGCTAAAATTCTGGACTAAGTGTGGCAAGGTTGCAAACAAGGTTTCCGTTGGACTGATAGCCGTGAATGGAACTTTCGCAAAAATGCCTATGGCGCTCTCGTAGTTTCCGCCCGCTCCGGCAACTTTAGCAGCAGAAAAAGTTACGCTGATAAACAAGGTAATTCCTAAAACTAAATACTTTATGTACAGCATAATTTCATGCGTCTTCGGTGAAAATTCTTTCTTCTTCCGCGTAATAAGGCCTGTCAAATCCTGAATAAAGCCAAAAGGACAAACCCAACCGCATAAAGATTTGCCTAGCAGTATGCCAACTAAAAAGAATGAAGCCAGCGCTAGCCACGGAAAAATGGCATCATAAAACATAATCTGTATGGCGGTTAAAGCGTCGCCAACAGTGTTTTTATTCAAACCCCACGTCCAAAGGATCGGTAACATAAGCTGTAGGGCGCCTAGATTGAATACCGGTATACTGAAGAACAGGAAGGACAAGAATTGGACAATTCTGCGGGGAGTATTAAATTTAAGCAGCGCTTGTCCAACTTTGATTTTCTGCAATGTCCCGCCTCTTCACGCTCTAACTGAAGGTCTAAGTTATTTATTTTCCGTTGTTATGACGTTTGCTTAACGTTGTAGATAAACTTTCATGAATCTTCTGAAGAAAAGGAGAAATGTGTTATAGACCCCTAAAGCAACGAGAATCAAAGCATCCAGCACGCTTACTCACAAAGTTATTCTGTAAAAAAACAGCGCGCGCGAACCTGTTTGTTAATTCTTGGTTTTCTTCATCAGGAATGGTGAATTCTTTCGATATCTTTTATCGCTCTTTCGAAAATTTCTAGAGCTTTGTCAACATGCTCCTGTTTAATTGTTAACGGAGGCTGAATTCTTATAACATTAGTCCAGAATCCTCCAATGCCCACTATAAGACCTGAGGTAGCACACAATTCGCGAATCTTTTTGCAGAGGTCAGTGGCTGGCTCTTTAGTTTTTCTATCCCTCACTATCTCTACTCCAATCATCAGTCCTTTACCTCTGACATCGCCGATTATATTGTATTTGCTTTCCATTTCCTTCAATCTTTTCATCAATAGATTTCCCATCTTCTCTGCATTTTCCCACAGCCTGTTTTCCAAGATATAGTCTATAGTTGCACAAGCTGCGGCGCACATTACAGGGTGTGCACCCCATGTTGAGAAGTGGTCCCCGTTTTCAAAGGAGTCTCCTATTTGTCGCGAAGCAACGACGGCGGAGATAGGCCATCCGTTTCCTAGAGCTTTTGCCAAGGTTACGACATTTGGCTCGATCTTGTAGGTTTCTGAACCCCACATTTTTCCAGTCCTGCCAAGCCCTGTTTGAACTTCATCAAATACCAAAAGTATTCCATACTTATCAAGGATTTTTTTCACCGTTTGGAAGTATTCATAAGGTGGAGTCACTATTCCTCCAACGCCAAAAATAGGCTCCGCTATGTAAGCGGCAACATCCCTTGAAGTGCCAAAATTTATAGTATCTTCGATAATTCTCGCGCACTGAATCTGACAATTTGGGTATTCACATCCAAGACTGCAACGATAGCAATATGGAGCAGGAACGGTAACTGCCCCGGGAAGATAGGGGCCCATAACGTTGGACTTGGAATAAGATGCAACCGGGGTGCCGATTGAGAGTGCTCCATAGGTTCGCCCGTGGTAGCAACCCTGCAAAGCAATAATCTCGTGTTTCTTTGTATATCTTCTGACAATTTTCACCGCCACTTCAGTTGCTTCAGATCCACTAGTGTGAAATGATGTCTTGCAGGTTCTAATTGGTCCTACATCAGCAAGCTTCTTAGCCAGTTCAAGCGGAGGGATTGTATAAAAAGACTGAGATGCGCAATGAACTAGTTGTTCCATCTGTTCTTTCACAGCTTCTTGGATCTTGGAGTTGTTGTGTCCAGCGTTTACTGTGGCTATGCCAGCCCAAAAATCGAGATATTTTTTACCTTCAATGTCGGTTAAAAAAACATCATCTGCTTTGACTATGATCAATGGAAATGGCACGCCATAGCTCGTCACAATATGTTGAGCGTAATCAATTTCGAAATCTTTGCGATTCATCACTTTACCTCTTTTACTAAACAAAGTAGTATCTCTTTAAAAAAAGCTTTAGTTCCGCTCGTAATCACCTTTCGACTTTCAGAAACATTGTTTCCGTGCGCACTAAGGGGACGTACAAGAGAAAGGCTTCTGATAGGGTCAGGCTGGCTGATGGAGTCCATCTTCAGAATTTAATCTCCTCTCGTCATTGAGAAAGATATAGATAAAATGTTAAATATTCTATACGGTCACTAAAGAAAATCATGATTATGGGTGAAAAAGGCAATGGTGATTCTGGAAGAACCAATAAAAGAAGCGCAAACTCTCAAAAACTACATTGGTGGAGAATGGGTTGAATCTAAAGGAAAAATTGTAGAGGTAGTAAATCCAGCCACTTGCAAGGTAATTGCGCAAGTTCCCATTTCGACCAAGGAAGAAATTGATGAGGCTGTGCAAGCCGCTAAAGCGGCTTTTCCTGAATGGAGAAGAGCCCCACCACTTTCTAGGGCAAGATGCCTCTTCAGGCTGAAAGAGCTTATGGAGAAAAATTTCGAGGAACTGAGCAGGATCCAGACCATGGAGCATGGAAAAACCATCGACGAGTCGAGAGGCGAGACAAGACGCGGCATTGAAAACGTGGAGGTGGCAACTGGAATTCCATCCTTAATGATGGGTTATAATTTGGAGGACATTGCAACAGGCATCGACGAGTACGTTATCAGGCAGCCATTAGGAGTTTTTGGGATAATAGGACCTTTCAATTTTCCATTTATGGTACCACTTTGGTTCATTCCATATGCTCTTGCTACTGGTAACTGCATCGTCGTAAAACCTTCAAGTGAGGATCCTATCAGCCAGGTGAAAATAGCCGAGATGGCGGAAGAGGCAGGCTTTCCGCCGGGAGTATGGAACCTGGTTAACGGTGGAAGAACCGTCGTCTCAGGCATGCTTGATCACCCTGGTATTGTGGGGATATGTTTTGTCGGATCCACTCCAGTTGCCAAGGGCGTCATCTACAGGGGATGCGGCGAAACCGGCAAAAGGGTCATCGCCCAAGCTGGTGCAAAAAATTTTCTTTTAGTTATGCCAGATGCTGACCTAGAAAAGACTATAGCAGCTTGTATGACTTCCTTCTATGGCAATGCAGGTCAACGGTGCTTATCAGGCGCCAATCTTGTCGTCGTCGGCGAAGGCCTCAACGAGTATGAATACAATGCATTTTGCAGAAAAGTTTCAGGCGCATTTGTCGATGAAGCTTCCAAGGTTAGGGTCGGTTACGGACTTGATGAATCAGTTCAAATGGGACCTTTACGAGACAAAAGTAAAAAGGAGAGGGTCGCAGAGTTTATAGATAAGGGTATAGAGGAGGGGGCGGAGCTAAGGCTTGATGGGAGAAAAACAAAAATCGTCGGTGATTTGCCTCATACATGCTTCCTTAACCCAACAGTTTTTGAGGGTGTTACACCGGAAATGACTATTGGCAAAGAAGAAATTTTCGGTCCAGTGGCAAGCATCATGAGGGCTAGAAACTTAGACGAAGCAATAGAAATGATTCACAGTAATCCTTTCGGCAATGCAGCATCAATATTCACTTCAAGCGGAAAATGGGCCCGTGAGTTCCAGTACAGAGTGCAATGTGGCAACATTGGCATCAATGTAGGAATAGTTGCTCCCATGGCCTTCTTCCCGTTCAGCGGAATGAGAGACTCCTTCTTCGGAATACTGCATGGGCAAGGTGCGGAAGCCATCCGATTCTTCACCGAAAGCAAAGTAGTGATTCAACGGTGGTTCTAGTATGGAGGAGCCGAACCTAACGACTTCTGCCATTATTGGCTTTTCTGTAAAGCTCGAGGACGATTCTTCACAATTCTACGAGGAATTGGCTAAGAGATATGTAGATGACATAGAAACATTGCGTTCTTTTTCCAAAGAAAGCTTGAATAATAGGATACTGGTGACCAGGACATACCAAGAAACTATAACAGATGCTCTTGAGGCTTGTTTCTCCTTTAAAGGACTAAGCCTAAGCAATTATCTGGCTGATATGGCATTGAAGGATGACATGACATACTACAGCGCCTTAAAACTGGCTATAGAACTCGAAGAGAAAGCAATCAAGTTCTATTTAGATGTCGCTGATCGGTCAAAATCTCTACTTGCAACAATACCAAATGCCTTCAGAAAAGTGGCTGAAAGGAGGAACAAGCGCAAGCTGAAAATAGAGTCACTTCTTGGAAGACTAGAATGATTGGAGCGACAAGCGCGCGCTAACCCAAGTCAAGACGACGTTTAAATTCTCGTTACGTGACAGCACATAGAAAGGGTTTGATCCTGCAACTAAATGGAAGTCTCCCGACAACGGAACTTTGTTCTGATTTCGCTTTCTTCCAATTTAATCAATTGCTTAACTAAAAATATAAGAACGCATGGAAGAAACTCTACTTTCGTTGCTTTCTTTTTTCCATTTCTTTTGCGTCTGGAAAAAGAGCCACACCATCCTTTACAAGCTTACAAGACATAACCTCCAAGAGGCAACACCCTTGTCTTACTCAAAGGAAGTCAAATTTGGCGCGCCTATATGGATGTTCAGGCTTAATTATACTGTATTGCTTATTTCTACTAAAGAAGAAAGTGATGTAGAACTGGGGCAAAAATAAATAGATGTAACCAACCTTTAAGATGTGACTGTTGGTGAGCATGGTTTGAAAGTATTAATTTTAGGGGTAGGCTCACAGGGGTCAGTTATTGCAACGCATCTAGCTAGAAGCCCTGAGGTAACTGAAATTAGACTCGCCGATATCAACTTTAGAAAGGTGAAAAACTTGGCAAAACGTTTAGGAAGCGATAAAGTGGCTACACATAAGGTCAATGCGCGAAAATTAGAAAGAGTTGTAAACGTAGCAAAAAAGGCTGACATCATAGTTAATGCCGCATCATACAGCTGGGACTTAATCGAAAATTCGATGAAGGCAAGCTTGAAGGTAGGAGCCAACTATATAGATCTTGCGGGCGTGAGGCAACTAATCTTTGACAGAGACTTTAAAGACAGCAGCCTGACTGCTATAATTGGGATGGGTGAAGACCCCGGGATCTCAAATCTGCTGGCTGCGCGTGCTTCTGATAAGCTTGATAGGATAGATGAAATACGTATAAAGGATTGGGGGAGTGTCAGAAGCAAAGAGATGGTGTCTAGCTGGTCTCCAGCTGCGGCGTGGGCAGACCTCGCAGCTGAACCAATCATCTATGACAAGGGTAAGTTTAAGCTTGTTCCCCCATTTTCAGGCGAGGAGGTTTACCACTTCCCAGCGCCAATAGGACCCCAGAAAGTCACATGGCACGCACACGAAGAGGTTGTGACAATCCCACATTTTTTTAAAAACGTAGATTATGTTGACTTTAAACTAGGAATTCCTGATCTAGCTATAGCTAAATATGTTATACAGTTAGGGTTGATGAGTGAGGAATATATTACTGTTAGGGGAAGAAGAATCCATCCCCGAGATGTTTTTGTCACACTTCTACCTCGGACTTTGTCCATGGATGAAGTTGAAAGCAAAATGGCGGATGGCACGTTGATGGAAGAGCAAGAGTACATTGTTCTAGAAGCCGTAGGAGATAAAGCAGGCAGGAGAATTAAGTATAATGGATCTGTTTTGATGACTCTTCAGGAGGTAAGTAAATTAATGTCTGGAGCAACGGCTCTCTCCTATCTGGTTGGCACTCCAGCAGCTATAGGTGTAGAAATGTTTTGCAGAAAAGAAATAGAAACCAGTGGTGTTTTAGCGCCGGAAGGGTTAAAGAAAAAAGAAAGAGATGCTCTTTTGAGGTATTTGGTTAAGAAGGGCATAAAGATACGCGAAGAAACGCAAGACTTATATAAATTCAGAATTGGAAGTCTTGAGAAAATCTTAATGGAAGAAGAAATTTAAAAACTACTTCTTAGGAAAATGCAAGATTACTGCAGTGGCCTGCTGACAACCTCGTAAATTCTTATTCCTTTTTCAGCAAGTCTCTTAATGAGAGCAATTCTTTCTTCCGGTGTTAGAGCTTCCGCCGGAGCCACCCCCCTCGTTTTAATTTTCCCTTCAACCCAAAGCTCCGTAAAAACTTCAGCTCCTATACCAGTCAAATAAGAAGTTGCAGTCGTCCCGCGCATCCTCTCATTTGTCTCTTTAAGCGTCATCAGAACGTAGTACGTATAATTCGCTTCGAAACCGTCTTTTTCTCCCTTAATATCCAAAAGCAAGCACGCGATTTCGTCAATTAATCTACCATCGTTTATTCTTTCTTCAACTTCTTCTATTGACAATGGAGCGGGAGTTAGCGCTAGAAAAACGTCTAATGGACTAATTTTTGCATCTTTAACCTCAATGGGCTCGGTTTTTGCAAGACCATAATCATACAAAGTTTTGGCAAATGGCATATCTGGGCCACACATTTTAAACTCCACATACCTAAGGTCTTTAATGAAACGTGGTATGGTGACAACTTCCTCATGAGCGTGCTGATAACATGGTTGTGGTCCAATGGGATCTGGAAAAACATATGTCTCCTCCTCACTAAAAGGTTCAAGCCTAACAAACCTCCCATCCTTATACACTAAGGGCTTTCGTATCATATCTTGCCACAAGAGGTATGGAGACCATGTAGTGATAGGCTCTTTGGTTTTCAGCACATCGCAATCTCTAATGCGAATCTCATAAATGTGATCGATTTTATCAGCGCAGTGTCCAGCAATTATATTCGAGATTCCAGGATCCATACCGGTATTGATTAAAGCCGTACCATCAGTTTCCTTAAATTTTTCGGTCAGCCCGAGCTCTGCTTCTAATGCATCTTCCATAAGCATTTCCTTATCTTCAAAGCTATAACCCAATGCTAAGTCTTGATAACTAATTCTATTCTCAATACAAATCTTCATAATTTTGAGGTTATACTTCCATGAAACTGCATTTATTACAATGTCCACTCCTTTAAGGGCGGATTGCAATTCATCCAACTTGCTGAGGTCAACTTGAAGGGCTGAAATTTTTTGGTTTCCAAACCTATCAACAAAGCATTTAGCTCGTTCAAAACTTCTTCCCGCGCACATAACCTCTGAAACCTTCGGGTGTTTGGTTAGTTCTCTACATATAACAGAGCCTTGGGTACCATAACCACCTAAAACTAATCCCTTCATAATGCAAGCACCTTTATTTTTGAATCAAACTCCGTTTGCAGAATATAATTTATCTCAGTCAAAGTTTAAAATTTTTTCTGATAGAAAAATCAATACATTGCACAAAACTTAAATAAACTTTCAACGCAATCTTTTTAGCGATATAGATGAGCCACAAAATTATTGACAAAACAGTGATTTTTACCGCAATTGCATGTCTAATTACTGGTGGGCTAATAGGATATTTCGTTCCCTATTTTTCATGGCAATCGCGAGAGCGGCAACTATTAGATGAGATAGAGCGAATGAGGGAACAACTTGGATCGCCTCTAGAAAGAGAAGTTAGAGTTTACAGCTGGAGCTGGTACATACACCCCAGTATAATAGACTTGTTTGAAGAAACTTTTGGAGTTAGCGTTGTATACAAAACGTTTGAAAGCGATGAAGAAGTGTGGGCCAAGCTGGCAACCAATGCAAGCGGGTACGATGTTGTTGTAATATCTGATTCATTTGTAGCTGAAGCAGTAAGAGATGGGCTGATCATGCCGCTAAACCTCTCTCTCATACCTAATCTAAAATACATTGATGAAAAATTTCTGAATCTCTACTTTGACCCAGAAAACGAATATTCAGTCCCATATCTGTGGGGGACAACTGGCATAGGGTATGATGAGGAATTAGTTCAAGATCCGATCACAGGTTGGGAACAGCTTTTTGATTTCAGCCCTGGAGGCTTCCTTGAGAAATACAGTGGGCACATAACCATGTTAGATGACATGTATGAAACAATCCCAGCAGCCTTAGCGTATCTTGGTTATCCTATACATTCTACAAACAGCACTCAGTTGGAAGAAGCTAAACAGCTGCTCATTAGACAGAAGCAATATCTCAAAAAATATGCGGGAGCTGACTTATACATTCCAAGCTTAGCTAACCCTGAAGCTTCTGGCTTCTGGATTTGCCATGTTTGGCCAGGAGATCTATTAGTGGCTAAGGATGAAAACCCAAACCTGCGCTATGTCCTTCCAAAAGAAGGAGGTGTCTGGTGGATCGACTGCATGGTTATTCCAACAGGTGCGCTTCATCCAGTAGCAGCAAATGCATGGATAAGTTTTATGTGTGATCCCCTAGTAGCAACAATAAACTCTGAGTATGTTTACTATGCTACTCCCAACAAAGTGGCAATTGAAAACTTGCTTTCAGAGGAAATTGTCGAAGATACAAATATCTATCCAACTGCTGAAGACCTGGAAAAATTTGAGCTAAGTCCGATATATACGCCAGAGGAGAGAATGTTATACCAAGAAATTTGGATAGATATTAAAACAGCGCCATAGACTTTCTGAAAGGTACGAATACGTTAAGGAATGAAAGCAGTTATTTTTTACTTATCCACTGGTATAATAGAGCAAAACCCATAGAAATCATCAGAGCGATAGTAGCTAAAGCGTTTAGCTCAGGTCTGACGCCGCCTCTGCTGGCCATCGAAAAGATTTTGAGTGGAAGTAGGTCAAAGGCAGGACCTGTTGTAAAAACAGACTTATAAAAGTCGTCAAATGACAAGGTAAATGCCAGAAGTCCCGCAGCAACTATTCCCGGCAAAAGAATTGGCAGAGTAATTCTGAAAAAGGTTTGTATTTCGTTTGCTCCCAGGGTTTTGGCAGCTTCCTCTACTGAACGGTCGAAACCAGCCATTCTAGCTCTAACGATAACAAACACGAATGCTACACTAAATGCTATGTGGCCTATTGCGACCGTGGCAAACCCCATTTGGAGTCCCCAGCCAATCCATAAATAAAACAATAGTAGAGTTAAAGCTTCAGTGATCTCCGGAATAATTATGGGAACATAAAGGAGGCCATCTAAAACATTTTTTCCCTTAAATGAATACCTCACCATGGCTAATGCTGTTAATGTTCCTAAAACAATCGAAGCCATCGCCGTAACTAACGCCACCAGAACACTGTTACGAAAGGCGTTCCAAATGTCGACGCTTGAAAAGAGTTCATAGTACCAATGAAGAGTAAAGCCTCGCCAAGCTCCTATGACATTTGAGTCGTTAAATGAAAATGCCAGCATCATAACTATTGGCCCGTACATCAAAGCGAAGACAAGTAACGTAAAAATTTTTAAAATTAGGTCGCCGAGTTTCAAAATGCCATCTCTCCTCCGCCATATTTCATGTAAATGAGAACTATTACAAGTACGATGGTCAGAACAATTGTTGAAATTGCACTTCCAAGCCAATAGTTATGGGCTTTCATTATCAATTCCCAAATGAGGTTACCAACCATGTATTCGGTGACCCCTCCGAGGAAGTATGGAATCAGAAACTCTCCAACGGAAGGCACAAAAACTAAAATTGTTCCAGCCGCGACTCCGGGTGCTGTTAGAGGAAGGGTTACATGGAAGTAGGTCTTTAATGAGCTTGCACCAAGAGTTTTAGAGGCTTCGAGAATTGAAACCTCTACTTTTTCTATAGACGCGTATAGGGGCAATATCATAAATGGAAGGTAATCCCAAACCATCCCTGTCATTACACCCAGAAATGATCCCATGATGGAAATTTTTAATCCGCTAAAGATGTAGATGTCAAAAAATTGTAAAACGTTTATTAGCGCATAGATGCGAAGCAGGAAACTGACCCAGTATGGTATTATTACAAGTATCATCAACAAATTTCTGAAGCGCCGCATTTTTAGTGCAATGGTGTACGCAACCGGATACCCTATGAAAAAGCATAAAACGGCGGTTAAGCCAGCAATGAGTAGAGAGCGCGAGAAAATAAGCAGGAAGGTATAGTCAAAAGCTCTTATGTAATGTAAAACGGTGAATGATTGAGTAAAACGGTAAAATCTGTCAATCATGCCAAAACCGTATAGGAAACCCGTAGACATTGGAATAAAGAAGAATAATGCTAAATAAATGAGTGGAGGAAATAAAAGGGCTACTGGAATAATTTGCTTTCTTTGCCTCAACTTATCTATAAGGCGTTGAATGTAAGACATTTTCACAACCTCTTACTCAAAGGGGATAACTGTAGCATTATGTTTTGGCCACCTAACCTGAATTTTGTCGCCTAGTCTAATGGAAGCAATTGAGTCGTCGACCGTTTGAGCCTGAACCTTAAGCACAATTTCCGCAGTTAAACGAACTCGCAGCGAAATGGACGATCCTAAGTACCAGGCTTCTTCAACCATCCCGTCAAAAACATTTTCGTTTTTCTGGAGGCTTCTACCAATAAGTATTTTCTCGGGTCGAATGCAGAGACCCGCTTGTTTTTTAACAAAGTCCTCTGGCACATCTGCTTTAATCACTAGATTTGAGTCTTTTGCTTCAAAAGTTTCGTTTGATTTACAGAATCCTTCAATAAAGTTTGTTTCGCCGATAAAGGATGCAACGAACTTATTTTTTGGGTTCATGTATATTTCTTTTGAGTTGCCAATTTGCATAATTTTCCCTTCATTCATAACAGCAATTCTGTCAGACATTGTTAGTGCCTCCCCTTGGTCGTGGGTGACGTAAATGAAGGTTGTCCCGACCCGTCGCTGGATTTTCTTCAGTTCAATTTGCATGCGTTGCCTAATTTTAAGATCAAGGGGGCCCAGAGGTTCGTCTAACAACAAAACAGTTGGCTCAACTATCAATGCCCTAGCTATCGCCACTCTCTGCTGTTGTCCCCCACTTAGCTGGTTAATCCTTCTTTTAATAAAAACCTCTGGGGGCATATCGACGTTTTCTAATATTTTACAAATGCGACTTTTAAATTCGCTGCTTGGAAATTTCTGCATTTTCAAGCCAAAGCAAACGTTGCCGTAGACGTTCATGTGTGGAAAAAGTGCAAGATGTTGAAACACCATTCCGATTCGACGCTTGTATGGCGGCACGTCGTTTACAACTTCTCCTCTTAATTTAACCGTTCCTCTATCTGGATCTTCAAGTCCAGCAATAATTCTCAGTGTTGTGGTTTTGCCGCACCCGCTCGGACCGAGCAAAGAAAAGAATTCATTGCTTCTCACGCTGAACGAAACGTTGTTCACAGCAACAACGTCGCCAAAACATCTTGTCACATCTATTAATTCTACCGATGCCTGCATCTTGCTCACTTAACTGCACACTTTATTATGCAGGTATTGCCACTTATTACTTTAGGCTTCTAGAATCTTAAAGCTTGCTCCTTCTACATTATTAGAGATTGACGCAGTTTTTTCATTCTTAAACGTATTTCCCGTATCTTCTTGGCCTTTTCGATATACTGTTTAAGTCCCTCTTCCTAATCTAATTTGCTTGTCGTCTGGCGCGCTCTCTCTCACAGAATAAGGTCTTCAGCTGCATGCTCCTCGATTTCTGCGAATCTCTTCTGTTCAAACAAGTTTGGGATGTGCATTCCTCGGATTGGAGAAGGGCGTTTTACTCTGAACGATTGAAGCCATCTGTCCATTGAAATGTATCCTCCTCCCAGATACTGATATTAGATCTATCCAGTTTCTATCGTAGAAATTTCGGTAGTTGTGGGCGCTAATAGCTCCGTGAATGGCTGATCTAAATGAGAGAAAAGGAATATCGAATTTCAAACTATTGTACCCATATATTGAATCGGATCTGTTCACGTCTTTGAGAAATTCCATGAAATCTTTGACCAGTTCAATCTAGCGCAGCGCGCGCGTATTCTGTCCTTAGGAGACTCTGCCAGAGCTGCGTAAGTTGGAAAAGCGCTGAAGAAGTCATGGTAAACATCTCTGACTTGCTTGGCTGTTGTCTTCCTCAGCAGCTGTTCCGTAATCAATATTCTGTACGAGTCGTTTGTAGACCTCCAAGGGAAATCTCTGAAGTTAGCCTTTCCAAAACGCATAATATTCCTAGCAAACCCATCGCGCTCTGCCCATCGCCAAATGCCGATCGATCGCTTTTGGATTGACACTAAGAGAAAGGGTGAGAGAAAGACTCAACTTTGATTTTACCTTTCGACAGGACAATGGCCATCGATGTGAGGGGATTAGGTAGGAATAATCCTTATAAGTTATGGAAAGACATTGGGCGACATGGTTGTGAAAGTCTGAATATCTTATTACTGGGTGTAGGGGCAATAGGAAGAACCATAGCTACGCATCTCAGCAAAAGCGTTGAAGTGTCCGGTTTAACTCTTGGAGATATCTACGTAGACAAAGCCAAAGAGTTGGCAGATGGATTAGGAAGTGGCAAGGTATCTGCGCTTAAGGTGGACGCTGGCAGTTACAAAGCTCTTCTAAAGGTTCTGAAAGGAATCGATGTCGTTATTAATGCAACATCCCCCAAATACAATTTAACGATAATGAAAGCAGCCCTAGAAAGCCAAGCACATTACATAGACCTCGCTTCTGACATTGATCTCAAGGAGCAACTGGTTCTCAACGATTCATGGAAGGAAAGGGGCTTGACAGCAATCCTAGGACTCGGAGAGGATCCAGGATTGTCGAATATTTTCGCTAGACATGCTGCTGAAAAACTCGACAAAGTAGAGCGCATTCGCATCAGGGACGGCGAGACTGCTGTTAGCAGAGATTTCGCGCTTCCAATTCTGTTCTCGCCAGAAGTGTTTCTTGAAGAAGCGCTTCTCGAAGAACCTATTATATATAGAAATGGTTCTTTCAGAAAGCTAGAACCCTTTGCCGGCAAGGAAATCTATAGATTCCCAGATCCCATAGGCCCGCTTGCGGTTTATAATGTGTCTCATGAAGAGGTTAAATCTCTTCCACTTTTCATGAACAAGAGTGTGAAGTATGTGGATTTCAAATTGGCTTTCTCACCGGAAATCATTCACATGCTAAAGACAGTGAAAATGCTCGGCCTCATGAACAGGGAACCAATGGAGGTGAAAGGGCTTCGAATAACACCCAGAGATGTCCTGCTCGCCCTCTTTCCACGACCTGAGGAATTGGCAGGCAACATCGATGGTTACGCATGCATTCTAGTTGACGTCGAGGGAAAGAAGGCTGGTAAGAAAAGGCGACACTTGATATATACGGCGATGAGCCACCAGGAAGCTTATGAGAAATATGGAGTCACCGCTACGTCCTATTTAACAGGCACTCCACCGGCGATTGGAGCAGTACTGCTCGGGCAAGGTGAAATAAGAAGCCCAGGAGTTATCTCTCCTGAGTGTCTTGACCCAGAATTGTTCTGGACCACATTGGCTCAAAGGGGCATAACAATACGTGAAATGACCATGTGAAAACGCGCATGGCAAGAAAAACAACTTGATCGATCAAAAAATCCAAAAAGTCTAGTTAAATGGACGTTTCCAAAAAACTCTTAAGTATCCAATACCCAGTCAGATATTGCTTGTTAGAGTCATGTTTTAGTGTGCGATAATCCATAAGGACGGATGAGTGTACATGAAGCTCGGGGGATATGTTGGCAAGATTTTACGGGTAAACTAGCGCGCGCGTTCCGCCTCGAGATGTTTTTGTCACATTACTCCCTCATACTTTGTCAATGGATGATGTTCAGAACAAAATGAGCGCGCGCTAGGAAAGTATTTGATTTATTTTCCGATAACTTTAACGTTTTCTACAAGAACCCAGGGTCCTACAAGTTGTCCAAGCTTTCTTTCGTTGTTTGCAACCGCAGAAACATTTTTTAACACTTCAAAGATGTTGCCAGCTAGCATCACTCCCTTAGTGGCATGGGCGATTTCGCCGTTCTTGATTTTCCAAGCAGGTGTGGCAACGACCGAGAATTCGCCGCTGGCTGGGTTGCTGCTATGAGCGCCTTGCAAGTAATATACGATTAGGCCATCGTCAACTTCATTTATAACCTGATCGGGCGATTTATTTCCAGGCATTATGTGAAGATTTGAGGCTTCTATTGATGGCGTGGAGAGATAGCCGGCTCTCCAAGCGTTTCCGGTGCTTTCCTTTCCTTCTTTTTTAGCAGTGTAGTTATCATACAGGATGTTGCGCAGAATTCCTTTCTCGATGACAAGTGTTTTTTGGTGAGGAAACCCTTCGCCGTCAAAGGTCCAAGTGCGAAGCCCGCCGCTCAGCAAGCCATCGTCGCAAATTGTGATACTTTCAGAGGCCACTTTCTCTCCTATTTTGCCCTTAAACACAGACTGGTTTCTCTGGATGTAGTCTGCCTTCACAGCGTTGATTAACGTAAAGTAGAAAAGTTCTTGCAATGCAAACTGAGTAAATATTAGTTTAGTGTTTTTTGTTTCAATCCTCTTGGTTTTCATGGCCGAAACGGCCAGCCGGGCAGCTTCTTTGCCAACCCATTCGGGGTCGATATTATAGCTTCTTTCAGCGTTAAACTCAAAGCATACAGGGGTTACTTCATTTCCTTTTTTGCCTATTGTTGCTAGGCTGCATTCAACGATGGTTCCTTTGTCGAAGCATTCAACGCCGTTAGAATTGGCTACAGCGTTTGCTAGGTATGCTGCACCAACGCCCCCCTCTATGGGGAATACATTTTTGCCACCGTTTTCTGCAGCATCCAACATGACTGAGGCAGCTTTAACTAAATCTTCAGACTCTAGCTCAACGATTTTACTGTCATAGGTTTTTTCCGTGAAAGAGAGAGTTTTCTTCTCAGGAAGACCATGCCAGTCTTCATCCGGCTTGGCTGCTCTCGCAGCATTTAAAGCCTTGAAAATAACGTCTTCAATTGCCGCTTTGCTTTCTATTATGTTTGTGTACGAGAAGCCCACTGCCTTGTTGATTAAGATCCTGACTCCCAGTCCTCTATCAACTATTCTAGAACTTTTGGTGATTTGCCCGCGTTCAATGCCGACGTTAGTAGTTTGCCCTTCGTAAGCGAAAGCCTCAGCTTCAGCTGCACCGAGCTTCAAAGCAAAACTTACTGCATTTTCAACCAGAACCAGCATTTCTTCTTGCCTAAGCACTGCCACCTACAATAACCTCCTTAACTCTCACATGGGGACCGCCATCACATACAAAAGCTGTTTGCCCTTTTCCGCATCTTCCCGGCCACAATGCAAAATCTTTTCCCACCGCGTCCACTCTAAACAAGGTTTCAAGCGTATTACCGCTCATGGAAGCGTTTCTAACGGGGTTGCCCAGTTCGCCGTCAACTATTTCGTAAGCTTCCTGAATGCCCACTTGAAAAGTACCGTCTAAATTAGCTTGTCCTCCTCTAAAACTCTTGAAGTAATACCCAAACTTTATGCCTTCGACAAGTTCCTCGAATGAATGATCTTTCTGTGCAATAAACGTGTTACGCATGCGTATAATTGGTTCAAACCGAAAATCTTCGGCTCTAGCGTTACCTGTGGGTTCCGTATTGAATTTTTGTGCGGTTTCACGGTTATGCATCAAACCAGTAACAACGCCGTCTTTTACGAGCAAAGTCTTCTGTGTTGGAACACCTTCATCATCATATTTGAAAGAGCCAAAAGCGCCTTCTATTGTTCCATCATCATAAAAGGTAACTAAGTCAGAAGCAATTTTCTTTCCTAGCTTATCTGCCAGCACATTGCCAGATAATGTTAGATCAGCTTCAGCCAAGTGCCCGAAAGCTTCGTGGACAAAGACGCCTACCACATTTGGTCCAAGAACCACTGGGAAGGCTCCGCCTTTGGGCGGCTTTGCTTTCAATTGTTCAACCGCACGTTTCGACACTTTTTCACCCACAATTTCTGGTGCTTCCACATCAAATATTTCATAGCCAGATGTGGAGCCTATTTCTTCTCGACTAAAAGTAAAAATGCTCCCTTCGACAGCAGTGGCAGTTATTCTTGACCAAATGTAGAGTTTGTCTTGCTCTATACAGGTGCCTTCGCTATTTACAAAACAGTTTGTTCCAGTTAAGTCCAAATAATCTATGGTGCAGCTCTTGACACGTTTATCGTAGCTTAAGATGGTGTTACTCATGGATAACGTCGTTTTTATCTTGTCTTCTATGGAGATTCGTTTAGGATCTTTTCTTGGTTTAATCCGAATCTTGTCCTCGACAGTTCTGGCTTCAACGAGCTGTATCGGAGTTTTAAGTCTCAAACTCGCGGTTTTTGCCATTTTACATGCGGCTGAAAGGGCATTGGTTAATGTTTCAACATTCAAAGTGCCGACCGATGCGAAACCCCAAGCGCCGTTGATGAGCACTCTTAACGCTGCACCATTTTCAATTCCTTGTCTAGCCGCTTCAACACGTCCCTCTTTAATCGTAAGCATTGTTTTGTAAAGCTTCTGTGCGCGAATCTCCGCGTATTTTGCTCCAAACTTTTGAGCGGCTGCGTCAACAACCTCAGTTAAAACGTCTCTCAAGTGCTTTCCCCTTCTAAGTTTAGAGGAGATTAACGCAGAAAAAAGATAAAATCATTGTGTTTTATTGCCTAAAAAAGGCGTGGTGCTGCGCATTACACGCCCGAAAAAATCATCAACTAATAAAGTCAGCAAGATTCAATTGTTGAACTCTTCCACTACTAGGTTTCTCTCCAGAAGCATCCATGCTCAAGACAAGCTTTCCATAAACTCCGTCATACCCAGGTATAACTTTAACAGAACCTTCTCGAACATTGATTATGGCTTCGGTGATTTTCTTGTCAGCTACGTTTTTTAACGCTTCTGCAGGAGCATCAATGAGCACGGTATATTCGTCCCCGAATTTGTCTATGAGCATATTGTAGATGCCCCATACTTTCTGGGTTGCTGGAAAATCAGTATTCAATACTGTAGCAATGATTTCAGAAAGTGGAAGCAAACGCTTGAATCCGATAGCATTTTCGGGTTTAAAACCTACGTCGCGGTCAGCTAGTTCTTCAACGCGCTGTTCGACGCCTTTAGTGAGTTTTCTGCGGCACACTGGGCAAATATTTCCAAGCTTTATTGCCTCTCGTGGAGAAAGGGACACATGGCAATTTCTGTGACCGGTCCAATGGTATTTTCCATAGGCCGGGTCAGTTTCTATCGTAAACTTAAAGCGTGCCTTGTCTCTGTTGCGTATGGCATCTGCAACTTCGTAGTAACTCATTTTTTCAAGTTCGAAGACATTGGCTTCCCTTCCAATACGCCAAGGCCAAAAGCTGTGACTGTCACTGTTCGAAACAAGTGCGAACTTGTCAAGCTTGCTTAACCGCCAGTTCATGGGAGGATCAGATGAGAGACCGGTTTCTAAAGCGTAGATGTATTTCGTCATATCTTGGTAACATTCTTCGACGCTGTTGAAGCCGCTGAAGGCTCCAAAAATGCTGAACCATGGTGTCCAAGCGTGCGCTGGAAATATCATGTTCTCGCTTGAGACAGACATTATCTCTTCGACTAAATGTGGTGCATCCATGTTCAACGTAGGCCTACCGTCTGCCGTCAAGTCGCCATAGTTTAGCAACCTATCGTTAATTTGAATAGCAGTCTCGATACTAGGCGTTAAAATGACATGGTGAATCTTCTTAGCTTCATCATTGAAATTGAAGATTGTACTTACTTCGGTTGTTATAATAAAATGTACTGGCAATTCTGGATTTTCAGCAGCTTTATACAAGCCAGCGTCTGATTCAGGAACTAGAGTTTCCTTCAGTTCTTCGAGCCATCTGGGATGGGTGAAGTCGCCCGTGCCCACAAGGTTTAAACCTTTCATTTTTGCAAAGCGAGCTATTTCTTCGATGCTCATTTTTTCGCTTGTAGCACGGCTATAACGGCCATGTATATGCAGGTCAGCTATCACCCTCAAGTTTTCCGCCACTGAAGACTATAGTTTACCGTCTTTTTAAAGAAAACTGTACAATTCTTTTGATTGAATAATACCTGATTAAATCTTCTCCGTTTGGTCATTTAATCTCATTTCTGTCTTGACTCAGATCGCTTTACTTTTCTCTTCAACCAAATATTTTTCAAAATATTTTTCCCAATCAACTTTGAACATGATGATAAACACAATGACCAACAAAACTAGCGCGAGGGCCATGCCTATTGCCGCGGAAATCCAGTCGCTTTCAACACCAAAAATGTCCCGAATGATTTGCACTGAAAACCGGCCACTGTATGCGATTATAAGATTCATGCAAAATTTTCCAATTAAAGCTGGGACAAAAGCCTTAATGATCCTGTAGCGCATGACGCCTAATGGAATGAAAAGCAAGTCGTCAGGCAGAGGAGTCAGTGCGAATAGAAAAATCACGATGGAGCCAAACTTTTTGAAAACTCTCATCAGAAAATCCATTTTTTTCTTGTACCTTTCGCCAATGGCTCTTCTGCTGCCGAAACCGATCAAATATCCTGAAAATTCACCTATAGCAGAACCTATCCCTGCTGCAACAGCAACCCACATTGGCTCAAAAAGCCAGACACCACCAACCTTGATTCCTCCAATGGTGAATATGACGACCGTGTACGGTATCGGGAAAAAAACTGATACGGCACCAAAAAAGCTAATTAGGAATATACCGAAGTAGCCGTACTGAATTGAGATGCTTTGCATCCAGTTAATGATGTCTTGGGGCAACAATCTGAAAACTATTCTCCTTCTTTCAGTGATGTATACGGCTATACTTAAAGAGGTTACCATAATGAGCGCGGGCTGGGTTGCATTAGAATATAATCCCCCTAAAACCCAAACTATCCATCATACCAGATGGAATAGCTTGTGAGCAAAATCATTTCTTTTCCTAGGATAGATTGAATATATAACGTGTATATTCCTATATCCTTCGCATCGAAAGCTGCAGACAAATCGAAGCTAATGTCAAAAACGCCATCTCTTTGGGAAAAAGTCTGCGCTGTTATTGTGATGCCTTCAGGTACGTGGTAGCCTTGAGGCAATACCGCACCAACGAAGGTGCCTTGGGTATAAGCGCCATCATATGGAGGCCCATTCAGTTGTTCAGGTGTCAACTCTAATAGCTGATCATAATACACGCTGATTAATTGTATCGAAAAATTATTTGTTTGAAAGCTTCCACTCAACAAAACATCGCCATTTTCAGAAACGTTAATAGTTGACCAGTGAATGTAGTCATTTTCAAAATCTTGAACTAAATATAAATTGCGGTCGTCATGTGCGACGCCTATGCTTACTTTGTTGTGAAATGGATCCAAGATGTTGTATCTGTGCCCCCAATCTGACTCTTCATCGTCATACATCATTCTCCACTCTAAATCCTTTATCGCCCCTTTGACATCCAAAAACCCTGAACTGTATTGCCATGCAATATTTTCTGCGACTGTGCCTTTGCCACCTGCCAATGTGTACCTCAATAAGGTTTGTAGCCGTCTGTATCCCAG
>Ga0209725_1000252_pt1 | contig 33141 bp, 26 predicted proteins | sample I18A1metaG_FD_184145 | JGI IMG/M metagenome (GOLD analysis project Ga0209725, IMG submission 184145) | Lake sediment bacterial and archeal communities from Gulf of Boni, Indonesia to study Microbial Dark Matter (Phase II) - ​I18A1 metaG... | ecosystem: Environmental > Aquatic > Freshwater > Lake...
GCAGAGAATAGTTGGTTACGAGTGCAGGAACACCCTTAGGGTGACATGGCGAAAGGTCGACGAGGTGGGTACAGTCTTAGACGCGGCAGTCAAGGCTGGAGCAAATAGTGTCGGTGGTGTAACATTCGGGCTTTCGAAGCAGAAAATCGACACGCTAACAGTGGACGCCATCAAGGTAGCCGTTGCCGAAGCCGACTCGAAGGCAAACGCTCTGGCGTCTGCTCTCAAGCTGACGATCGTGGGCAAGGTCTCAGCCTCGATAGGGGCGCCCTATGTCCCACAGGCAACGATGTACGAACTGAAGGCTGGAGAACCGCCCATAATCCCGGGAGAGCTGCAAGTGACTATCACAGTAAATGTGAACTACCGCTTCGCATAAGCATTCGTATGCTGAAAATCTCCGTACAGAACCCATCTTTTGCGTTCTATTTCTGCGTTCAGCTTCTTTCTCTATTCATCAATCCAAGCGACAAATTGAGCGATTCAGTATCAAGAGGATTGAAGTAGCCCTAGACGCGTTCACGTTTGAGATGGCACTCCAATGGTCGGACAATGCTGATATCAGCAATTCAAAGATACTTGCCCATGCGTCCTGCGCCCCTGATATGCTTAGGGATTTCCATCCGGAAGGCGAATTGCCCAACCTTGGAACATGAATAGACAAACAAGAAGCTACATCGGTCCATTATGGCTTCCGAACATGGATCATTTTCCTCGCTTCTTGATCCAAGGAAGAAGTCTTCTCCGAGGGTGTTTCCTCCATCGGAAAGGAAGATTGTTCTATTTGCCGTGAGCTCTGCATCAGCCGGTATTCGAAGCGCAACTTTGACAACATAGGAGCCTTGAGGAAGATAGGCATCATAGAAGCCGTCTAATGAGTACGTTCTGTAAATGTCCTTTCCTCTTTTCATCTCTACTAGCGCCCAGCTTGCAGTTCTGACTTCGTCGAACCAGTTGAATGAGTATACTTCGCCGCGAATGTAGGCCCTGAGGTCGAGCGCAACGACAATGGACGCATGCCCCCCGATCGGCGCATTCGGAATGGCTATAGTCGTCCTAGACTCGTATGGACCGAGGTGGTTGTAAAGATGTAGAAAGGCCGATTCGCCATGAAGGAGCCCAAGAGCAGGTGGGTAGAACTGTCCTTGCGAATACCAATTGACCAAGTCCACCTTTACAGTCCAGTTGCCATAGTACCCACTGCCGGTTCCCGCCGATCCCCAAACCCCATAATCCGGAGTGAATAGGAGCGCTCTTCTGACGATCTCAGCGCTCGTGAGCAGTTCTGTGTACTTGTACAGGCCGGCAAGGTTCCTATATTCAACGATCTTAGTTCCTCTGGGGATTGAGACCGCTCCGCTTGCGTTGATGATCTTGTTCTGATCGGCGAAGAAACCTGCCTCAGCAATCACGATGCCCGGGTCAAGGGAAGTTGATGCTGCAGCAACGATCCTATCGGAGTCATCGTAGATTCTTATCCGCACTGACGAGTTGCAGGGGATGCCTTTGAAGACGCCCTCTGTTCTGAACTTTATCGCGAGATCAAATGTTGTTCCAACCATGACCTGTATGCTTGAGTCTGCCTGTGAGCCGATCCTTGGCACGGCTACTGAAACCTTGCCAAGGTCGCCCAAAACGTGCACGCCATCTTGTACATAGCCGTATGTCCAAGCGGTCAGCGAGTAGACCCCAGGATAAAGCGCAACACTGGATCGGAAGTCAGCCGAGCGGTACGATCTGAACGAGAAAAGAAAGCCGATCCGAAGTGCGCTTTCAACGAACAGGTTCGTAGCCATGTCTTGGCTGGGTGTTCTTGATATTGGGCTCGGTAAGGCTGGTCCAAACCGCTCCAAAACCGCGGATCCGTTTGTTTTGAGATACGATGCTCCGGCACCGAACTTCGATCTCCAGTCGGGCCATGGGACCGTGTTGAATTGGGAATTGGTTCTTGGAAGGTTCCAGCTTGATGTGACACTATTCCAGAAGTATATCGCATCGAAGGATTTAGAAGCTACGTCGTAGATGAGGGTCGAGACCTCCGTATTGTTCCATGTCCAGTTTCTTTGGTTTCTCGGGGTCTGCCAATCGACTGACCTCACAGTCACGTTGACGCCTCCACCCCGATACATGTGGAGGCTGATCATTGAATGCGAGTTAAGAACAATCGTGCTTACAAGAGCCACATCAAGATCCAGAAGACTATCTCCCGGTGGGGAGGCTTGTATGTAGCCTCTCAGGTAGGTCCTTATCGTATGCGTTCCCGGAGATATTCCATAGTCCCTCGATCCACGATATCTTAGAAGAGAGTACTTGATTCCGGAACGAGGATCAAGAGGCGGAATCACTCCTGCCATCCCTAGTCCTGTGAGCGAAAGCAATGCGGAAGACGAGGAGCTTGATACGCTAGTGAAGTTGAATGCCGAAAGTTGACCAAGATGGTCGAAAGCTTCGGCGACCAAGTATCTTTGCGCATCAGGCCCCTCAATGGGTGAACTCTCACTCGTCCCAGGGGAATCGTGGAAGTGCACCGTGACTTCAACTACTCCAGACCTATAGACATCGATTGGCACAAACACGCCAGCATCGTGCTCAATTGATGATATCCTGAACGAGTAATCCTTGAACCGTAATCCGTCCGAAGTGGTTTGAACGTACCCGTGAACGTAGGCCCTCACATAATACACCTGAGGTTGCAGCCCATCTATCCATGTGGCGAAGATCTGCGGCGCCATTCCGCTAAGCTTGGCAGGGGCTCCATAGAATTCTTGAGCTCCGAACTGAAAAACGAAACTCGTACCTGTGGAGCTCAGGCCGCTCACGGGGTCAACCGTACCTTGCGGGGATACCCACCACGCTTGGCGGGGTCCGACTCCGTTGAATGCGCCGTACGGGTCCCTAGGGGTGGCGTAGGGACAGTAGCTTACTGGACCCTCCCACGGAAAGGCAACGATCTTCGGACTGTTCGGCGCCTTCAGCTGGCCACCTTCGAACACCGTGTTGCCGACAACGTATGACGTGAACGGTGCATGTGTCAGATTGATTGGAGAGAAAGACACTACACTGCTTTCCGTGTAATCGTCGCTGTCGTAGATTATGATGCTTATCGGGAATTCGCCATGCCAACCTGAACTCGGCCCGAAGGACTTGGCGAATACCTCACCTCTAACCTGCGTTCCAGGCTTGAGGTAGAGATCCAGCGCTAGAGATTGTCCTCTTTCCATGCGAACTCCCACAGCGACCTTCCGTTCGGGGAAGCCGGCTGCGCTTGCGTAAATGTCATAGATGCCTGGGGCTACCCCCTCCACCTCATAATGTCCTCTGGATGACGCGTTGAAGTATCCACGTGCTTCAACCACTCTGCGGAGCATCCTGCCCGTTGCGGGGTCAATCGCTAATCCTGACAGTCTTACCCTTCCTGCGAGCCACAGCGGCAAACCGTAGAGTGCTTGGTGACTTCCGCCGTATCGAATCGCTCCATAAATGATCCCGGGGTCAATGTCGCCTTTGACGAGCACAACTGGCCAATTCTCAGCTGGCATTGTGCTGTCCATGAGGCTACCGGGGTCGTTCTGACATCTCACTGGGAAGTGGTCGTCGAGGAAGATTTTGAAGAAGTATCTTCCCGCTACGACAGGGACCCTCACCTGGTTGATTCGGATATAATACCAATAGTCGTGTCCTTGCGCGAATCTTATTCCTGCTCCGCTTGCGACGACGCGTATCATCCACCAGTTAGGGCCGAATGGGTCGAGAGGACTGGCTTTCGTCACGAAGATGTTTCCGTAGTTGTCGGTGATAGTTGTGACTATGTTTGTGGCTTCTCCTAACTCCCAATTCACTCCGACTGGCTCAAAGCCGTCCTGCTCCAGTAATCCGGCCTTGTTCTTCAACGGAGCTGGAACGTATATCGTCACTGACCCATAACTGAAGACTGTATTCGGAAAGGCGTATGGTTTGGAGAAGTTCAGTCCGATAATCATGTCCCCTACGACATCTCGATCCGCTGTGGACGCTGGTATCGCGCCTTCGGGCGAGTATTTGGAACCGGCAACTTGCAGCGGATGTTCATAATCTTGGAAAGGAGATTGGTAGCCCGGAAGGCTGAGCATGTTCCCGGTGTACTTGTTCAAGCCGCTTCCAGGCCAGATATGTGCAAGTGGACCAGGTACATGGCCGACACCGAAATCGTTCTTCGGGTTCGATTCATGATCGTTCTTTCTGAAGTATGAAAGGGAACCGTCTGGAGTACCCAGCACAGCGTGAGAGAAGGCTGGGAGAATTTGAGGCGAAGCTAGGATGATCCATAGGAGAATCGCAGATACAATGAATTTTCTCATCTGGCGACTCTCCACAACCTATGCCCGTCTCAGGCCATGCTGATCAGGTTGAGATCAGCCAGCTTGAGTCTTTTGTTTTCGCATGCGATAGTAAGTCAGTGCAACCAAGACAAGTGCGGCCAAACCTAACAGAGGCGCATATTCCAGTACGAACGGCTTCTTCCTTACTTTGAATACCACTGCTACAGTGTCGTAGAGACTGCTCTCATCTTGACTCCAGTCGATTCTTAGATCGACCCTGTAGTCTCTGTCAGGAGCCTTTCCGTCCACATCCAAAGTGAAAAATGCAGTCTTTTGCTCACCTGAGTCTAGGGTCCCTAGATAGTCCGTCAAAGTGCCTGAGAAATAGTTACTTGGCCTTAGTTGCACTCGAACAGACTTCGCTGCGATTCCTCCTATGTTCTTGATTGACAGACTGACTGTGACCCCTGTATCTCCTGAACCGATCTGTTCAGGGCTTGGGTTGATTGCCTCAAACCTTGCTTTCTCATTCAAGTAGAGGGGCACCAAACCCAACAGCGACAGTGCATCCTTTCCCATATGCGATAGGAGGCGAACGGAGTAGTCACCATGCTTAGCCACATCGTCGATGTCTATACGGAACTCTGCCAATGTTGCCTGATACGAAGAGACTATTCCAAGAAAGACCCTATCTGAGCCGCTTGAAGATGCTTTGAACGGCTTGTCCAGTTCAAGCCTCACCTCCAGATCCTGCTCAGCCCCCTGACCGGTATTGACGATCCATATTCTCAAAAGGACTCCTATTGATCCTGGATAGATCTTTTCAGGGACGGTTACGATCCTTTGAATGTGTAGTTTTCCTCTCCAGATCGGAACATCTACGTTTTGGGTCGCAGAAACTTCTTGGAGCTCTCTAGCGCTGCTATATGATATCTGCAAAGGCAGTCGGTAGATTCCTTCGGCCGCGTTTGAAGCGATGTTTAGAATGAAGCGCAGTCTCTGGCTCATTCCTGCCTGCATGTCTCCGACGCTCAGCGATACAAAGAGCGAAGATCGCTTTTCTCCACTCTCGTAGTACTCAAATGAGAAGGGTGTAGCCAGACCAAGTCTGGCGGAAACCGCTCTCGCAACATCCTCTCCAACATTCGCAAGAACAATGGATAGTGGGATGTTCACATCGCCGGGACGGGCGCTGATCGGAGTTGTCGGAGAATCCCCCCAATAAGCTGAGGACACCACTATCTGAGCTCTTCCGACTGAAACCGCTGACTTGACCCATAATTGTGACCCCGCGCAAAGCAAGAGAACCACTAGGCAGGTGAATGACTTCCTCATAGATTTTCAGCATCCCTGTGTTCGGATGTGCTTCACAACCAGTTTTCCCTGATTCTTTTATGTCTTTCTTGCGCCGCTTAGTCACCTTGACATAGCCTTTTGAAAGACTGGGATGGCTACTCCCAACGTTACAGCGGCATAGACGATTAGGACTATGACATCTAGGAGGATATCGGTGAAGCTCGCGCTGAGAACTATGACCTTTCTGAGGGCGTCAGCGGCATAGTATAGCGGTAGCATTTTTCCAATTGACTGTAGCCAATTTGGCAACTGCTCAATTGGGAGGACGACGCCGCTTAGGAACATCATGGGAAATTGCAGAAGCATCATCATCATCATGGCCGTTTCTTGCTCTGGCGCAATAGAGGTTGCTATTATGCCAATACCTGCGAAACTGGTTACTCCGAGAAGCATGGTCAGTACCATGAGGAACGGGCTTCCATAGATCTTGACTCCGAAGAATAAGATGGATATGCCTAGAATCACACCTGCCTGTATCATTCCTCTTGCTGTTTGAGCCAGGGTCTTTCCGATCACGATTGCATATCTGGGAATGGGGGCCACGATCATGCCATCCATTGTGCCTTGCTCCTTCTCTCTAGCGATGGCCGCAGCTAACCCAGATAGCGTGCCCGTCACCACCGTCAACGCCATGAAACCTGGCGCTAGGAATTGAAAGGTGTTTGTGGTGCTGCTGACTAGATTTCTCCGTTCAACACTGATCGGCTCGGAAAGAAAGGACAGGTCAGCCGAGCTTTCCATCTTTGAAATGAGAGACGCACCGAGCCTACTTGATATCATCATGAAGATTGAGGAGGCTTCCCCGTAGATAATTGAGGCCATCGTCGGGTTCGTGTCGTCCATCGTGATTAGAACCGCTGCTTGGCGACGCGAGTTGAATGCTTCAGTGAACCCCCCTGGTATTACAACCACTCCTCTAAGGCCACCTGCTACGATTCGCTCTTTAGCCGCTCCAAAGCTTGCGAAATCCTGAACTTCAAGAAGCCCTGTTGAGGATGCTATCTCTTTGAACTGGTCAGCGACCAGAAGCGCAAACGATCCCGAATCCTCCACTACCAAGGCCATCGGAACGTTCTTGTAGGGTGACGAGACCTTCCCTGAGAAAGGATTACTTGTGCCTGCTTGAGGAAACATAAAGCCAAACAGGGACATCAACATGATCGGCATCACCGTGAAGGTTACAAGGAGCATCTTAGCCTTCGAAAAGTCCAGAAGATCCTTGTGTGCTATCCGAAAAGTGATGTACATCTCATGAAGAAACTTGCTTCTCACACTAGATCCTCCCCATCACTATCCTCATAGGCACACGGTTTGACGCCGAGTCTCTAAGTGCCCTTCCAGTAAGCTCCAAGAAAACCTCTTCCAAGGTTTCACAACCAATTTTGCTCTTCAATCCGGCAGGAGTATCCACCGCAATTATCTTGCCATGGTCGATTATACCTATTCTATGTGACAGCTCGTCAGCTTCCTCCATGATGTGAGTTGTAAGGACGATGGTTTTTCCATCATGATTGAGGTCCTTTATCAGGTCTCGGACGAAACGGATGCTTTGAGGGTCAAGAAGCGCCGTAGGCTCATCCATAAACAGGATTTCGGGATCATGAAGCAATCCACGAACAATATTCACTCGTTGACGCATTCCGCTAGAATAGCCACCAACAGGCATGTCCCTGAACTGCTCCAACTGAACCATCCTAAGCAGATTCTCCACTCTGTCTTTGAGCTGTCTTCTGCTCAACCCGTAGAGTTCGCCGAAGAACATCAGGTTCTCAACTGCGCTCAGTCTAGGGTACACTATTAGTTTCTCAGCCACTAACCCAATGATCCTTCTCACCTGCTCAGCCTGAGTTACGATATCGTATCCTCCGACTGTGGCTGTGCCTTCGCTCGGCTCAGAAAGTGTGGTTAGCATTCGTATTGCCGTAGTCTTCCCAGCGCCGTTTGGCCCAAGAAATCCGAAGACCTCTCCCTTCAAAACTGAGAGGTTAATGTGGTCAACAGCAGTGAGCCCGCCGAATCGCTTTGTCAGTTCTTGAGTTTCTATGACAGGTTCCATCTCCACCGTCCGCTCCAATGCTTCAGATGGATATGGGTGAGAGATAAGAATACGTGCAAGATATGGATCAGTGTTTACTCTTGCAGTTTCTTCGTCATGTCTTGAATCTTCCTAGTTGCTTCCTCCAACGTTTTCTTAGCCTCTTCCGCCACAGCTTCGGAGTATTCACGCCTCATTTCGTGATACAGATTTCGTATGGCCATGGCAAAGTCCTTTGCAGCTCTGCGCAGCTCCATGGCATTCTTCCTGTCGAAGCCAAACCACATGGTCCCACCAAGTGCATTTGTTGGTCGGAAATGTTCATAGCGCTTCTTGAGTTCATCACGCGCCTTGATCTGTTCCTCTAGAAATTGCTTGCCTTGTTCCGTTAGCTTGTAACGTCTTGTTCCTGGCTCTTGTTCAGTAACCTCGTTAATGTACCCCTTGTCCTGAAGCCAAGCCAGCAAGGGATAGATTGACCCGGGACTAGGTTTCCAACGGCCATTGGTCTGTTTCTCGATCTCGCTCATTATTTCTGAGCCTGACATCGGTTTCTCATCTAGCGTCTTCAGCAGTTGGTAACGAAGGAAACCCTTCGGAACCATCGCCATATGTCTCATCCAACGCCTGTGCACATGTTCACGCATACCTCTGGAGGGAAAGCGGTCTTCATCCATAGATTCATCACCTCTGATATTGATAGTGATATCAATATCGATCCCTCTTATGAGCGCACCGATCCACCTTACATCAAAGCCCCGTCTCCACCGCTCCCGCGACTAGGACGAAACTCGTTGAATACAGGCTTAACCTTGAAGCTCGGCAACAACACCTGAGAATTCAGCAAGCTACCTCCAATCAATCCAATGAAACTCCATCAGCCTACAGCAAAATAGTTCCAGTCCACATGTATACACAGTCTGGAGGAACAGGTTCAGTGAGGCAATTGAAGGCTGTCGTAGTATTGGCAAGGCACGGCGAAACCCTCTGGAACGAGATGAAACGCATCCAGGGTAGAACTAACGTAGCGCTTTCTGATACTGGCCGCAAACAGGCGGAAGCCCTATCAGCGGCCCTAGCACCGATTCCTCTTGCCTCAATCTACTGTAGTCCTCTCATACGGGCAAGGGAGACTGCTGAGGTTCTGGGTGTGCCTCACGAGATAACACCTACAATTGATGAAGGGTTCCTTGAGGTGAACTTCGGCGACTGGGAGGGAAAGACCCACAGCGAGTTGAGAGAGAAGTTCCCAGATTACTATGAGAGATGGCTCATCGATCCTGGCCAGGTGCATGTACCTAGAGCGGAGCTACTGAGTGATGTTCAGTCTAGGGTTATGGGCAGCTTTCAACGAGTCACAGACGAAAACGATGGGAAGGTGGTGGCTGTGGTGGGTCACGGAGGCGTCAACAGAGCGCTCCTTCTTTCGCTTCTCCAAGCCAACTCAGCAGGCTTCTGGAGGCTCAGACAAGACGTAGCATGTCTCAACTTGATTGAGCTTTCAGATGGCATGCCTAAAATCTGCCTCCTGAACTCCACAGCCCACTTCAAGACGGATTATTGGCACCTCGTGAAGGAAGCCGCAGGTCGAGCTCGAATCTCTATATGAAATCTAATTCGATCGCAAGTATAGATGAACGAAACTCGACCTGTTTGACAGGCAAATTTTGTCGAAGAAGCCAAGAGGCTTGGTGGGCCGGGTGGGATTTGAACCCATGACCTTCCGGTTTCTGTCGTTTGGCTATCAGCCGGATGCTCCTTGACCTCCACGTCTGAAGCTAGCCAAGCTGAGCTACCGGCCCACGTCTTATCGAGGAATCAGCTCAGGCCTATTAAGATTTGTTGGATTGCTTAACCTTTTACGATAATGGCAGGCATATTCGGAATGAACAATCCGAACAATGTCGCGTGGTCTTTCTCTCGTAGATGTGTTGAACTTGTTCAGGCGGACGCAAGAATAAGGGAGCGTTGCAGAAGGTCAGCCATTGGGATTGTTCGCCAGTTCTGTTCGCTTGCGTTCTATTGAAGATGCGTGTATCAGTTGCTCTATAGCTTGCTCATGGCCTCGCGGATTCTCTCTGTAGCCTCCTGCAATTTGCCTGTTGATGTTGAGTAGGAGAGGCGGATGTGATTTTCGCCTGTCTTTCCGAAATAGGGATAACCTGGAAGCACCACGACCCTTGCCTCCTTGAGAAGATATTTGAAGAGATCCATGGATGTCATATCGGTCGCTGAGGTGTTCGGGAAAGCGAAGAAGGCTCCATGAGGCTCAACTAGGCTAAACTCGGGGATTCTCTTCAGGGCCTCAACCAGTAGCTTCCTCCGGGTCCTGTAGGTTTCGAGCATCTTCTTTGTTGGTTCTTGGGGGCCCTTCAACGCAGCTAGGGCTGCGTGTTGAGAGATTGAGTTGACAGAGATTCCAGTCGAATGCGAGGCTTTTGCGACTTGGCCTATGATGTCCTTTGGCCCGACGGCATAGCCTATTCTCCATCCCGTCATGGCGTAGGTTTTCGAGAAGCTGTTCACGATGACTGTCCGCTCGCTCATTCCAGGATAGGTTGCCACGCTCCGGGATTCGCCCTCAAACACGAATTCATCATAGACCTCATCAGACACAACCAACAAATCCCTTTCGCAAGCTACTTGCGCCATCTCCTTCAGCGTGTCGTCGCTCAATATGGCTCCGGTGGGATTGTTGGGAGACACAACAATCATGACCTTTGTCTTGGGTGATATCTTGCGTTCCAATTCATCAGCATCGATCTGGAAGCCTCTCTCCTCTGCCTGCCTTACCCCTGCGAGTATCCCTCCCGCCATCTTGACGGCGTAGTAGTATCCACTGTAGTACGGGTCAGGCAAGAGCACCTCATCTCCCGGATCAATTGAAGCCATTAGCGTGGAGTATGTGCCCCCAGTTGCGCCAGCAGTCACGGCGACATTTTCCTCGTCTAGTTCCAGGCCAAGCTTCTGCGATTCCCTCTCTGCGATGGCTCTCCGAAGTTCAGGGATTCCTTCGTCAGACGTGTAATGAGTCTCTCCTCTATCCATCGCCTGCTTCGCTGCTTCGACAATGTGCGCAGGAGTAGGAAAGTCGGGTTCGCCAATGTTGAGGTAGATCACATCTGGAACATTCTTCGCCATTTTCACGACATCAAGGTACGATAGTCTCCCTGTGGATAATATTCGATTCGAGAGCTTCATTTTCCATATCTCTCTCGTTAAGTCTCTGGTGAAGCTTCTCTATCACTTCTCGAAAGTATAAATCCATGACTGGCCGGTCCAGCCGCAGGTGATCGAGTCCACTACTCGACTGTGAACTTGTATCTTTCGTACAGAATGTCTAGGATCTTGGAGATGGACGCCATGGTGACTAGATAGATGAGTCCAACGGCAGCGTAGACCTCAAGGGGTTTCAAGTTCTGAGCTATCGCGAGCTTGGATCTGGTGAGGAGTTCCGGGACAGTGACCAAGAATGCCACTGAACTGTACTTGCAAGTATGCTGTCTCATTGGACCGACTTTATGGTGCAAGTCTGTATGTTTGGGGAGGCATTATGGACTCTATTCAAGCGTTGACGAAGGTTCCATTGTCTCGGTAGTTTCGCCTCAGCCAGTTCTCGAAGGCTACATGGTTCGCGACGTATTCGAGGCATGATCCGAGGAGTCCTCGGCAGAGCTCCACACAAAAATTGTAGGTCTGCTTCTTTCCACCTTTCTCCGTACTCGCAGTCTCAGCCATTCAGCCGAATCCTCGTTGCGGAATTGCTTCGGCTCAGCAATATTCATATTCCTTGTGTTCGAAAAACGATTAGATGTAGCTGGCGGTGACCTAAATTGGTCAGAGCAAGCGTCTCTGCAACTGTGCAGACTTTGATGGACAATGATGTCTCGATGCAAGATGCTCTAGAGCGGGGATACGGGAACTACAGCGCGATGGCTAGAATTCTGCGACCGCGAGTGGAGCAGGTGCTGGAACGAGCGGTTAAGCTGGAGAGCATCATAACGGCCGTCAAGAGAGCTAAGTCAAGCTTTCGCGCTCTTCGCGGGAGCATTGGTAGCATAGTTGCCAGAAGTGTGATAAATCTCAGGACTGATGTGGCGAAGATCTCTGTCGAGAAGACAAAGCGTACAGTTCAGGTTGTGAGGCGGACGATGGCGGATCTCAGAGGTGAGTTCCTTCAGGTCTTGGAGGGTGTTTCGGCCATAACGTTAGTGTTCGACGAAAGGCTCTTCGACAATGTCTCCTCAATGTTCAGAAGAGGCGATATCCTCGATGAGAAGAGGGGCCTCGCCGCCATAATGGTGCACAGTCCTCGAGGGATAATAGGCGTGCCTGGGAGCGCCGTTGCTTTCTATAATCCTGTATCTAGGCGCCACATAAACATCGAGGAGACCATGAGCTGCTTTACCGATACAATACTTGTTGTACGTATGGAAGACGTAGGAAATGCATTCACGAGCTTGACAGATATGATATCTCAGGCCAGACAGGCAGTTCGGGCTAGGCCAGGAAGAGTCCTCCGACATCCACAAAGACGGAGGAGCTGACTCGTTCAGCCCTGCATTGTTCTTGGTCTTTGCCAGCCATTTCATCTCCACGGACTGGCGCACCACATCTCTAAGGCGGAGGTCCATAAAGTCTCAGGTATGATTTCCTAGCGTCGGAAACTTCCTTTTCCTTTTCTTCAATTTCACTCGGCAGCGTAGATCACGAACCGATGCGATGACTCGGCAAGAATATTAGCCGACAAGATGGTCATTAGGGTGGGCGTCAATGATAGCGGATAGACAGCAAACGGCTACTGACTTGCTTGAAGAGAAGAATCTTCTGCCTCAGACGCTCCTGGAAGATTATCTCAGCGTGGCGCTAGGCGTCCGCAAATGCTCTCTCATGACCGTTCCGGCAGAGTTTCCAGATGGGGAAGAGACAGCCAGAAGAATCGACTTGGCTTGCATTTCTGATTATCACAAGCTTGCGCTGGAGAGAGATGTCAGGAAGAAGGCGAAACTGATTCAGAAGTTCAAGAATAGGCTTCGCGAGGCCTACCAAGTGAGTGTGGAACGCTCTCCTTCTTTCAGGAGTCATGCCAACTGGACAAATCGGTTGGCTCTTCGGGTGTTTGAAGTGGAAGTCAGACCTACTGTGCGTGAACTCTTCTTCCACATGGGCGACGACACCAAGACCAGACTTCAGGAGCTGTATGCAATTAGAACTTCGTTCCGCGACAAGTTTCTCCGAGATTTGCGTGAACGACTTCCGCGTTCAGCATTCGCTTATCCAGAAGAGTATTCTTCCGAATACGTTCTTGGCATGGGAGAGTTGTTAGATTATCCTAGATGCTGCGTCGAAGCATACCTGCGAGGAAGAACAAGGGGGAACATTCTGGCCGAGGAGGGGGCGTCAAAGCAGATTCAAGTCCTCAGAGCCCAAGGCCTAGAGCCAGAGCTCTACGCCTACTTCGCGAAGGACTTCATTCCCTGCACACCGACCTGTGGCAATGCAGCTGCTACAGGCCGAAAGCTACTTGGAGCTTTCGAAGACTTTGACATCAGACTGTGCCAGCCCTACACGCAATGTCTGAAGACAAACCTCGCCAACGTGGAGTTCTACCTACAGAGAATAGAGGGTCACAAAGAGAAGATGAAGGCGCAAGCGCAAGAGCTTGGTATCAAGACTTTATGATGAGGCTTGTCACTGAACCTTAGACCCCGCATGAATTTGGCGTGTCAACCCGGAGAGGGGGCCAGATGGCGGGCGTTTCGTGATCGCAGGAGAATTGGAGGATGCGTGGAGGATGTATTCAACGATCGAGGACCCCATTCGTAGCTTGCAGAGTCTCAAGAAGTGGATGCGAGATTTAGAAGAAGATGAGGGTCTACGTATCGTCGGAAATATGCGAGAGTTCGCCTTCGGCGGGTTCCTGTTTGTAGGTATTCGCCAAGGCAGGTACTGTATCAATATCTGCGATAGGATCAGGAGCAAGCAGATAGCCTTCACAGCTGGGCGGGGAGGCGAGTGGCATGAGTTCCAATCTTTCACGGATGCATGGAAATTCATTATGCCGAGGATAAGGCATCCAGTTCGGGCATGGGTCTACTGACAGGTCGAATTGTCCATCTTTTCAGTCTGTTTGCTCTACAGGATGCCCAGGATGCCACCCAACTCGGCTAGCGACCTTACAGCCTTTGAGAGGTCGCCTAGACTCTGCCGTTTGTGACGATAGCGCATCATGACTTGACCGGTGAAATCCACGAGCTCCTTCACGGCTTTCTCCGTGTTGAAGTCGTCATCCATGGCGTCAAGAAATTCAGTTTTGAATCGCGAGATCATCTGATCGAGATGACTGTCTGTGTCCAATACCTTGGGGTGTACCGTCGTCCTCTTCATATACTCCACTGACTCGCGAATTCGCTTGGACATCCTAAACGCTCTCTCTAGATCACATTTCCTGAAGTCAAGAGGCTTTCTGTAGTGAGTCAAAGTGAAGTAGAGTCTGAGGCTAGGCGCGTCGTATCTAGTTAGGGCGCTGCGAATAGTTATGAAGTTCCTTAGGGACTTGCTCATCTTCCTCTTTTTGACGCGTAAGAGGCCAGTGTGGAGCCAGTACCTAGAGAGCGCTACCCCGGTCACGGCCTCGACTTGAGCCTTGATCGCTTCGTGGTGCGGAAAGACCAACTCGTCTCCGCCACCGTTGATGTCGTATGAGGTACCAAGATACCTAACGCAAGTTGCTGCATCTTCGATATGTTGTCCAGGGCGGCCCTTTCCCCACGGAGAGTCCCAAATGTTCTTGTCGGTTCGTATCTTGTTCCAGAGTGGAAAGTCTTCGGGGTGTTTCTTGTCAGGGCTTAGCTCGAGCCTCCTCAACGCCAATTCCGCCTTCGATTGGTGTGAGAGTTGCCCGTATCCCCTCACTTTGCTGGTGTCGAGAAATACGCCTTCGTCAGTAACGTATGCGACGCCTCGATCCAATAGTCTCTCGACCCAAGCTATCATCTGGGGAATGTGGTCGGATGCGCGAACAATGGAATCAACTGTGCTGATTCCAAGCGCCTTCAAATCCTCGATGAGCGACAGGTGGTATTGGTCTGAGTACTCGGCCGCACTCTGGCCCACCTGCTCTGCGCTCTTCAGGATTTCATTAGATATGTCTGTCACGTTCATGATGACCTTCGTCCTGTAGCCCAGATACTGCAGGTACCGAGCCATAATGTCGAATGCTACAAAGGTTCTGGCGTGGCCCAGATGGCAATAATCGTACAGGGTCGGTCCGCAAAGGAACATCCTGACGGCTTTCCCATCGACACGGAAGATTCTCTTTCTGAGGGCTAGTGTGTCAAATATCCGAAGTGTCATGCGCGGCCTGCACCTAGTTGATCAACTCCAGTTTCAACTGCCGCCGTTCATCGCTTTCATATGAACGTTCAGCTATGGCGCCGTTCTTCCGTGGCAGAGAAGTATTATTGATTGATGTGGCTTCTGGTCACCAGGTCAGGACTGCGGCCTGATTTCTCGAAGCAGGTCCAGCTCGAAATCGCTCCAACCTGTGAACGATGTGGGATTGGCTCCACCTGTCGACTGTCGCGCGCTGCTTGGTTCGGGAGGGTGATGTGGCGACTTGTTGCTGTACACGCTCGTAGCCCAGTGAGCGTATCTTGGCTCTCTTGCGCGAACGATCTTGGCGTAGAGGTCGATCAGTTTCTTGGTGACCGGGCCGACTTTGCCATTCGACACCGTTCTTCTGTCTATCGTGAGAACAGGTGCTATCTCAGCCGCAGTGCCTGTGAAGAATACCTCGTCACTCGTATAGAGCTCAGTTCGGCTCATCGCCCTCTCTTCTACTGTGACTCCTATGTCTTGGGCTACGGTCATGGCTGTGTGTCTTGTGATCCCCGGGAGGATTGAGCAGGTCAATGGGGGAGTCACCAGCTTTCCTGACTTGACGATGAATATGTTCTCTCCGGTGCCTTCGCTAACCATGCCGTTCCGGTCTAGGAGGATCGCGTCGTCAAAGCCATTTGAAGATGCCTCGATCTTCGCTAGGATCGAGTTGATGTAGTTTCCGCATGCCTTAGCCAACGGCGGGGTTGATGAATCATCGATCCTTCTCCAAGACGAGACGCACACATCAAGGCCAGCTTTCTGAAAGAGCGTTTCCATTGGAAACGCACAGATCGCGACCGATGAGGATCCCTTCAGCAAATCTAGGTGTACCGCAAGGTGAGATGCGTAGATGATCGGCCTGATATATGCCAACGTTTTGATCTTGTCCTTCCTTAACAGTTCCAAGGTTGCGCTGCAAAGTTCGTCAATAGTGAAGTTGCATTTGAGTCTGTATACTGCAGCCGAGTCGAGGAGCCTCGCCATGTGATCGCGTAGGCGAAACACATACAGGTCCTCATTTGAAGGATAGGCTCGAATGCCCTCGAACACCCCTGTCCCATAGTGTAATGCATTGGTCATCACGTGAATCTTGGCTTCTGGCCAACTCACTAACTCTCCATCCATCCATACGTAATCTGCCTGCATAGTCATGGCATCCCCCTTCTCAAGGTCTCGTCGGAAAGGTCGTGTATCTTGTGTTCTTTCAACTCGATCAAAACCTCTTCGGCCAGCCCGGACAATTCGCGAATGCCGAGCTAGCCTGCAATGATGAGAATAAGGATCAATAGAACCACTGGCAAATCTCCGAGGCTAGATACGTCGAGGCTTGGCAAGCCCTGTGATCCCTTGGGAAATCATACAAGACAAATGAAGCTATAAGACTTTTGCGGGAATCTTCTCATGGGAAATCGGTTGATGAGCTCATTGCGAAGGTGTTGTGTCACATGTACATCTGGGACCTCGCTGGAGGGATGAGAGAAGTGAATGCCTGCCACAAGATCGTCTTTGGCGACTGTAGAGATATGCAGGAGATTGAGTCGGAATCAATTCACCTCATGGTGACCTCTCCTCCATACTACAATGCTCCTTTCGACTACCCAGATCTTTTCAAGGACTACGGTCAGTTCTTGGATCTCATAGCAGGGCTCTCGAAGGAACTCTACAGGGTCTTGGCACCAGGGCGAGTAGCATCTTACGTAACTGATGATATGCTCGTGACGGGTGAGAAGTATCCCGTGGTTGCCGACATAACAAAGATCATGATTGAGAACGGCTTCAGATACAGGGACAGGATCGTCTGGGTCAAGCCCAAAGGTTACACGAGAATCAGTAGAAGAAGCGGCGTTATCCTTAGGAATCCCTATCCAATGTACTTCTATCCAGACAACATTCAAGAGAGCATCATAATCTTCCAGAAAGGCAAATTCGATTATGGATATGCTCGAAAGCTGGATCGCGAAGTCAGGGAAGCATCCAAGATAGACACACGCCAGTACAATAGGAACGAATGGCACCTGACAGTCTGGAACATAACGAATGTCTTGCCAGTTCAGAGGTGAGTCGAGCAAGGAATAGCGGCATTTCCTGAGGAGATACCTAGGCGGTTGATCAGCTTGTTCAGTTATGTTGGCGAAACGGTGCTTGATCCGTTCCTCGGTTCAGGCACTACTGTGAAAGTGGCTAGGGAAATGGGGAGGAACAGTTGGGGCTATGAGATCGACCTTGAGCTAAGGCGAGTAATTGAGGAGAAGATCGGCGTTGCGCGCACTGCATCAATAAGAGGGGAAGACACGGTTGATTTTATCGAAAGGGCAGACGCGAAGATGCTACGAGCCTTCTTACAGAGCAAGGTGAAGATGCAGAGGTCTGTGACAACGAAGAAGTAGCAGAGACATTGATGAGAGGGTTGTGAGTTGGGAACGATATTTGATGTTTCACTTGCAGATGCTATGAAGAGGAGGATGCCGGCGAGGAAATGGCGGCGATATGATCCTGATGTTATTCCTCTTTGGATAGCTGACCACGATTTCCCTCCTCCACTCGAGGTGAAACAGGCAATAGTTGAAGCTCTGGATGTCGGGGACACAGGATACACGGACAGCTCCGAGGTTGTCCGGTTAATGGCTGAGAAGGTTACTAAGATCAACGAGATTCCTGTTTCACCACCTGATGTGTACGTAACTCAAGGTGTCATCCCTGTCATGTGGCTTGCATGCAAGTTGGCCTGCAAGCCCGGCGACGAAGTCATCGTGACGGACCCCATGTACTATCCATTCTTTGAAGCCGCCAAAGCGGCAGAAGCGAAGACGTGTTACGTTCGGCTTCAGGCAAGCGAAGGATACAGGTTCGACGAGGAGAGACTCAAAGACGCGATAACCTCCAGAACGAGGCTCGTCTTTGTGTGCAACCCTCACAATCCGACGGGAAGGGTCATGACAGAGGAGGAATTGAGATCTATAGCTGACATTGCAGTAGATCACGACCTCAAGGTCATGTCTGATGAGCTCTGGGAGGACCTATTGTTTGACGGTAGGCGACACGTAAGCCTCGCTTCGCTGAATTCTGAGATTGCTGATAGGACAATCTCAGTGTTTGGTTTCTCGAAGACGTTTGGGGTTGCTGGCCTGCAGATTGGATACGCAGTGTCAACGAACAGAGGAATGATGCGCAGGATCAAGGGCATTGGGATTAGAGATACAGGTAAGCCAGATGAGCCAGCCCTCAGGGGAACCGGTTCCCTAGCTCTGGCGGCGGCAAGAGTGATGTTAAGCCCGATGGTGAGATACTACGTCAGGAGCTTGGTGGCATACCTGCAGCAGGTCAGGGACTTGGCCTACAAACGACTACGAGCCGTAACGTGGATACGGCTTAACCCTCTTGAGGGAACATATCTGATCTTCCCAGATATGCGTGCGTCTGGGATGTCCAGCCAAGAAATGACGAAGTACCTTCTCGAAAGGGCGAGGATAGCTGTCGAGCCTGGGTCCGAATTTGGTCCTGCAGGAGAAGGGCACACAAGAATCAACATTGGGACTAGCAAGAACATAATGACGGAAGCTCTAAACAGGATGGAAGAAGCGCTCAAAAGACTTGCGATGGGCTGACGATAAAGTTCGATTACTTTAGGAGGTAAGCGACTACCACAGAGAATAGTGAGACCACAGCCACATATGAGAAGCTGACTTGGAAGCCAAACGTATCTGCAAGGTATCCAAGTACGACTGGAGACAACGAACCCAAAGTGAAGGCAAGGGTGAAGTATACCCCGTATATTAGGTCGCGGTTCTCTGGGGTAGTTCTCTCTGCCACGAAAGCCTGAATCACTCCTCCAACCCCTTGGCATGCGAAGCCTAGCGGAACAAGAATCAGAAGTAGCTGGTAACTATCCTTACTATGCTGGAGAGAATACCATAGCAGGGAGGCCACAGCCATGGCGAACATCACGACTTTCCTTCTCTCAATCCTATCAGAAAGATATCCCCAGAAATAGGGTGCTGGCAGCCCAGAACCTAGGAAGACTGCGAACAACACTCCAACCTCAAGTGGCGCCATACCAAGGTCGCGGACAAGATACGATGGTATGAAGTCTCTCGCGCCTTCCCTGAACGCCATAACCATTTCAACAGCCATGACTGTTAGTACGATTCTGTCCTTGAGCACCTGTCTTACTCCTTTGGAGAGCATCGTGAGGCTAGACAAACCCGACCATTCTCGGGATCGCCGAGGCTCCGCAATGAACATGAACGCAAGGCCAACGGCAAGTCCGGGTATCGAGAAAGCGAGGATCGTTGTTCTCCAGCCCAGTCTCGAGAGGAGCAAACTGCCTATGAAGGGCGTAATGAAACTACCAAACTGCGCCGCAACTATATTTGCCCCTAGCGCTTTTCCAATCTGCCTCTGCGGGAAATTCTCAGCGATATATGATGTGCCCGTGGGATGCTGAGGGCTGGAGCCTACGCCAGCCAGAACACGGTTGACGAGAACGTGCTCGAAACTCTGTGAAGCAGCTATGAAGGAATTCGCGACGGATTGCCAAATCATGCCGAAACCGAGAAGCATCTTCCTCCTCACGAACCGGCCAAGGAAACCCATCAGTAGTTGGAGGGCGCCACCGGACAGCCTATACCCCATCACCAACATTCCTACGAGGCTGTAGGAAAGTTGGAACTCTGAGATCATCGATGGATAGAGGATCGGCAGCAGACTATTGTATGTGTGATTCAGCGTATGTGAAGTAGTCACCAGCATGAACCCGGACCGGACTGATATGCTCTTGTTCTCGGTCGTCAAATGCGCCTCGCTCCACATTGCTACCAATGACATGTATGAAAGGCTTTAGACATGGATCACGATTCGGTTGGCTACGGTAAACGTGATTGGTCGTCGGAGAGGCTGTGAAGAGGGTACGGACGTTTTGACTTAACGCGTCCAATTGTTTAATAGACGGTTGCGGCAACCAGTCGAGATTGGTTGGTTTGATAAAGAATAGAGTCAGAGATCTCATAAGGCAGGGCAAGCCAACTATCGGTACAAGAGTCCTCAGTTCATGGCCAGGAATAACAGAGGTTCTTGCGCAAACAGGCACATTTGACTATGTCGAATTCTTGGCCGAATACGCTCCATGGTCACTGTACGACCTTGAGAACATTGCAAGAGTCACTGATCTGTACAGCATGTCATCTATGATAAAGATAGATGCAGTGCCAAGATCTTTCATTGCCGCCAAGGCGCTGGCCTCCGGTATTCAGAACTTTCTCTTTGCAGATATCAGGACAGTCAAAGACGCAGAAGAAGCCATACGATCTGTCAGATCCGAGCCGAAGGGTTACATGGGCATCGGCAATTTCCGTGTTGGAGGATACTTGTTCACGAAAGTTCCGATCTCCGACTACAAGAAAGCATGCGATGAAGCTGTCGTAGGTTTCATGATAGAGAAGAAGAGCTCAGTCGAGAACCTAGAGGAGATTCTTTCGGTGGAAGGCGTGGACATGGTACAATTCGGCCCTTGGGACTATGGTCTGAGCATAGGTCTCACTGGAGAGCCTAGGTCCGATTGGGGGTTAGGCAGCTCCAAGGTGAAAGAGGCAGAACTCAAGGTCATCAAGACTGCTTTGAAGATGGGTAAACGTCCGAGGGTTGAGACAATGAGCCTGGACAATATAGAGCAGTACGTCAGTCTTGGTGTACGCGACTTCAATATCGGGACAGACACTTCGATCCTGCATTCGTGGTGGAAGGAGAAGGGGGAAAGTCTGAGGAAGCTTCTATCCAAGCTAGAAGAATGAGGTCAAACGTCCTGCAAATACGGAAAATGCGCTGCTTGTGGGCAAGATGCATTGCCACATCTTTCACATCAGGAACATGTTCCTTTGACGTAATACTTCGCTACGGGAGCGTGAGCCTCGTAGACTGCGTCTGGTCTTAGCCCAGAGCTGACGCTATTCGTGACGCTGGTCTCCCAACTACTGGGCGAAGACGTAGCTAATCTCAGTGATTATGCCGTTTTGGTACATACCTTTCCAGATGATACGATACGGGATTCCTACATAACCTGGGACCCTAGAGACTGAGTAGTCGGCAGTGACAGAATACTCGGGGTTCGGAACTACCGGATATTTTATCGTGACGATCCACCCCTTGGCCTGGTACTCGTACGTTTCTGCACCCACAAGCCCAGGAGGGGTCGCACGCCCCCCAGACCAATACAGGTCCTTCATGAACTGAGCTGTCTCAGGATGCTTCGCTTTCATGTACTGAATGGCTTCGTCTCTGATCCTCTCCGTTTGAGGTGCAGCGCTTCTCCTGTAATAGCAGTAAACAGCTGCCAAGGACCCGACAGCTACTACTGCAAGGAGAATTCCGACAACCATCTTTCGATTCATCGACCCACCTTCGCACCACTGCCGATTTTCCTAGCGAATGGCGACAATAAAGCCTAGTCTTTAGAACACGATGTTTCCCGCTGTCAAACAATGTCGGTCTTCAACTCCCGTTAGATTTCTTTCGCCTGCTGATCACAGTATGCCGATCAGGCCTTTGGGGGTGCGGAAAGTTAGCCTTGTTTGGCGTCTAAACAGCCCGAGCCAAGGGTGTATTACACCCCCTCCCCTAGGTGTGGCATGGGCCCGGCCTTCCACCAGTCTCCACCCAGAAAACACTCAAGGACCAGCACAGCCGCGGACCAATTCTCCGCAGCCTGCCGTTGGGTAAACGATAAAAGGGAGGAGTTACATCTCGCCGGGCTGGCCTTTGCGGGAGATCCTGTGATTTGAGGGGAAAAGGTCTCCCGCTCTTCCCCAAGGCCAGCGCTCACCTGAGCGGCTGGAAAGGCTCCGCTGGCTGATCGTCTGCTGCTTATTCGGGTGAACGCATGCCTGGTGTGGTCGCTATAAGTGCTATTCCCGCATCTTGAGGGATATGAAGAAGTTGGAGAGAACTGCCATCGCCAATGCCAAGAACGCCACTGAGAAGCCTGCTGAATCTGCAATGGTGCCAACAGCAGTCGGACTTGAGCCAGCGATCAGATGTCTCACGGCGTTGATCCTCCCCGCCATTAGCGCCCGTTTTGACGGAGCGAACTGATCCATTAGAAATGCGAACAGTACAGGAATCACTGTATGTAATCCAAATCCGAGGACCGCGAGACAGAGTATCAACAAGTACGTCTCGCGCACCAGGACAGTCAGGATTATTCCCGACGCCAAAGACGCCAATGAGATCAAGGTCATGCTTCTTCGACCTATCTTATCCGAGAGGTAGCCGCCGATCGGCCTGCCAAATAGGCCAAGTACATTGGGAATTGCCACGTAGTACCCGAGGTATGCTAAGACAATCCTCTTTTCCGTGGATAAGAATAGAGGCAGAAAAGCAGATATGGCGTGAAAGACGAATGCGTGGATCGTCAAAACCAGCAGCAACATTAGGACATTTGCACTAATGGCGCCTTTTCCCTCTTCTCCAACAGGCGCTTTCACAATCTCAGGTTCTGTGATGTTCCGCATGAACACGTAGGAGGCCGCTGCGACTGCCAGGCCTATCACGCCATAGATGAGGTAGGTGGTTCTCCAATCGAGGACGAGCGCAAGAGGTAAGGAGACTACGGGGGATACCAGGCCTGCCAGTGGGACAGCAGATTCATGTGTACCTATGGCTCTTCCTCTGTCTTTGGTCTCGAAGAGATTCGATATGAATGCAGTAGCGACAGTCAAATGGCAACCTGAACCGACTGACCTCAGCATATTGAGACCGAAGAACTGAACGTAGTTTGCGGCTGCAGCTATCAGAAGGTTCGACATCGAATGAAAGGCTATTCCGAAGGCCAAGATCTTTCTGCAATCGATTCTCCCAGCAAAGTATCCAGCTGGAAGTTGCATGAAAGCGAAGACCAGAAGAGACGCGGTAACTAGAATGCCAGTTTCGGAATAGGAGAGAGAGAACTCCTTAGTGACCAGAGGTAAGAGGATAGAAAGGGCGTTTGAGGCAAAAACATGTGTGAACCAAATGATCGAACAGAATGCGAGCGCCGTGTATCTTTGATTCATGTCGGACCGCAGCCAAACAGGTTTTCTAGTCCTCGAGCAGTATGTCATTAGATAAATCTGTGGTTGCGACCCGCTTGACTATCTGGAACTTCCGCTTATTCCTTTTGAGATAATCCTGCTAAGAGATCAATCAGGTACATGTTCCCAGGTTTTCGCCTCATAGTCTGGCTTGGAGCTAACAGCGTTGGAGGCAGGCTGGTGAGGGGACAGTGAAAAAGGAGAGAAGTACTATTATGCTGGGCCCAGCATAATAGTACTACCGGAAAGGGCCGGTAGTTCAGTCTGGTATGAATGGCGGGGCACGTCGCCAGTGCACACGCCGCGTTCGCATCGCATTGAAGGAAAACGCGGAAGCCGCGGGTTCGAATCCCGCCCGGTCCACCATTACGGTTGCTCGAGTAAGCGAATTCCTAGTCCCCTTCCACGTTTCCAGCAGGCTCACCGTCGCACCCAGCCGCCTAGGGTAAAAGGATTACTGTGTTGGCGCGCCCCATAGTGCTATGTCGAGGAATTGATTATGCTTGCACCGGCGTTAGTGAAGCTAGAGACTTCGTCATGCACTCGGACACGGCAGCGTGGATCCAGCATACGGCATTAGAATCACCGTCGCATCGTCTCCTTGCTCACTGAAACACCTGTCCAGTGCTTCGTTCACTGACCTTGCAGGGGTCATGAACGCTTTTTCTGCAATTTCGGGTCTCAGGCTCGAAACGAGGGCTATCTTTGCCCTCTTTGCGGTTCTGGCGATTGCGAACGCTTTGTGTCCTCCCAGCATGAACCCTTCTCTTAGTCTTTGGATAACCTCATCCGGCGACTGGGCCTTCATCAACCAGTCCTCGAATGTCGCGTCGCCGGGTCCCTCCTTGCACTCGGCAAGAAGAATTATGGTTCCTCCATCTTTGACTGCACATGCTGCGTTGTCAAGCGCCTTCTGGGCTTGATAGAGGTTCATGTCTTTGGGATATCCTCCAGCGGTCGCGATCACCACATCGCCCCTCTCTGGCACTGTGACTTTGTACATATGGTCATTCGGCGGTATCCCTGCTCTATGGGCCTTCACAAAATCCCCTGCAACAACATGGACGATCTCTTTGCTGTCGTTGAGAACAACGTTGACAACGAAGTCCAGCCCTGCCATCTTTACGGCCTCCTCCATATCTTCTCTCACAGGATTGTCCTTGACACGTCCGGCTTGTGCGCCGGGAAGCAGCATAAGGCAATGATTTTGGCGAATGGTGTCGTATCCGGCCATACCGGGAACGAGTGACTTAGCACCTCCGCTGTACCCCGCGAAGTAGTGAATGTCTATGTTGGCGAGACCTATTCTGACATCGCTTTCGACTAGGTTCTTGTTGACCAATACGTTCGTTCCCCTCTTGGTCTTACCAAAGGAAATGAGATTGCCCTCATCTCTACAGTCGTGGTCAATCAGTCTTAGGTTGTCGGCAAGATCCTGGCCTATCAGCCTTCTCTTCTCGTCAAGAGTATTGCCTCTGTGCGTGCCTGTTGCGAAATGAATAGTGATGTCTGATTTCTCTACTCCTGACCTTCGAAGTTCTCTCACTACCGTCGGTAGAATTCTGTAGGTAGGGCAAGGACGGGTCACATCGCTCACAATTATGGCCACGCTACGCTTGTCTCTCACCAAATCCTCCAGGGGGCCGCTTCCGATTGGGTTTGTCACAGCTTTGACAATGGCTTGATCCGGATCACGCAACTGGCGCAGTTGTTTCGGTTGCAAAGTGAACGTTACGTTTGAGTCGCGGATCTCGAACTCTACAGTCGAACGACCATACGGCCATTTGAGTTTCATTACGAGTTCGACCAGCAGGAACTTGTGCACAACTCACCTCTTAAGTCTAAGACTTCTCTTGCGCGCACCGACCTACAGGATGTTGGAGCACCTTATCTCGAACAAGGTTGGGTGCATTGATGAATGTGGATGCCTTCTACGGCCTACGGCCCTTTGAACGACCAAGGCTACGGCGTTTGAACCGCGGATCTGGCCATTTCAGCGACGCTGCCGACTGAACGTGGCACGAGAGATGCATGGTCAGTCGATGAGTGGCACTACCATTGGTGATAGAAGTCTCGGGCGCGGAACACGAGGCTAGAGAAGATCAGTGTCTGCTACTGGAAAGCTAGATGCTCGGTCTCTTCGCTCCGCATTTTGCACAGAACTGAGCATCAGCTGGGATCTTCGACCCGCAGGACGAGCAGAAGACTTCTGATGGCCTGATGGGAGCTGCCGGTGCAGGCGTGGGCTGACGTTTCCGAAGGGCGAGGACCGCAACCAACACAATGAGCGCCACCACGATTGCTCCAAGTACTCCCACGAGAAGCAGACTGTATTCAGCAAGTATCTCAAGGATTGTAGTCGGCTTTCCCTCCTTGACGTTCAAAGCGAGAGTTACGTCGTGGGTCTTCCCGCCTCCCGACGCGACTATGGTTATTGCGTGAGCGCCTGTCGGCGTCTGCCGTGATGTTTTCAAGGTTAGAGTTGAGGTCCCGTCTGGCGTGATCTTTGTCTGGCTGAAGCTTGCTGTTGTGCCGGCTGGCAAACTTGAAACGGATAGTACAACCGTCGACTTGAACCCAGCTATTCCACTAATCGTGACCGTGTGAGTTGAGACTTCTCGCTGTTCTATCTCACTTGTGGTCGGAGCCACAGCGATGCTGAAGTCCTCTTCGGGAGCTGCCTCGATCTCCAATGTCAAACTGGCCGTCTTCGTCAATCCTCCTCCCGATGCCGTCAGTGAGAGCGTGTAGGTTCCCGCTGCAGCGTTCTTCGTTGTCACGACTTGAAGAGTTGATTCGTAAGATGGGGTTGATGATGGTGGGCTGAATGAGTGACTGACCCCAGACGGTAGTCCTGCCAGGCCGAGGGACACAGGCTGAGTTGAACCGCTGACCAGCGCGACAACGATGACATACGATATTGACTGCCCAGCCGTTACCTTCTGGGTCGATGGTGACGCTGAGAGGGAGAAGTCAAAAGGTGGCGGAGCCGCGCTCACAGTGAAAGACAAGACTGCCTCGTTGTTGTATCGGTATGGGTCTTGGTAGGAGTATGGGGACGGGTCAACTGTCCAGAGTATCGTGTGTTGACCCTCGGTCGCCATCCACGGAGTCGTCAGAGTGACTGTCATCGGAACTCCCGTTGGACCGGGGTAGGACAAGGTGCCGCTGCCGAGAAATCCACTATCCAAAATGGCGGCGATACGAACGCTTTGTGGATATGGCTGGTTTGTGCTGAGGGCTCGTAGCACGATAGAGAACGTTGTTGGGTCTCCCACCTTGGGAGACGGTGGATTCATCGCCGGGTTCGAGAGGGACCAGTCTGTGATCGCCGCAGCCGCAAGGACCACCAGCTGAACATAATCTGTTCGATATCCTGGGGTAGGGTTGAAGCCTGCTACTGGAATCGTGTAGGTTCCCGGAGGCTTGGCGGAGCTTACAGCAACGTACAATGTTCTAGCGAAGGAATACGGAGGAGAAGTAGGAGGAGTACCGGAAGCGCTAGGCGAGAACGAGAAGCCTAGCCCATCAAGCTGAGGTGTCCACGGAGACACCAGAAGACTGACAACGCTTGCTGGTGCCGTTATCATGGTTACAGTAACGGTGTAGGAAACGGTCTGTCCGGGAAATGCATATCTTATTTCTGGCTCAGCGTTAACGCTGAAGTTGAAAACGGCGTAGACGGGTCTGCTGCTCTGCAACAGCAGAATGACTGATAACAAGGCCGCGATAGTGATGCCAATCTTGTTGTGGCTCAAATCCGTCACATCTATCTTTGGAATGCACTGTTATGCTCTTATAGCTTACCTTTCATTGATGCCAGCAAGCCTTCAAGTCTGTCTATACACAGCTCTTATCGCAGTGATGCGCCCAACCCAACTCATTTGCGCACAGTGAAATAGTATGTTGACTCTTCTCCAGGGATGTTCGATATGCTTAAGCGAGTGCTTAGTCCAACTATTTTTCTGAGGTACAGAGTTGAGACGTGACTCGAAGTAGGGTTCTTTGTCTGTCCGTGGTTCTCGCGGCATCGCTTGCGGCATCCGGAGCTGAGTCTACCGCCGAAGAGAGTTGGCGAGTCCTCAGCCATACAATGGCCAAAGGCATAGATTCCTCCGTTGGCAGACCTATTGGTAACACCACGAGATTCGTCAGCACCGACGAACTGGCGGTCTGCTGGTTCGAGTTGGAGGTGGAAGGCTTTGGGCCATTCACACTCAATTGGAGATGGTTTGAGCCGAGTGGCGCCGTGTACAGAGATAGCTCATCTGTGGAACTCATCCCACGTAGGGGCACATACAGATTCTGGGATCTTCTTAAGATACGGAACACGCCAGTTGAGGTGAAGCTGGGCAAGTGGATAGTGGATGTCTATGTAAGGACCGAGAAATTGTTTCAGACCTCTTTTCTCGTGGAGTCGCCTGCCACATCATATTCGGTTCAGGTCAAGGCTGAAGGCTTCGACAAGAGGTTCTTTACAAGCCTATACGTAGACGGGGTCAAGACCGGTACGATTCTCGGAGGCGAAACCAAGGAGCTGACCTTCAAGATAGGGACCACTCACACATTCTCAGTTGACAAATATGTTCAAGGTGAGGTGGGAACCAGGTTCTACTGCTCGGCCAACTCCACGTCAGCCAGTGGTGAGTCATTTCACGTTTTCCTCTACGAGACCGAGTACTACCTCAAGGTGTTTTCCGAATACGGAGCTGCCAAAGGGGAGGGATGGTACAGGGCAGGGTCCGTAGCGACTTTCTCGGTGACAACCCCATTCTCCGGGCAATGGGGAATCCAACACCTGTTGAAGCAATGGACGGGCAACTTCGAGAGGAGCTCAGCTACGGGCACTATATTGATGAATGGTCCGAAAGAGGTGACCGCCCTTTGGACAACAGATTACACACCGTTCTACACGTTTGTCGCCATTGTTGCAGGAGCGATCACAATCGTAATAGCGACCATACTAGTGTCTTGGAGGAGAAGACCGTCGGAGCTGGTTGCACGGGAAGCCGCGAAGCCCCCCACACCGAACTGTCCAGTGTGTGGAAGGCAAACGCTCTACGTCGAGAGGGTCAACCGGTACTTCTGTACTCAGTGTAAGCGATACGTCTGACATGCAATCGCTCGATGCATTGGCTCAGGTCAGACTGCGGGCAATCTCCTCAACCGTCGAAAGGAACGTCTCAACCTCTTCACGCGTATTGTAGACGTAGAGCGACGCCCTAGCCGTTCCGTTTGCGTGAATTACCTCCTTCATCGTAGGCAGCGTGCAGTGATGTCCTGACCTTATCATGATCTTCCTTGAGACATCCAACGCGAGGGCAACGTCGTGCGGATTCAACTCTCCCACGTTGAACGACGTCAAGGCAACTCTACTTCCCATGTCTTCGGGCCCGTAAACCTTCACCTTTCGAATCTTTCCAAGCCCTTCATAGAGCGTCTTTCCCAGCTTCACCTCGTGAAGCCTGATGTTCTCCAAGCCCAACTCCAGCAAGTAGCCCACAGCTCGGCCTAGTCCTATGCCTTCGGCGATGGCGGGGGTCCCCGCCTCAAATCTGTGCCAACCCGTCGCCAAGCCAAAATCCTCCGATGAAACGTCCTGAATGGTCCCACCGCCAATGAAGGTAGGTTCGACCTCGTCGGCAACAGTTCCCTTGATATACAGAGCTCCAGACCCCGTGGGCCCACACATCTTATGCCCAGAAAATGCCAAGAAATCGCATCCAATCTCTCTTACGTCCACTTTCATATGTGGTACCGACTGAGCCGCATCGATTACTGTCAAGGCACCCCTACTTGCGGCGAGCCTTGTGATTTCACGGACTGGGACTATGGCTCCAAGCGCATTGGAAACATGTGGAACAGCCACGACCCTCGTCGAATCGTCTATGGCCCTCTCAAAATCACCAAGATCGAAGAGGCCCTGCTCACTAGGCTTCACGACTTCCAGCTTGACTCCGTGTCGCTGTCGGACCCTCTGCCAGATTATGAAGTTCGAGTGATGGTCCATCAGTGTTGTAACTATCTTGTTCTCTCTCTTCCACTTCAGCCCGTTCGCGACAATGTTCAGGCCCTCAGTCGTGTTCCTCGTCATGATTATCTCTTGTTCGCTCCCGGCGTTGAGTAGTTGAGCTACCTTCCTGTGAGCGCGCTCGTACTCTTCGCTTGCCCTCTGCGAGAGTTGATGTATTCCACGGTCAACATTGGCTCTGTACTGATGGTAGAACTCCATCATCTTGTCAAGAACAGGCTCAGGAGTCAGGCTGCTAGCGGCGCTGTCCATGTAGATCACTCCAGTGCGTAGAATCGGAAAATCCTGCCTGATTCCGTTCACGTCGAGCATTTGTCTATCCTCACATACTAGGTCTATGTGGATCGCAAGGTCCCTTAACGTTTTTCAGACCGAGGTTCGAAAAAGTTTGTCATAGGCTGCCCCATGACCGAGCCTCTCACTTCTAAATACCACTGTGCAGCTACCACTAGCTGGTCCGGAATGGTGAGAGACCATGGCAAAGTTGACTGGTGGCCAGGTCCTTGTGAATTGCCTTGAGAGCAGTGGTGTCCAGATAGTCTTCGGTATGCCAGGGGTAAACGTTCTTCACATTTATGATGCGCTTCGCGACAGTTCAATCCGTCACATTCTGGTTAGACACGAGCAGTCAGCAGCGTTCATGGCAGATGCCTACGCTCGCGCAACGGGCAAGCCCGGCGTCTGCCTGACTACCGCTGGACCTGGACTCACAAACGCACTCACAGGGATAGCAACCGCCTATTCCGACTCTATCCCTGTTCTCGTACTGGCAGGAGAGATCTCTTCAAGCTTGATTGGTAAGGGGAAGGGAGTGCTTCACGAGACCGACCAGACTTCTCTCCTCAGACCTGTCACGAAGCGATCTGTCTGTGTGCTCAGTGCCGCAGATATTCCCAAGGTAATGAGCCAGGTCTTTCAGGACTTGACGAGTGGGAGGCCTAGGCCTGTATACGTTGGGCTACCTGATAACATTGTCGAATCCACCGTTGACCTCCAACCGCTGGGGCATAGCCGGAGCAAGGTAACACCGGCCGACCAGGTAGAATCGATTGAGGCTGCCGTAAGACTCCTATCCCAATCACGATCTCCAATCATTCTGGCGGGGGGAGGAGTAGTGAGTGCGAGTGCATCGTTGGAGCTCGTTGAGATTGCGGAGAGTCTGACAGCCCCCGTCGTCACAACAGTGATGGGAGCGGGCTCCATAGCTGGTGATCATCCATTGTTCTTGGCTAGATCTAGGACACCCAAAGTTGTGGATGAAATCTTCAAGAAGGCTGACGTCATGCTGGCCGTCGGCACTAGGTTCTCATCTCTCTCAATGAGTCATTGGGCGTTGAAGGTGCCGAAGAATCTGATCCACGTTGACGTGGATCCAGAAGTCATCGGAAGAAACTACCGGCCAAAGATCGGCATCCAAGGCGACGCCAAATCAGTCCTTCATCAGATTTCCAATGGACTCAGATCGAAACCTCAGGCAGACAGATCTCATTGGAAGAAGACAGTGGAGGCACTCAGAGCATTAGAATGGAAGAAGCTGGAGAGTTCACATCCGACAGAGGTGAAGATTGTGATGGATATCAGAGCTGCTCTTGAACGCAATGCGATAGTCGCAGCAGATACAACGATCCTTTCGTATTGGATGCAGAGGATCTTTCCGGTTTATGAGCCCCGCACCTTTCTGTATTCGTTTGGATATGCCGCGATGGGCTACGGTCTTCCTGCTGCCATGGCTTCCAAGATCGCCTTTCCTGAACGACAGGTCGTCGCCGTGTGTGGAGATGGGGGCTTCACGTTATCGTGCCAAGACCTTGCGACAGCAGTAGAGAACCGCGTGAACATCCCGATCGTCGTACACAACAACGGTGGCTTCGGAATTCTGAGGCACATCCAAAGGACCCGCTTCAGACAGAGATACATTGCCGTGGATCTGAGAAACCCGGACTTCGTGAAGTTCGCTGAGTCTTTCGATGCTCAGGGGATCAGAGTGGAAGCGCCCGCAGAAGTAGCGCCTGTCCTGAGTGAGGCTCTTCGCGCTGACCAGCCGACGATAATCGAATTCAATGTGTCGCTACATCCGCCTCCGTGATGTGACGTGGCGACCGTTAGGTTCATTAGATTCATTGAGCCCTTTGACCAAGGTTGCCAAGGTGAGTTGATGGCCCGCCAATCACGGTAGCTACCGTTGCGGCGAGAACATTTGCCTACAGAGACTTCTGGGCATCAGAGAATCACCGGGGGACTGATTTTTGCTCGACATGAAGTTCGTTAGAGAGAATCCTCAAGCAGTGAAGGACGACCTTACCAGGCGAGGAGACCTAGAGAAAGCTGGGTGGGTAGACGAAGTTCTAGGGCTTGACGCAGAATGGCGCCGGATGTCGACAGAGGTCAATAGGCTGAGAGAGCTGCGGAACAGGATCACGGAAGAGATAGCGAAGCTACGAAGGTCAGGTCAAGACGCAAGCTCGAAGATGAAAGAGGCCGAAGCTATTCCAGGAGAGATAAAAGACAGGGAGAAGGCGATTGCGGAGCACAGAGAGAGAATAGACTACATTCTGATGCGTTTGCCAAATCCGATGCATGAGTCCGTTCCTCGAGGAAGGGACGAGAATGACAATGTTGAGGTGCGAAGGTGGGGGGAGGCACCAGGCTTTCAGTTTCAACCGAAGGACCACATAGACTTGGGGCTTCACCTAGGCCAGATCGATATTGAGAGAGCTGCAAAGGTAGCAGGCGCCAGATTCTACTACCTCAAGAACGACCTGGTCAGGTTGAACTGGGCAATCGTCAACTTCGCTCTTGACCACATGAAGCGGAGAGGTTTCACTCTCATTCAGCCTCCCTATCTGCTGAGAAAGGAAACGGTGGAGGGAGCCGTCGACCTCTCAGATTTTGAGGGCGTGATCTACAAGGTTGAGAACGAAGATCTCTATCTGCTGGCAACATCAGAGCATGCGCTGCTTGGGATGCACAAAGACGAGATCTTGGAGGGGGCAAGCTTGCCTCTACGATATTCTGGCATAAGTCCATGCTTCAGGAAGGAGGCGGGTGCTCATGGAAGAGACACCAAGGGGATATTCCGGGTGCATCAGTTCGAGAAGGTTGAACAGTTCGTATTCAGTAGGCCAGAGGAATCCTGGAATGAGCATGAGCTCATGCTCAGGAACGCTGAAGAGATCTTCCAGCAACTCAAGCTGCCGTATCGAGTTGTGAATGTATGCAGTGGAGAGCTCGGAACTGTCGCTGCCAAGAAGTATGATCTGGAAGCCTGGCTTCCGGGACAGAACAAGTATCGAGAGGCAGTATCATGTAGCAACTGCACATCCTATCAGGCTGTGCGATCCAACATAAAGTTCAGAGACAAGCCAAACGAACCGACCAGATACGTCCACACGCTCAACAGTACCCTGATCGCAACCGAGCGCGCCTTAGTCGCGATACTAGAGAACCATCAACGCGAGGATGGATCCATAGGAATCCCTGATGTCCTCGCTCCATACATTAATGGCCAGAGAGAGATCTCAGCCAGCTGAGACACAATCTGAAGATCCGAAGCGAAGGATACAGGATCCCTATTCTTAGCTTTCGATGCTGACGGAAGATTCTACTGCTGGCTTTTCGATATAGGACCTTTGGAGCACTCGTGCGGCGTACAGGTTCACTAGGCTGTTGGGACTGGCCTCACCTGTGATCTTCCCCGTATCTCCCTTGATTGACCTCCACTTCAGCCTGGTACGTCCGCTCTTCGAGTTGTAGATAACCCCCAGAACACTTGAGACTCTCACGAAGGAAATCTCCCCTTCTGCGCGAACGGTTTCCTTGTCCTCAGCTTCAACGTACATGGCTCCAATCGAAGATGGCCTCTCAGGAAAGACAGAATGATCCTCAGCGAGCTCATCCGGAATGAAGGACTGGCAGGTGCTTAGTATCATGAACCTCCTAAAGCTCTCAAGATCACACACCGCCTCAACCTTCATGAAG
>Ga0209725_1000253_pt1 | contig 33085 bp, 38 predicted proteins | sample I18A1metaG_FD_184145 | JGI IMG/M metagenome (GOLD analysis project Ga0209725, IMG submission 184145) | Lake sediment bacterial and archeal communities from Gulf of Boni, Indonesia to study Microbial Dark Matter (Phase II) - ​I18A1 metaG... | ecosystem: Environmental > Aquatic > Freshwater > Lake...
TTCGAATCACATCTACCCCGTTTTCTTTTTTCTCTCCCCCCCAAACCGCCTGCTACCTTGGTGATGTCTTCTCTAGTTACGCCACTGTAAGTCCGAGTTTGCTGACTTCTCGGGGAGTCGCGGGCATCAGGACAGTGGAAGCCCAATATATCCGGAACGACTTCATGTCTGTCTACTACGGGAGAGAGTTGCGATACCGCGCTTCAAGCGGCCTGGGATCAGCGAAGAAGAAGTCAAGGAGAGGGTTCTCAAGATGATCAGGAGGGTCTCTCCGCACGGGTACAACGTGGAGTTTCGCAAGATACGACAGGTTGGTGAAATGTGGGAGGCGGAGGGGGTTTACCGTTCAGCGGGGAAGGATTCTCCCTGCCGTTTCACAATTAGGTTCAACTCGCAGGGCGCTGTCAAATTCAAAGACATAGAACCGCCGTAGGGTACCGTCCTACGCGTTGGGGCAGGGGCCCCAACACCCGGTGCACCCGATACGGGAGCCACTGCTATTGTCGAATCTTGATGTATTCGTAGGCTGCCCGTGCCGTCTCGAACGCGTAGTGCACGTTCTGGAAGTCCCTTCGGAATGTGGCAACCTCCGCTCTGACTTGCTCTGGGTCTTCTTTGTCGACCACGATGCGTTTGATGAATTCCGCGATCTCCACCATCTGCGACTTCTTCATGCCCAAGCGAGTGATTTCAGAGACGCCTAGTCGTATTCCACCAGGGTTCTGATAATGTCGGCCAGCTTGGATGTCTCCGGGAAGTAGTTGTCTGTTGACGATTATGTTCGCTTTCTCGAGCGTCTTCTCGATGTCTCCTCCAAGGCCATGCTTGGTGACATCAACTGCGATCTGATGCGATCTTGTGAATCCTTTCTTCTCGGCGAGTGTAGTCAGTCCGCGCTCGTACAGGGCCTGGCCGAGCGCTTGCGCGTTCGCCACGATCTCAGACACATATTCGCGTCCAAACTCGAGCATCTCCGCAAACGCCACGGCCTTTCCTGCGACCGTATGGAGATGATGGTTGCTCGTGTTCGAAGGGAATGTTGCTTTCTTGATCTGCTCGGCGTGCTTCTCAAACGAGACCACTGCACCTCCTTGGGGGCCGAACAGTGTCTTGTGGGTGCTCATCATCATCACGTCCGCGCCCTCACGGAGCGGGTCTTGGAACTGTCCAGCGGCGATGAGTCCCGAAACATGAGCTGCATCGTACGCTACGGTGGCCCCGATCCCATGGAAGTAATCCGATAGCTCTCTGACCGGGTGTGGGAAAAGGAATAAGCTTCCACCAAATGTCGCGAGCTTCGGGCGTTTTCCATCTTTGATCATCTTTTCAACCTTCTCCTTGGTCTTTTCGGGGTCGATGTTCATCTCATTCCGGTCGAAGACGAAGTACTCAACTTCGAGGCCGTGGACGCTGCCGGCTGTTCCGTTGAAGTCCTTCTTGCCCATTGAGATGTGGCCGCCACTCGGAATGGCCAAGGCCATCATAATGTCTCCCGGAGAAGTGAACGCCGTGTAGGCGACGAGATTTGCACACACACCAGAGACTGGGCGAACATCAACGAACTCTGCACGAAAGAGCTGCTTGGCCAAGTCGATGCAGATCTGCTCCACTTGGTCGATGTAGATACATCCAGCGTAGACTCTCTCACCAACCCATCCCTCCGCATAACGGTTGCCAAAGTCAGAGATGATAGCTTCACGAACCGCCGGACTTGGAACATTTTCTGACGCGATCAATGGAATGCTCTGCGAGAACCAGTTGTGATGTTGCTCAAGTAGCTCGAAGACTCTCTCATACGAGCTTCTGCCAGAACTCAATGACTCTCCTCTCAATATAGACTAGCTCGCGTTGACTAATCACCTTTTACATGACTTCCCGAATTGCTGAAAGGCAACTAGCCCGATAAGAGTAGCCCACGTGGCTCCTGCACGTTCGTGCACAAGGGGAAATCGTTGATGGAGAGGGTTCGGCGTGCTAGGTCAAGGAAACCTGTCAAACCTGTCATAGCAAAAGCTAGTAGCGGAGAGTACTTCGCAGGGGTCGCTAGTCGCAGGGATCGGATACGCGAGGACTTCTTCGACGATAGAATCGCGGACTCGATAGGTGAGGAATCGGGAATACGGCCGGAGAGCACAGTCGTCGACGTGGGTTGCGGAACCGGTTTCCTAACCCAAGAGATTGCAGCACGGATTCAAGGCAGGGGGAGAATAGTAGGTGTCGACCTTTCCCCTTCCATGCTACAGGTTGCCAAGGACAACTTGGAGGAACGTCGGCTGCTTGATTCCGTTGAGTTCAGAGTTGGGGACGCCGAGCAGCTTCCTCTGGAGGAAGCTTTTGCAGACGCAGTTGTTGGGAATATGGTTCTCCACCATTGTCCAAGACCGAAGCGAGCGCTTTCGGAGATGACGCGAGTTCTAAAAGAAAGTGGCAGGCTCGTTCTTGCGGATCTAGAGAGGCATAAGGAGCGTTGGCTGAGAGACGAGATGGCTGACCGCTGGCTTGGATTCGACCTAGCTAGGGTCAAGAAGTGGTTAGAGGACGTTGGCCTGCAAGACGTCAAGGTTGAGCTGGCGAGAACCAAGTGCTGTGGTGTGTCGTTGCGTGGCAGGAAGGTGGAGATAGGGATCTTCATCGCGAGCGGAACGAAACCGAGGCGGACCTAGGTACCGATCAACGTCCTGATTCGCTCCATCTGCTCGGGTCGAAGCTGTTTCCGTGAGGTGAAGGTTACTCCATCATCATCTCGTCTAGGGATGATGTGAACGTGTATGTGGGGAACGAGTTGACGAGCTGCCTTTCCGTCGTTGATGGCGATATGTGCACCTTGCGCTGACATCTTCTCCAGTATCGTCTGGCTCAGTTCTTGGACCTTTGCGAGGAGTGCGATGAACTCGTGTCGAGGGATCTCTTGAACACGCTCATAGTGGCGTTTCGGAAGGACGAGCGCGTGGCCGTCTGCGATGGGGTGTCTGTCGAGAAAAGCGATCATGTCGTCATCTTCGTATAGTATGTGAGCTGGTGCTTTTCTGGCTATTATGTCACAGAAAACACATGACAAGTCTTTCAGTCTTCTTTGGAGATTCCAAGATCTCTTCAAGATATTCTTTGCTTGGGATCACGTACTTTCACTTTGCTCTCCCGCTTATCTTCTCCCCGATGATTCATATCGTGTCGATGGTCGATGCCGCCGAGGCCGCCTCTTCTCAAAGTCATAGGAAACGAATCTAGACTCAGAATCCTTCTGGCCCTCGCAAAACACGTCAGTGAATCACTGAGCGTGTACAGGATCGCGAAATTCAGCGGTCTGGAGAGGAAGGTGATCCGGGGGCATCTGCGAAAACTCGTTCATGCTGAGTTGGTTCGGGCGAAACCTTACGGGCCGATCTTTCTCTATAATCTGAACATGGAAAGCACACCAGTTCAACATCTCATGGAACTCTTCAATGATACGCGGTTGATCGGCGATACTTCCACGCCGCTCCTATGGCTCGCTCCAATCGAGGCGCCAGGGGTTCACTGATCCTTCGACCAAGCCAACAACGTCTCTTGAGACAAGTCTGTGCGTCTTAGGTTCGAGAGCTTGACGCCAACAAGACGGATCTTCCTAGGATCCTTCTCGAACTCGCTGAAGAGGGATCGCACCGATGTCTGCACCGCGTCCAGGCTTCTCGTGTAGTCGCTCCTGCTCCTCGCTCGTGTGAAGGTCGAGAAGTCCTCAAATCTAAGCTTGATTCCGATCGTTCGCCATAGGAACCCGTCCTGTGTCGCCCGCGCGTGAACCTCCTTCGCAAGTCTCTCCAAGGTCTCGACAACTGCTTGTCGATCTGCGACATCTTGCTCAAAAGTTGTCTCAGTGCTGACCGATTTGATGTCGTACGAGGTTACGACGGGAGAGTCATCTATCCCGTTCGCGATCTGCCACAATGCGATCCCCCACTTCCCGAACAGTTCCACGAGGCGTCCTGAAGGGAAGTCTGCTAGACCACCGATTGTTTTGATGCCAACCTTTCCGAGAATCTCTGCTGTTTTCTTCCCAACACCGCCGATTCGTGAGACTGGAAGGGGTCGGAGGAATGACGACAGGTTCTCTGGGGTGACCAATGTGAGTCCGTCAGGTTTGTGATAGTCGGAGGCGATCTTCGCTACAGACTTGTTCGGCGCTACGCCAATCGAGCAAGTCAGCCTTTCTCGGGCTTTGATCTCCTCCTTGATCCTCCTAGCTATCTCGGAGGCCTCTTCGAAAGAGGTTGCCTTGTCCGACAGGTCGAGGAAGGCTTCATCAAGTCCCATGGGCTCGAGTTTGTCTGAGAAGCTACGGAGAATGTCCATGATTCGTGCAGAGACTTCCTCATAGAGGGCGAAGTCAGGTCTCAGGTACACTGCTTGAGGGCAGAGACGATAGGCCCTGGATATCGGCTGAGCCGAGTGAATCCCGGATTTCCGAGCTTCGTATGAGCAACCGGCAACGACTCCGCGACCCTTTCCGCCCTTCGGATCTGCACCGACGATGATCGGCAGGCCAGCCAAGGCTGGGTTCCTCCGTGTTTCGGCTGACGCATAGAAGGCATCCATGTCGATGTGGAGGATTATTCTTGGCACGGAGGATCGAGCGCTCGATAGTCATTTCTGTGGGTCGCTATTAAAGCGACCAAGTGATCTTGATGACCAGGAGAGACTTCAGTGCTCCTGAGCAACGTGGAACGGACGGGAAGCAAAGAAAGAGGGGAAAAGAAATTGGGGGTTACGCAAGTCTGAGGGTTGTGATCTAGTCGACGTATTTTGGAACGGTGATCTTCACTGGTTCGAAGTCCCTGAGTTTACCGGCGAGGAACATGTCGTATGCGGATAGGTCTAGTAGGCCGTGGCCGCTGTTGTTGAACGCTATTACCTTGGCTTCGCCGGTCTTCTTGCAGGCAAGTGCCTCGTCTACTGCACATTTTAGTGCATGAGCAGTCTCCGGTGCTGCAATCAACCCTTCGGTGCGGGCTAGAATCCTTGCCGCCTCGAAGATCTCTGTCTGCTGGTAGGCGACCGACTTCATGAATCCCTTGTTGATGAGATAGGATATCAGCGGCGCCATCCCGTGATATCGAAGGCCCCCTGCATGAATGGGGGGACAGGCGTACTTGTGTCCGAGCGTCAACATCTTTGCGAGTGGTGTCGTTTCAGCGGTGTCTCCGAAATCGTACGTGTAGACTCCTCTCGTAGTGTGAGGTACAGACTTCGATTCGCAAGCAATGAATTCTGTATTCTTCTTCCCCTGTAGCTTGTCCATCATGAAGGGAAAGGAGAAACCAGCGTAGTTTGATCCTCCGCCGATGCATCCGATGACCACATCCGGGTACGTGTCTATCATCTCGAATTGTCTCTTCGCTTCCAATCCGACGATGGTTTGATGCATGAGGACGTGATTGAGTACTGAACCGAGGCAGTAACGTGTGTTCTCGTTGGCGAGAGTGTCCTCCAAGGCTTCGCTGATCGCTATCCCCAAGGTACCGGGATGCTCTCGACTCTTCTTCAGTAAGCCCCGTCCGAATTTTGTTTGATTGCTCGGAGAGGGGAAGACCTCTGCTCCCCAAGTCTCCATCATTATACGGCGGCCGGGTTTCTGGTTGTAGCTGACGCGGACCATGTACGCTCTGCATTTCAGGTCGAAGAAGGCGGACGCCATGGCCAAGGCTGAACCCCATTGGCCCGCGCCGGTCTCTGTGACTACCCTCTCGGCTCCTTGTGCCTTGCAGTAGTATGCCTGAGGGATTGCCGTGTTGGGCTTGTGACTGCCCGCGGCGTTCGTGTACTCACACTTGTAGTAGATCTTGGCGGGCGTCTTCAGGTACGCTTCGAGTCGCCTAGCTCGGTACAGCGGTGTCGGACGAGGCAGACGAAGGTAAGCATCTACGACTTCGTCGGGTATCTTGACGTACCGCTCCTGAGAGTCCTCTTGGCGGACGAGTTCTTCTGCCCATATTCTAGGATTTAGGCCCGGACGCAGAGCCTCCTTCGTGCCTGGATGAAGCAACGGCGGGGCGGGCTCGGGAAGGTCTGCTTGGATGTTGTACCATGAGGTCGGTATCTCATCTTGGTTCAGATAGGTTGCACAGTGGTTCCTAACGGAATTCGACATTTCATTCACCAGAATCTGTCGGAGGTCGGTTCGATGATGAGTCAACCCTCAGCGGGGGCTCAGCTAGGAGACCGTTTGCCGATCGTAATCCAAACGCGGCCACCTTTCATCGGGTTTGACCTCCGAATAGGCGCGCCGATACGTCAAGGTCTAATTTAAAGCTTCGTAGTCCGTTTATGTACGCTGACGTACAAATGTGGAGGCAGATTTCATCCCGCCTGAAGGAATACCCGGGCCGTCTGAAAGTTGCCAGAGCACTCGTCGAACTAGGAATGAGCGTCAGAGGAGGCCGGGTCTTCTGCGGTGACGTAGAGCAGTCAGAACTCAAGATGGCAAGGGCCGTGGGTGTAGATCGACGAACGATCAAGGAGACGGCTGAGTTCATCGAATCCGATCCGATGCTTGAACAAGTCTTCAGAGGACTCAAGCCAGCCGGTCCATTCCTGCCGAACGTAGCGCGATTCCTTGGCTATCGTGTGATCGAGATCTACGCGGATCCTCATACTGTGGGCATAATCGCAGAAGCCTCTTCGTTGATCTCTCGAGAGGGCATTCCAATTCGACAAGCTGTTGCGGACGATCCGGACCTGAGCCCAGAGCCGAAACTCACACTGGTCGTGGAGAAGGAACCATCAGGAGACACACTTCAGAAGATGCTAAAGATTCCCGGCGTAACCAAGGTCGCGACATACTAACACAGAGGGGATCTTCGCTGAAACTACAAGACCTCATATCAGTCGCCCGGGAGGCCGGCGACGCTCTCGCAAGGGATTTTGGTAGAAGAGAGCTATCCGAGGTCATCGGAATCGGGTACTCCGGAGACGAGACGGTCCGCGCCGATCGCCTAGCTGAAGAGATTGTTCTCAAGAGGCTGGGCGAGATCGGAGACCTCGAAGTAATGTCTGAAGAAGCAGGGTATGTGTCCTTTGGCACGCCAAAGTGCAGAGTCATCCTCGATCCGCTTGACGGGAGTACGAACTTCGCGCGCGGGATTCCTCTCTTCGCGGTTTCCATCGAAGTTCGATCCCTGCCCGCAAACGAGCCGGCGATGGCGGTGATCTATGAACCGATCTGCAAAAGGATGTTCTACGCAGAAAGAGGCAAAGGGGCGTTCTTGAATGGTTCAAGGATTGAGACCTACCGGGAAAGACACTTTGAGGATTGCTTGTTTGATATGGATCTTCACACCGCCCGAGATAAGGTGAAATTTGCGAAGTTCGTTGAGGCCTTTCGTATGTTTGGTCTCTCTCTGAAGAGCTTCCGTAGCGTCGGTTCATGCGCTATTCCGTTAGCCTATACGGCCTGTGGGAATCTGGATGGTTTCCTCGACTTCGCGAAGAACAGCAGAATGGTCGACATTGCGGCAGGTTTGTTGATACTTGAGGAGGCCGGAGGAGCAGTGACGGATATCAATGGAAAGTCAATCGATGAAGGCTATAATTCAGTAATTGCTTGTTCCACTGAGGAAATCAATCTGAAGATAAGAAAAATAGTTGCTCGGCATGAGAACCTCATCGAATAGCCTATCCAATTCCGACCGTCATCATTTCCGCCAATCGTGTTTCGAAGCGTCGACCAAGAGGGAAACGCATGTTGAAGTGTTTCTACGCGGGACTGTTATTGCCTGAGTTCTGGAGACTTGCTGACTATGTCCCAGAGCTCCTCTTCGAGGGTCGCACCGTGCTGTGGCTTCTCGACGAAGCGGCCTAGCTCTCTCCAAGACTTGGAGTGGACAACTATTGTGGGAATCCGTAACACGCGCATCTCTTCTGCTATGTCTCTATTCTCGTCAAAATCCACAACTTTGACAGAGACATTGCTGTTGTTGGCTTGAATCATGAGCTTCGCTAGGCCGGGGATGATAGCGCGGCATTCTCCGTTCCATTCAGCTGAGAATACGACCATGAAACAGCGGGAGTTGATCGCTGAGAACTTGTCAACGATCTCTTGCTTCGGTTGATACTCTTGGACTCTGCGTTTCATGGTTTGTCTGCTGTTCGGATTTCTTATGGTGTTTATGTAGTCGAAAATGTCTTTACCGATCTTCATTGCCATCAAGGTTCAGTCAATCCAAGATATGCTTCTAGTCTAGAGTCGGTAAGAATCAGTTTCAGAAATCATACAGTGTACGATTCTACTCCAATAGGAACACTCTATCGGCGTGGAGAACAAGTTTTCCCGTCTGTGGATCGCGCTTGGTAACGCCGAAAGCTTCTATGCTCATTCCAGCAAGCTTCCCGGTCGCACTGATGGGTAGAGCTACCGTACTCGCCTTTTTCGCTAATATCTCTTTCTGAGCAGAACTCGCACTGGCGCCGAGCAGAGTCTGCGGTTTCTTGGTTCGAACTCTTGCTACGATTGTGTCTGTTCCATCATCGAGTTTCATCCGCATTGTGAGCAACCAAGTTGGTTCCGTCCAAGCCCCATGAGTGGGACATGTAAACTGATCATCTGATGGTGTTGCAGGTTCTTCGCATTGACCGCACACAGAACTCAGCGTCGCATCTTCTCCAGGATCCAGAACCAATGCCCTCACCCAAGCTTGCTCGTTCTCCTTCAAGACGATGAACTGCCGAATTTGGTCAGATGAAGGACGTTCCGCTTGCGCGTGGGACAAGACTTCGATGCTTGTTGCTTGAACTGTACTGAGCTCGGTTTCCCCCCCTAGGCCGGGTCTGGGGAGGAGACCGTAGACTCTAATCCTTGCACCTTTGCGCAGCTTACCAGCCTGAGCTGCGTGAGTTCTCCAAAATGAGACCTTGACTTCGCTCGTATCGTCACGGAGGCGTAGCGAAGTCACTTGGACTTTCTCATTCCTAGTTGTCGTAACATCTCGCATCTCGGGTTCTATGGTAACTTCTCCCTCAATTGCGACGAGTCCGGACTTAGATATGGCATCGGCGATCTTGGTAGTCTCAACATTGGCTGTCACACTTGGCTCGTGGACTTTCTCGAGAAGCGCTGTCCTTCCTGCGCCTATGGACATTTGACCAAGTCTGACGTTCGGTACGGCATCCTCTATTCGGACAATGTCGCCGATTCTCAGTTTGGAGGCAAGTTCGGCCTTGTCATCCCACAGCGAAACTGATACAATTCCTGTCTCATCGCCAACGAGTATCCTAGACATCAGGACGCTTTCGCCGGTCTTGCGCTGCATCGGTTGCGGAGTGCTTGTTCCGACTATGCGAGCGACAAGGTTCACGGTAGGCAGGTTGGGTTTGAGTTGTGAGATCTTGTGGAACTGTATCTCTGGAACCTGAAAGCCCTCGGGTAGCTTCTCAAGAACCGTTGTCTTGGCTCTAGTCTCCAAGTGGATCTCAAGTCGCCCTGAGTTGTCTCTGCGCAGCCTACCGTTCTGAACTGCAAGAATGTCGCCTCGCTTCAGATTTCGGAGTTCCTCAGCTTTCTCGTTCCATGCGACGATGGGTATTGAGCCCGTTGTGTCTGCGATCACGGTTCTGAGTACGGTTCCCTTTCCGCCGTCTCTCTCGAAGTCGTATATTCTCGGTCTTGAGTGAATGATGCCAAGCACGCTGAGTTCAATGGCGGGCTCCTTGATCTCACCTATCGGCGTGAACTTGGCTCTGTCGATCGCTCCACATTCAGAGGTGACAGCAATCTCACTTCGTTCTCCCGCATTCAGCTCAACCTCTCCAGCAAGATTGGCACGCGTGTAGCCATGCCTGATGCCGACTGTTCTTCCCGCCGGATCGCCGTCTTTGAAGACCTCATCAGCTTTGTCATCCCAAACTACACACCAGATTTTCCCGGTCTCATCCGTAAGAAGAACTCGCGCAACGCGTCCAGTTGAACCATTTTGACGCACGAAACTCTTCGTGGATTCGCAGGCGAGGACCTTCCCTGTCAGGGTGACATCGTTCAGGCCCGCTACGAGATCTCGAATGCTGATGCTCGGGACCGGCGTCGGGGATGTCTCAATCAGAAGCTCTTCCGCAACGAGTCTGGCGGCACCTTGATCAGAAAGCAAATCTTGCGCTTCATGTTTCTTCTCCTCGATCAGGCTACGGATCTTCTCCCGTGTCAGATCCTTCCGCTTGTCAAGGATCTCTGCAATGAGGCCTTCCATCGAGTTCAAGCTCTTGCTCTCCGACGCGTTTAGGGTTCACACGATCCGGCCAGTGTCCGATCGAGTAGAATAGCGCGCCAGCGCTTATAATCGAACGTTACGGTAGACGGGAAGATTGGGGTGGCGAGAGATAGTTACGAGTGCACGAACGTTGACAACGGTCGCTTGGGGCTTCTTCTTCATACTCGTAGGCGGCGCTTGGATGTACGGCCAAGTCTACCGGATCGATACGGGAACGATCATCGCGATTGGCGTAGGACTCATACTGATCGGCTTGAATGCCGCAAGGGCCACAATGGGTGGTCAGGTCGGCAAGTTCAGCCTCGCGATTGGCATACTTGCACTGCTGATCGGACTAGGCAGATTCCTCGGAATACCAATAGACATTGTACCATTGATCATCGTCCTGATCGGGCTGTTCATACTAGCAGAGGCAATTGTGAGGAGATAGTGTCCTCAGCCCGCCACGAGAATCCTACAGCAGTTCTTTCCTCTTCGGTGGGATAGAGAGCACGTAGATAGCGAAGAGCATCATTACACCTGCAGCAACCTGGACAAAGGTAATCGATTCGCGAAGTATGAGAAAGGCTGACACGACTCCGAATAGAGATGATGTCGAGAATATCACGCTGGTTCGCATAGCACCGACTTCTTGAAGCGAGAAAAGGAACAGAAGCAAGGATAGGCCAACACAGAACACGCCAACGATGACTAGGTAAGCGATCGAGACTGGTGTCGGAATCACCTGTGAACCATGCAAAGATGCAATGCCGAGCAGGAGAGAACCTCCAATTACGCCTTTCAACGAGCCCAATTGGAGAAGGCTTCGCTTGACACTCAGAAGACGCGACAGGCTATTGTCAATCCCCCAGAAGAGGCAACCACCTACGACTAGCACATTTCCGAGCAGAGTGCCCTGCGCAACTGACGTTTGGAAGTTGAGGTTAGTCGTGAGTGTGACGGCTCCTAGGATGAGTAGCGTCATTGCCGCATAGTCCTTCAGTCGACCTCTTTCTCCCAGAAAGATGAAAGCAATTCCGATCGTGAAGAGAGTCTCAGTATTCGCCAGCAAAGCCGTACTGACGGCTGTTGTTTTGTTCAAGCCCACTAGAAACAGGTACGGTCCGAGGACTCCACCGGAGAATGCAATCAAGAGAATCAGCACCGTATCTTTCCACACGAGTCTGGTCTTCGTTCTAGGCGGAAGCTTGAACAAAGAGGTTATTCTCGCGTTTGTGGGAAAGAGGTTCGAACATGCCAAAACAAGACCTGCAGAAAGGTACGTGATGGCGGCGATGAGCAAAGGCGAAGTTGACTGGAGGAGGATCTTGTTGATTGTGGTCCAGACTCCGAACAGGAAAGCCGAGAACAGTACGGCCACGTAACCCCAGTGATGCGACATTTTGCTCCCCTAGTCTACTGGCGATGGTTTTTTGGGCAACGTTAGCCACATCACTAGGTAGAGTGTGTTTCGGTCCTTGGCTGAAGAGAGATTGGAGCAGATTGGAGCGATAAGACACTACTACAGCAAGATCGGTGTCGCTGTAATCGATCTGACCGCCAGGATAGCTGTCGGAGACACGTTGCGCGTCAAAGGTGCCACTACGGATTTCCGCCAGAAGGTCGACAGCATGCAAATCGAGCATGCAAACGTACAGAACGCCAATGCCGGGCAATCAATAGGACTCAAGGTCGAAAGCAAGGTCAGAGAGGGAGACCTCGTCTACAAGGTCACTGCATGAAACCCCTAGGTGGATCATCACCGAGGATGCTTCCAGCTTTCAGAACATACTTCGCGCATTGGAAATTACGCTTCACTCGCACTGGCTGGTTCTCGCGGTGATCTAACCCCCTCCTTTGTTGTTGGTGGAACGGATTTTGCAAGCGGGCAAAACGCAGAGCAGGAAGAAGGGGTAGGCTAGAAGGTGCTGAATTTCTCTTTGCGAGCCTTGCAGATCGGGCATTGGTCTGGTGCTTCACCTTCAACAGTGTAGCCGCATGTCTGACATATCTGCACCTTGTCAAGTGGCATGTCCTTGCCGGAATCCACAGCGTCCTTTGCTTTCTTGTACAGCTGCGAGTGGATCTTCTCGGCTTCGAGTGCCCATGTGAAGCTTGTTGTTGCTGCCTTCTCGCCTTGGAACTCAGCCGTCGCCTTGTAGACCGGGTACATCTCTTCTATCTCGAAGGTCTCTCCGTCGATGCCTGCTTGGAGATCCTCTGACGTGTTCCTTGTGCCGAAGATTGCCCCGGATGCGCTTGAGAATGCGCCTTTGCTGAGAATGTTCCTGTAGTGGTTAGAGGCGTGGACACGTTCAGCATCGGCTATTGCCGTGAACAGTCTCCCTATGTTGGGGAAACCCGATATCTTAGCTCGTTCGGCGTAAAAGAGGTATCTCATGTGGGCTTGACTTTCTCCCCCGTAGGCACTTCGAAGATTCCCTTCAGTCATTTCTTTGACCATCTTCTCACCTCCGCCATCCTGTTTCCAGTATGGCGCGATACGAAGCGGGATGGTTTATTTAAGAATCATTATCATGTAATAGGTCCTATGAACAGTGACAGCCCAACAACTGAAGCGTCGATAGTAGAAGCGCTTCGGAGCAAAGGCTACAGAGCAACTTCTCAGAGGATAGCCATTTGCAGGTTCGCACTTGATAGTCGCAGGCATCCTGCAGTGCAAACTATCTACAGGCAAGTCAGGACGATGCATCCGACGGTGAGCTTGGCGACAGTGTACAAGACCATTCACGTCCTCAAGGACTTGGGCATGGTCCAAGAAGTGGTTCTACCAGATGGCGACACAAGATTCGATTCCTATGCGGAGCCTCATCTGAACATGGTATGCCTGCGTTGTGGTACAGTATTCGACTTCGACAATAGAGATGCCCCACTCACCGTCGCAAGGCTTGCAGGGAAGGTGGGATTCAAGGTGACGCGTCGAAACCTCGATGTATATGGAATCTGCAAGACTTGCCGAGGTAAGCTTTGACCTGAATCGCTGACGTCAACGACACTTGGCCGGCACTAAATGTTCAACTCCCAGAACCACTCAAGCAACGATCTGAGTTGCAGAATCTATGCTGTGCCCGAGTTACATTCACGGCCTAGTTGGGATCAGACTGTGCATCAATCCGTTCTTTTGTCAGCATCGGGAAGACAACATCGTCGATGAAGTTGCCGTCGAAGTAGGAGTGTTCTCCAAGTAGCCCTTCTTTCTTGAAATCGATCCTTTGGATGAGTCTTATGGAGCGCTTGTTTGCTGGCAAGATCACGCATTCGATTCTGTTGAGGTGCATCTTCTCAAAGCCGAATCGGAGGACTTCAGTCAGTGCCTCGGTCATGATCGCCTGACTCCATTATTCAGGGTCAAGATCATACCTGATGCTTGCCGCACGAACCCTGGTCTTCTTCCAGTCATAGAAGCCGCACGAGCCTATCAGGTCCGCATGATCCTTGGGGACTCGGCCCCATCTGAATCCTCTACCCTCTCCAAACAGCCCAGTCACGTGGAGTTCCATCTCTTTGCATGTCGCCTCAAGGTTTTCCGGCCCTAGAAAGCCACAGCCCTCAACAATCTCGTTCTTGTTGAAATGCCTCATACACTAGTCTAGGTCATCGAGTGTTATCTCTCTCAGAACCAACCTCTTCGTTTCCAGCTGAGGAAAGATCCTAGAGTGATTGATGTCGCTCATGATCTGTTTACTGCTCGATTCCAGCTCAGGAAGCTATGCTACTCAAGTCTTAGTCAAAGCTTGCATACGATAGAGTGAGTTGAACTCTTTGTGTTGATTGTTCCAACCTCCGGCTGGCTGGGCTCGGACGGGATTCGGTTGGTGGAGATAGCCTGCGTACTCGTCTTAGAGAGAAGTGTCAGTGGTCATAGTGCACATGTTAATCCCGTGCGCTCGTCATGCTGGCATTGCCCTTTCATGCGACGGCGGTGGTACTTCTGGCTTAGTGGCCGTGACGGTGATGCTAGATATTCCTTGGCTGCAGCACGACTGTGTCTTGCTCCCTATTTCGACACTACTGAAGCCGGCCTTCTCGATTAGGCCAATGTACTCATCCTCGGGAAGTGCTCCTGCTACGCACTCTGTCCATGCATTCAGGTCCTTGTGATCGACCTTGACCGTGCATTCTGATACAGTATCTGACACAACTAGTCTTCCACCATGCTTCAGAATCCGATAGGCTTCTCGAAAGACGGCCCCTTTGTCTGGGGCCAAGTTGATGACGCAGTTGCTGATGATGATATCAACGGAATTCGATTCGATCGGTAGATGCTCGATCTCGCCGAGTCTGAACTCAACGTTGGCGTAGTTATACTTCTTGGCGGTCTCTCTTGCACGCCAGATCATCTCAGGCGTAGCGTCAACACCGATAGCTCGTCCTCTCTCGCCAACTAGCTTTGAAGCCTTGAAAACGTCAAAGCCGCCCCCACTCCCAAGGTCGACTACTGTCTCGCCTTCTCTGATTCCCGCGCTCTCTACAGGTGACCCACATCCGGCGAAAACCTGACGAGCCTCCAGCGGTTCGGCCTCTGAGTGAGGGCTGCTCGTGTTGCAGCAGCCTTCGTGGGCGCCTTTGGTCTGGGCGAGTCGTCCGTACCGGTCTCTGACAGCCATGCGTATCGAGGCTTCGTCATGAACCATTGATTTTCTATCTCCTGACACAGTACTCCATCCTCGGCGACGCGAGAATAGGGGCCTTGAACGGGCCGCCTTGAGTGGTCACTTTGGGGAGTCTTTCGATCTTGCATAACCCTTCCAGTTCCCAGTACCGGGCATACTCAGAGCTCGTAGTCGTCACTCCTACAAGCCACTCCAAAACCCGTCTTGCTAATCCCATTCGGATCATCTACTAGCCGAGGTAGGTAGAAAACCATATAAAGGATTTCTCTCATCTACTACTAGAAAGAGGTAGAACAGTGCAAACCGAGGCATCGACCAAGACAGAGGATGAGAACATCAGTGGAAGCCTTGCGGAGAAGCTTAGGCAGCTGGGGCTCTCCAGCTTCGGAGCCCGAGCGTTGCTGTCACTGCTATCCAACGCGCCTCAGTCTGCTGGAAGTATATGCAAGTCAACCGGAATCCCGGACTCCAAGATCTACTACGCCCTGGAGGAGCTAGACAAGGCAAGGCTTGTAGAACTACAGCACGGAACGCCCACCCTTTACAAGCCTGTCCCGTTGGATCAGATGATCGCCAATCTGATCCGTGCCGAAAAAGAGGAACATGAACGTCGGCTTCGAGTTGTCGATGCCTTCAGAAGACGGGCTGAACCTCTAGTCAAAGCTCGAGCGGAACCAGCCGAGATCGAACTCGCCTACATAGTCAAGGGTAGACGGACCATCGTAGAACGCATGCTGGCCGTGGTCGGGCAATCACGAAAGGAACTCGTTCTGCTGATCTCGAGTCGACAAGTATGGGAAAGAATTGCCGATCCCTTGGTGCAAGCGAAGAAGCGGAAGGTCAAGATCGAGATCGCGCTTGCGCCAGAGCTGCTGAAATCTGAGAGCGCGAACACGTTCGGAGACGTGAGAACACTGAATTGCGAATGCGACATATTGATCGCCGACTCGGAGAAGCTCGTAACAGCCTCGCACGTCGATCGAGAGGACGCGTACGCCATAGTCACATCTGACAGCAGCATGATCCGCATGAGTCGCGAGTATTTCGACAATCCGAATTGCTGTGGGAGATCTTAAACGGCTCTTGGTCTGTTTATCCTGATCTCGGCTGGCCTGCATTGGATATCACGCCAATTGGGAGACTGCATTGGTTTTCTCTTTGTCAAGCATCATCCTCAAACTCAGACCACTACAATCGTCTCTACTCATGAACGAGGGGTTGTCAAAGCCTGTCTGCAGCATGAGTAGGTCGATGCCATTCCGCTACTGTCAGCTGAGCTTGGAACTTGGATTCGTTTGAGCATGCCAAGCAAGTCGTCCACCAGAATCGGATTCGAGACCATCGAAAGGGAGCTACGGAAGAGAGACTTTGGCGTACTTGGGACGATTTCTCCTGAAGGGCACCCCCATTCCACCGGGGTCTTGTACGCCGTCTCCGAACGCACCAAACCTCTCCAAATTTACATCATCAGTAGGACTCGTAACAGGAAGGTTCGGAATATTGCGGCCAATCCAAACGTGTCATTTGTAGTTCCCTTGGCTAGGCGGCTCCTTGCTATCGTTCCTCCAAACTGCATTCAGTTTCAGGGGGTCGCCAAGATTCTCGAAGCGGCGAACGAGAGCGCAGTCAAGGTCTATCAGTCATCTTGGTTTCTAAGACTGGTTTCCAAAATCGAATCTGACATAGTGAGTACACGCGGTGGAGAAGCTTGTTTCATCCGGATCAGCCCTGCCCCAATCATTTTCACGTATGGTGTTGGACTACTGCCATGGGAGCTGCTCGGGCATGCAGCCGACGCGGCCGCCAGAGTCGAAATTCCTCGTGAGCGTCTTCCAACAGACTAGAAATCAAGCGCCGTGAGGTGCCATTCAATTGCCACCCAGTAACAGAGCGTCAGTGTTCTAGGATGGCTGGAGTCTTCCTCCTTCTGTCATTCTCTTCACTTCCAAGATCTTGTTGACCTCGTCCTCGGGAATGCCATCTTCGATCATAACTTAGCGAACCGTCTTGTTCTCTTCCTGTGCTTTTCTTGCTAGCTTTGTTAGCTCGAATGAACCTTCGGGGGAAGACCAGGCCCGATATACGGAAGTTCTCAAGGGCCCTCTGCGTCTGGGCACCGTAGTAGGCGTCCAGTGGAACCTTGACAGCACCCATACTGTCGTACTCGATTCTAAGCTGTTGGTTCAACACAACATACTCCGATGTTTACCTGCGCGTTGGGTATTCAATTAAGGTTCATTTGAGGCATGACAAAGGCTGAAGGAACGGTACGGGACGATCAAGTGAAGCGGCTTCTCAGAGTACAGCCTGAGGTCGCTCGGTAGAGGGGCTAGTCCCAGAACAACCTCGTTCGAGCGTATTCGCGCTCCGCCTTGAGTATGTCAACGTAGAAGTCCTCTTCCGTGCGATGGAGCTTCCTCAGCACTCTCACGGCTGTGTTTGGTCCAACGCCTCTCCCACTCATAACAATCGCTGCCTTCTTCCCGCTTGTCTGCATGAGACTCGCGCTCAGCCAAGCTCGCTTGTACGCCTGTTCCTCATCCTCGGACAGCTTCTGTCCCCGAGTTCGGCGCTTCACGAGTCTGACCAACCCGTCGTCGGCAAGATAAGTTGCTGCGATCAGGGTGGACTTGCAGTGTGGACATCGTATCGCGTCAGGAAGGTCGCCGACGACCCTGATTCCGTCCCAGTCGCCCTTGTACAGGCAAACAAGCCGAACTCGGCTTGCTAATAGTCTTTCCTTGACGATCTGAGTGAGCGACTTGCTCGGAACAGCCGGCCTGAGGAGGTCATGTGGAACGATCTTGTCAACGATAGGGAGCGCGAGCGGCGAGCAGATAGCTTCCTTCTCCTCGACGACATCGAGGGATACCATTCCATCGGCGAGGCTCTTCACAAATGCCTTTGCATTTTCCAGATCGAGCTTCTCAAGGAAGACCTCTCTTTTCGTTTCCGCTTCGATCGGCGTGCCCTTAAAGACTTTGACCAGTAGTCTCCCTCTGCTGCTCTTGTATTCCGCTGTGCGCTCAACTGCCCCGAACCTTTTGGCGACGTGCCAGTGTCTCCACGCAAACATGTCAGATGTCTCTAGAGCAGTGTTTACGATCTCCTCGAGCTGATCAGGGGTGAGTTGCTTAAGCTCTCTCTCAACGAGTCTTGAGTCGATCCTGAACGGACAGATCAGCGCGATTCTGTACGAATCGGTCTGTACCGCGACGTTGACGCCGAGCCGTGCGCTCAGCAATGAGCCCAGAGCCAACGATAGCGTCTCGTTGGCGAGAGTACCAAGGCACGTGTGTACGACAACACAATTCTCAAACTTCTCGATCAAGACAAGCCTGTCCGTTGGCACCCTGTAACTCTCAGCTTGGGATCGAAGTGACTCAATCACCTTCTGAATAGCTTCATGTGTTAGGTGCAGGTCTTCGGTCAGTTGGGCGAAGTCGTCCGAGCCGCCTAGTCTCCCGGAGATTGTTCCTCGGAGATGTCCGACCTCCTTCGCGACCTCCAGACTCACGGGTATTATCTCGCCTTCCCAGCTCGGAATCGCGTTCAATGTCGGCGCTGTGGGTTCAACCTCAACTGATAGCTGGTTTTCATCGACGGCTATTATTCTCCAAGTCTGGCCGTGCATGATGAATTCTGTTCCGGATTTGCATTTGCGGGCGACGAAGTCTTGGTCTAGCGTGCCGATCTTACGTTTTCGGAAGAAATCAAAGACCATATACCGCTTCATGTCGGGTATCATCGAGAGGTTCTGGTAGTAGTACCTGAACGTATCTGGAAATCTAGGTCTGAGAACATCTTCCTGAACTATGATTACTCGACCGACTTGGAGTTGCTTCACGACCGACATGAGCGTTTCAGGATCCAGATCACGATATGGATACGCGCGCTTGACAATCTCGAATGTCTCGCCTACAGTGAGTCTACGGAAGTCAAGGACGAGACCTGCAATCTGATTTGCCAACACGTCGAGTGCGTTCTCATGAATGATAGTTGCTTCCAGCCTTTCTCGGCTTGCGTTCCTTGCGATGACTGCTGACTCGAGGATATCGTCCGCTGATGCGCCTACTATGACGCCTTTCGCGACGCCTCGTAGCCTGTGCTCGCTCCTGCCTATCCTCTGAATGAGGCGAGCCGCTTGTCGCGGAGACATGTATTGAACGATGAAATCAACCGAACCAACATCAAGTCCAAGCTCAAGCGATGACGTGCATACTACGGCTTTGATCTTGCCGTCGTGAAAGTCCTTCTCGACTTCTTCTCTAATCTCCTTCGAGAGAGACCCATGATGGACGCGCACAGGCGTCTGTGAATCGAGAGCTCTCAGCTGAGCCCCGACAGCTTCCGCGTGCTCACGCGTATTTGTGAACACTAAGACGGAATTCTTCTCTCCTATCAGCTGGGCGATGCGTCTTGCGCGGCCGATGGAAGATGACGGAACGCTGAACTGCTCGCTCCGTTCGCGATCCGCTGAGGTCGGAGAAACGAAGTCGACTTGTACTTCAAATCCCCTACCTTCCGTCGACCTGACAACTTCAATCTCTCTATCAGAACCTGCGAGGAACTTCGCTATCCTCTCTTCGTCGCCGATGGTTGCTGAGAGCCCAATTCTCTGGAAGTCTTCGCTCGTCAAGTTACGTAGACGCTCAAGGCCAATCGCAAGTTGCACTCCACGCTTGTCAGTCGCTAGCTCATGTATCTCGTCAACGATGACCCATCGAACGTTTCTCAAATGTTGCCGCATGCGCTTTCCCGGCAGAATTGCTTGAAGGGTTTCTGGAGTCGTGATCAGCATATTCGGAGGAGACTTTGCTTGGAGTGTTCGAATGGCCACGGCAGTGTCTCCGTGCCTGACCTGAACTTTGATTCCCAGCTCAGCACCGATCTCGGACAGTCTTCGAAGTATGTCCCTGTTCAGCGCACGAAGAGGTGTCACGTACAATATGGATATTCCGCGTGTCTCGTTTCTGCTTCGGGCTGCAACGAAGAGGTCGAAGACTGGTAGGACAGCGGCAAGAGTCTTTCCGGTTCCTGTGGGGGCAATGAGAAGAGCATTCTTTCCTTCAAGGATCGCGGGGATCGCGAGCCTCTGGATGTCGCTAGCTTCCTCTATCTCCAGCCTAGAAACTTGCTCGCGAACCGGCTTCTGGAGTAGAGCGAACGCATCATTCGACAACTGCGACCCTCTGACAAACCATGAGTTGACCTTCGAGCTTGAGGGGAAGATTCTAGCGTGACGCACTGGCGACTAGATCATCCGAGTTGGGATGGCGAACTCTAGGTGTTCGGTTTATTGATTTCGTTGAACCGATCACGCGTCACGCCAGAAGGAAATCGGCCACTCAAGAGCGGCAGCTAGCTCTTCTCATATGCCAAGTAGACGAAGACGAGAAGGAGAGCTGCAGTTGCGAGGACTGTCATGGCGATTTGGATGAGTGTGTAGTATTCGTCAGCGGTCATGTATGTACGCCTATCTTGCGAGGGTACACAGGGTTTTCCAATTTAAACAATTTCCCAGTCTCAAGGTGCTGTCTCAGCCCTCGTCCTCCACTGTTGCGTGACTCTACTGTACTGCCGGTCCCGTAGATCGCTGGTCTGATACTTCTTGAGTGCAGATGAGATCCTCTGGGCAATTATGTGATAGCATAGCGCTCTCTTGCCGTCCATGACGCGGAAGTAGTAGTCGTCACAGTTGCAGAAGTTTGTTTCAGGTATGACTTGATAGACTCCCTTTCTACCTTCTACAGCCCAGATCACTCGCTCGCTTGGTTTGAACCTGAACCTTCGCACCTTTCGCCTATTGACGAGTTGCAAAGCATTCTTGAATCGATCGCCGAACTGCTCGGTGAGTCGTTCTCTTTGGACATCGGTCAGCTTGCCGGAAGATCCGATGTCCCGGCATGCCTCCTCGATCGTTTTGAGTTCCTTGTCGTAGGCGTGTGACATACCGATTCCCGCGAAGGGCGACGCCCCTACTGCTTCGAGCGTTTGATTAAGGTATATTGAAGCAGCTGTGTCCTGATGCGTCCTCAATAGGGCATAGAAGGTAGGCCGGATGGTAGGGTACAGCTTAGGTCCTATAGATGGTTCTCCTTCTCTGTTGTTGGAGGGTGAGGGCGAGCGTGTCCTCGTTGTGGGTGACCTACACATCGGTTGGGAAGTGACGCTCGCGCAACAGGGAATTCATGTTCCGTCACAGACATCGAAATTGACCGATCGGTTGGTCGAGATCATACACAAGTCGAGCCCCACGAGGATTGTCTTTCTTGGCGACGTGAAGCACACAGTCGTCGGGGCAGAATTGGAGGAGTGGCGGGATGTTCCAGAGTTTTTCGAGAAGATCGTGCCGCTTGTTTCCGATATCCAGATCATTCAGGGCAACCATGACGGCAACATAGAGCCGATGACCCCGCCACAGGTCAAGATCCTTCCGCCAACCGGCATTGCGCTGTGGGGAAGGTACGGTCTATTCCATGGACATGCGTGGCCGGCTCCCGAACTACTCGGATGTGAGTCTCTCATTCAAGGGCATTTACATCCAATCGTAGCATTCACGGACGCGTTAGGCTACAGAATCACGAGGCCGGTCTGGGTGCGTGCTCCATGCAACGGGGCAAGATTGGCCCGCATGGTCTTGAAGGAAGAAGAGCACAGCAGCCTCAAGAGCATCGCGAACAAAGTCAAAGAACGATATGGAGTCGAGTTGAGAGTTGCTCGTTGTCTTTTCGTTCCGCCCTTCAACGACTTCTTGGGTGGGCGAGCGATAAACACGAGAGAGCGATTCGGACCCAAAGGAACAAGAACCGATCGATTCGGTCCGCTACTTAGACGCGGAATCGTGGACATGAACGAAGCAGAGGTTCAGCTTCTCGATGGTACCTATCTGGGCACCGTAAGGCAGCTTCGATCTTTTGCCTAGATCCGACCCTCACCGAGTAGTCATGGGTCTTGTCGAGATGTCGCACAGAGAGTATAGTCTAGAACTGAGTTAGTAAAGATCTCGAACCCCAGAGTAAATATAACCCTACAGAGCAACGAGGCACAAAATTCGAAAACAGTTCACACGGGTGCCGCGGTTGCTAGAGGTTCCGAAGTCGGGAGGTCAGACATTGTACAAGATGCTGGAGAAGCAGACACCACTGCACAAGATATTGGAAAAGCAGACGCTCAGTGACGCGGTCAGATTGATCGTAGTGGAAGCTCCGACCGTCGCTCGCAAGGCAAAGCCAGGTCAGTTCGTCATCGTCCGCGTCGATGAACCGGGCGAAAGAATCCCACTCACCATCGCCGACTACAACAGTAAGGCTGGAACAATCACACTAATCTTTCAAGAAGTCGGTAAGTCCACAATGCAGATGGGCACTCTCAAGCCCGGAGACGAACTTCTCACAGTCGCTGGTCCACTCGGTCATCCCACAGAGATCGGAAAGTACGGGAGGGTCGTCTGCGTTGGTGGAGGAGTTGGAATCGCCCCGATCTTCCCCATTGCTCGCGCACTCAAAGATGTGGGGAACCATGTTATCTCCATCATCGGGGCTCGGAACGAATCTCTCCTATTCTGGCAGGATCGGATGAGATCCGTCTCTGACGAGTTGATCATCTGCACTGACGACGGCTCCTATGGCCGCAAGGCGCTCGTGACCGAACCGCTCAAGGAGTTGCTCGAAGCCCGCGGTAAGAATGGCATCGCAAGGATATGGGCGGTCGGCCCGGCTATAATGATGAAGTTCGTCTCGATGGCGACGAAGCCCTACGGTGTGCCAACGATCGTCAGCCTGAACACAATAATGATCGATGGCACAGGCATGTGCGGCGGCTGTCGTGTCGTCACTAACAGCGGGGCAAGATTCGTCTGCGTAGATGGCCCCGAGTTCGACGCTCATGCAGTGAATTGGGACATCCTTCTGTCGCGTTTGAGGTTCTACGGAGAACAGGAAAAGCTGGCGATCGAACGCTGGAAGCATCAGTGCCAACTCGATAGCGCCATGGCAAGGGTAGGTGGCTAGTGGCCAAGAAGATCGTCCCGAAAAAGACACCTATGGCTGAACAGCCGCCCAAGGAGCGAATCAAGAACTTCAACGAAGTTCCGTACGGCTATACTCCTGAGGAGGCAATGGCTGAGGCTCAGCGTTGTCTAAAGTGCGCTCGTAACGAGTGTATGAAAGGCTGTCCGGTGAACATCAACATAACTGGCTTCGTGGAGCTCGTCGCTGAAGGAGACTTCCGCGGAGCCATTAACATGATCAAAGAGACCAACGCGCTTCCCGCCATTACCGGCCGAGTGTGTCCTCAAGAGGATCAGTGCGAGAAGGAGTGCGCATTAGCTAAGCGCTTCGAACCTGTCGCCATCGGTCGCTTGGAGCGTTTCGTCGCCGATTGGGAAGCCGCACAAGGCGACCCGCCGATCCCTCAGCTGGCCCCTACAACGGGTAAGAAGGTGGCGATCGTGGGGTCTGGTCCCGCAGGCCTTACTGTTGCGGCCGATCTGACCAAGCTGGGTCATCAGGTGACGATCTTCGAGGCGCTGCACGAGGCAGGAGGAGTGCTCGTGTACGGTATTCCGGAATTCCGCTTGCCGAAGGCTATCGTCCGCCGTGAAGTAGACTATGTGTGCCATCTCGGAGTGAAGCTCGTCAAGGATTTTGTTGTGGGAAACGCGGCCACAGTTGACGAGTTGCTTGAAGAGTACGACGCTGTCTTCTTGGGATCAGGAGCCGGACTCCCTTGGTTCCTGAGTATTCCTGGAGAGAACCTGAGCGGCGTCTACTCTGCGAACGAATATCTGACCCGCGCCAACCTGATGAAGGCATATCGTTTTCCTGAGTACGACACACCTATCGCACGCGGGCGTCGGGTGATAACGATCGGCGGAGGCAACGTGGCGATGGATGCGTCACGTACCGCCCTACGGTTAGGTGCTGAGGAGTCAATAATCGTCTATCGTAGATCACGCGATGAGATGCCGGCACGCGTGGAAGAGATACATCACGCGGAGGAGGAAGGAATCCGGTTCATGTTGCTGACGACACCCTTGGCCATACACGGTGATGAGAACGGCCATGTCAAGGAGCTGGAATGCCTTAGGAACCAGCTCGGCGAGCCTGATGCCTCTGGGAGGCGACGCCCCGTTCCTATCGATGGATCCAACTTCCGCATTCCGGCCGACATAGTTGTCATCGCGATCGGACAGAGCCCCAGCCCACTGATCCCCAAGACTACAGCGGACCTCAAGACCGGCAAGGACGGCGTTGTGATCATTGATGAAGAAACAGGCAAGACCTCAAAGAAAGGAGTATTCGCCGGAGGCGACGTGGCAACCGGCGGAGCAACCGTCATCCTAGCAATGGGTCAAGGCAAGAAAGCCGCCAAGGCCATCGACGAGTACCTAAGAACAGGCACATGGTAGGAGAAGGTTCACAGCCCCCACCCGACTACGTTGCATCACGGCTTTCTTCGAAGAGTCCGAAGGGATCATCGGCTGCCGGAGTCACATGTTGGTCCTTGACATGCCTCAAAAGCGCCTGATATCGCGGAGCGCTAAGTCATTCAGTTTCAGGAGTTCCAGTGACGAGAGCAAAGTCAGGAAATGAGAGACTGTGTTCCCGAGGGGTTCCCCTAACCGAAGGCAACCCTCAGTCTGGCGGTTTCCAGAAATCCAGGATATACTGATACGTTGTACCTAGCGTGATGTAGTTGCTAGGCCACCCGAATATGCCTACCTGGTTGACCAGATTTCGCCTGTCCCAGAATATAATATTGCGAAGCTCATAACCCCCTGCTTCCATCGCCCTGGCGACATAGAACGGAATCATGACACGTTTGCCGTGGTCGTCGTCTCTAACCCACAGGTCAGCGACGTTTATGACGCTGTGAGCTTTCGTGCGCATGAGTGGCAGTATTCCTCTGTAGATCTCCCCAATGACTTCCGCATATTTCTCCGGCTCCATTGTGCCCAGGTCGCGCGGGTCATCTGAATACTGCTGAACTTTGAGGAAATGTTGGTTTCTTCTTTGATCGCTGCGCATACTTTTGTTCAACCGTGGGCGATTTAGCATGTTCGCGTACGGCGGGGATGTCACAGCGAGCGAAACGGTCTCCTCATGAAGATATTCCGGTATGTTGTGAGCATCATCGCATACGACCACCTGCTGAGTCTTGGAATCAAGGCGCGTTTGTCCAAGTCGAGATTGTGACAGCTTGACGTATTCCTTCTTGAGGTCAAAGCCGACGGCGTTTCTCCCAAGATCTTGAGCCGCGACTAGCGTTGTTCCGCTACCAACAAATGGGTCGAGGATCAGTTCGCCTCTATGGCTAAAGAGTTCGATGCATTGAGCTGCGAGAGCTATGGGAAACGTGGCTGGGTGAATATTCTTGTCTCGTACGTCCCGTTTCTCGTAAGAGAATTCCCAGATTGCGACTTGACTTTTCACCCACTCCTTTGGCGTCAAGCAGTTGATGTGGCTCGGCGGGCATTGACATGTTCGCTTGTATCCAATCTTCAACGGTTTGGCAATCTGGGCCTGCATGCAGCGCCTCTCCTATCTCTTCCCGGATCTAAGCCAAAGCTCGATGGCTTCTTCAATAGCGAGTTGGAGGTTGCCCTTCCTCATGCCGAGCCTCTTCGCGATTTCCTCCCGGAATCTTCTGTCCAACTCTTCTGGAATTGTGAGATACAGGCGGGCGTTCTTGGTCAACTCAGGATCACATCAAGGTTGAATGATATGCAGTTATAACCTTTCATGTTTAGGGGCAAATGCGGCTAGATCACTCTTTCCCGGTGGGTGAAACACGCGTCAAGGTCAGGTGGCATGACCCTGAAGGCGGTGCCGTGATCGTGGGGACGACCGTCCGAGTACTGACCGATTCTGATGTCGAGGAGTACTCTTCTTTGCCTAAGAAGAGTCAGGAAAGCTTCGAAACTGAAGCCGGCCAGGAGCCAAGCCTCGTTGTACCAGAACTCTTCTTCGACTCCGGAACCCCTTGACTCGGCCTTTACGTAAAGAAGTCTTGGTAACTTTGCTTCGAATCGCTGTTTCAAGGTGGCCCTATCCCAATAGCCAAGCACCTCACGCCGCTGGGTCACAAGCTCAACGAGGTCTTCGCTTATGTTGATCTTGAATCCGACTCTCCCGCGTAGAGTGTTGTATTCAATCGCGTTGACGGTTGTATGTAGTATCTTCTTTCCTCTGCTCTTGGGAGTTGTGTACCCATATTCATCGAGCAGGACTGAATTGGCGCTCTTGGGCAGGGGAGACTTTGTGAATAGGGTGATCATGCTGGTCGAGCTCTTCCTGGCGGACTTCAGTTCAATCATCGTGCCGTTGGGGCCGGGAATGTTGTTTTCTCGGATGCCCAGCAAGTCCTCCAGGGTCTTGCCTAGTCCAGTGTTCCCAACTCTATGAGTCCTGATGAACCCCCTCGTGTTCAGCTCTCTCAATTTCGCAATTAGCTCATGATACTCTTTCAACTTGCGGAGATCCGCCTAGCTAGAAAGTGAGTTCAGAGGCGGGATATGTGACATTCTATCGGGTGTCTTCGGGCGGCCACGGCAAGTGTCATCAGATCCGAGTAGTGGTGGGGCCGGTGGGAATGTCATGGCTTTCAAGGCCATTTTGAACCCACGGCCTCCCGGGCTCTCGCAGTCTCCGCCCCGAGCCGGGTATCATACCATGCTAGACAACGGCCCCAGACGCCGTAACAGAGCCTCGATCCCTAATTCTACCTTTCTCTCAATCGCGAAGATCACACGGTATTCGATTCTGAAAGACATCACTTTCCAGTCTTGAAGATCAGCCAGTTCTTGTCCTTCGTTCGTATGAGTCGATAGTCTCCTTGAAGCATCTTGCCATGAAAGACTACAGCGATCGCGGTCTCAGTCCTTTTCGCAATGTCGAAGGTTCCCTTGTCCCAGATCTCGACCGTCCCTGCACCGTATTCCCCTTCAGGGATGGTTCCCTCGAAATCGATGTAGTCGAGGGCATGATCATCCACGGTGACCGCCAGCCGTTTCACGCCAGATGTCTGAGGCGGATCCTTGGGCACCGCCCAACTCTTGAGACAGCCATCAAGCTCTAGACGCAGATCGTGGTGGAGTGTTCGAGCTGAGTGCTTGTGTACGACGAACCTTGCCAACTTGCGCTCAGAATTCCTTGGTTTCGAAGCGGGAAGAACCTGTCGGGATCCTACTTGATATAGCTGTCAGCGGATCGGTCGAAATCCGTGATGATTTCAACATTCTCTGAGCGTTCCTTGAACGTGGGTTCACCAACGCCGGGGAAGATTACCGCCGGGCCTCTGTGAGCGATATCCGTCGCCGGATGATCGTCCCCAAGGTTCTCCCTGGAGATCTGATAGACGAGCCTCCTAGCTTCGGCCTCGTCCACGTAGCCTAGGGCATGCAGATACTCGTGAAGGAGGATTGAGTACACGTATGAGTTGATCTGGCGAATTGTGCGAGCTGACCGCGTCACGGCATCAAGCGCCATCCTATTCATGACGATTCCGTTACTGCCCACGGCGTGAAAGGCGCCAACATGTGAGGGTAGTTCTGCCAAGTACAGCATCAGACCTGATCGATGTTGACCAAGCGAATTCTCGACGGTCTTCTTCACAACTTCGAAGACATCGCCGAAGTTCCTGCAGAGATCGAGTTGTCTTACTGCATCAGTCGTAACTCTCACACCCAATCGAGTCTGGGTTGGGGAGGGTTGAACTTGCCGTGCTTTCTGACCACAAGCTCCAGCCGCCCATTTCTGAATACGGCTTTCGCAGTGTCAGGGTCAACTCGGAAAGGAAGGCGGATCTCTTTGACCCATGGTCCGGTACTGGTCCTGACAGAGAGGGTTACAGAGTCTTCTGTGCAGTTGAGTCTCAAGTCCTCCTTTCTCGTGGTTGTTAGTTCGACCGTTACCTTCGCATTTCCAGCTTCGGTGGAGACTATCACCTCAGGTCCCAGTACCGATTCATCGTTTTGCGGTGGATCACGGTTAGGGGTTCTGTCTCCGAACAGTGGATACGCTGCTTCGGGCGCGTAGCTCGAAGCTGCGAAGCGTAGTCGAGGCTTTCCGTTGTAGATCTCAATCGGCTTCTTCCACAGTCGTTCCGGGAATTCGAATGGCGTGTTCATTTGATCTACCTCCTCAATCCCTGCTCTCTTTTAGAACTCGCCGTACTCTCTCTAGGAATGCCATGTACTCGCAGAAGATCTGCTTCCCGACTGGAGTGAGTCCGTAGGTGTCGTCCTCGAGTTCATCTATGAGTCGGTGACTCATTAGAGATGTCAAGTTCTCGTACACGAGTTTCGGGTTGATCTCTGCTCTATAGTGTCTCTTGGCATGGGGGCCTTCTAGCAAAGGCACTAGCATGCGCAGTCGTGTCTCATTCACTAGCTGATCCATAACTTCCAAGGCTTCGCGGAAGGTGCGGTCGACGGCTCGTTCTCGCCAGGGGAGTCTCTGAATCTCCAACTTCCCAGATTGGAGCGCTTCAGGAAACCGGTCAGCGATCTCTCTTGTATCAATTCTCGAGGGAAAGATCAACGTGGCATTGGCGTTATCGGCATCCTCCACAAACTCCAGACTCTGGAACAGTCTCTCATCGGCCGGGCCTGTCTCGCAGAAGACTAGGTTCAAGTCGCCATCCTCAGTACCGCAGACATCCACGTTCAGTGTGTGCCCTGTTTCGGGAATTGTTCTCAGTCTGGCTGACACGAATGTGTTCTGGAGACCGCGTTGGATCATCGATCTCGCCGCGTGGAATTTCTCGAGCATGTGTAGCTCGGTTTCATCTTGGGCAGACGCGAAGGTATCTCTGAAGGATGTGTAGTCCAACACGTGTAGTGGGAGTACTCTTGCGGTTCTTGATGGGTCGAGTACAGCGAGTCTCAAAGTGCGTCGTTTACCGTAGGTAACGTTTCGCGAATATAAGTGTTACATCAAGTAACAGAAAAGATCCTGCCCGCCTCACTTTAAGGCTCCAAGCACGAGCGATATCAGCGTCATGCGAGTCAGAAGACCGTACCAGACTTGCTTGAAGTATTTCGAATGGGGAGTGGCGTCAACGTCCGGGCTGATCTCGTCGACCCTCGGAAGGGGATGCATCACTATCGCGTCTCTCTTGGCCGACGCCAGCTCCGATACGCCAAGCCTGTACGATCCTCTGACCTTCTCGTACTCCGCTAGGTCGGGGAACCGTTCCCTCTGAATTCGCGTCATGTAGACGACATCTAGCCGCGACAGCGCTTTAGCTAGGTCGCTGCTCTCTTCGACCGGTATTCTCTTCTCAACTTCCACAAGCACGTCTCTTCGCATGCGGAGTGGGTCAGGAGAGATCAGGTACAGCCTCACTTGATATTGGGCGAGTGCGTAGGCCAACGAGTGTACAGTTCTGCCATATCTCAGGTCTCCCACCAGCCCAATGGTGAGACCGTCTATCTTCCCCTTCTCTCGTCTAATCGTATAGAGATCCAACAAGGCCTGAGTTGGATGTTCTTCGGCGCCGCTGCCGGCGTTGATAACCGGAATTGATGAGAACTCAGCTGCGAGTCGTGCTGCGCCCTCAAGGGGGTGGCGTATTACCAAGGCGTCGGCATAGTTCTCAACAACCCTCACAGTATCTGCTAGGTTCTCCCCCTTCTCGACGGACGCGGCTCTTGGGTCAGCAAACCCAACACATGTTCCCCCCAGTCTATACATGGCGGACTCGAAGCTGAGCCTAGTACGCGTGCTCGGCTCGAAGAAAACCGTAGCCAGAATCTTGCCTCGCAACATGTCGGAGCCTCTTCGAGCGAGAGGTTCAACAACATCGGTCATTTTCAGGAGGTAGTCAATCTCCTCTCGTGTGAAGTCTCTGATCGATACGATGTCTCTTCCGACAAAATCCACCAGAGGCACCTACCGAATTAGCCTCGGGGTTTGGTAAAGAACGTAGCGTCGGGCAGACCATAACACCGCCGGAATTGCCTACAGTCCAACCTCTTTCAATTCATATATACCGAGGCATCGCACTAGCCGATTTTGAGCTTCGCTTGTCCTCGAAGGAACAGCTGCACGTCAAAAAGATCCGGAACGGGACAGTGATCGATCACATCGAGCATGGCCACGCGCTAGATGTTCTCCACATTCTTGGCATCGACGGCAGAGGAGGACAGATTGTCAGCGTCGCAATGAATGTCGAGAGCAAGCAGTTCGCACGCAAGGATATCGTCAAAATTGAGGACAGGGAACTAAACCCTCAAGAAGTCGACAAAATCGCGCTGATCGCTCCGAAGGCCACGATCAATATCATAAGAGAGTACGAGGTGACCTCCAAGAAGCGCGTTCAACTTCCTGAAACGATCAGAGGCATCATCATGTGCAATAATCCCTCATGCGTTGTGAACGCACAGGAGCCTGTAACCCCGGAGTTCAAAGTAGAAGTCTCCGAGCCTCTCAGGTTACGCTGCCACTATTGCGGGCGAATAATGGGAAAAGATGATGTGCTGAAACAGTTCTGAGAGATGGCCTGAACGCAGCAATAGCTCGAGCTGGGCGTACATGACCAAGATCGCAATGCTCGGCGACCGTGAGACAGCGACGTACTTCAGAGTCTCAGGCTTGAAGAAGAGCAGATACGTGAAAGACCGGGCTGAAGCTGAGAAAGCGATTTCGAAGTTCCTTTCCGACGACTCGATCTCTCTCATTATGGTGACGGAAGCCGTGATGGATTGGGTTCAGCCGGTGCTAGCCAAGCATCGAAGGGAATACCCGATCGTCGTGTCAATACCCACAAAGAAAGGCCCAGCGGCTGGCGCCGACACATTGGCGCAGCTCATCAAGCGAACAGTTGGCATCGACCTGAAGGTCAAGAAATAGGCGACAAGGCTGCTGTTACTGTGGTACTTTAAAGAGCACCCGGCATCTTCATTTCAACGTAACTCACCGGAGTGGCGGTCTTGGTATGGCCGGTCTAAAAGGAAGGGACATACTCTCTGTTTCCGACCTTGACGCGACAGAGATCCGCACTATTCTGAAATCGATAGAGAAACTCAAGCCAATCGCTCCCGGCGGAACGCCTGCTCGAATCTTGGCTGGAAGAGTGGTTGGGTTGCTTTTCGAACATCCCTCAACTCGCACTAGGGTAAGCTTCGAGTCAGCTGCGATGAGGCTTGGTGCAGATGTCCTCTATATGAGACCTGACGAACTTCAACTGAAGCGCGGAGAGCCCATCAAGGACACGGCCCGAGTGCTCTCAGGCTACTTGGACGCACTAGTGTACAGGACACCAGACCATGATACTCTCGTCGAACTTGCACAATACGCGAGTATGCCGATCATAAACGCGTTGAGCGACATGGAACACCCAACTCAGGCCTTGTCAGATCTTGCCGCGATCGAACAGGCGAAGGGAAAGCTGGAAGGCCTCAAGCTTGCATGGATCGGGGACGGGAACAACGTGTGTCACTCCCTCATATTGGCATGCGCGACCATGGGCGTCAACGTGTCAATAGCGACGCCGAGGAACTATCAACCGAGATCCGAGACCGCTCGCAAAGCGAACGAGCTTGCACAGAAAGCGAACGCGAAGGTTTGGTTTACCGATGATCCCACCGAGGCAGTTCAGGAGGCAGACGTTCTTTACACTGATGTCTGGGTGAGCATGGGACAGGACACCGAACGGGCACAGAGGTTGCTCGACTTCGAAGGATTCCAAATCAACGATGAATTACTCTCGAAAGCGAAGAGCGACGCGGTTGTCATGCACTGCTTGCCAGCGCACAGAGATCAAGAGATAACCGACGATGTCCTCGAAGGATCAAAGAGCATAGTGTGGAGACAAGCCGAGTACAAGTTTCACGGCGCAAAGGGCATCCTAGCCTCTCTTCTTGGATAGTCTCGAAAGGCACGTCGATGGGCTGCGATTGAGAAGCTAGGCGAGCTGCACGAAGTGCCAGACCAAACAAGAAAGCCAAGAGCGAGACTTCTGGTCGCCTATTTCTCGCGCACAGGGAATACGAAACGTGTTGCCCAGTCGCTCTACGAGAGACTTCGAGGTGTATACGAAGTAGAACTCACGGAGATAGCGCCTAGACATGCCCGTTCGTATCTTCACTGGCTTGCGTACTCTTTCGTACCAGGTTCCGAGGTTGATGTAGAGAATCGTCCGACGGATTTGTCGAGTTACGACGGAGTCCTTCTGGGGTTCCCGAAATGGACTTTCAGCTGTCCACCGCTGAACAGATTCATTCGCAATCTGAGCGGCCTTGAGGTTCCGAAGTTCTTTCTCTTCATGACCTGTGGAGGGTTTGACGAACAGAGGTTCATTCATAGCATTACTCGCAAGCTTATCAGCATGGGCTGTAAGGTCATTGAATCGTTGACGATCAAACGAAAACAAGTGATCCAAGCAAGGTTCGAAACATATGTGGAAGCCTGTGCGAGACGAGTGGAAGAGTGTTTGGGCTGACGTGAAGTAATCGCTGAGTTGTGAGAACCACATGAACGGCGTAGGCTAGAGTTGCGGAATTGCTAGATCCCTGGCCCCTCTCTCCGAGAGTTTGGCCTCAGGATAGTGCTTCTGAACGAGCTCTCTGATGATCTCCGCGTACTTCACCTTCTCTCGAGCAGCAAAGGCAAGAGAGTCGGGAGCAACCCAAGGTTTGTACATTGTACCAACGCTTGCGCCTGGTTCGATCTTGAAGTAGCAAGGAGCCACGACCCGGCAGAATTCAGGACACTCGTAGAGTCGGTTGAATCCACCAAACGAATCAAAGAGGTAGACGTGGATGTCCACCGGTATGTTCACGGCGGCCCGAATCGCTGCAAGCTGCGGGAGACTCAGATCCGCCACGGGGTTGAACGTGTCAGCTCCGAGGCTTTCGAGGACCTTCGCTCCGGCGGGGTTGGCGTGACCTGCGAAGATTGAGACTTTGAACTTCACGTCTTGGGGAATCTCGCCGATCTTGCGCAGTTCGCTGAGCGCCCATAGCAATCCTTCGTCGACGACCAAGAAGCCTCTGAAGCCTATCTCGATTGATCGTTTGATGTCTGCGATCACATAGTTGAGCTGGTCGGCACCTCTGAAACGCATTCCGGAGAGGGCGCCTTCCGGGGTTGCAATCTGCCGGCCGACATCCCAACCGGCTCTGGGCCCGGGAGTGAGTATGACCTCCATCTCGGCGTCGGCTGCGAGCGAGGCGAACTCCTTCAGTTCATCTCTTGTCAGAAGCGTGGAACCCATGACAACGCTGATCAATCT
>Ga0209725_1000254_pt1 | contig 33074 bp, 31 predicted proteins | sample I18A1metaG_FD_184145 | JGI IMG/M metagenome (GOLD analysis project Ga0209725, IMG submission 184145) | Lake sediment bacterial and archeal communities from Gulf of Boni, Indonesia to study Microbial Dark Matter (Phase II) - ​I18A1 metaG... | ecosystem: Environmental > Aquatic > Freshwater > Lake...
ATTCCAGCTCCTCTCTAGTCATGACTCTTCCAGTCGGATTGTGAGGGTTGCAGACGAAGATCAGCTTCGTTCTGGAGGTGACCGCGTTCTTAAGCCGTTCCTCGTCAAACCTGTACCCCTCGTCCACATTCAGACTCACATGGTTCATCTTCACCTCAGCCGCCCTAGCAGCTTCGAAGAATGGGTAGTACATGGGATCGGTCACAATGACTTCATCGCCAGGCCTGCACGCTACTTTGCAGGCAACCCACATCATGGGCAACACGCCTTGGGTCACATAGACATCGCTTGGGGAAACTGGAATCCTGTTGACCTTTGTAACCTTCTCGGCTGCAAGTTGAACAACTTCGGAGCTGTCTGTGTAGCCCGTATCGCCAGTGTTGAGGGCTTCAAGTATCGCTTGCTTGACTTCAATGGGAGGAGGAAAATCATGGTCAGCTATCCATAGAGGAATTACGTCTCGATCAAACCTGCGCCATTTCCTTGCCGGCATTCTCCTCTTCATGATGTCGGCAAGTGATACATCGAAGATACTTGACAAGGGCGACCGTTACCTTTTAGTCGATCAATGGAGTCGTTCTAGTAGAAAAGGCATAACACCACGCCTATCGATCACTGCAAAAGTCTTATAGCGCCATCTGGCATCTACGAGGTTTCAAGGGATAACAGAGATTGCCAAATCTCTTCATAGCTTGGCCCGGTGGAGGTTTGCAGGAGATTCATTCGGCTCCCATTCCTGCCACCATTAGCTAGCCCAACACTCGCTGCTTGTCTTGGCTGACTGTGGGAGGTTTTGATTGAGGTGGAACAATACGAGATCGATCTTGATCGAATCGTTTCTCTAGGAGATGAGATGTCTTGACTGCGAAGGCTGACTTCGTGTGGATGGATGGAAAGTTCGTGAATTGGCCAGAAGCAAAGATCCATGTCTTGACACACGCATTGCACTACGGAACAGGAGTCTTCGAGGGAATCCGAGCCTACCCTTCAGAGGGAAATCTATGGGTTTTTCGGCTTCAGGATCACATGGCTAGGCTCTTCAACTCTGCAAAGGTGTACCGGTTGAAATGCAACTTCACTGCCGACGAGCTTTGCGACGCAACCTTGGAGTTGTTGAGGAAGAACAAGATTCAAGCGACCACATATATCCGGCCGATCGTCTACGCATCCCATCTGGATGTACGTTTGGACATACTGAAAGGATCCTCATCCGTGGCGATCTGTGCATTCCCCATGGAGAAGCTCTTTGAGAGGGAAGGATTGAACGTATGCGTCTCATCTTGGAGGAGAATCGACGACTCCTCAACGCCGCCGCTGGCTAAGGCGTGTGGAAACTACATCAACTCAATCTTGGCGAAGATAGAGGCATCCAGCAACGGCTTCGACGACGCCATTCTTCTAGACCGGAACGGCGCGGTCAGCGAAGGTAGCGGAGAGAACATATTCATAGTTAAGTCAGGGGAGCTGGCGACTCCGCCGTTAACATGCTCTATTCTGCCGGGGATAACAAGGGAAACCGTCATGACTGTGGCTCAAGACCTGGGAATTAGGGTTGAAGAGAGAGCCATAAGCCGAGCCGAACTCTACACAAGTGATGAAGTGTTCTTCACAGGCACCGCAGCTGAGATAGAGCCGATTCTGACGATAGACGGAAGGACAGTTTCGGACAGCAGAGCTGGTCCGATAACGAGAAGACTCGTCGATCTCTACGGAAGGATCGTTCGAGGAAAAGAGCCAAAATACGTTCGTTGGGTCACCAGCGTATATGGAAAGACTTGACTCGCAAGGCCTGTCGAGATCGACGGTACGCAATAAGGAAAGGGGCACATAAGTCTCACATCACATACCTGTTGAAATAACCGCGAGTCAGATCTTCGAGAGGACAGACCGCGACTCTCAAGGACTGACAAGAGATGACGCTCCGGATATTCAACACACTGACGCTTCGGAAAGAAGCTTTCCGCGCCAAGGGAAGAGTTGTCAAGATATTTCTGTGCGGCCCCACGGTGTATGACTACTGCCATCTAGGGCATGCTCGAATGTTTCTGGCTTTTGATGTCATCACGAGATACTTGAGGTATCGAGGCTACAGGACCAAGGTCGTCATGAACGTGACTGACATCTCGGAAGAGATCTTCAAGAGCGCAGAGAAAACCGGTCAAGATCCAGCCGAATACGCAAACAGATACTTCCAGTCCATGCTCGAAGATCTGAAGGCTCTCGGAATCAATACAATCAATGTTTTTGCTCGCGCCTCAGAGAACATGCCTGAGATGATAGGCTCGATCAAGAAGCTCTTGGAAAAGAGTGCCGCATACGTCACTGATGAAGGAGTATTCTTGGATACGAGCAAAGTTAGGAGGTATGGTTTGCTATCCCATCAATCAAGGAGAGAGTTAGCCTTAAGGAGACTTGATTTAAGCCCAGTCAAAAGAAATCCGGAAGACTTCTTGCTTTGGAAAACTGTGCAAACCTGCAAGGGAACTTGGGATTCTCCATGGGGCGAAGGGCGTCCAGGACTGCATATTGAAGACACAGCGGCCTGCACGAAGTATCTGGGCTCCTCATATGACATAAACGGCGGGGGAGACGAGCTGGTCTTCCCTCACCATGAAGCAACGAAGGCCCAAGCTGAAGCTGTAACCGGAGTGGCCCCGTGCAGATATTGGTTGCACTCAGGCCTGTTGTGGATCAGAAAGAGAAAGATGAGCAAATCGCTGAGGAACTTCATAACGATTCGCGACGCTCTATCTCAGTATGACGCACAGGCCCTCAGGCTCTACTTCGCGTTGACGCATTACAGAAAGCCACTCGACTTCAGGAAGTCGAACCTCGAAAAAGCGGTCAGATTATCCTGTACAATCCGAAGCTCACTTGAGAGAATGAAAGGAGCCATGACCAATATTCACGAGGCAGACATTGACCTTGATGAGGAGATTTCACGGTTCAAGCGTCGATTCATAGAAGCGATGAATGACGACTTCAACACCGAGAAGGCTGTCAAGGAACTTGTCGACCTCACTCGTCATCTGGTGAGAAGGCTTCGCATTAAGAAGTGTAGCCCACGAGGTCTTTCACGAGTTTTGGGGTCGCTGACCGAGTTGTGGAGCATCTTCGGTATAATGTGAATCTTGTGAACTTCAAATGGCCTGTACGACACAGCGAATGCTAGTAGACCCACGCTCTGACAGGTCGCTTAACCAAAGGCCTGATGAACCTCCAGACTTCCTCAAAGGAGTCAAAACCATACCACTCTCCTCCTTTGGCCGCTTTGTAGATCCGCTTCTTCCCCTCACAGATCCTGTCGCAGATATTGACACGATACTTACCTTGATGAAATCCTATGAACAAGAACCCTCCGCCATTGAATCCTCGAACTTCGCCCACAATGCGCAGTCCTTCGTCCTCCTCAAGATCGTGGACCCACTTTCTCAGAGCTCGCATGCTGTTGACAGGATCCTCGATTGTTGAGAACATTCAATCAGTTCTCACGAATAGACTATTCACGATGAGAAGATCAAGATTCAGGAATACCAATGTCTCTTCCAGCGGCCTTACCTCAGGGATTGGATTCCCAGTTGCTGAGCTTGCGCCTTCATCTTTTCCTTGTGGGCCTCTATCCTTTCTGCACACGACTCAATGCTGGCGAGATTCGCTTTGAGGCATTGGGTGTAGAACTCCCCCAGTTTGTTGTCGAACCTGCTGAACTCCTCGTAAAGCCTCCTGCCGATAGCGGCGGCGTTAGAACAGGTCGGCGTACAGGGGATAAAGTCCTTGACGAAATAGACGAAGGGCTCCGGCTGCACACTTTCAGCTCTTCCGACCTTGATTTGCCTTGATGCTCGCTCTTCGGCCAGGACATTCCCCTTTCTCCTTCCTTGAACGTATTCTTCTGAGCAGCATTTCGGATAGCCAAGCAGTTCTCCAATGCGAAGGACGTAATCGGGAAGATACTCCTCGGGGTAGGCCAGAACTGAGCGAGGCAAAGGTTCATGCGCATCCCGAAGAAACTTCTCACGGAACGATGCCCTGACTGTCGAGAGCTCTTCAAGTCTACGCCTCGCATCCATGTCGTTGCAGAAGAAGAGTTCCCATATTGTAGGCCTGACTTCTACCTCAAAAACTTGAAGACCTAGGCGACTTACCCATGCGACATGGCTCATGTAGGAGGGTGAGTTCCCTGTCTTCTCCCGACAAACCTTACGAAGCTTGTTCTTGAATTCCTGAATCAATTTCGCCCTTTTTCCAATATTGGTCTCCGAGATTATTCTCCGGCAGTCGTGAACGCAAGCCAGATCGATTGCCCGAGCTATGGCATCTGCATCAGGAAATTCAGCGGGAATAGTAATCAATGAGCATTCACGCAGATTCATGGCCACGCTCAAGTAGTTCTCTAAGACTGCTTGAGGTCGGAGATTCTTCTCCTGAAGAAGATCAGAAGCGGTTTGCTCTTTGTTCGCAATCATTTGGGCCCTTCCTAACGTACACAACCAGTGCTAATATCCTTGTCGAGGTGTGGACGCTAGGGCCGGATGATCACATAGCGTTTAGACTCTCCTGCACCTTATGAACACCGGTATGTCCCATACTGAAGGTGAGCAAGCCACTGCGATTCAGATGTGACAATGGAAAGGAAGAAGTTCGCGAGTATACTGATTCGCACTCAAAAGGCAGAGAACACCGAGAACTATCTTCTTCGCGTCTTGGGATGTCTTGGGACCCTTCCAAGCCGGGCCCGAATTGCATGCCTCGCTTGAGATATCATCTCTGTCAAACTTGAGAAGGTCTTTCCCACATCTTCCATGCGCACAACAAGGATCGTGTCCGTGAAGCAGCTCATAGTCTCCTCGATGTTGATGTGACGCCTGGATACAGGGTTGTAGAAGGCTACTGCGCTTCCGGGCACACCTATTATGGCGCGTGGGCTGTGCACCATAATAGCAGCGAGATCTCTCTTCTCATCGAGAATGTCATCTCTTCGAAACATTGAGCAAACGCTGTCAAAGAGCCTATCATCGAAGATCAGCGTTATAGCCGAAACGCCTTCCAGAATCTGGAGAAACTCCCCTCCCAGATCAGCCATAGTTCGTCTTACAGTCTGGATCGTACGTTTTGTCTTCTCAACTGATATTTTCGCCACGTCCGTTCTGAGGTTTATGACACTTCTTGCGACTATGCCAACTATGTTCCCGCGGGCGATGCGATAGTTGGATCTGGCCCTCTTGACTGCAGTGATTATGCTTTCAATCTTGACTCCTCTCTCCAACACTTCTTCCACGCGAGGCCTCAGAATCCTAGCTATCGCACTGTAGTTGCCATATCCTCGCTCCAAAGAATCCTGCATCGAGACATCATTGTCTATGAGAGTCTGAACTGACGCCGAAACACTCGGTCTGACCAATTTGGGTCACTACTGGCTTCTTTCAGTGATTTCTTGACCATAAGGAATAAAAATCTTCCTGAAACGAACGTATCCCGCAACGAGGATTCAGAAAAAATGACTGAAATCGTGGACACGCAGAAAGGAGGAAAAAGGCAGACATCTAGCTTCTGCGTGGAAGTCTGCCGAGGCCGCCTTGGATCATGTCTCGAATGCGTTGTCGACCACCTAGCTTTCGAGAATTGGCTAAGGCGCAACTACCAAGGGAATGAAATCTTCGTCAAGACTTGAAAGGAGGTGAGTTGCAAGATGAGTAAGACCATGGCAGGCAAGTCCGTGCAGATCCTCGCGATTACGTTAATCATGCTGTGTGTGGGAGTTGCGATTGGTTACTACTACAGTCAATCTCTGATTCCACCTCCGCCACCAAAGCGAGTGAGCCTCTTCGAGAAAATCAAGCAGAGGGGATACATCGTTGTTGGAACAAGCGCAGACTACCCTCCCTATGAGTTCATTGATCCTAACACGAAGAAGATCACTGGGCTCGATGTCGAGATCGTGGAGGCGGTTGCCAAAGAACTCGGTATCAGTGTGAAATGGGAGGACATGCCCTTTGACGCCCTCATTGCCGCTGCCCAAGCGGGCAAGATAGACATGATCGCCGCCGCTATGGGGCTTAAGGCTGAACGACTTCCGAAACTAGAGTACAGCATCGCTTACGAGCAAGGGGATAACGTGATCGTGGTGAAAGGAGACTCCGCCGTGAAGCCTTTCACTGATCTAGCTCAGGCAGGAAAGCTGGGCTTGAAGATTGGCGTCCAGACAGGAACGATACAGGAGGGCAGAATCAATGACCTAGTCAAAGAAGGGAAAGCAAAGAAGGAGAACGTGATCTCGTACGAAAGAGTCGACCTGATGATAAGCGACTTGGTCGCAGGGCGAATCGATGCTGCGATGATAGACAAACCAGTCGCCGACAGCTTCGCCACAAGGTATGCAATCAAGGTTGTCTACACGGAGTGGGCTCCTCCAAAGTGCCTATGGATCCCGAAGGGTGAGAAGGAACTCTTGGAAGCAGTGGACACGGCAATGCTGAAGCTTCATGGTGCTGGAGTTATCCAGCAGCTTATAAACAAGTGGCACGGTTCATGATGCAAAGTGTTCACGAAATGACTGGAAGGCCCACCTTTTGCCCTCTTTTCTTGATTTGTTATTATCACACTTTTCGTTCATAATTGAAGGATTGCCGATAACCATAAGCTTGACGGCCTTCGGACTAGGCGTAGGATTCCTCATAGGACTACCCATGGCAATCCTCAGAGTATACGGTGGAAGAGCCGGGAAGCTATTTGTCTCTGCGTATGAAAGAGTGTTGCGCAGCATACCTCCCCTCGTCCTAATATTCCTCTTCTATTTCGGAATTCAGACAACAGTACTTGAGATACCTGGGTTCTTCGCAGTTGTGCTGGCGCTTGGCCTCTGCAGCTCCGGATATCAGTCCCAGATCTTCCGAGGAGCCCTTGAGTCTGTCGGCAGCGGGCAAATGGACGCTGCCAGATCATTAGGGATGAGCAGACTAGAGGCGATCAGATTGGTCATTGCGCCACAGGCCTTGCGGTTTGCTCTGCCCAGCTGGGCAAACGAACTTGCAACCATGATCAAAGATACATCTCTTGCATTCGTTGTGGGAGTTGCTGAACTCATGAGAAGAACCGACTATGTCCGAGCTGCCACATTTGACCCGGTTGTCCCGTTCTTGATTGTAGCAGGCATCTACTTCGCCATAGTGTTTCCAATAACCAGGATAGCAGGGACTTGGGGCCAAGAAAGGAAGCGATTGGTGACTGGCACTTGACAAAGGTCGTATCGGTCAGGGACGTGTGGAAATCCTATGGAAAGGTAGAGGTGGTCAGAGGAGTCTCATTTGATGTCGATGAAGGAACAACCACGGTGATCTTCGGTCCGAGCGGGGCGGGGAAGAGCACACTTCTGAGATGCATAAACATGCTTCATCCCCCAGACAGGGGGACAGTCTTCCTCCGCGACATTGATCTCATGAAAGCTGGCAACAAGATTAACTACTATCGATCAAAGTTCGGAATGGTCTTCCAACATTTCAACCTCTTCAGCCACATGACAGTCCTCGACAATGTCATGACTGGTCCCAAAATCGTGAAGAAGATTCCCCATGATCAAGCGAAAGCGATCGCGCTACAAGCGCTTGCGAAGGTTCGGATGAAGGATTGGTGTAACCATTACCCAAGCCAGCTCTCCGGAGGACAGAAGCAAAGAGCAGGCATCGCAAGGGCGCTGGCGATGGATCCCGAGGTCATACTCTTTGACGAGCCGACATCAGCTCTCGACCCTGAGTTGATTGGGGAAGTGCTGCAGACGATGCTCGACCTAGCCAAGGAGAAGAAGACGATGATCTGTGTAACGCACGAAATGGGATTCGCGAAAGCCGTGGCTTCGGAAATGATCTTCGTAGATGAAGGCGCAGTGGTTGAGACGGGTTCTCCGGAGCATTTCTTCACGAGCCCTAAGAGCGAACGAACGAAGAGATTCCTCAACCGGCTGACTGAACTCTATGGAGGGCACGAAAGCAGACAGAAAGAAGAAGGCTGCTGATCAGAAATGATAGATTACTTGGGTGATCTTCTTGAAGGGTTACTTCTCACAATTCAATTGAGCTTTACGGCTCTTGGTATTGGATTGGTCTTGGGCCTTGCTGCCGCCTTGGCCAGGAAGTATGGTAGGAGGCCGTTATCTTACCTGGCAAACGCGTACATTGAGCTTGTACGGGGAACACCGCTTACCGTTCAGCTCTTCATCATCTACTTCGGGCTTCCTTCGCTGGGCATCCTGTTCTCACCGACTCTGTCAGCCATAATAGCATTGGGGATCAACAGCGGAGCATATCAAGCAGAATACTTTCGAGGAGCAATAGAATCCATAGGCGGCGGACAGATGGAGGCTGCCCTTTCACTCGGCATGAGCAAGCTCCAAGCCATACTCCGTATTATGCTGCCTCAAGCATTTCGATTGGCTTTGCCCAGCTGGTCAAATGAAGCAGCATACCTTCCAAAGTACAGTTCCGTCGCATTTCTGGTCACTGTTCCGGAGCTCTTGGCTAGATCGAAAATGGTGATCTCTCGAAACCTCAGACCTCTTGAGGTCTACTTCGTCGTTGGGCTCATCTATCTCGCAACAATCGCGACAATTTCCAAGATCCTAGACATGGTATACGACAAGTACAAGATCACGATCGAATAACAGGAAGTCGCACAATTTGCAGACAGACTGAGAAAGGAGACAGACCTTCAAGAAGTCGAAGAGCGCTTTCGCCTAAATGGCACTAGAGAGTTGGAACATGAAGCTTTCAGGCCGAGTATTGTCCACCGAGAAGCTGTCATACCTCGAAGTAACGAAGATGGCAAAGACCGTTTCGGATGCCATCTATCTTAACATAGGTGAACCCGATTTCCCGACTCCCCCGCATATTGTTGAGGCTGCCAAGCAGGCGATGGATAGGGGCGACACTCGCTACACTCCTGACGAAGGGATTCCGGAGCTGCGAAGGGTTATCGCTGAGAAGGAGTCAGAGAAGCTTGGGCTAGATCTGTCTGAGGAGAATGTTGTCATAACTCCTGGCGCGACTGGAGGCACATATGCTGCGTTGATGGCTTCTGTTGAGCTTGGCGACGAGGTCATCGTGCCGAGCCCCTACTACAGCGGTTTTTACTATGCTGTCCAGATGACAGGGGGAACTCTTGTCGGAGTGAGGCAGGCGGAGGAAAGGGGATTCCAGATAGATGCCAGTGAACTTGAGCAGAAAACATCCCCTAAGACGAAGGCCATGATTGTCGTATCGCCTAACAATCCGACAGGGGCCCTCTTGAGTGAGGATACTTTGAAGAGGATGGCAGAGATAGCCTGCGAGAGAGACCTTTTGGTCGTGTCAGATGAAGTCTACGATCAGTTCGTTTTCGACGGAGAGTTTCGAAGTATCGCTACGCTTCCCGGTATGAGTGAACGAACAGTTGTGATCAATAGTTTCTCAAAGACATACGCGATGACAGGATGGCGAATAGGTTACGCCGTGGGGCCAGAGGAGATCATGGAACAGGTCGCCAAAGCGTCTCACTCAACTGGAATCTGCGTCAACTCAATCGCTCAGTACGCAGCTCTAGCGGCGTTGCAAGGACCTCAAGAACCGACGAAGAAGATGCTGGAAACCTACAGGATTCGAAGAAAGCTTCTCACAGACGCGTTGAAGAACATACCTCAGTTCAGCCTAGTGGAACCTCAAGGCGCTTTCTTTGCTTTCCCTAATACATCGGCAACAGGGATGACATCAATGGATCTATTCAAGTATCTTCTGAACGAGGCGCGGGTCGTTGTGCTTCCGGGCTATCCCTTTTTTGGGACTGAAGGAGAGAATCACATCCGTTTCTCTTACGCGACATCAACGAATGGGCTGCGAGAAGCTATCGAACGAATTATGAAGGCCATGAGCAAGCTTAAGTCTACGAGCCCAACCTTTCGGAGAGGAAACGCATGAAGGTGTCAATACCGTACGGCAAAGATGAGGTGGAATTTGAGGTCCCTGAATCGAACCTCATGGGAGTGTTTCGCCCCAGAGCTGTTCCTGGCGTCGATGATGAGTCGAAGGCCATCTACGACGCGTTATTGAACCCCATTGATAGCAGGCCCCTGCAGGAGATTGCAAAGGGAAAGAATCGCGTTGTGATAATCACCTCTGACGTGACTAGGCCTACTAAGGATCATGTGATGGTCCCACCGATTCTGGATGTTCTGACCCGGGCTGGAGTTAGAGATGAAGGAATCAAGATCGTCATCGGTCGCGGGCAACATAGAGAGGTGACCCAACAAGAGATTGAACGGAAGCTAGGGAGAACGGTGCTTGACCGAGTTACCGTGGTGCAGCATAGCCCTGACAGGAACCTCACTGACCTGGGGACTACAAGCAAAGGCAATAGAATCTTGGTAAATGACGAGGTTGTCAAGGCTGAGCTCAAGATTAGCACTGGCAATATCGTTCCTCATAGATATGCCGGCTTCGGCGGCGGCGCCAAAAGCATTCTTCCAGGAGTAAGCGGCAGAGAGACAATTTACCGAAATCATCTCTACATCATTGAAGGGAAATCCGGACCGGGAATTCTGAAGGATAACCCGATCCGGATGGAGATGGATGAGGTCGCCGGAGTCGTAGGGCTCGACTTCATTGTCAATACTGTGATGAATTCTGAAGGACGCATCGTCAAGGCTTTCGCGGGAAACTTCCTCTCTGCGCACAGAGAGGGTGTAGAATTCGCAAAGGATCTACTGGGCGTTCATTTACCCTCTAAAGCAGAGCTGGTTGTCTCAAGCGGATCGCCAATGGACATCAACTTCTATCAGGCTTCAAAGGCCCTTGAGATGGGTGACACAGCAGTAGCGGATGGAGGAACCTTCATTCTTGCTTCACCCTGCTACGAGGGAATCGGGGAGGAAGAACTCTACAAGCTTCTGACACTCAAATCACCTGAGAAGATTCTGAACGAGATTAGGCAGCCGAAGAAAGAGACCAATCTGGTGTCAGCTGTAATAGCGTACCTGATGGCCCAAACGAGCAAGCGGATCAGAATCGTTTGGGTTTCGGATGGATTAGAGAAGAAGCAGGTAGAGGCTATGGGCTTCAGAAAGGCAGCGTCGGTTCAAGATGCCCTCAACGAATCGCTTGAGAAGAGCGAAAGAGATGCCCGCATCGCAGTCTTCCCCAAAGGCCCGATAACCCTCCCTCTCCTATAGACGATTCGCCTCGACGCCTCTTTGATCGCCATTCCAGAGTTTCTTATGCAGTAGCTAAAGCCACTCTGCAACCATCTCACACCTCCTGTTCTCGGAACAAATCTTTTAAGGATTGGAACGATTCCTCGATAGGGTATGGGCCGGTAGCTCAGCTTGGCTATCTCAAAAGCAGAAGGCCAACGAGCATCCGGCTGATAAGTCAATATCAGAAACCGGAAGGTCATGGGTTCAAATCCCACCCGGCCCACCAATTGGGATTCACGAATACCATTAAGGTTATGAGGGGGTGGCTGCAACATGGGCCATCATAGCACTCGTCAAAGATGTCTATCTATGGTGGCCCCATCGCAGCACCGTAAGGGAGCCAGAAGGGAAATGATCCACGGCGAATATCATATGAACCAACGCGCTGCAGAAAGGAATTGACGCAGCCGAGGCAAGAGATATGGTACGTTGGGAACAAGCAGTCATGTTTGTGCAACAGAGAGGAAAGCGACTTTATCAACTGCGCCTAGGTCGAGCTCTGATCTCAACCTCTCGCGACAAAGATTCACAATCAACATTCGCCTCGAACCGAACCTAAGAAATTCTCATATCAAATTTCAGATCACTCATAAGAGAATCCGCTGAACCATGAGTCATTATGCGACAGCATGTGACACGGATCACAGCTCCATCATGTTGAGATAGATCGATATTCCTTTAGGAATATCTTTGTCAGAAAAACTTTAAGATTGGAATAACGTTCCGCGCCGGTGCTATCAGGAAGTTGACAGCATGACTGAGCAGAGAGGAGCCGAAACACTGAGAACCTATGAAGAGATCAACGAGAAGATCACGAAAGGCGACGCTGTGGTAGTTACTGCCGAGGAGTTTGTCACACATGTCCAAGATAGAGGGTTGGACGCGGTCGCCAAAGAGGTTGATGTCGTCACAACAGGGACCTTCGGAGCCATGTGCAGTTCCGGCGCCTTTCTCAATTTTGGCCACTCTGAACCGCCGATCAAAATGTCCAAGTGCTGGCTGAACGATGTCCCGGCATACAAGGGCCTCGCGGCTGTCGACGCTTACATCGGTGCCTCTGCGATGAGTGAGTCGAAGGGGTTCGATTATGGTGGAGGACACGTGATTGAAGACTTGGTCAGCCGAAAGGAGGTAGAGCTACGAGCAGAAGCCTATGGAACAGACTGCTATCCGAGAAAAGCTATTGAAACGACGATTGTTCTGGATGACCTAAATCAAGCGGCTCTTGTCAACCCGCGCAATGCGTATGAACACTACAATGCGGCCACGAATAGCACTGACAGAATCCTCTACACGTACATGGGAACTTTGCTGCCGAATCATGGGAACGTGACCTTCTCTGGAGCTGGACAGCTCAGTCCACTTTACAAGGACAGGAATCTCGAAACCATAGGCATCGGGACGCGAATCTTCTTGGGCGGCGGGATCGGCCATGTCATAGGGGAAGGAACGCAACACAACCCGCAGAACCAGTTTGGAACACTAATGGTCTGCGGCGACCTCAAACAAATGAAGCAAAAATACCTTCGAGGTGCAACATACTATAGGTACGGAACCACGCTTTACGTTGGCGTCGGCATCCCGATCCCAATCATCAACCTACGCGCTGCCGAATCTGCGGCACTTCCTGATGATCAAATCTTCACTAACATTCTCGACTACGGCATTCCGTCTCGAAGCAGGCCAGTCCTAGGAAAGGCCTCATACGCCGAACTAAAACATGGCGAAGTGATAATAAACGGAAGAAGCGTTCCTACGTCTCCATTGTCGAGCTTCAAGTACGCCGAGGAGATAGCTGAAGTTCTTAAGCGCTGGATGCGGGAAGGGCTCTTCTTACTGTCAAGGCCAGCCGACCTCCTCCCAAATGTGAAAGATTTCAAGCCTCTGGAAGTCCGTAGACATGAGCCGAGAGTCAAGGATATCATGACGGTCAACGTGACGATAGCCAGGCCAAGTCATGACATAAAGACGATAGCAAACTTGATCGTAAGGGACGGCGTAGATCACATCCCCATAGTCAACGACGACAATCGGCTTACTGGCATAGTCACATCATGGGATCTAGCCAAGGCGTTGGCACAAGGAAAGAAGACGCTAGGGGAGGTAATGACTACTAAAGTTATTACTGCTCGCGAGAACGAGTCCGGAGATGTCGTTGCACGAAGACTCGCCCAGTACAACATATCAGGCATGCCAGTTGTAGATGACGAGAAAAGAGTAGTTGGCATAGTTACGACAGACGATCTAGCGAAGCTTCTGAGGAAGTGAAGGAGAATGAAGCTGAGGCTTTTCTACACACGCGATAATGTCAGTAACCCTGTCATCTCCAGTGTTGTGCTCAAGACGAAGATTCCAATAGGCATTCTTGAAGCAAGAGTCTCCTTGGATGGAGGAGAGATGGTTGTTGACGTTCCCGCCACTGGAAAGACTCTTGACGAGGTTAGGGAACTGTTTCAGAAATCAGGTGTCTTAACGAAGGAGATCAAGTCACTCATAGAAATCGACTATGAGAAGTGCATATCATGCGGAGCATGCGTCTCTTCTTGCCCAGTTCAGGCGATTAAGCAGAATCGGCAGTGGGAAGTAGAATTGAATGAGGAAAGATGCATCCGATGCCTCATCTGTGTCAACGCGTGTCCTGTCAAAGCGGTAAGATCACCTTGAAAGAATCGAGCAGAAGCTTGGCGTATCCTACTCCAATCTTCGACCGAGGCCTCTTTCGCCTCAGATGGACAATAAAGCAGTCAAATGTACTGATCATCAGCGATCTGGCACGAGCCATCGAATTAGGCATAGAATCCATACTTTGTCACAGAAGACAGCTTGAGCTGTATATCGGCAGGAGGCCTGAATACGCACTCTCACTCAGACCATTACAAGTCGACGAGTCGGCTCCAGAAGTTGTGAGGATGGCTTCATCGGCCGCTGAAGCTGCTCAAGTTGGCCCCATGGCCGCCGTGCCCGGCGTCTTAGCTGAACTCGCTGTGAGGAACATGGTGCTTGAGGGAAGCCTGGTTAGCCTTGTCGAGAATGGAGGAGAGATAGCTGCCACTTCAACTCAGCCGCTCGTCGTCGGCATTTACGCAGGGTCATCCCCTCTCTCTGGGAAAATAGGGTTTCACTTGACCCCAAAGGATTTTCCAATAGGTATCGCGACAAGTTCGGCTACAGTGAGCCATGCATTAAGCTTTGGTGAGGCAGACGCAGCTGTCGTCGTAGCGAATACATCTTCCTTAGCTGACGCTGCTGCAACTGCCGTCTGCAACTCTGTTGCAGGAAAAGACATCCAAGCGTCTATACAATCTGGACTAGAGAGGGCTGAGAGTATCCCGGGTGTGAGAGGTGCACTTGTCATCCGGCAGAACTATGCCGGCACCGTTGGCAAACTTCCTAGAGTGATAGGGTTGAAGGGGACAAAGAGAGAGTTGCTCAGGGCAGGTCTTCAGGCTGGAGCTGTTCTTTTCTGAGAATTCCAGAAGGCTTTCTAGCTCGCTTGGCGAGATGTGGTTCTCTCTCCACTCAGAGTCCACCACGGGATAATCGAGTCCGAATCTTGCGCGGAGTTCAGCCGCCTTCACTGTCCCTGCAGCTTGCAATTCTTGGCTTGGCCCGAATCTGCTTCGCTTAGTCGACTTTCCACCATGGAAAACAATTCCTCCTTGACACTATTGCACCTCCAAAAGCCTACTCAAGGACGATCGGGACGCACAATCAGAAATTACAGAAGAGGCAGCGTTGGAGAACCTAGAATTCTGGAACGCGATACCTTCTCATCGTCCCAACGCCTTGCTCGGTCAAACGCGTGACCATCTGCATTTAAGCCCTGTGAGCCACCCCGATGGGTTCTGCGTCTACCATTGTTGAAGAACAATCATTGTGTTCGTATTCGCAACCCCCTTGATGCTGCGAATCTTCTCGATGGATCGATTCACCTCGGCAATGTTCAACGTCGAAACTACGGCCGCAATGTCGTACTGGCCAGTGACCTCATACACTACTTCAATTCCAGGAATCCTCTTCAGACTCCTAGAGACAGAGGATGTGGGGAGCTGGGGATTCACCGAAACCAGAGCCATAGCCTTTGCCCCTTTGGTAAAGCCCAGTTGAACTGTGAATTTGCTGATGACCCCCGAATTCACCATCGCCTTAATCCTCTTCCTGACCGCCCCCTCGGATAGTCCGACCTTTCTGCCAATCTCAATGTGCGACGCACGCCCCTCATCCTTCAAGATCGTCAGAATCCTCTCATCCAAATCGTCCAATTGCCATCACACTCAACGATCGAGCAACCCCCGCATAAATCTAACCGTTCCCGGCGCAACGGACGACCCCAGATCTACGAATTTCGTGCTACAATTCGCAGTTGCCCGGCGCCGATGCGTCTTTGACGTCCACCCGGTTTCGCAAAGCGATCCGAAAAGGGGCTTCAGTTCACGAAAATCGTTCCCATCGTGCCGATTGTTTCCGAAAGATTCATATATGATTCGATTTCCTCACTAGGACCTCAATATCGTTCAGACAGAGAGGACGTATCGATTGCCGCCAACGAAATGCCCAGATTGTGAAGCGGATATGGAGATTGCGGATGATGTGATGGTAGGGGAGATCTTAAGCTGCCCTGACTGCGGTCTCGACCTTGAAGTGAAGAGGATCGAGGGCCAGACGGTGGAACTCCAGAAACTTGCGATCGAAAAGGAAGACTGGGGCGAATAGAGTTCAGGCAACTTTTGGAATGCTTCTTGATTATGTACACTGGCGTCAGAGAGTGCAACCGGGGCCGAAGCAATCTCAGTGTGAAGAAAGCAATGGATTGAACACGCAAGCTTACCCCGGATGAAGAGACACGTTGAGCCTAGCCATTCTCTACGAGTATCCTGATACCGACGAAGAAGGAATAAAGGTCACTGCCGAAGAGATGGGCGTCGACCTCAAGTATATCCCCTTTCGCAAAGTTTCTGTCCTAGTCGGAGACGGCGTTTGGGGCTTCAAGAGCCGAACCAATGACTATAGCCCTCTTATCGAAAACGTAACCGCAATTCTCAACCGCGCCCAAAGTAAGAACCTTCGCCTATACGCAGCCCACATTCTCGAAGGTTTTGGAAAATACGTCGTGAACCCCTTGAGAGTTGAGTCGATATGCTTTAGTAAATTCCGGACCCTCGTTGAGTTCTGGAAGAGCCGCGTACCAACTCCAAAGACTGTCTACATACCCTGCGACTCCCATGACGTAGCACGCGGAGGCATTGAAATCCACAATGAGGAGACAATCGCTGATCTGATGCAGCGAGTCTTAGGCAATGGGAAGATTGTGATCAAACCAGACGCAGGTACCCACGGAAAGCAAGTCCGCTTGGCTCAGGATCGAGAATCGTTGGCTAAATTCCTAGGAGAGACAGAACCGTCGATAGTCAATCCCGTCGGTCTTGTAGCTCAAGAATTCGTTGAGAAATGGTTCTATGACCTCAGAATACTTGTCACAAAGGAATACGGAACACCGCCCTATTGTTACCCTACTGCATTGGCGCGGGCTGGATTGAGCGACTTCCGCACCAACACATATCTTGGAAACATGGTCTTCGGGGTCAAGCTCCCGGTCGAGGTACAGAAAACGGCCACAAGAGCTGGAGAGGCTGTGGGAAAGGAAGAAGAGGCATGGGTTCTGGCTCTTGATGCCATGGTCAATGCAGGAAAGGACCGATTTGTGACCGATGAATACGTCAAATCAGAATTCGAGAAGCTCGCTCCACTCTTCGAGAAGGTGAAGATGGTCAAGCAGGACAGTCGCGGGAAGAGCAGAGATTTCAGAAGATGGAGTGGAGACTTGAAGGTTGCCTTTGATGCCTATATGGCTGTCGAAGCATACGGGAATGTCAAGAAGATAATCGAGGAGAGCATTGAACGAAATAGGAACCGAGTCCTATTCCATGAGGCTAACTCCTGCCCGGAGTTCTGGGAACAGACTCGCCTAGTCGCCGGGATTAACCTGGCGGTTGACCTTCTAAAATGCGCAAAAAGCGTCGAAGAAAGAGGCTCCCCTCAGAAGATGAAGCTGGATTGGAAAGCGAAAGCCGCAGATAGCTGAGAGATGGGCTGAAGTTGTTGGTTGTTGTCAAGGCTGGAGGAAAAGTGCTCGAGAACGGCTTGCCCTCTGAAGTGGTTACAGACATTAAGACGGTGGCCCAAAAGAACAAGGTCATCTTTGTCCACGGCGGAGGGGTTGAGGTCACCAAGACAGCGCAAACGCTAGGCAAAGAGCAACGCTTCATAGTCTCTCCAAATGGATTCCGGAGCCGGTACACGGATCGGGAGACAGTAGAAATCTACACAATGGTGATGGTTGGTAGACTAAACAGGCAAGTGGTCACCGCCCTTGAAAGCAGAGGCGTAAGAGCCATAGGCCTTTCCGGCCTTGATGGTCAACTTATCAAAGCGGAGAGGAAGAAACGCCTCGTAATAGTCAACGAGAAAGGCCGAAGAATGGCCATTGATGGAGGGTACACCGGCAGGATAAAGGAGATTAACACACACCTGCTCCGACTCCTCGTGGAAGCAGGATACCTACCCGTTGTGTCCCCCGTGGCGATGAGCGAGGAGTACGAGCCTCTGAATATCGACGGCGACCGAACCGCTGCGAATATTGCAGGCGCACTGAAGGCGGATATGCTCATCCTCCTGACAGACGTTGAAGGCTTAGTAGTAGATGGGAAAGTCGTGCCAGGGCTCCGGTTGATTGACGCCAAAGAGATGCTACCCAAGATTGGCCCAGGTATGATTACGAAGGTCCACGCGGCGATAGACGCTCTTGAGAAGGGAGTAAGGGAAGTGGTTATCTCTTGTGGAACGGGGTCGACTCCCATTTCCTCGGCTATGAACCATAGCACTGGAACAGTGATAAAGAATGGATGAGAAGGAAGTCATGGCCGTGGAGCGACAGTTCACGGCTAACATCTACGCGCGGAGAAACCTTGTCATCGAGCGAGGAAAGGGCGCGATCGTGTGGGACAAGAGTGGAAGGGAGTACATCGACTGCATGAGTGCTTACGGTGTTGCTATTGTCGGCCACTGCCACCCGAAGATTGTTGAAGCCATCAAACGTCAAGCCGAGACCATGTATTCCTGCCACAACTCCATCTACACAGAAGCACGATCTGAATTCCTTAGGAAGCTCATGGCAATTACACCTCCGGGACTGAAGAGAGCATTTCTATCCAACAGTGGTACTGAATCAGTTGAAGCAGCCATCAAGATGGCTCGAAGGTTCACGGGGAAAACTGACATTGTTGCATTCGTTGAAGCTTTCCATGGAAAGACTATGGGCGCTCTTTCAGCGACATGGAACCCCCGCTATCGAACCCCTTTCGAACCTCTGGTGCCGGGTTTTAGGCACGTTCCCTACGGAAAGACAGAAGCGGTGGTTGCAGCAATCAACGAGAAGACAGCCGCCGTTATTGTGGAACCAATCCAAGGGGAAGGAGGTATACGGGTTCCACCCCCGGAGTTTCTCAAGGAACTCCGCGAGCTTTGCAACAAGAGGAACATACTTCTAATCTTTGATGAGGTCCAGACAGGTTTCGGAAGGACTGGGAAGCTCTTCGCTTGCGAGTATTCCGGAGTCATACCGGACATCCTCTGCCTAGCGAAATCCGTTGCAGGTGGCCTGCCTCTCGGAGTGACCGTGGCCAAGGAGGATGTTATTGGAGCACTGAGGCTTGGGGAGCATTCCAGCACCTTTGGGGGCAACCCTCTTGTCTGTGCGGCAGCCTCGGCTGTCATTGATGTTGTAGTCGGTGAGAACCTTCCAGAACGCGCAGCCGAATTAGGAAGGCATCTCATGAGAAAGCTCGAAGAAACCCACGAGAGACACAAGATTGTACGTGAAGTAAGAGGAAGGGGGCTAATGATTGGTGTCGAGTGCCGCTTTGACATTTACAACATGCTGGTCGAGACTCAGAGGCGAGGCGTCATAATCCTCGATGCAGGCCGAAACATTCTGAGATTTCTGCCACCTCTTGTGATTACGCAAGAACAACTTGACAAGGCAGCCTCCGTAGTGGACATTGTTGTTGGAGAAGAAGATGCCAAGCTTCACAGACCCCCAAGTCAACCTTCTACGTAGGATGGTTGAGCTTTACAGCCCCACAGGGCAAGAGAGCGAAATAGCTCGCTTCTTAGTCCAAGAAATGCAATCCCTTGGACTACGCTCCAGAATTGATGAAGCGGGCAACGCCATAGGAGAGTCCGCAGGCGGCGATCCAATAATCCTTCTTTGCGGACACATGGACACAGTTCCCGGAAGGCTACCTGTGAAAACGAATGGAAGCAAGTTGTATGGTAGGGGTGCTGTGGACGCCAAGCCAGCTCTCGCGGCCATGATCTCGGCAGCTAGCATCCTCGCTGCTGACGGTTTTCCGGGGAAGCTAGTAGTCGTTGGGGCAGTGGATGAGGAGGGAAAGAGTCGAGGAGCCAAGAGCCTGGTAGAAAGAGGCGTCCGAGCAGACTACGCCATCTTCGGCGAGCCCAGCGGACCGGAAAACATTACGATAGCCTACAAGGGCAGTTGCCACCTTAGGCTCACATGCAGAACGAAGGCAGGTCACTCGTCTGCACCGTGGCTATCCCGAAATGCTGTCGAGGAGACTATTGACCTTTGGCGGAAACTACAGAAGATTCACTTCCCTGAAGAGAATCCGGAGAGCAGGTTCCACTCCGTCACCTCTGCATTGACGGAGATACATGGAGGAGGCCCTTCGTCAACTGTACCGTCCCTCTGCGAAATCCATGTGGACTTCAGGCTGCCGCCCGCAGTGCCCTCGAAGAGACTACTGAAAGAGGTTTCTAGGGTTACCAAGGCCTTCCATGTGTCTCGTCCCGATGTCGAAGTGGAAGTAGAGATAGAGGATTCTTGCGAACCCTACGAAGCTGACCGTGACTCTGCCTTGGTTAGAGGGCTATCCTGGGCTATAAGAGAAGTCAGAGGCAGGCCTGCAACGCTTCTCCGTAAGACCGGAACTGGAGACATGAATCTCCTAGGCGCCGCCCTCGGAGTTCCAATGGTCACGTATGGCGCTGGAAACTCCAAGCTTGACCACACAGATGATGAGTACATTGACTTGGAGGAGTATTTGGACAGCGTCAGGATTCTAGAGAAAGGCTTGGTAAGAATGTTGGAGCTTCACAACCGGTACAGGAAGAGATAGGTCGCTCGCATTGTCTATTCGCCGTCATCTAATGCCGCTTTGAGCGACGATATTCTTGGACCCATCTGCGCAAATGAGTTTTGTGGACGCTTCACTCGAAGAGGTAGCTGGGCACCATATCCTTTAGCCTCGTTGTCTCGTCTAGGCCGAACATGAGGTTCATACATTGAACTGCATTGCCCACATCACCCTTGAGGAGATTGTCCAAGGCCGAGACAACTCCTATCCTGCCTCGCCCTTCGTCCAAGAAGAAGCCTACATCGCAGAAGTTGGAGCCCCGTACGTACTTTACATCGGGTAAGCTGCCTGGCCCGCCGGTCTTCCGGGCACGTATCCGGATGAAAGGCTCGCTTCCGTAGGCGGCCCTGTATACCTTCCAGAGATCTTTCTCATCAACCATCCTATCCGCGAAGACATGGCCAATGCACTCGACACCTCTGACCATAGGAATTGCGAATACGGTAGCCCCCACTTGATCTGACTTAAGACCAAGCTCCTGCCTCACTTCAGCGAGATGTCTGTGCTCCTTGACAGCATATGGGCGAGCGACTCCAGATCTCTCCGGGTGGTGCGATGCCTTGGTCAAGTGCGCCCCGGCTTCAGAAGAGCCAGCCATGACGTCGAAGACTATTCTCAGGCTGGAGAAGGAATCGAGCTTTGTTAAGGGATAGGCTGCGAGAATCATAGCGGTGGCATTGCAGCCGGGGCAAGCCACATAATTGGCCCTCCTTATCTTTTCTCGGTGAAGCTCTGGGAGGCCGTAGACATGCTCCTTCAAGAGGTGGGGAAGGGGATGGTCTCGTCTGTAGAATTCTCTATAGCAGGCAGGATCTCTGAGGCGGAAGTCGGCGCTGGTGTCGATGAGTTTCGTGTCGTGGCCGACAAGATCTTTCGTTATGTTGGCACTAGCTCCTGATGGGACGCAAAGGAACGTTACGTTGCTGTCTCGGGCCTGTTTCATGACTGTCTGAGCGGTCTCGGAGAAGGCAGGGTTAGATGGCTCATAGAGCGTGAACTTCAAATCAGTAAAACCCAACAGGTTTGGATGTTCCCGGCAGACATATTCTCCTGCTAGATTCGGTTGTCGCGTAGTCACAAACTTGAGCTCTACATTTGGGTGCCTAACAAGAACTTCAAGGAGAGCGCCGCCAGTATAGCCTGTACCTCCGATTATGCCTGCCTCAATTCGGTTAGCCATAGGTCGTCAGCGTCTACCCAGAGGTGAACGAGAGCTTAAAGTCTTCCACACACCAAAGAAACCGTTCTCGTTAGCCACAGAGGACATGTCTCGCAGCTATTGTGACATGGAGGATCTGGCATCTGACGCAACACATGGTTCTTTGAACAGACATGATTGTCGAGACTCATCTGGACGTCTGGGTCAATGATCAAGTTAGAAGTCGATGCAACTATCCTGGAGCTGGATCACTTTTGCTTCGCAGACGAAATCCGAGTTCGGATTGCGGCCTCCTCCACGAGTTGTCCATAATCAGTCCTGAGATGGGCCGTGGAATTCAGTAGGGAGATCCTAGGAATGCCATCTGAAAGTTCGATCAGGTTGAGACACCCCGTATCTTGTCTGAGCCTCCAGAAGGCTATCGAGCTAGCTTGCAGGAGTGAAAGGAGCAGCGCCCTATTGACTCCGCCGTGCCCCACGACAGCCACAATCCTCTCATCGTTTTCCTCAGTGATGTGTTGAAAGCTACGTTTGACTCTAGCCTGAACATCGCTCAGTCGCTCCGCTCTGGGCACAGCTACTTGGCCAGGGTCAACAAGCCATTTATCATACTTCTCCGGAAACTCTTTCCTCAAGGCGATGTGGGTTTTTCCCTCCCATTCGCCGAAGTTCATCTCAATGAACCCTTCATCCATCTTGGGCGCTATCTTGTGAGGAATGCTCAGAATCTCAGCCGTCTCTCTTGCTCGTAGAAGGGGACTACAGTAGATTGAAGCCAGAGGAATTGAGGCCAGGGCTGCTGACAGAACTTTCGCCTGTTCGCGGCCAGTGTCGGACAGTGCTACGTCAGTTCTGCCCTGAATAAGTCTCATCTCATTCCACAGAGTTTCACCATGTCTAGCTAACAGTAGAACAATGTTCAATCGTCTCACCTAACTCATCTTTCCAAGCGGGTCATACATAATGCGCAGGCTCATGAATTCATATCTTATATGAAGCATTCATATGTCTCTCGCACAACCGTCTGGAGCAGATGTTGGAGATGGAACCTGTAATAGAAACGCACGAATTGACAAAGCGATTCGGTAGGCTTGCTGCTGTTGACCACATAAACCTCTCCATTTTGAAGGAGGAGATCTTCGGGTTCCTTGGGCCGAATGGTGCTGGGAAGACAACAGCGTTGCGAATGTTAACTACACTTTCGGAGCCGAGCGAAGGCACGGCCACAGTCGGAGGATACGATATCGTAACTCAAGCTGAGCAGGTAAGAAGAATCATCGGGCTAGTGGCTGAGAAACTGATACTGTACCCTCGACTCAGCGCTGTTGAGAACCTGATGTTTTTCGGCGAACTCTATGGCTTGGGCAGGAGAGAGCTCAAGGATAGAGTGGAGAGTCTGCTTATGATGGTTCGCCTTGAACAGTTCAAGGATATGCCTGTTGGTGGTTATTCCAGTGGAATGCGTCAACGAGTAAACATTATCCGTGGGTTGCTTCATGATCCCGACATCCTGTTTATGGATGAGCCTACGGCGCTTCTTGATCCTCAAAGCATCCGTTTCGTTCGAGACCTAATAAAGGAGCTGAATCAGGACGGAAAGACCATCGTCCTTACAACTCACATCATGGAGGAGGCTGACGAACTGTCACAGAGAGTCGGCATAATTGACCACGGTAAGATCATTGCAGTGGATACTCCTGCCGGACTAAAGAGCAAACTTGGTTGCGAGACTTTGGAGGAAGTCTTCTTGGAGCTTACTGGAAGAGCGCTTAGAGACTCAGCGTCGAACCACGTGCCTATGAGAAGAGTGATGGGGAGGATTTGAGATGAGAAGCAAGCTTCTCTTTGAGACATACATCACTTTTCGGATAGCACACAAAGACCTTCTAGACTTCTGGAAGGCCAGGATGCTTGTTTTTACCTTCACATTGATGCCGATTCTGTTGATGTCTCTGTTTGGCTTCATGTTTCCTCAGACAGGCACAAGCAATCCTTTCTCGGGAAAGGTCTCGTCACCCTACAAGAACGTTCCAATAGCTTTGGTAGTGGAGGACTCAGGATCGTTTGCGCTTCAAGTTGCTGACCAGTTCAAAGAGATAGCATCGTTGACGGGGCTTCTTGAAGTCCAAGATTTCGCAAGCTTCGGGTCGGCTAGAGAGCGAATTGTAGCTGGCGGTCTTAGAGCAGTGATTGTAATACCAGCGGGTTTCACTGAGGCTTTCAACTCGCGTCGTCAAGCAACGGTTCTAATCACGATGGATGACACTAATCCTCAGATGGCCTCAATTCTCTACGGGGAAGCTTCCTCAATCCTCAAGATGATATCAAATAGGCTCGGCGTGTCTCTCATTTCGACGATGGATAGCTCCGTGGATCCGTCCTTCATTTCGGAGCCGATCAGTGTTGAACGCAGAAATCTTGTAAGCAGCACAACAAACACTTTTCAATTCCTAGCACCGGGCTTCATGGCGTTGACAGTAGTGACAGGCACGCTATCTGGACTAGCTGCGGCGATCGCTAGAGAAAAGGAGCAAGGATCCATGGATGGCATGATCGTAGCCCCCATTCCCAGATATGCAATCGTGATCGGAAAGACTCTGGCTCAAACGGCAAGAGGAATGATACAGGCATCTGTGATTCTGAGCATATCCGTTTTAGTGTTCGGAGTCAGGATTTATGGAAGCCCATTCCTCATGATACTTGTTATGGTTCTCGGGGTGGCTAGTTTTGCGGGCATAGGCATAATAGCAACCTCTATTGCGGCAGAGCAGGAGACGGCCATGGCGATGATGATGCTTCTGCAGTTTCCCATGATGTTCTTGAGCGGCGTCGTGCTCCCCATTGAGCAGTTGCCTGATTGGCTACAGTTAGTCGGGAAAATGCTACCGCTCTATTATGCTGCTGACGCTCTCAGGAAGATCATAATTCTGAGCGCAAGTTTCGCGCAGATACTCCCGGATGTCATGGTCTTGATCGTCTATGCTGTAGTCACACTGGGACTAGCCATTCCGATCTTTCAGAAGACTATCTCAAAGTGACCGAGCGGCGCAGGAAACACATAAAAGAATCACGGAAAACTGATTGTGAAGCACATTCGGGTAGAAGGATGCTGAAACCAAATGAAGAAATCATTCACCTGCCTGGTAGTTCTCCTTCTCTGCATTGGCTCGCAATTATGGGTCAAGTCAGCGATCGCTGTCGGAAGAGCTCAGATAACAGTGTCCTCAGTTTACTGGGGAGATTCCTCGACAACTCCAATCAGTGCGCGTCCGGGCGACGTGAACATCCCACTCTCCGTCGTTCTCGCAAATGTGGGAGATGATGTCGCCAGAGCAGTCTCCGCAAGACTTGGTTTGACTGCACCCTTCTCATTCGAGTATTACCAAGGTGGAGAAAGACGATCTTCGTCCTTTGTGTCACTGAGTGCCGGGGACGTGCAGGCTGGGATGAGCCAGAGGCTACGCTTCATTCTGAATATCGCTTCAAACGCGACTGAAGGAATCTACAGGTTGCCCTTGCAGATATCGTATAGCAGCGCTAGAGAGCTCCAAGAAGTTGTTACAACCCACGATGTAGATGTTCCGATCTGGGGGGGAAAGTTGCATATTCAAAGGATCGCAACCGTCCCTGAGAAAATCTACCCGGGATCAATAGGAGTCCTTCTGAGAATATGGATCGTGAATAGCGGCCAGGGAGCTGAGCAGGACCTGGAGGTTAGGCTTGCATTAGACAAGCCGTTCAAGGCGTCCTCAAGTGGCTCAGATAGAGTATTTCTAGGAATAATCGCCTCGTATCAGGCAGTTTTGGCAGAATTCCATGTAGATGTCGAGAGCACGGCGAAGTACGGTGACTATTCCGTTCGCCTCCTCTCGCTCGCAGGAAAAGCTACGCCCTCACTGTTGGGATTGGTGCCTATCTATTTGAATGAAAAAGCAAGGTTTGAGGCCATCATCCCAAGCCCTGAACAGGTCAGTCCCGGAGATATAGGAGTCACAGTTAGTCTGTCAATCAAGAACATAGGAGGCATCGCAGCGAAGTCTGTTCGAGTTCAATTAAGATCAGGGAACTACTTCTCAGGCACTCTGACAGATTTCTTGGGAACCTTGGACCCGGGTGAGCAAAAGACTGCGTTTCTCACCTTGGACGTGGATGGAAAGGCGCCGGAGGGAGATTGCAGGGTTGATCTAAGAATCGATTGGAGTCAAGACGAGAACAGTCTCTACGATACTATGGCAGTCGTCCTTAAGGTGAGGAAGAAGCCGTTCGTGCTGCAATATGCGCCTCAACTGGCTTTGGCCGCAATTGTTTTGGTTACACTCACATACTATCGCATGCGAAAGCGGAAGGGTCAAGCTGGCTGATCTCTGCCTGATCAGCGTTGTTCGAGGCAGGCACAGGTTGTGGAGAGTCGCCAGATGAGAAGGTTCATTGTGTCTGCGATTCTCCTATGGGTCATTTTGGCTTCACCGCAAATTCTTCCTGCCTTCTCTCACACAGTGCTGAGTACTCCAGATGGGTCTCTACCGTACTTCAGGAAGAACGATCACGAATCGAATCAGAAGAACGACTTCGGTGTTGGCCACGTGCCGGGCCCACTTGTGCATTTATGGCCTGGCAGTGGGTCAAATAGATACCTTGAAGATTCATCTCTTCCTCCGGGATATCAGTCCCCGTTCCAGAATTTCGAGCTTCCTCTGCAAGCGGCAGGCTGCAAGTACTCTCCTGAGGGGGCGATACCCACATCAACGGCAGATCACGAAGTTGTTGGCGACTTCATTATAGGCCTGAACTTCTCAAAGCCCCTGGCGTTTGGGACTTCGCCTCCCACTTTCAGATACTGGTCTCTGACGATCTATATTCCTGCTCCAATGAAGAACAGAGCGGGAGAGCTGGAGCAAGATGGTTTCGAACCGGCCGGCATAAACTGGGACCTAGGCGAAACTACTAACATAGTGACAACCATAACAGACAACTACGGAAACATCTCAGTCGCAAGAGCTGGGCCGATGGACCCATTCGGTCCGAATTGGTGGATGATCCGCATAGGTGCAGGCCGAAGTGGAATCACGTTCAGTCCGCCAAATTGGTCAGAATGGTATTACGTCAGAATCAACCAGATGAAGGCGCCGGTTATTGCAGGAAGATACTTCTTCAAGCTATTTCTCAACGATCACTATCCAGTGAGGAACCAGAATGATGGCAACCAACTTATCGATAGTACGGTGCCAGCTGAGAATTGGCCTGTGGTTCTCGTGAAGGGATACGCCGACCCGGCAATTCTTTACGGGTCAATACGCTACGGTGGTTCAAACCAGACCGTCTACGGGACACCGGTATGGCTCGCCGGAAGGGTTAGGCTGGCAGGTAAGGCGATCGATCCAACAAGCGGCCATACGCTTCGTAGAGCAGTAGAAGCGCGAGGCTACTTCAATGCATCGTCCAAAGGACACTACGAGGTGGAAGGAATCGCCCCCGGCATCTATGACGTATATGCTAGTTGTGCAGGCTTCCCTGAACAGAAAGTCGCCAGCCAAATTGTACTTAGTAAGGGTCAATCGTTGGCGCTCGACTTCTACCTCAAACCGGGCACAGAAGTTAAGGGTGAGGTCTTCGCCAAATCGTTCGGATCACTGTCTGATTGGCAGGGTCAATTTCCGATAAGTATCGTGATCTACGAAAGCGACGACTACAAGACGAGTAGCATTGCTTCCTATTCGCCCGTTAACCTAACAGATGCGCCATTCACGTCCTATGTCAAAGGCAATACGACATTCAATGGGCCCAAACTCATATCGGCGAGTCAACCCAAGCTCGTGGCTTTTCCGTGGGAAGGCCCGACGATCTACTATGGCTACGCTTCTCCAAGGGATCCGAACGGAGTATTCAACGGAGTGGGACCTGCACAGGCTTGGTGGACGAATCCGAGCAACGGCCTTGACCCGGTCACAGGTTTGGGCTCAACTGGAAAGAGCTTCCTCTTTCAATTTGGGGCACAGGGCTTCTACGGAGCGCCTACCAAGCTTAGCGGCATGGTTCCACAAACATTCGCCACATGGGTAGACGGCCTGCAACCTCGAACATACTTCGTAAGGGCATATGTGCACGGATATGTGCAAACGACATCTGACGGATCACGATTCAAAGACCATACGTTCAAGATAGGTTCCGTAGAACATGACGCCAGTGTCCATGTTCAAATAGATCAGTATAAATCAGGCACACTCGAAGTCACAATCCACTTCCACGACGCGCCAAGAAGCAAACAGGATGCCCCAATCGGGGGACCTGATCCTGCAAGATACTTGATCGCAGAATCCTTCGATTACCTTAACCGGCTGTCGGCACTAAACTTCACAACAGTAACCCGTTCCTCCTCCTCTGCAACCATCCTACTTTCAGGCCTAGGCATGGCGGGAGTGATCCCTCTACCGGACCCACGATCCGGAGTCAAGTACTCGCTTCTACGCTACCGAGAGTTGAGAGACTACGGCATTTCTCCAGGGACTCAGAGCATAAGGGTGTACGTCAGAGGGTATATCCAAGCGTCTGCACCGGGAGGCAGTCTCCAAGATCTTGACGTAACGCCTTCGTGCCTTGTCTCCCTCAACTCCCATTCCCGGATCAGCCTCCACATGTATCGCGGAGGAGGAATCAACGCAACAGTGACATCAGTTGATTGGCAACTCCCAAAGAACGTCAAGAATTGGCGGTGGAATAATACTGAAGTCTCGACTCTTGTCTATGACTTGGCTTCGAAAGCCTTCATCGATGTAGTCTACTTTTGGAATTCCTCTGCCAGTAGTTGGAGCCTCCCGCGCACCAACTCAGCTTTCAACATAATCCCCTGGCCAAACTGGAGGATGAAGTTCGGATCGGGCGCTTCTTTTTTGGAGACAAATGGCTCGGTTATTCTGGAGAGGCTCGGTCCTGCGTTACCGAATCCGGTATCGCAGACCCCGACCCAAGATAGGGCGACGAATATCTTCATGGAGAACATTTACCGTGTCTTCTTCCTCTACAGTTCAGCCTCGTACCGGGCACCCGACTTCAGATCGACTATCGCGATCTACCCAGGAGAATACTGCCTAACTGCTTGGACATACGGATACGTCCAAGACAGAGTCTATGTCCTTGGAGATCTAGGTAGGGTTTCAGTTGCTGTCTCCACGATTGGCGCTCATGCAGATGGAAACATAGAGATCATCGCTGGGTTAGCGTTCAACGTAACCGTGATCTTCAGAAAAGAAGGAATATTCGAAGGCATACCTCACAACGCATCCATGAGAATAAGAGTCTATGACAACACAGATACTCTTGTGGCAGCAGCATCCTCATCTCTCGACGCAGGTGTGATCGACCCTAGGACAGGATTCTTCGCTGACAACACCAAGATTCTCTTGGCAGGGGGCAGAATATCAATCCCCCGAGGAACCAAAGTCGTTGAATACCGAAACCTTGCCGGTATGTATCACTATACTGAACTGCTCACAGGCCCTGAGAAGATTCAGGCGTTGAAGAGGACTCAGCTGTTCTCTCCAGACTACGGCATATGGGGATCAGTCGGCGCTAAAGGATATCGCGGAAACTGGACTGTAAAGATAGATATTGTGAATTGGCACATTGGCGCAGAGCAGTTTAGTCCTGCACCAGCTTCTCTCCTCCAAGGGGAATCCACCTTCCTCTTTCCCTACAACCATTTTGGCCCATACGAGTCAAGATCCAACATTGTCATACCAAGCACTCCGATGGGTGGCCACTCGTCAGTGATTGTTGCTGTTGATCTCAGAGCATATGTCCGCGGTCACATCTATTCATACAATTGGTTCGATGAAGTGAGAACGACGAGCTGGGCCCTAGTGGAAATGAGGAAGGGAAAGGAGCTTTACAGAACCTATTCATTGGACGGCTTCTACGATGCGTATCTATCCAGCGGATTCTACAACTTTAGAGTTTCATATGCAGTGCTAACGACAGGAGATATGGCCGCGAATAGGACCGTCGTGCTGTCTGACGGAGCAAGCATTCTAGGAGAAGATTTCTTCTTGGAACTGCTTGACATTTTTCGTGATGGAAACTCAGCGGAAACTTCCCAGTGCAACACAATTCTTTATCGCGTCTTCTTTAGCAGCAAACGACTAATTGAACAAGAAAGGAAAGTCGGAGCTGTATTGCTGGACTGATCTGAAGCGACCTTTGTCTTCTGACTGCTACGAAGGCGAAGAGAGGGACTGCTCTTGTTACGCGAAGCGGTAGTTTGCTTGGACCGTGACAGTCACCTGCATCTCTCCTGGCACGATAGTTGGCGTTGTTGCTTTAAGCTCGTAGACTTGGGCTTGCGGGCCGTAGACTGCTCCTATCGAAACTGAAACTTTACCTACGATCGTTAGCTTGAGAGCTGACGCTAGTGCCTGTGCCTTCGCCTCGGCGTCGCCAACAGCCTCTTTGATGGCCTGCACTGTTAGGGTGTCCAACTTCTGCTTGGAGAGGGCAAATGTCACACTACCGATACTGTTGGCGCCAGCTTTGACTGCGGTGTCGAGAACGATGCCGACCTCATCGATCTTTTGCCATGTAACTCTCAGAGTATTCCTACATTCATAGCTGACTATCCTTTGCTGTTTACTGAGGTCATATATCGGCTGCAGACTGTAGCGTTCTGTCTTCATGTCTTCCTTAGACACGCCTATCCTCTTCAGAGCGTCAATCACATTGTTCATCGTGTCAGCGTTCTTTTGTTGAGCTTCGGTTGCAGTGATGGATTCGGTCAGGACGGTGATGCTCACATATGCGACATCCGGAGCAGCATATGAATAGCCCGTCCCGCTAACAGAGATTATGTTGGAGGCTTCTTCCTTGGTAGAGGTTATTGGGCCTGCTATTCTCGATGAAGCGTAGTATAGCGCTGCACCGTTCAGAAGCGCCAACGCCACCAGAAAGACTAGCGTTATCGCATGGTATTGCTTGTCATTTTTAATCATCGTCTCACCTCCGTGTCATTTACCTTCGCTATCTCGCTCCGTGGATACAGTAAATTCTAGTCTTTGGAACAGGTTGTTCAAGGATCAAAACACCTTGCATCTTCTTCAAGCTACCGCAAGCCCCTGCCAATTGTCGAAAGACATGATTGAAGGGCACCGCCTGAGCAGATCTCACTTTAATGATAGGTACAGTAGGACAGCCACTGCGATCGCCGTGAACAATTCTGGAAATGCAGCAAATGGCCCCAGACCATAGACACGAAGCGGCCCGCTGAGGAGTGGTATCAGAGGACCAGACATGATGGCGTATATGAGCAGGGTTGTCGTGAATATGATCAGGCCTATTGTGAACTCCGCGTGAGTCTTCATGTAAACTCCCACGTAGACTGCAAGCAGAATTACCAGAAGCCCTGCGTTCACTGTTCTGACAATGACTCTCATGGTGAGGTAGAGATGCAACTCTGTGGGATCCGGAGCTTTGATCACCTGCCTGAAAGGTATCGAATCCAAAGGCAGGAACACACTGGCAATCAAGCATCCTAGAAGAGCTAGGCCAATGGTGGTCGCCACTATCAAGGCAGCTATTTTCGTCTTCATCTCTTCTTCACCCGCCGGCTATTCCTCTTATTTTCGTTTTTCCCGATTTTCTTCCAAATTACTTCAAACATCTGGAAGTTCTCCTCCAGTTCAGGAGACAAGAAATATGTGGTCCCATAGCCTTTCCCGACCGAGGAGATAATGCCGTTGCTCGCTAGGACTCCAAGATGGTGCGTTATCGTTTTGTAGTCAAGTTTGAGCTCGTTCGCCAACTGATTGGCGTTTCTAGGCAGTTCTCTTAATGCGACAATCACTGTGGCGCGTGTTTTGCCTCCCTTTGTGCCAGCGATGAGCCACCAGAGAAGACGTTCAATCGAATGTCTCGGAGTAAACACTGGATTCCACGCGCCTGGGACGATGAATGGGCTGACGTATGGTGACCGTCTCCTGCAACAAAAGCATTGTCGAGATTTGGACGGAAATTGGATATAAATACGGAAAAAGCCTTAACCTTGAGTAAGAGCCTACGTCTGAGAAAAACAGGTGGAGAATGAAGCAATTGCCACAGGTGCCAATTCTTATTCCCCTGATTGTTGCAGGGGTATTTCTGGGAAACGTGTGGTCAACCAAAGATCTTGCAGCGGTTTGGAAGAAGGCAATCTTGATAGCAGTAGTGTCCGGAATCCTGAACGCAGGATACGCATGGGTTTTGGGATATCTGAACATTTCTAAGACGGGGCTAGTCTCGAGTGTTTCTGGGCAGACCTCTGTAACAAACAACAACTTTGTCTTCATGGCATCGTGTGGCATCACAGCTTTTCTGATTGTCGTTACGGTCTACTTGTCAGCATTAGGAATGATGAGATATCGCCAGGGGAGGACCCTTGAACCAAAGGAGTGAATTCGCAGTAGAAGTCAGTGACCTATTCAAGGTATACCGGACGGGTTCAATAAGGTTCACTGCATTGGGCGGCGTTTCCTTGAGGGTCAAGAATGGAGAAATAGTATCCATAGTTGGGCCTTCAGGAAGCGGAAAGACCACACTTCTTAACATGATAGGTCTACTCGACAGACCGACACGTGGAAGGATATTTATAGACGGGATAGAGGCCTCAAAGCTTGACGAAGACAGGAAGTCGATCATTCGCAACAGAAAGATAGGATTTGTGTTCCAAGCCTATAACCTGATACATAGGTTGACTGCCATCGAGAATGTGCAACTCCCGCTCATAGCTTCTGGGATGCCCCCTAACAAGCGTCGACAATTGGCAGAGAAAATGTTGACCTCAGTCGGATTGTCGTCAAAGTTCTTCAACCACCCCTACGAAATGAGCGCCGGAGAACAGCAAAGAGTCGCTATCTGTCGGGCTTTGGTCACGGACCCCACTCTGGTTCTCGGTGACGAAATCACGGGAAACGTAGACACTAAAACATCTGCGCAGATCATGGAGCTGCTTAAGGAAATCAATAGGACAGCAGGAATGACATTCGTGCTTGTTACGCATAACCCTGAACTTGCGAAGCAGGCTCAAAGAATAGTGCACATAAGAGACGGAACGATAGAGAAGGAGGAAATTCTGAATTGAGAGATAGAGGCAAGATATCAAAGACTTGGATGATTGGACTCGTTCTCCTTCTGATTGTGATACCAGGGTTCTTGGCTGCGCAGGGGATTCAAACACCGATTAGCGTCGTCTCAGCACAGTGGTTGACATCGGAAGGCACAGCCACTGGCACGGTCAGCCAATTGTGGGTATTGATAGACGCCGCACCTGGAGATACAAACATACGCCTTCGAGTTACGATCCAGAATTTGGGCAACGCAACCATTTCAGGCGTATCCGCCGACCTTATGCTGCAATATCCCTTCAAGAACGCTACTGGTGGCAACACCGTTCGTGCCTACTGTGCTGGAAGCATTTCACCTGGGGTAAGCGCGGACGTAGACTTCCGTTTGAACATTGACTCAG
>Ga0209725_1000256_pt1 | contig 32993 bp, 30 predicted proteins | sample I18A1metaG_FD_184145 | JGI IMG/M metagenome (GOLD analysis project Ga0209725, IMG submission 184145) | Lake sediment bacterial and archeal communities from Gulf of Boni, Indonesia to study Microbial Dark Matter (Phase II) - ​I18A1 metaG... | ecosystem: Environmental > Aquatic > Freshwater > Lake...
TGAGAATGAGCGACATTTCGCACAAGCCTCTGATTCAGGAAGTCATGGCGGAATGCATGTCGGAGCTGAAGAAGCGAAAGGCCATCTGAGACAGAATAGCTGAAAAGAGCGGTCCCAGAAGAGCTCTTGATCGATCTACGGTCGTTGCTGGGCATATCAGGGTTGCTGATACGCAAAGCGGTTTTAGAGTGTAGATTTACTCGAAGGACGCTTTTCAGAGTCTGGAAGTAACTGAGTTCGGGATCGGCGTTGATTCTGAGATATTGATGAAAGTTGGGGGCCTAAGGTTGACCGAGGTTACTATCACCTGCAAATATAAGGGCGTTAAAGGTTCCACATATAATCCCGTTACTCATGCGCTTTCTGTTCTAGGTACGATTGTTACACTCGTAGGCGAGAGGCATCCTATGACCTTTCTAGGGTTGCCTGGTCTCGTCTTGGTTTTCGTTGGGCTTTACGGTTGGATCTGGGTCATTAACAGGTATGCTGAGGTTCAGATATTGCCCACTGGAACCGCTTTGGTCTCTACAATCCTGCTGCTAATAGGGATCTTCGTCGTCTTCGCCGGGTTGATCCTATTCACGATCTCAGGTTTGGTTAAGCGGTATAGATAGGACCCTATCTGTTTTCCATCGTAAGAAACCGGCACCAGCCTTGCCAGAATAAGGGATTGAACGCATTGAATCTTGTAAGGTTTTGGTTACGGTTTCCATCCGGGGTCAAAGAGACATGAGTGGGGATCAACAATCTGAGAATATTTTGAAATCGATCTAGATTAGATCGTGGTTTCGTTAAAGTCCTGACAACTAGGGGGTTAGTCTTCTTCGGCATGAAAGGCCTTTCATTGAGTAGACTGCGTCTTTCCGGTCTCTATGGACTTCTTGGCGGCTTCTAACACTTTTACGGCTCGAAGTCCTTCCTCAGCTGTTATAGGTGGAGATGGACTCGCTCCGGCCAGAAAGGAGAGAAGTTGTCTTATGAGCGTGAAGAAAGTCTTCTCAAACGGCAAGGCTCCTGGGTAGGAGCGGATCTTCAAGAAGTTTTGTAGATGTCCTGTCCATTTCATAAAAGGTATATGTAGGTCGTCTGAGAACGATCTCAAAGCTGAAACTCCACGATTCCTGTAGCTTCTGGACCTCCTGAGGACGAAATCATGTATGAGATCTGCGTGAAAGCGGTCTCCCTCTTCTCCGACTAGCTGAAACTCGAACAGGGATTCCTTTGTATCCCAAACAAACTCACATACCCCTACCCTTCTCTCGTTTTCGAGAACGACAGTGAACGAATCAAACACTTGCTCCTTGACCTTCTTGGCTACTGCGTGAACCGACTGCGTCTGGCCTAGAAAATGCTCAGTTAGATAGATGTGGTGCACTAATGCATCCCAAAGAATCCCTCCGGAATCTTCGGTTAGTCTCCACCTCTCTAGCCAGCCAGGGTATGCGTGAGTAAAGTAGTGAGAGACCCGCATTCGGGAAACTGTGAGCCCCTCATGTTCTATGGCCCTTTTCGTTTCGATTATTGAATTGAAGAATAGTTTGTTGTGCACAACGCAGAGAACTCTCCCGTTCTTCCTGGCGGCATCTATCATAGCTAAGCACTCCTTGGAACTGACAGCCATAGGTTTCTCCACTAGCACGTTATGACCCGCCTCCAACGCTAATTGTGTAAGCTTCGCATGGGTTGGGGTCGGAGTAACTATGTCTACAAGATCCAAATCCAAGTCAAGCATAGAATCGTAGTCTGTAAGGGCCTGCTCAGCGCCATACTTGGAAGCTTTCTCTCTCGCCTTGGATGAGTTTCTATCGCAAACGGCTACGAGCCGAACTCCATGCGTATTCGAATAAACCCTTAGATGGTTATCTGAGTTTCTTCCGCAACCGACGATTCCAACTCTTACTGTTCTCATAGGCCTATTTACAAGTTCATGAACTAATTATCTCTTTGCTAGAGCTGAGAAGCCATTCAACCGCGATGATTATCGGCGAGGCAAAGTTCATTGCAGAGCAATCAAATACCTCGTAAGGAAACCAATGTTCCGTCGGCAATATGCAGTCTAAATACAGAGAGATTATGTAGACTTAGTCTAGGTTTTCTCTGTACTGGTCTTGACTGCAAGTTTTCTTTGGGATAAAAGAGGTGTAAGCGGCGATCATATGTGCCCGTAATCTCGTATATGATATAGGTGAAGGAGTTGAATTCTAGTTGCAGTGGTGACGCTATATTCAGAATAGTGTAGATCTGAGTTTCCACTTCAGAAGTTAATGTTCTTGCAATATTGGCACTTGTCTAGAAGTTGAAAATAGCTTAAGAATGTCTTGAATTGCTTTTAATTCAGATTTTGGATATGGCTTCTACTAGTTTGATTGGGTATCGTAGTGACATATCTCTGGAAGCCCGTGTTCACCCCAATTATTGATAAGCAGCTGCAAACCGATATTAGGGTAGTTTACATGAGCATCGGTGGAAGACGGGAGTCAAAGTCACCAATGATGAAGATCCTGATTACAAGTCCCTTTTATCCTCCGGACATCGGAGGGATCTCTTATCACGTCGAAAATCTTGCTACCCGCCTTGCGCGTCGCGGCTGGGCGGTCAAGGTACTGACTTGCACCCGTAAACGGCCTTTCAGAAGAAGATTTGGTAATATGGATGTAGAGGCGGTAAGAGGCATCTATCCTCCTACATGGCCCCTTCAAACTATGTCAAGCTTCTCGATCCCCATCGGCTTTTCGAAACGGTTTCTAGATTCTGTTCATGACTTCAAGCCAGACTTGATTCATCTTCACGGCCATCATTATCCGATCACTTGGCTCGGAGCAGCATTAGCGCATGCATGCCGCCTGCCCGCCCTTCTTACGCTGCATGGAATGTACGCTTTAAACCCCTACAGTCCCTACGGCAAATCATTTCCAGAAGAAATATTCAACCGAACGATCTTTACAACACTTTTACAGATTTGCAATGCGGTGATCGGTTTGGGGAAAGCTGCCGTGGAGTATGCTCAAAAGTTCATACTGGAACCCCGACCTTTCTACATAATACCGAATGGTATAGATGTCGAGAGATACCTTGGAAGTCTTCAAAGAAGATTTGAGTTCAGAGAAAAATACGGGCTCCCAAGGCAGAGTAAGATAGTGCTGTTCACAGGACGTTTCACATACGCCAAAGGCGTCTTGGAGCTTGCGGAGTCTGCAAGATATTTCCATAGTGAAGGAGCAAAAGTGATATTCTTGCTAGCTGGAAGCGGGCCGCTACAGCGCAGACTCTTGGATATTTCGGAACGTCTAGAGAACCTTATAGTTCTCGACTGGGTTCCTTCGGATCGGATTCACGAACTATACGTGGCATCTGACATTTTTGCACTACCTTCAAAATGGGAAGCACAGCCTGTCTCCGTAATTGAGGCAATGGCAAGTCATCTACAAGTGGTGGCAACTCCTGTAGGCGATGTGCCAAGCGTTCTCGAAGGTTATCCGCGAAAGAACTTCATAAAAGGTTTTAGGTCGATCGATATAACAGAGGCAGTAAAGCAGGCAATATCTCGTTTGAATGAGGGTAGCCGTCCAGATCCTCGAGTAGTAGAATACGTACGTAACTTCGATTGGAATATGGTCGTAAGTAGAAACGAAGCGGTATACTTGCGAGTGGTCGGCCAACATTGATAACTTCCATCAGCAGGTCCAGTCTATTGGCAATGTTCCTCACGGCTATCGTGGCCATTCTCGGCTTAGCTGGAGTCTACCTTATTCAAGAGTTTGCAATCTATTTGGGCTTCAACCTTGACACATCGTTCACAAACGCGACAGCAGCAATATTAGTTACAATTTCTCTGCTAGCAGCTCTCATCCTGAGAAATCGCATATTCAACAAGAAATCTCTAGGCTTGACCGGGAGACAAGCGCTTGCGGCAACCATAGGTGCATCATTGGCTGTCAGAATCTACTTCGCTGTTACGGCAAGTATATATCCCGACGAGTTCGGCACATTACTCATCCTAGCCAAGAAGCCCCTACAAGACGTCGCTAACTTTCTGGTCGACTATGGACTCTATGCGGATGGCTATGTCTGTCACCCTCCACTAGGTTACCTCTTAATGAGCTTCGGCTATTCGTTCGTCCCCTCATATCTAGGTCCTCGCCTCATCTCAATAGCGTTCTCTCTCGGGGCAATTATAGTTGTTTACAGTATCATCTCAGAACTTCGATATGTAGAGCCGCTCTATCCCACAGTTCTCTTCGCATTTATCCCTCACACAATAGTATTCTTCTCTCTAGCGACAACTGATGTCTATATGAACTTCTTCGGTATGCTGGGCTTATACTTCTCCTTGAAAGCTGCGAAGACAAATTCGATGAAGAGCAGCTGTTTCGCCGGTTTGCTAATAGCGCTCTCTTTATGGAGCAAAGCATCACTGGGCGTGTTTTGGCTGATCTTATCCTTGGTCGCGATTCTGCTTTTGGATAGAAAAGGACGTTTGATGAAGCTGAAGAAGCTGGGGGCTATCTGCATAGTGTTTTTCTTGGCTTACATTCCTTGGTATTTCGTCAACCCTTATGCGTTCTACTGGTCCATGTATCCTCTGCTGTACATAATTCTCGGATTCTTCGGTAGAAAGGGGTACAGTATTTGGTCTATAAATCCGATAGAAGCTGCCGGGACTGGCAAGTCGCCGTTCATCTCTTGGATGGCTTCGATCTTTCCGAGGCTTACGTGGGCTGGGGGAAGTACAATCTCATACATCGAACTGTTAGTTCAACTTCCTCTTTGGTTTACGCCGATCGTATCGCTTCTGATAATCCTAGGCTTTAGTAGTGCAGTTAGACGCTTGAAAGGCTTGAATACTCTGTTGTTGTTATGGCTTTTAGTACCGTTCCTCGGCATGCTCATAAGGTTCAGAGATGTTAGGTATCTCTTGATTTCAGGAATCCCTCTCGTTATCTTCGCTGTTACTGGAGATCGGTTTTCTAATAGAAACCTTAGATTCAGCATACGGTCTTTAACTCTCGCATTCATCGCAGTCTTCCTAACAATGACCGCTCCAATCGTTCAGCAACAGTACTATGGCGTTGAACAAGCGGCTTTCGAGATCAAGAACTTGAAACTGGAAGATTCCACAATCCTCACGAACTGCAGACACATAGAATACTACCTTCCGAATACTAAGCTTATCTACATCGAGGCGAACCAGAACTCCGCAACGATCAAGGATACGATTCTCAAGCAGGATGTGAAGGCTGTTTTAATCCTACATAATGCTAGAGGAGCTTGGCCTCAGATAGACAACTCCACTGAAGATTTTCTGTCAGACAGCTTCGACGGGCACGTATCTAAGGGTTTGTCAGAATTCTCGTGGTTCGAACTCTTTTACATCGCTCACTAGAAACGGTATGAAAAAAAGGAAACAACAGGAAGAATCGCTGACGTATGACTAGGGCTGGGAGAAAAGTAGCTGGGCTTGTAATACTCTCGTACTTGCCATATCCGTCTCGCTGCGGCCTTTCAAGAAGAATTGACGGGATCAAAGAGGTCCTTGAAACCTTCCTTGACAAAATTGTCGTTGTATGTCCGAGTTTTGGGAGTCCCATACGCCAAGACCCTAGGGTTGATCTGATAAAGATCCCCGTCAGCTTGGATAGAGGCAGTATTGCATCGAGATTCCTTGTTCTCCTCTTATACTCGCTACTGGGCTTAGCGAAGACTGTGAGATACGCAGCAAGCGGCTACCTCATTCAATACGAGTCAATATTCTCAGCACTCCCAGCATTGCTGACGAAAGTATTCTTAAGAAAGACCGTAATCGGCGATGACCTAAGCCTATTGTATACCCGCTCCCCTTTTCTCTCTTCCATACTTTACATGGCAGAAGCTGTGTCGGCGAAGTCGACGGACCACTGCATAACAGCCTCAACCAAAGCTTTACCATTTCTCAAGAGATTCTCCAAAAATCTGCTCTACATCCAAAACGGGGTGAAGGTGTCTGAGTCCGGCGAGGAGCATATGAGAGACGAAACGACTTTATTGTTTGTCGGTGCTTTAACTTTTGACCAAAACAGAATCGCAATAAACAAGATATTTAAAATATCTTCATTCTTAGCCTCGATACGGCCTGAAGCATCGATAATTGTTGTTGGCGGCCCTGAAACTCTTGCAGCTCCTCTAAGAAATCACGAGCTCGCTAAAGCTGGGCGTATGCGATTTCTAGGAGAGGTCTCGGATGACGAGCTAAAGCGGATATATTCAAGGGCTTTCATCGGACTGCTGCCATTCTTTTCCGATACGCCGAATCGGGGTGGCGCAAGAATAAAAGCGCTTGAGTACTTCGCTCACGGACTACTAGTAGTTTCAGGGACAGAGGGCGTTGTCGGTATAGGGGGATTAAGGGCTGGTGAGCACTTTCTCGCTGCGGCTTCAGTTGAAGAGATGTGTAGCATACTTGAGAGATGCTTGACCGATCCGGAAAGCTACTATGCCATTGCTAGGGCTGGTAAGGAACGAGTATCGGTTTCGTGCTCCTGGAAGACTGTTACGAAAGACTACGTTAAACTTGTAAAGTATTTGCTTGAAAAATCAGACCTCAAGATCGCTACATGGTCGACCTCATAAGTAAAGGAGCTCAAACCGTTAGGTTTTATTCTTGTGAGATTCGATACGTGCATTTGTGGGATCCTTAAGAAACATGGGAGTGGAAGTCGATGGAGACGAGGGAAACATTATGCACGCTCATCCCATATGCAGACCAATTAGGATTGAGGCGATGTCATTCATAGATTCACGTGAATCTCGGTGGCTCTAGATGAATATTAGTAAGGTTCTGGTTACCGGCGGAGCAGGTTTTATTGGCAGTCATCTAGTAGATCGATTGCTGAGTGAGGGGTTTGATGTCAAAGTTCTCGACAACCTTTCAAGCGGCAGCCTAGACAATCTGAAGGCGCATCTCAAGAAAAAGAGCTTTCACTTCATCAAGGGTGATATTAGGAACCGTAAGATTGTCGGCCAGGTTGTGAAGGATGTTGACGCGGTCTTCCATGAAGCTGCGATCGTTAGTGTCGGCAAGTCCGTAGAAGACCCTTCTTCAACTCATGAGGTTAATGTGGGAGGTACGTTTAATCTCTTGGCTTCATGTCTAGACTCGAAGATGGAACGCTTCATCTATGCATCTTCATGCGCTGTTTACGGTGAGAATATTTCGCCACAGGACGAAGGCTTGCCTTTGTCGCCCTTATCTCCGTACGCCGCGTCCAAAGTTGCTGCCGAAAGCTATTGCAAAACATTCTGGAAGTCTTATGGATTGAAGACGGTTTCTCTACGTTTCTTCAATGTTTATGGTCAGAGGCAGATCCATGGAGCCTACGGAGGGGTTATTCCTACATTCATTGATAGATTGTTGAGCGGTGAGCCGCCATACATTCATGGCGACGGTGAGCAGTCAAGGGATTTCGTCCATGTGAACGATGTGGTTGAGGCGCACATGCTTGCTTTGAAGAGGGCGAATGCTCCTGGCGAGACCATCAACATAGGCTCAGGAGAAGCAACTTCGATTAACCATCTTGCCGAGTTGTTGATCGAGCTCTTAGGGAAAGACCTGGAACCTGTATATGGAGCTGCTCGACCAGGAGATATAAGACTCAGTTGCGCAGATATTGAGAAGGCAAGGAAGATCCTGGGATATGCGCCAACTGTTCGTCTGCGTGACGGACTCTCAACTCTTATTGAGCAACGAAACGACATGGGTTAGCAAACCGCGTGAAATTTGTGGAAGCCTTTGTTCGTTTCTCTTAGCGGATCTTTTGTTGTTCCAGCGCTTTTCAACTAGAGAAGAAACTTCCGAAACTTGATAGAGCCATAGAGTCGTGATGCCTCTCTAACGAGCGCTAGAAACATCACCCAAAAGGGAGCCTTCTTCGAACTCGATTTCTTAAGCTTAGCATGCGTCGCGACTATAACTATCGAAATCATGAGCGCTGAGAGAAAGCCTATCCAAGGATAACATAAGAGTAGTATTATCGTCGCCAAGAGGAATGATGAAACGCCTAATACATATAGAAATTCACGGGTTATGGATACAGGTCCGATCTTCCTTATCCTGAGGAGGGAAGCGGCTGTCTTCGAATGCTTTTTGTAGAGGAGTGGGTCATACATATGCCTTAGACCATAACGAAGAACCCCACGGATACCAAGCTTTTTCACGGGATGATACACTAACGCAAGCAGTTCATGTTCTATTAGCCATCTGGACTCGAGGAGGCGGAAAGCAAGCTCTTGATCCTCCTTGTATCTGAACTGTTCGTCGAATGGCCCTACTTCTCGTAGAGTTCTAGCTCTGTAAGATATGTTGCATGTCACATAAGGAAAGAGGACGGGCGCAATCCTCACCGGATGGCAGAGGTTATGCCAGTCTGTGATGACTCTGCCTTGCACCGCTCCTACATTCTGGTTTTCGTAATGTTGGATATGATAGGCCAGCCAGTGTTTGTCAGGTATGCAATCAGGGTCGGTTATGGCTACTATCTCACCTTTCGCAGCTTTAATGCCAAGATTCCTTGCGGTTGCAGGTCCTCTGTCATTACCTTTGAGTATGGTTATTCTTGATCCTTCAGCCTCCACTATATCGTTGATCGTCTCCTCAGAACCATCGGTCGACCCGTCATTAATCAAGACTACCTCGTATGAATCCTTGGGGTAATCCAGATCTAGAAGCGATTGTACGCATTTCTTCAAGTATCGTGATTCGTTATGGAATGAGACGATCACCGAAACGAATGGAGGCAATCTTTTCACTAAAGAAGCCTTATTAGAAAAACAAGTTATAGTGCTTTATGCTTACAAAGTTATGATGTGGTTATTTTGAAGCTGAAGCCTCGAAAATCAGTTCTAGCGATGCTGATTTTGAGCATGTGTCTAGCTCTTTCCCTTCCAAGCGTCCCTGTTCCTGCTGTGCATGGAATTAGCACGTCACAATGGTCGCAATGGGCGAGTATAGCTTGGAGATACTATCAACCAAGTGTGGGCGTCAACGCGAATACTGGAATCAGCCAAGCTAAACTTGATTGGCCTTATGCCACGGACTGGGATCTCGGAGGATATATAGTAGCTACTATACATGCTAGAAGACTCGGTCTTGTAGGTTACGGAGGACCCTGGGGATTCTCTGATAGGATCAATCGTGTGCTGCAGTTTCTTGAAAACCGCCAATTGGGCACTTATGGCAGCGTTTCGGGTTGGCCTTACTGGGCATATTCCTCGGTCGATCGAAGCCCACTTGTAACTGGCTTCACAAACTGGTCAGATCATGGTAGGCTACTTTACGCTTTGGACATGCTTAGAAAATATGATCCAAGCACAGATGCAAGAGTTTCCGGCATCATTCAAAGAAGCAAGGCAGCATCCGACGTTATGGCCGGTCAGGTTCCGATCAACTATTACGGATACGTTGTTGCTCAAGGTTACGCAGCCTTCGGCTACGATGAATCAGCTGTGATTTCCGGTTTCGAGAACTGGGGCGGGGGCTATGTTGATGTCGAGGGAATTAGCCTGCCGGCCGTGGAGACAACGTCCGAGCCTATTCTTCATGGAATACTCGAGTTGGAGCTCGGCGGCAGGTTCTTTGAACTGGCTACATCAGTCTTCGGGGCGCAACGGGCACGTTGGGTTAGGACCGGTGGCCTTACAGCTTGGAGCGAGGGACTCTACAATCCGAGCCCAACCTATATCTACGAGTGGGTTGTTGATTCGGAGGTTCCTCATAGGCCTTGGGTTATCAGGTCGGCGGCAGATTGGTCTGAGCTGAGTATCTTACCCCTGATGTACGTTAAGGTTGCTTTTGGGTTTATGGCGATATTCGGAGAAGACAGCTACACCTCTGGCTTAGTTGCGGCAGCGTCCTCACTAATCCATTCAAGTTATGGTTTCGGTGAGGCCACTTTCGAGAATGGGCAGTCTGCTATAACATTGTGGGGCTCTGAGACCAGAGGCTTCTACACGGACAAAACGAATCAGCTCATCATCGCGGCGGCATTCTACGTATGCGCCATGAATACGCCTCTCAGCACTATAAGGAGCCTTGTCGTAGATGCAGAAAGTTTTAGCGCGTATGTTGTCCTACCTGATTACGGTAGGGGTGTCGAGAGTCCTAGCCACGTTCCTAAGCCGAAAATTGTTCTCCCAGCCCTTGTGACGGACATATTCGCATCAGCCTACGTTCTAGGTTCATTCAAGAATGGACAGTATGAGGTTCTTGACACGAGCGAGTATGTTTCTTCAAGCGGTCGACCAAACTTTCCTGCTTCGTATCCTGTCCTCTCCTTCGCATCTTTATGGGTTAACGCTCTCGTGTACTACTATGATCGTTCTGACCAGAGCCTCGTCTACTTAACGTTCCAAGCTGGAACGGAGCACACGATCATCCATAGGTCAACAGGCAGGATCCTTGCAACCCTTAGTGACGCGCAAAAAAATGCAGGGATGACAGACTACTTCGTAATTCAAGCCTTCAAAGACACGGATGGTAGACCAGTCTTCTTGCTCTGGGGTGTAGGTTGGAAAGGGACCTATGCAGCCGCTGTCTACTTCGTAAGGTACATGTTGCCGAACATCGACACCTATACATCAGGGTGGTATCTCTACAAGTGGGATGAAGCCACCTCCGGGCAGAGCTTCAACTCGATACCGGACGCAGGTGATACGTACACTCTAATTGACTCAGGATTCTAGGCGTACGGCAAACTATTCTTAACTTTCAACTAGAGTAGAGGCTTTGTTGGTCAATCTTTTCGTCTCAATGGTTTTCTCTTCGCAATTAGTATGCATAGGATGGATAAGACTATAGTGGCTATCGGGCCATTCTGGTATTCAGGTATAACTTGCGGTTGTGACCATTGGCTCCATCCGTGTATCGTGCAGTGTGCTCTTACTCGGACGATTGGATAGCCCGGTTAGGTTCCCAACGTAGTAGGTTACTTTGAAGGTTTCTGCTGTGGGCGGTTGCATAACCGAGATTCGATGTGGGGTGCCGTCGATCTCCACTTCCAGTAGGTTTACGTAGTGGTCTGCGCTGTAGCCTCCGACTGAGGGATTCCGATGGTTTATTTCTATCTCTAGAGATACTTGTTCTCCGGCTTCTACGGTTGAGATGTCCAGGATGACTGGAACGTTTGCGTAGACTCCGACAGGAAAGACGTATATTGAGATTAAAGGGAGAAAAATTAGTAGATAGATCAGCGATACGTTTATTGAGTTTCGCTGACTCCTCCTCTCTTACATTTAAGCATTCGTTCGCATGGATATGTCGCGAACTGGATGTTATAATACTTCTGAGCGGTTTCCAGTCAGCTCAGACGAGTCTCATTCTTGAAGTCTTTTCGCGGTAGCTGATTCGAGAGCTGTAAGTATGCGGTTTTCGTAGATTATTATCGGCTTGACGATTGGATTGACGATTTTGATCTTGCTCAAAATTTGAGAAAGATTGTCTATGTCAGATCTCTTGACGGCGCCTATTAGTGGAGCGAATGTTAGATATGAAGCTAGGTAAGTGAAGCCTCCGATGGCTATGTTGAGGAGGCTTGGCAGATTCACAGCTGACAGGAGTAAAAGAGTTGGGAGAATTGAGATGGCTGAGGCTAGGTAGATTCTTAGTGAGCTATTGAGGTCAAGGTTTAGATGGAACTTCATGCGCGCCTTGTATAGCCCATAGGCAGCGCCGGCTAAGTTTGATGCTAGTAAGGCAACGATCAAGCCTACGACATGATAAGCTTGAGCCATAACTGGAGCCATCGGAAGGAACAAGGCTGCAGTGACCACGGTGATCTTTAGCGTTTCCCCGGTTTCACCGATTCCATTGAAGAGACTTACGAGGATTAAGTAGCCGAGGCATATTAGGAGGAAGATGGTGATATAGATCGAGAGGTAGAGTGGTGCTGTACCGAAGCTCCCTCCATAGATCGTGAAGACCAGATCCTTCGAGAGAACGGCTACAATCATGGATGCAGGTATGAGTAAGAGAGATCCGTATCTCACGGACATTTGGAACATCCTCTTCAGATCGTCGTTCTCAGAGTAAGGGTTGATCTTCGAGAATGCGGGAAAAAGCACTGTCGCTATGGGGAATGCGACTAGGTTTACGACAGCGGAGAAGTTCACCGCAGCGTTGAAGTTTCCTATCTCGACGTCCGATACGTTATGAGCGAGGACGAGATTCTGGTACTGGACAAGCACCATCGTCAATAGCGCCGTCAAATAGAGCGGCAGCCCATACCTCGCCGCAACCCTCAAGCTTTCCACGTATCCCATGGCGCTTGATTTTGAGTTCATGCTCAGGCTTTGTCGCATTATGAATAGGGCGAGGAGGCCGAGGCCAGCGCCGACTGCAAAGCCGATTACGTTTCCAAGAATCGCTCCTGTCACGCTCATGCCGATCAGGACTAGTATTGGTGAGACCAAGCCTCTTGAAGCTGATTGGGCCGTCATGATGATGCTTGCGTCCCTCGTTTTATCTAGGCCGATCAGGGCGGCGCTCGCTGCCGTAGCTATTGCCTGAAACGCAATCAAGAGGGAGGCTAACCTCACGTACTCAGCCATTCCTGGTCGGCTTAGACCAGTTGCCGCAAGGGGTTCGGAGAGAAGTACGACGAATATCAATGCGAGAGCCGCCAGTAGAACTTTAAAGATGAAGACTGACCTCAACATTATCTCAACTTCTGATCCTCTTTCCTCAGATCGCAGCTTGGCTGAATATCGTGTTAGGGCTGGGCTCAAGCCTACGTCGATGATGGCTACGGCTAAGTATGGTATGACTAGGGACAGTGAGTACAAGCCGTAGTTGGCCGGTCCGAGGAGACGAGCCACGATAATGGCTGCTAGAGCGTTGATGAACGTGGCTGAAGCGTTGCCTATGAATAGTGAAAAGCCTCCGCGGGTTGACTCCTCAGCGATCGTTGCAAGCCTATTCGGCAACGGATGCGCCTCACGAATCTTTCTCTCACGACTGTTAGGGGTCATAGCGGAATGCAGCTTGCTTGAAGCGTATATGGCTCAGGTCGTTAGTGTTCCTCCGGTGAACCTTTTCTGGCGAGAGCTATTACCTGTAGGATTATACCCGCTATGAGGAGTAAGAACGTTTTCGTGACTATGTCGTTCGCTAATGTTGCGTGGGCTGAGTAGGTTGCTGCAGCGAATATCAAGGATAGGATGAATGTTAGAATTAACGGTGAACCCGTGTTCTCCTTGAGATACTTGGGTACAGGTCCAATCCTGATCCTTAAGGTTATGGTCTCCGCCCAATCCAGCCACTGCCCTTCGGAGGGTTGCTGTTTAGGTTGTGATAGCGTGAACGATACAATTAGGAGTGATGAACCGGAGACAGCTACCAGAAGTAGACCTAGGATCAGGATCGGCTTAATCTTTATCTCGACTGTTATTGGGCCATGCTTATTCAGCATTCTCGCCTTTCCCCCCATAGACCCTATTTGAGTTCTTCTCCATGGACGATGACCGCCATCTTTTCTTACCGTTGCATGGTCAGGATCGATCTAGCCGCCATCCTGACGGCCTCTTCACTGCTGTATCTGGGCTTCCATCCCCTAGACCTGAGCTTTGTTGTGTCGAGGAGCATGTTCTTAACGTCGCCGACCCAGCCTCTTCCGCCGTCCACTCCACCTGTGAAGTTTAATCTGACATCATCAAGGTTCATCTCTTCAGCTACTATCTTTGCGATCCGTGCGACTTCTATTTGGTCGTCTGATCCAACATTGAAGACCTCGACTGTTTCTTCCGCTGTTTCGCATGCTTTGAGGATGGCGTTGACGCAGTCGTCTATGTGAAGGTAGGACTTTGTTTGGCGGCCGTCGCCTAGGATCTCGAGTTGCTTCGGGTTCCTTCTGAGTTTTGTGATGAAGTCGTTTGTCACGCCGTGCTTGCTTCTGGGTCCAACTATGTTGGCCAGTCGGAGAATGACAGCCCTCTTCTCGTAGGTGTGGCAGTAAGATGTGATGAGGGCTTCTGAGGCGAGTTTCGATCCTCCGTAGACCGATATTGGCTCTAGAGGGCTATAGTTCTCGGGTGTTGGAATGGTTTTCGCATCGCCGTATACAGTCGATGTGGATGCGAAGACGATCGTATCCACGTTGCTGTGCCTTATCGCTTCTAGTAGGATGTGGGTTGCATATATGTTCTCTCGGAAACAGGTTGACTGATCGGCAATCTCTAGGCGCACCTCAGGATTCGCGGCGAAGTGGTAGGCAGCATCGGCCCTGGCTACGGCCTCCCTTACGTCCACGGAGTTTTTACAATCGCCTACAATCAGCTGGAGGCTTGTGGACTTCAAGGCTTCCTGAATATTGTCTTTAGTCCCTGATGATAGATTGTCCAATATCGTTACATTTTGACCTAGATTTGTCAGCGCTTCACATAGATGGCTCCCTATGAAGCCAGCGCCACCGGTAACAGTCACCTTCAGGCCCAAGAGGTTCAGCTCAGCCGAGTTTCATTCACGAAGTCTTCTCTCGGCGCTTGATTCGAAGGCTATAACTAGGCGGTTCTCGTACGCCATTATCGGCTTGATAACTAGATTGACAAGTTCGATCTTGCTGACGATTTGAGAAAGGCTGTCTATGTCAGATTTCTTGACGGCGCCTATTAGTGGAGCGAATGTTAGATATGAAGCCAGGTAGGTGGAGCCTCCGATGGCTATGTTGAGAAGGCTTGACAGGTTCAAAGCTGAAATGAGCGTCGGGATGACTGAGACGGCCGAGGCCACATAAATTCTTAGCGAGCTATCGAGATCCAGTTTAAGATGGAACTTGTCTTTGGCTATCTTCAGACCATAGCCAGTACCCGCTAGGTTTGATACGAGGAAACCCAAGATTAGGCCCACGACTTGGTAGGCTTGAGACATCAACGGAGCCGTTGAAAGGGAGCTGACCAAAAAGCCCCACGATTGAGAATGAAGCCTTCAACAACTCTAACAGTTGCTCCGTGGTATATTCGCGACTGTGGAACGGGTTCCATTCGCCCACAAATGGATGAACTGCCTCCTAGCCATTAGAGCTTCTATGAGGACAGCATCCGAGGAGTTCTCAAGCTGTGGGCGGGGTGTGAACACGGTCGGCGGCCTAGCCTCTTTTCGAGAGAATCTGTCTGGTTGCGAGCTTTACAGACTCTTCCCGTCTTACCTTGGTTTCCACCGCTTGACTTAAGCTTGATTGTGTCGAGGAGCATATTCTTCACGTCGGTGACCCAGCCTCTTCCGCCGTCCACTCCGCCCGCGAACTTGAACTCGACATCGCTGAGTTTCATCTCCTCAGCGACTACCTCTGCGATGTGCGCCACCTCCATCTGGTCGTGTAATCCAATATTAAAGATGCCGACTGTTTCCGATGCTTTGAGGATTGCGTCGATGCAATCGAGTACGTGAAGGTAAGACTTCCTCAGTGACGACTTTCGCAAACTTGCGCCTCCTGTGGGCATGATGGGTGCCATAGCAAATCACTACCCCCCAGAAGGGCGGCCTGTTGTCATATTTCTTCCAGAGCGCGTAGTACAGGATACCCGTGAAATATCTTATCAGTGGCAGCTTTCCAAGTTTCATGTGTCTGTACCATACGTCGCAGTTGTGTATGCCAGTGATTGACATACAAGGTATTAGTCGCCTAACCTCATCAATGCTAGGGATGCCAAGACGCATGTGCTCTGCAGTCGCCTCATCCTCCCTGCCAAAAGTCTCCATATGCCATTGCTGAAACATCGCATCGTACTCTTTCGCCCTATACAGTCCATCCCTACTTGTCGTCGGAAATGTCATAACCACTATGTTTGCTACCCTCACGATTTCTTGTAGACATTTGTTCCTCGAATCTCGCGGAATGTGCTCAATCAGATCCACACATGTTGCCGCTCCAAAGGACCTGTCCCTGAAAGGCAAGAACCCGCTGTCCGCAATGATACGTTCAACGGATCTAGTCCGGAAACTAAAGACTTCGCGCCGCACATCAACAACCACTATTCCAAAAGAACCTCCGCACACGAACCTCGCTATTCCCCCACCTCCTGAGCCAACATCTAAGACCATCTGGGGATCTAGCTCACACTCAGTGATCTTCGCCACGACTCGCCTATATCTGTTCAGCCAATCGATCGAGAACGGATTGAGTAGAGCGTCCCACAATGAGTAATCTGTAGACCTCCGGTCACTCAAGCGACTAATATACCAATGTAGGCTACTCAGGCGGTATATTTTAGAATCTATTTCCATCGCGATCCTGTTGAGCCAGCTACCGAAACGGGCCATTGCCCTACACCGATTCACCTGCGCAGAAGCCAATCGAGCCTGAATCACATGCTCAAATCGAGCTCGTGTGGATAACAAGCCGCCCAGTTAGCTCTTTCCGACAATAAACCGATACAATTTCTCCTGTTCATCTTCCCAAGTAACAGACCTTGCGGTTTCGAGAGCGTTATTGCATATCCTTTTCCTAAGACTATAATCATTTAAAGCCGTCTCAAAAGTCTCAAGAACGCACGAAGGAGTCGGCTCGGTCAATAAACAGTTGTATCCGTGCTTCAACAACCAAACATTTGCGTTATTAATGTTGCTTATGGGCAGACATCCACTTGCCATCAATTCAAGCGGAATATACGACGGATGCCTCGTGAACATGAACGACAGTCCAATGTCACACGTTCTGTACAGCTCTGCCACCCGTTGTATAGGCAGAAACCCATAGTTCCGGACAGCGAATGGAAACTTCCAACGAGGGACATTCCAGCCGGCCGTTACAACCTCCACGTCCGGATAGTTCGCTTTTATCCTCTTCAGACCCAAGATCCCAAGGTCAAAGGCATTCCTCGGAATTGGCGGCCTCGCATAGAAGAAGATCCTCTTGACCCGCTCTCTGGGTCCGCCTTGCGATGGGTAGTAGATACAGCGGTCCACAGGGAGATTAATGTGCATAGCACGCCCACCATACTCTTCTTCGTAGATTCGATGGAGAATAGGGCCGCTCGTAATCCCCGTGAATCCAAACCTGTAAGTTGCCTCAGCCAGCCCGTAGAAAGATCCAGCCGGACAAAAAAGTGGCTCAAAATCGCCAATAAAATAGTACTTTCCTCTAGTATCGTAGAAGTGCAATAGGTCATACGCGGTTGTCCAAAACGTGGCGATTGAGATGTCAGCATGCGGCATCGACTTGGTGCCGTAAAGCACATCGACTTGGGAGCCCGGAACCGCTCGCTCGAGGTCTCGCCTTACTGATTTGACCGATGCGTGGAATATTCCGTCTTGTACAATTATCCTGTTCAATATTCCCTTGTTACTTAATGCGTCTGCTAGCCTGAAGAAGGTATATACCCCGCCCGCCACATTGTAGTAGTTTGGTAGCAACCAGTTTATGGACTTCACGCTCCTATCCTTAGTACGATTCCAATCCTCACAAAGCCGTCTGTTTGCCGCCAGATCGCTCGAGGTAAAATCATAATCCTGGAGTCGGATGGTCCTGTGCATATCAGACGACACCTCGCTCGCGAGAGTGTTAAGTGCAGCCGACAAAAATCGTCCCAATCCAAACTTCTTGAGGTATCTCAAGCCAAGTCCTAAGGCTGGCATGATCCTATCCAACTCCTCGGGAATTCTCCCTCCTCTCTCGTCGGAATCCCCAACGGTGGCGATCTGCATGATTTATTTTTTTCTTTACAGTATCGCTGTGGTACGAACAGTTTCCAGTTTCGAGCGCTACCGCCCTGTCTTGGTCAGCTGACATCTGAATAGACTCTCATGAGATCCTGACCCATTCGGTGAGTAGAGAACAAGTCTCTAACCCTCTTTTGCATACTTTCGGCTAAAACTCTGTACTGATCGATTCTGCCGATCGCTTTGGCTAGAACGGAGCCAAAGCCGAGTGGGTCCTCCTCACGTGCATAGATTCCATAGGCGCCTAGATAGTATCGATTCACCGTATTGTCAAATGCCAAGGTAGGAAGCCCCATTGCCATATAGCTCAGAAGCTTGGCGTTGCTCTGAGTGCCCAACCTTTTTGGGGACACGGCCATGTCACCCAACGCAACATATTCAGGAGCTCGAAAGTAATCGATTTGTCCCGTGAACCTCACGTGGCGGTCGATGCCCAAGCGTTTTGCTCCTTGCCTGTAATATTCTAAGCTCGGAATCCCGTGTCCAATAATCAGAAAGCCTACTTTCGGATTGTCAACAATAACCTTCGGGATCGACTCAATGAGCACATCTGTCCCCTGAAGCCTAGACAGCGTACCCAAATAAACCACGATCCTCTCAAAAGCTTCGAGTCGGAGCTCATGCAACAACGCTTGGCTCTTCGGCATTGCTCGATACAACGAGGTATCGATACAGTCCGGGATCGTAATGATGGTCTTGTCTGGAAATCTAGTCGAAAGTAGATTCTTCATGAAAGGTGAACTGCATATTATAGCATCGGAAATACGTAAGCTACTTTCTTCGAAGGCGCAAAACAACCTATGTCTCAAACCCGACGGTTTCACTAGACCGCAAGCTACGATCTCTTCAGCGAAGCTCCCTTGAAGATCTACAACGATGGGAGCGTGGCTACCTTTGGTCGCCAGTTTGGAGATAACCGCACCTTCATGCAAATGCGCGTGAACTATCATCGGCCTCGACTTTCGAATCCATTTCCATGATTGCAGAGCCAACAGGCCGTCGAGGTAGACTCTATGATAGTCTGGTCCGGGTCGAAGGTAGGGGCTGCGAAGAAATATGCGCCGAATGGTAAGTCCGGTGACTTGTTGACCTTTTGCGTAGGTGAAAATTTCAACATTGCACTTCATTTGAGCAAGGGACTTTGCCTCAGTGTAGATTCTTACGGCTGCCCCAGGCGAGAAGAATATGGTCGGGACGACAAATGCGACCCTGTATTCAGAAGCATTTGATGATGACAACACTTCTGTCCCTCACTCGCGGTTCAGTGAGCAATCCACCGCGATGATGGCCGATTCATCGATAGATGAAAGACCCCATAAAGAATCGTCGGTTTTAACCAGCGAGGGGCACTCCTGAAGTCGGACCGCTCCCTGCAGCATTATGCGATCTATGTACCATGTCCCCTTCTGAGAGGGAAGATCAATTCTTAGTTGGCCGACTGTGGCTAGATTCGGACTGCCAGCGTTTTCGTTCCCAAGAGGGGAGTATCCAAGGGGCAAAGTGAATCTTCGCCATCCGAGAAACGTGTCTGGTATTCGCCACTGCCTCCTGTTCGCATTGTCAGGTGCGAGGATGTACACTTCCCAGTTGAGCCCTGAGTTTCCTCCGTAAATCCAAAGCGACAGATACTCGTAGCTTGACCAGTCGGCGTTAAGACTAAAATCGTGTATCAGCAAATTCCGTTGCCACGCACCATGGCTAACAATCGCCTTCATTGAGTCGGTTCCTCCAATCTTGATGTCCGTTACATCTGAGAGAGCGAGTCCAAGGGACCCAGCCCCGTATCCTGCGACTTTCCAAAATAAGGTCTGCCTATCGTCTGCTAGTACCTCGTCTTCGAACAGTATTGCCTCGGCCTTCCAAGAATACAGATAAACTGTATCGTCAGAGCCTCCTTCCACTAGGCACATCGTCCGCCTCACGAAATCTCTCAACTCGCTGGATAATTGATATCTCCAGTTATCTGCACTATAGACTAGCCATCCACGAGGATGGTGCTTGATCACTTCTATAAGAAGCTGAACATTGGAAATCAGTGCTGAGGGGGTCATATACCACCATATAACAGGTGACCCATCATAGGTTGCCGCGTCAGGCTGATAGTTCGTGCTTCTTACGTACGTCAAATTCGAGAAAACGCCCGCATAATGGATAGCCCCGCTGGAGCAAGTTAACCAGAAATCAGTCCGACCAAGATAATAATACGTATTATCAGGAGTGTCCGCTACTATGACCTCACTAGGCTGAATACGGGTGGCCAAATACTCGCAAACCTTCTGGTAGTTGGGAACTACAGACCACGCGTGTCCGAGAACCGTACTCCATTCGGGCCTGTTGTGGTACGCGAATTCAAGGTACGATTGGCGACTGGCGCTACACTTGGCGACTGACGCGGTCAGCAGCATTATTATGAACAGCGAGACGTACAGCACGGAGAGAATCTTCGACACATTAGCCCTAACAAAACGCGCACGCAGACGCATCATTGGAAACGCGACCAAATGACTCGAGATCAAGAAGAGCATCGGAATCGTTGGAAAGATGTACCTTTCGTAGGCGCGCGCCCGCACCGTCAACGTAGTCAGGAATGTGCTCTCAATAGTGAAAGGGATGAGAAAGCTGAGGAAAAGGAACATGGCTTTTCGGGGGCTGATTGCGAAAGCGATACCCGCTCCTAGTATTGTCATAAGTATCGTGATGGGGTACCTCTCCCTCAGGAAGTCAAGGTAGAAAGAACTGTACTGAAGTTCAGCAGCTGTGGAAGCGACATATCCCGTTCCAATCAAGATATTCCTGGAGGCTCCGAGCATGATTCGAGAAAGGTCATTCCCGAAGAATAGGGCAACCATGATAAGCATTCCAGCCAGTCCTAATGCATAATTGAGATGCCTTCTCGCGATGTTGAAACCACGAGCCGCGAGCGGCAGAGCTGCAATTGGCGCAGCAAGCGACAAAGCCAACCCGGGGTCCGTTGCGACCAAGGCGCCTAAGGATATTAAGAAAAGCGTCGCGCTCCTTTTCGGCCGACGGGCTATGATCAGTTCATAGGCCAAGAAGGCCGTCAGGACAAAAAAGAACTCGAGTTCGGCATAATGACGCGCCTGTCTGGACCAAGAGATTGCATAGAGAGAGAAAGCTTCCATTGCTGACGCTGCCAAGCCAAGAAAGGGGCCGTGTAGCCTCTTGCCAAACAGGTACAGCAGACCGACCGACCCTGTGCCGAACACGACGCTAATGATGCGACCGGCCGTGACGGTCGGGCCCAATGCCGTGATCGCGAGGGCCGTCAGGTATTCGTGAAGAACTGGTTGGCCCCAGTAAGTAAGATTCAGCGGAGATACCGGGACCCCGTGTCTGAGTATCCCTTGAGCGAATAACATCGTCGAAGATTCATCATTCCAAAAGGAATCCCGCTCGATACGGTAAAGTCTTATTGCAAATGCTATGGCCAGAATACCGAGTTCAATACACTCGCAGGTACCTGGGCGGAACCTGCCTCTACTGCGACCAACTATGTTCCTATCCAGAGTCATGAGCTCATACTCCGAATCGCGTGTACTGTCGATTGCCACGTTACCGCGGCTCAGCAATGGCCCTCTTGCGACATGTTACTAGGAGGCTTCGGTCTCCAACAGAACCGGGATGTACTTTCTCAAGAACGCGCTCAGCAGAAACAAGAAAGTGCAGAATAGCTCGAGAGTTTACCCGGCCATATATTCGAGGAGCCAAATGAAAGAAAGAACCCTGCACGTCCGCTACCACACCGGCCTCACCTGCCGCCTCCAGTATTTCCCATCTCGAAAGTAGCCGAATCAGTTTCAGCGGCCGGGCAAACACGGCTAAGTAACTAAACTTGTTCGCCACCTCGATCACCGCGCGTCCCTCATCTGCGAGAACCCTCGAAACTTCCACAATCGCCGTCCGATAATCTGGCACGTACTTGATCGCTCTGGCAAATACGACTCGGTCAAAAACCTTCTGCTTAAACGGCAAGTGCTGCACATCTCCCACGACAAACTCAACAACCATTCCATCGACGCGCGATCTTGTCTCCGTCAACATCGTCTCCGATAGATCCAAGGCAACTACATGAGCACCCATTCTCGAGAGCCTCTCCGTGATACGACCACTTCCGGACCCTACATCCAAGATCAGATTCCCCTTCTGAAATCTAAGCCTGTCGAAATACTCGTCAAGCTCCTTTTCGCTAAGATATCTCAGCCCGGTACTGCGTTCAAACGCGTCGAAGTGGTAGCGCTCAGATTGAGTTCTTAATATGGACCTAACACGCTTTTTTCTTCGGTTCAAGACAGTCATCCCGAGAGAACGGACTCCAACGTTTTCTCCATAGCTTGGGTCACTCTGCCCCAATCGTAATCCTGAACGGCTTTTTGTCTAGCGTTCTCGCCCAGCAAACGCATTGCATAAGGCTTTTCCAACAATCGAATCAGGATTTTCCAAAGGAGAGCGCTGTTCCTAGGGTCGTAGAGTATTCCTGTGACGCCGCTTTCGATTAATTCCGGAATCGCCCCTAGCCTTGTCGTGATAACAGGCTTACCCATAGACATGCCCTCGAACAATACGAAAGGAGAGTCGGCCATAGACCAATAGTGCCTGAAAGGAAGAGCTATTACATCCGCGAGCTGAAGATACGCCGCTAGATCTTCTTCATCCAAAACATTGTTAACAATTAGGGTATCTTCTGAAAGGCTAAGTTTTTGCGCGCATCTCCAAGCTAGTCCTGCACTTTTTGGTCCGGCCACAAGAGCGACCAGTTTAACTTTCATCTCTCTCTTGACGTGTGATACTGCTTCAACAAGATCGGTGAGTCCTCGACCTTGCAAGTCACTGCCAAAGAACAGGATGACTCTATCTTTTGAGGTGGGCTTCAGAGGGCTCCCAATAGACGTACTGGAGTACCTCCGCTTGGGGTCAAAAGCCTTTGTATCAACCCCTCCCCTAATCACAGTTATCTTTTCTTCTAGAGCCTTCCTGTATCTGCTCGGGCTTCTTCCGATAATACGGCTTCTGAGATGCTCGCTCGGCACAATGAATCTACTAACGTATTCCGATCGCAAACTGCATTGCAGCGCAGAGTCTGGGTAGCAAAGACGCGCTAAGTTATATGGAAAGTATCCTTCAAAATTCGGCGCTCCAATTCCCCCCGCCCACATTTGAAAAGACCCGATCAGGTCTTGCGCTGTGATCTTGTCGGTAAAGATCACGTTTGTTAGAGGTCTATTCAACAGACTTCCCAGCCGAACCAGTTCCGCTGAGCAGATGACGGGAAAATATGAGCATACGACATCCGTTTCGGACCGTATTCGCTTGAATACTTCTTTGTGCTTGAAAAATGATCGGGTAGAGGCGTTAAGGCTAGTAACCTCAACTTCTTCGACGTAATACGTGACATCGGAGTCACCACTTGTGATCACTCGAACGGTATTTCCCATCGAGGCTAGTCGCTTCGCCACGGTCATGCAGTGGAGACTGTAGGGCTGCCTTAGAGTAAAGATGCCGACGTTTGGAGCAATGAGCGTTACGTCCATTCCCTTATCCGCTTTGGATCAAACGTTTTCCAAACTAACTAGATGTCAATAAGCTGCTGCCCAAGAGTTATCGTATCTCGCTCTTCTCCAGCCTCATGCACAGCCTGAGCAAGTCTAAACTGTGTTCTGCAATGTCATGAATCAACCTGGCAAGACGCGTTCTGGCATATCGTCGCTCCTGCCAGATTACGCCAAGTTCCTTTACCTTGAAGCCTCTTCTAGTTGCAAGGACGATGATCTCGGTGTCCCAGAACCAATGGTTAGAACGTGTAAGTGGTAGGACCTCATCAATCAATCTCATTGAGAAGGCTTTAAACCCGCACTGGTGATCCCTTACTCCGTCTCTAAACAGCAAACGTACTAGTAGGTTGTACGCTATCGACACGAACCAACGCAGGAAAGGCCGTCTCACAACGCTGCCTCTGAGGTAGCGAGAACCTGTGGCCAAGTCGTAGCCATCAAAGATAGCTCTCAAGAGCTGTCCTAGGTGAACCATATCGGTTGCTAAGTCGCAATCGATGTACGCATAGATGTCCGCATGCTCCATCATCCAAGCTTCTCGAATAGATGCCCCCCGACCTAGCCTCTTGGCAAAATGCACCACATTCAATTCTGGATAGGCGTGAGACAAACTGTCGGCTATCACGCCCGTACCATCAGTAGAGCCATCGTCGATTACAAGAATGCGGTACGTGAAGAGACTCTGACGCCTAAGTGCTGAATGGACCGCCTTCACGGCGTTTTCTAGTATCTGTGCTTCATTGTGAACAGGCAAGCTGATGAGAAGTCTTCTTGGAATCTTCCTTTTCCCCTTTTTTGAACCAATTCCACGTCTTTGGTCCCCGCGAATTGCTAGTGAATGATACCGTTCAGTCCCATCTATCATCGCTGTTTCTAGGTACGAGCTGCCCACCAATAGCCCATATGGTATCTCCCTAGGAGGGCAACGCCGTGACAATGAATGAATTGTAACCCCGTTTCTGACGAACAAAACCTATCCCCCAGCTTGGCAATGTGATTCGCCAAGTAGTATCCATGCTTCTCGGCACCTTAGAGGACTCTGGTGAACGCGAAAGATTCCCCTATTAGCCATCGATATACGCATGCGCGATTCAAGTCAGACTGGATTGAAAAGGTAGACCCCGAAGGTGCCAGTGCTCTTTAAGAGCTTGAATGTTTCCGGAAGCTGAGGCATTGTATACCAACCAGACCTAGTAGTCCACCAGATCGTGTAGACCCTGTAGCCAGAATCGAAGTTAAGGTACGCAATCTGCTCGATTGCCTTACCTGCGCTCTCAGGGTTCACTGACACATATCCCGGTTCCTTCACTGGAATTATCCTTATCCTCGGCTCCAAGCGATTCACAGCCCAAACGTATACGGCCTCATGAACCACTAGAACCGTCCCGTCGACTAGGAGAGGAAACACTGCATCAATCGCACTCAGCAGCGACGGCACTTCTTGAATCGAGATCGAGTTCTGGAGCATAGATGACTCGATGTATCTCAGGTAGGGATTATACTGAGAGAAGTATGGGAAAGGATGCTCCGGGTAACTGAGCAAGTATTGGCCTGATGTAAAGGCGATCAAGGCAAGTAGACAAATAGCACTAACCTTCACCGCCAAACGCTGAGGACTGCGCCAACGCTTGAATCGCATAGCTCCCTCGAATCCATCCGCAAAATAGAAGGAAAGCGGATACACAAGCATGAGAGACCACCGGAACCAGAGTGGAATCGATGTTGTCCCTCCGACCAAGACGGGGACGAGAAGAAGGGAGCATACAAGCGTCCAGCAGTTGATGCTTATCCCGCGATCCAATCTAACAGCGGGAATCGCCAGCGGCAACAGAAAGATGAAGCAGTACAATGGGAAGCCAAGTACATATGTCGTAGTCTCCAAGCTCGATTGAAATCCGGTGATAGCAACATACCTGCCGATCTGGGGTACGGACAACTGATAGAGAAACAGACCTCCAGCTATAGCTGAAAAGTAGAGGTTAACTTTCCCCTCTTCCCATCTGCCACGCGCACAAAACCATAAGCTCCGAAGAAGAAGCACACCTAGCAGTATTACAGCCGTGACTTGATGCGACATGAACGTCAGCAAAGTGAAGGCGCCGACAAGCAAGTATCTTCGAACACCGCTGATAACTTCGAGGGCTGTGACCGCTGCAAAAAGAAAGATTACACCAAGCATGTTTCGATAGAGCTCCCAAGAAATCCTAAGTCCAACAAAGTATAGCGTCGCAATCAGAGATGCAAACACCGCCTTGCGAGAACCCCAACCAAGAGCCAGTCTTCCGTAAGAGTACGCCGACAAAGACACGGATCCTGTCAGTATCGGGCCCAGTAGCTTGACGGCAATGAACGGATCCGGAATGAGGTAGCGGTTAAAGACAGCAGCTAACACGTAGAACAGGCCTGCGGTTCTGAGCAGGCCAAAGGCATCGACGGGGAGGCTTTGACCGCTGAACGGGTTGATCCACCAACGCATCGCTGGAATATAGTATCCAAGCGGATCGAAGCCTAAAGGATAGGGCCATGCGATGACCTCAGGTATGAGGCGTACAATGAAGGGTAATGTGAAGGCTAGAAAGCCGTATCTGAGATCATATACGCGCTTGTAGAAGCCTTTACCCAGCTTCATCATCTCTTGGCCGAAGACCGCTATGCGCAACTTAACACATGTCCTTTCAGATATGAACAAGCCTTAATACAGCCTATCTACAAACTTGTAGGCGTGTACAGCCTTGGCTGAGAAGATTCCGTCATGGCTTGAGAGGATCCTCCTCCCACGCCTGAGCGAGATCACCGGAGAATTGAAGGCGATGAATACACGTATCGATGGCGTGGAGAAACGTATTGATGGCTTCGAGAAACAGATCGACAAGCTTGAGACCAGCTTCGAAGGCTTCAGAAACGTGACGATGACAAGAGATGAAATGCTACCTAGATTCGAGGCGCTGCACACTAGACTCGACGCCATAGAGAAGAGGATACCTGTCATAGAGAAGCTAGCTGAGATCGAGGTTCGACTCACCCAAGTAGAGAAGAAGCTTATCCCCTGACCTGCCCAGTTGCAACAGATACGATATACGGTCCAACATCAACATCGACCTCAAAATTTCTCGCGCAATTGATAGAGTACACTCAGCTCTTCCGCCCAACTTCCTTCCAGTTAACACCGCAAGCAAAGTGAAGGGTAGGAGGCCGTACCCGAAATTATGTACGCGCGTTGGGAAAACCTCTACCGACGGTTGATCGTGCACGCACAACTCTTCTTTTCAATTTCCTTACAGCCAAGATTGATAGAGCCAAGACGATCATCATTATGGTTATTGGCGTGGAGAACTCTGGAATCGGCCCGTGAAGAGCGTATCCAGCAGCCTCCAAGATCATTCCGTTCGTCTTATCGCTTAAAACAGTAAGCGTACTTCCATCCTTATCCATTATGCCGTCGAAGAACCCTTCACTAGTTTGAAGCTTAGATACATGGCTTACCAGCGTCATAGTGTAATCATTCCTCCAGATGGCGTGGAATGCGAAGGCTATCTTTGTATATATGACGGCGGATCCGTTCACCCAGTCACCATTTACGGCTCTGATACGCCATGTCTCACCATTTCCTGTTACAACCCATTCATACACGTAATTGTAAGGCGCTGGGTAAGCTCCCTCACCGAAAGCTGTTAGAACCCCACTATCGCTATAACGTTTCTCCTGCGCTCTGAAAACTCTCTCAGCATAACCCTCATACAGTGGACTGGAACGACTCTCAAGTATAGCGAGTAGTAAAGGCTCAGATGTGACCCAAGCCTTCGGTATCGACTCGCCATTGACATCGACGAAACTTCCACCACCCAAAGACTCCAGATCCTTCAACTTCGGAGTTGAGAACCCGAAAGCATGGAAGCCCTGCGCAGCATAGAGTGGATAGATGTCATTCGCCGCAAAATAGCTACTGTTAGCAATCAATCCAGAATCATAGCGGGCGACGATCGAGTGGATCCTCGAAGCCAAATCGGGCCTCAAACGTCTCAAATCATCCAAAGCCAATAGAAGTCTTCCGAAATCTGATGGATGCGCCGGTGCCTTAGTATCGGCTGGCACCGCACCGGTGTCCGCATCATACTGTAGGTAGGACTCACGGGTGGGAGCGATCTGTCGCGTCTCCAAAAAGTTTAGAATCTTGTTAAGTCTAAAGTTGACTCCCCAATCCCCATCTTCAGAAATCAAACCCAACCTTTCAGCATTGAGAATAGCGTGAATATAAACGCCAGCATCCCAGTCGGTAAACCTATGCCAATCACTCCTCGCATAATGCAAGCCCGTACTAGGGTTAACCCCCACCCCTGGCTGATAGTACCTCCACGCAACTTTCGCCCAACCTAGCCAATCATCAGAGCTTTCGGCCCACACCAAACAATTTCCTGACAGGGAGGCCGATAAAGTGACCGTTAGCGCCAAGACGAGAAATAAACATATACTTGTCACTCTCTTTCGCCAGACGTTAGAGAAAAAGCGCATGAGAAGTATCAGTTCCCGATGAGCTTGATCATTTTTCTCTGAATTAGGCAGCTAACGAATCGGCGAGTTCAATAGCCTTTCTATGGAGGCTGAAATCTATGAGCTTGACTGCCCTGTAAGGTGAAATGCAGTGGATGTTCCATTCAACTCGATCTGCCAACGGTGTCAGAACTGTGGCTGTCTACGGAGCCAACCTTCTCGGTCTTCATCCAGATTCTAGGCCTGCGCAACAGGATCAAAGACAGAGCGTACGCGGCGATAACTGTCTCAAGGAACCAGTAGGCGTAGATGAAGGGTAGCCATAGGAAATTGGAGAGTTTCCTCGGCTTGACCGTGTAGACAAGCGCGAACCCTAATGCTAGCAGCAATATTGAAGTGAGTCCAACCATCAGGTACGCTAGGATCTTCGCTAACAATGTTGCTGAGTATGTGAAGACAGCCCATGAGAGCATGTAGTTCATGAAGCTGATGCTCAGAAAGATCGGCGAAAGTAGTGAGATCTCAGCGTCAACTCGACTTCGATCAGGTTTCCTCAGAAGCCTTCCATACTTGATAGCGGTCTCAATGTATCCTCGATACCACCTTGACCGCTGCTTGAAAAGTTCAGTGAGAGTTGAAGGAGCCTCTTGAAGAGAAATAGTATCTTTACAGAATTTGACTCGATGCTCACTCTCAACTAGACGGGTTGCCAACTCAACATCCTCAGCCAGAGAAGATTCATCCCATCCTCCAAGCTCCTTCAACACTCCAGCCCTAATGAACTGGCAACTGCCCGTTAACGGGACGAATAGGCCTAGATGGTCCTTGCCGTTCAGAACAGCTTTAAACCATGCAGCTTCCTCAAGAGAAGCGGTCCTCGTCAACATATTGGCTTGAGCATTGATCGACTGAGTGACTCCTTGAATAGCCACAATCTTCAGATCTTCAAAACCTTCAGCCACCCGTTCAAGAAGGTCGCGGTCAGGAACATTGTCTGCATCAAGCACGCCGACTATCTCGCCGCGAACATGCTGAATCGCGAAATTCAATGCAGCAGGCTTGCCGCTTGATATAGGTCTATGGAAGTAACGGATCAAACTAGGCGAACGGGAAGCGTAACGAAGACATATCTCCCCAGTATGGTCTGAAGATCCGTCTTCAACAATCAGAATTTCCATCCTCTCTTTCGAGTAATCGACATTCAACAAGGAGTCTAATAGTCTACCGATAACTCTCTCCTCATTCTTGGCGGGAACTATTAGTGAGATGAAGGGAGTATACCTAAGAGGTTTGGAGTCATGCTGCTCGTCACGAGATCTAAAGTAGCGTTTAACCCCGACTGCAAATATCGAGAGATTGTAAAGGGACCATAAAAGAATTGTGAGCGCCACAGGTATGAACAGGACCAGCATTAGGCTGCCGAAAAGCAAGTTCAATGGTCTTAAACTCGAGGGATCACGAGTCGGATGCTATCAACGTTAGCGGGCAGGCTAGCTAATCGCAAGCATTAAGGCCGGTTGACAGCATTCGTCTAGCTCTTTCCTTCCGAACCCTTCTCTTGCGGTTCGGTTGAAATTGAGGCAGATGCAGATGGTTGCGGAGCTTCAATCGGCATTGGCGGCGGAGTTGTAGCCATCGTCCATCCGATCCAAGCCAGAATCCCCAACACCGCCGCAACCACTATGAACGCTGTAACCTGTAGGACAATAGTCGGGAAGACATAGAGCAGCCAGCCGTATACGACTATTCCGACGACGCTCGTAACCAATATTACGGCTCCAATCAACTGATCCCTATTCAACACGCTTCGCCTCTAACACTTGCACAATATCGTCTATCAGTGAGCAAAAAGCTCCATTGCTCCTAGATAGTACATAAACTTCAGGTCCTCAAGCCAACCTTTCACTTGAGGAGCCCAAACGAAGACCCTAAGCTCACCCAACGTCTTCAACATCTCTTTGGCTCTAGCCTCACCAACTTGGAGGATGCGCCTCTTAACAGTCGCCAGAAGCTTCCAAATGATACTCTTCAGACTCACCAACAACTTCGCATTGACTATTCCTCCACGTCTTCTAGCGAGACGCAAGGCACAGGCGTATAGCCCCTTCTCCAGCAAGTTCAGACTTCGCCAGTTACCATTTCTTATTCCTCTCAAGTGGAACTTAACCATAGTAGAATAGCTAAGGAAAGAGGTTTCGGCAAGTACTCCAAAGTCACGAGGAATGTGAATGCTTTCCTTATACGTAGCAAAAGAACCTCCGTCAACCTTACCAGTATTGGATGAATTCGATATATAGCTTTGGATACTGAGGGTACCTTGTGACGTCGACTAAAGTCGCTCGATCCGAGCGAGATTGGTTTCAGAGGCCGATCGTGGACATTACGCACGTGAGCTCATATAACAAGCTGAAGACGGCTTAAAACATAGGGTCTGTGAGGGCTCATATGAGCAATCTTATCGGCAGCCATTAGAATCATGTTCCAAATTGCAATCTATTTACGTAACACAAGCAAGTATTTCCGTAAGTCGGTTTGTCACTACGCTTTTTCCCCAAATCATGATTATACCGCTAGTCTTAATTCTAACCACATCAAGACAAGCTTACGGTTTACCTACTATCCAACCTATTCTCGCTGTAGGAGAGCGGGTTACATCTGAAGAAGTGCCAAGGCAAGACCGGGTTGCGGGATATCCTGATTTCATAACAGGTAGGCTTGAAGAGCCCTATCTAACCACGATCCTTCGCCTCAGATTGAGATTGGAAAACAGACCTGTTTCTGCGTACAGTTCGCATACAAATAACTATAGATACCGCATGGGCTGCTAAAATGGATAAATCTGTGGTCGATGGGCCTCGAAATTCGTTATTGAAGACGTAAGCGAGCCAGTAATGCAGGAAGATACAAGTCTCGCGCGAGATGATTCAACAACTAAGGGCGAATCATGAGAACATTGAGAAACTTGCTAGAGAGAGAACAGGGATCCTTGAACTGACTTTGAAGCGGGTTCAGAACGAGCTACGCCTGTACCGAGCCGAACCTTTCTCAGAGGAGAGCTTCCTAGGCATCTGTGGATATGAAAGAATCTTGCTGAAAGATTGCAGCTTGTAAGAGCGTGAGAGCAAATCAGCTGAAGCCCCTTAGCTCTACTCAGCGGGCTATTGTCTCTTTTCCAAATAGCCGATTCGGTCTAAACTCTTTTCGAGAAATAGCGAAGTCCAGAGAATATCTGACTGCCCATCCATCGTCAAATAGAATTGGCTGGCCGTATGTGCTACTATCACATTGTCGACATGCATGCGCCATTCTCACTGTTTCTGTCACCTCCTTGGTCAGTACAGCTACTGAATGTTCTTGATGACTGATGTAGAAACACTGTTCTCTTCAATGCGCGATTCAGACTAGGCGTTGGTAACCATCAGATATGATCTTCGTAATTTCTAGATCTTGTCTTGAGACTAGGATGACCCTTGCGCAGATTTCGAGACCTTTATTCTTCGAGCTAATATTAGCAGCGTAAAGCCCGTATCCTCTTCAGCTAATAAACCCAACATGCGTGTTGAGATAACCCCCACTACCGAAGATAATTGATACAAGAACCCTCTGTAACAGTATCTAACACCTAACTTGATGAAAAACCGAGCGATTGTAGATTTATGTAAGTACTTGGGAGGGCCATCTAGGATTAGCCCACATCTTTCAGCCAAATTTTGCAAAAGACTTGGTGAGTAATAATGCCTTACTGATGCAATTTTGGCATGTTTAGCTTGAATGTCGCCGAGTTCCATCCACTTGTACGAATCTGTGGTGAGAACTAATATCCCCTTATCATCAAGAGTTTCTGAAATTTCTGCTAGACCTTTCTCATCATCGGTAAAGTGTTCTAGTGCGGACGAGCATACGATTCGATGAAATACGCCCCTTCTAAAGGGAATAGCCTCCGCCGCGGCAGCTATAAATTGGATGTCATCCCCATTTTTGAGCGATACGCCTGACTTTAAGGCAGAGACATTAAGATCCACTCCCACTAAAAGGTTCGATCTTCTTCGTACGCTGCCCGTTAATATAAGGTAGTATAGAGCAGAACCGCCCCCTGTTCCAACATCCAGTAACAGTTCTCCTCCACGCAGCCGAAGTGATTGTCGAATCGCCGGGTATTCGAACGACCTCATGTAGCTTAGGCTACCAATAGTACGCGCAACTAACCATAGAAGTATTCGCTTTAGGTTCAATATGAAAGCGTTGTGCCGCTTTAATTATAAAAAGTTTCTACCCCAGGTCTTACAAACACCACTGGGACAATTCATATCCTTCGGAGACCGCCTTAACTTACTGTCTAAAAGGCCGCTAGGTCCAGTAATAAGAACCTTCTCCAATCAAACCGCTCTCTAAACAACGAGACATAGTTAGACGATAGAACTATTCAAAACTATCTTCCTCGACAGAGAAGGAGAAGTGAAATTACTTCTTTGTTTAGCAAGATATCTTATCCCGAAAGTGATTATGTGAGCATGAAGTAAGCCTGATCTTCTGTCGAATTCGAATACTGCGATATAAGGAGAAGGGATCGCTTTTCCTTAGCTTCGCCTTGTAAGCCTCTTAAAATGAGAGAATAATCCTTTTCCAAGGCTGAACACACAGGCCATCCAAGTGACTTGGAGGCCAAACTCAAGAAAAGCTATTTCAACTTCTGCTAACCTTTTCCAAGATTCTCTCGATCTCTTCCTTAAGGTTAGGTAAGTCTCCCTTTACGATATCCCATGTCAAATCAAGGTCCACGCCAAAATACCTGTGAATGAGTTTGTCTCTCATCCTAGCCATTTCACTCCAAGGCAATTCAGAGGGCTCGGCGAGGTCACCTATATCGATGAGATCAGTTGAGGATCTTTGCATCGAAACCGTATTCTAGGCTGGGCTTGGACGAAAAATGTTCTTTAAGGTATTATGTTGTGGTCTCGCCGTCAATTGTCACCTCCGATATCGATGTTCTTCAACAATGTCGTTCGCATCAAACACGGAAACGCATATTCATCCTTTCTGAATCACAAGATACAGGTCTAACTCATCATCTTCTAATCAAGCTTTGAACCTTCCAACCCGCTCGGCGTCCAAACGGTCAAGGACTCACTTTCTCGATGTCGCCGACTCCTTTCTCTTCTCGATCTTCATCAAATGAACCTTTACAATGCTACCAGGTTTCAACTCAAGATCCTCATACTCAATCCTTGGTATCTGAATCCTGAAACCCTGCTGGA
>Ga0209725_1000257_pt1 | contig 32922 bp, 24 predicted proteins | sample I18A1metaG_FD_184145 | JGI IMG/M metagenome (GOLD analysis project Ga0209725, IMG submission 184145) | Lake sediment bacterial and archeal communities from Gulf of Boni, Indonesia to study Microbial Dark Matter (Phase II) - ​I18A1 metaG... | ecosystem: Environmental > Aquatic > Freshwater > Lake...
CTTCAAGAGTCCCCTAATTATTCTATTGCTATTCGCGGGCTTCATCTCAGCTCTTGTTGGCCATGTTGTGGACGCGGCCGTCATATTTCCGATAGTACTTGTTAGCGTAGTTCTAGACTTCTATGAGGAATTCAAGGCTGAGAAAGCGGCAGAGATGCTTAAGCAGAAAGTTACCACAGCTGCAACTGTCATCAGAGATGCAATCAAGTGTGAGGTAAGATTTGCAGAGATCGTTCCAGGCGATATAGTATGCTTATCAGCGGGCGATATAGTGCCCGCGGATGCACGAGTAATCAATGCAAAAGACCTTTTCGTGGATCAATCTGTCCTGACAGGAGAATCGTTTCCAATAGAAAAAACAGTTGATCCGTTAAAAGTGAAGGGAGCAGCCATAACCGAATGGAACAACTGTGTTTTCCTAGGCACTTCAATTGTTAGCGGAACAGCTGTCGCCGTTGTCATAGCGACTGGAAACCGTACGGAATATGGAAGAATCGCTGTGAGACTTGTTGCAAGAGTGCCTGAGACAGAGTTTGAGAGAGGGCTGAGAAGATTTGGTTTCCTCATAATGCAGGCCACCTTCCTTCTTGTGGTCTTTGTCTTCCTCGTAAACGCCCTTCACAGACGCGAGGTCTTGCAGTCGCTCCTCTTCGCTGTTGCACTCGCGGTTGGTCTGACACCTGAGCTCTTACCAATGATACTGTCCGTGAACCTGTCAAAAGGCGCTCTCTCGATGTCCAAGAAGGGCGTTATCGTGAAGCGTCTAGCGTCAATTCAAAATTTTGGAAGCATGGATGTCCTATGTACCGATAAGACCGGCACACTTACCGAGAACAGGATAACCCTCATAAAACATGAGGATATGGACGGCAAGGACGATGAAAAGGTTCTACTGTACTCATTTCTAAACAGTCACTTTGAAACAGGCTTAAAAAGTCCTCTCGACGACGCCATACTTGCCCATAAACATATCGACATAAGGGGCTACGAAAAAATAGATGAAATCCCGTTCGACTTCATGAGAAAGCGCGTGTCGGTGGTTGTCGAACATGAAATACAGAGATTCCTAATCACCAAAGGCGCGCCCGAAGAGATTCTCAGCTTATGCTCCTACTGCGAACTTGACGAAATGATCTGTGATTTGACATATGAGCTCAAGGAGAAGATCGAGCAGAGATACAATGATTTGAGCCAACAAGGCTTTAGAGTTCTTGGAGTCTCATATAAGAAGGTCAAAGAAGAGAAGCATGTTTACCATGTCAATGATGAATGCGACATGCTATTCCTAGGATTTGTAGCGTTCATTGATCCACCAAAGCAGGGCGTTAGGAAGTCTCTCCAACTGCTACGCAAGAGAGGGGTAGAACTCAAAATCCTCACCGGTGATAACGAGCTAGTTACCAGAAACATATGTGAAACGATCGGTCTTGAAATCAAGGGTATCGTACTCGGAACAAAGATCGCTCACATACAGGACAGCGCGCTCGCAAGATTGGCTGAGCAGGCCAACATCTTTGCTCGAGTGACGCCAGTTCAGAAGGACAGAATAATCAATGCGTTGAAGTACAACGGTCATGTCGTTGGTTTTCTCGGAGACGGAATTAACGACGCACCTTCTATGAAGACAGCGGACATAGGCATCTCTGTAAACAACGCTGTGGATGTGGCGAAAGAGTCAGCCGACATCATTCTGCTCCGGAAGAGCCTCACGGTCCTTCAGGAAGGTGTCCTAGAGGGGCGCAAGACATTCGGCAACACTATGAAATACGTTATGATGGGCACCAGCTCCAATTTTGGAAATATGTTCAGCGTCGCTATCGCATCCTTGTTTCTGCCATTTTTACCGATGCTTCCCACACAGATATTGCTGAACAACCTCTTGTATGAACTGTCTCAGTCCGCTATACCGATGGACAATGTCGACCAAGAATACGCTGAGAAATCGAAGAGATGGGACATATCGTTTGTCAGAAGATTCATGATCGTTTTTGGACCGGTAAGCTCCGTCTTTGACTTTCTAACGTTCTTCATAATGCTGTCCATTTTCAAGGCAACAGGGCCATTATTTCAGACTGCTTGGTTTATGGAGTCTCTATGCACACAAACGCTAGTTATTTTCGTCATAAGGACGAGGCAGACACCTTTCTACAAAAGTAAGCCTGGTAGATTTTTGCTATTCAGCAGCTTAAGTGTCGCAGGCCTGGCATTAGTAATCCCGTTCACGCCGTTGGGCGCGGTGTTCCAATTCGTAGAACCACCTTTCAGTTTCTTCCTACTACTCGCAGGATTGATTGGGGCCTATTTGATACTCGCCGAGGTTGTCAAGAAATGGTTTTACAGTCGGGCCAACCTGCAATAACGTGCACTCTTTCGCCTGGCAAGATTGTATGCAAGAATCTCTGCACGATCGCCCAGAACAACTTCTTGAATATGGATCCAACACCTTGGCGTGGGCCACTGAACTAGACAATCATAGCCACATTTCCAGTAGTACTCTTGATTTTTTTCTAGAGTTCTTTGTTACATTTCAATTCTATTTCAGGTAGGGCCTTCTCGACATGTTCCTGTGCCCCAATAGAAAACCTGCTAGGGCTTGGAAGGAACATTGGGACTCGCCTCTGATAATTCAACTATTCCCGCCCAAATCTCTCGATCATGTCTTGCTACCTTGGAAATGTGTGTGGCTGTTCTTGGGGGCATTGAGCTTAGATCATACTCTACTTGAGAGACTCGGCATGACCTTGATCAGAACCTAGAGAGTTTGCGACAAAAGATTTTAGAGGCCAAGTCATGCTACAAACTAAGCGAAGCTTTGAATCCACTTAGATCTAACCATAGATGGATCAAGAACACGAAGGTCAAGACCGCCTACCACGATTTGTTCGTAACTGCAGTGGCCAACTCGGATGGTTCGATACTACAGAAGCCCTCTTTCTCCATAGCCCTGTCTATGGCCGTCTCGGCTATGGAAACAGCGATCTCACCGATTCTACGAAGGTTCCAGATGATCCGCCTTAACAGGCAAGCCTCAAAAAATGAGGTGGAAAGCGTTAGGTCCTCGATCTTGCGGTACGCTTCTGTGTCCAGGTTCTTCTCAAAATCTCTTATCAGCTTGTTTGCTAGGTCGGCGTCAAAGGCGAACACGCTTTTCATGGCCTTGTAGCTAAGATCTCTTATCTTCCTGCTGTAATCTTCTATGGAGGCTTTCGTTTTTTCGCCTACCCCAACTCCTGCAATCTCCGTTTTCCTAACTTCTTCTGCGATGTTATCGGCCCAGTCGGCCATTCCTTCCAATGCAGTTGCAACCCTGCTCATGTCTAGAATCTCTCCAGCATCGTACATGCCGATCTTCTGGGACATTGTGGGGTTTGTCTGAGCTTGGTTCAGCAGCCGCAAGATAAGCGCGTACATCCTGTTAGCCTCACGTTCTCGTCTCTGTGCCTCTTCAGCGAGCTCCAAATTTGAATCCTTCAAGGCCTGGATCGCTTCATCGCACATTATTGAGAAGAGTGTGTGGAGGCGACGGATCACGACGTTAATCGGGAAGATTGTGGGATTTATGGAGCATTGAAGCGTCATGCTTGTGGGCGTTTCCTCGACTATGCTTAAACCCATCAGCTTCAACTCTGCGTCGCGAACTTCCTGAATATTTTCGCTGCTAATCCTATTTTTCGCGGTGATTCTGATTATGTCTGAGCCCCCCACATAACCGGCCACAATAAGCCTTCCGATCGAGTCGCCTTCTTGACATAGGTCGGAGTTTATAGTGCAGATCTTTGAGACTTCTTTGACAAGGGCCATAGAACTTGTAATTATCCTAAGCGACCCATCCTTCTCAGGAGCGACCCTAATGACGTCTCCTTTCGTCAGACCCACCTTCTTCACCCACGCGGTGGGTAACGAAACCGTTAGTGTCGATCTTCCGACGAGTTGGACCCTACGCTTTTCCATGGTTCAAGCTCCGGTAATTACCGGAATATACCATAACTACACCTAACTTAAATCTTTTCCAGAATAATTACTGCCGATCAAAATTGAGCCAAATCTGTACCGAAGTCTGCGATTGGAGGAGCTGTCAGAAGGATTGCCCCAGAGTCAGAATGTGGTCCGGTCTGCTCAAGGTCGGCAAGGAGATGCACTCACTCGATAGGAAAAGAATCCTCACCATCGGTCTCGGTAAACTAAACGATACCGTAGGGCTCAGCGGATCCATCACAAGGATTCTTGGGGATGACGAAGAGTCAGGTTCAGTTACAGCGTTCGGCCTGACGAAAGAAGATCTCAAAAGTGGTTTGCCAGAGATAGACGAAACGGCGCTCTCGCAAGAGAACCCTGTTATTTTAGATTCAGAGCCTTACTCAGCGGCTGTTTCTCCAATAACCTACAGAAACAAGATTCTAGGAGTGCTGTACGCCTACTCACGAGCTAAAGAGTTTCCGAACGAAGCCCTCCAGATGATCAAAGCTTTCGCTGGATGTATTGGCGTTGCGCTGGAAAACGAGAGAAGATACCGGGCGGCCATGAGGAATTGGCACGAGGCAATCGAGGAGCTCTGGTCTAAGATGGACGTCTGGGGAACTCCAGGAAAGTTTCAAAACAGAAAGTAGAACGCAGCCCGGAGGTGGCAGAGTAGGTGTCCAACGAAAGCAAAGCTCGGAACCTAGAAAGAAACACTGCTTCAAAAGAAACTATCGGAGAGTCGGAAGAGCTAGTCAACATCGTTAATGGCTACAGATTCCAGCCTGGGTCATTGATAATGACCATACGGAAGATCCAGGATCTCTTCGGTTATGTGCCAGTTTCCGCACTAAAGAAGTTGTCGGAGATTTCTAAGGTACCTCCAAGCGAATTGATGGGCATTGTAAGTTTCTACCATTTCTTTTCAACCACTCCCAAGGGTGAACATACGATCAAGGTTTGCATGGGAACGTCCTGTTACGTGAGGGGTGGCGAGAAGATACTGAACTATCTTGGCAAGGAACTTAGCTTGGGACCAGGCGGAACGACTGAGGATGGTAGGTTCTCACTTGAGGTCGTCCGCTGCTTGGGGTGCTGCGGGCTTTCCCCGGTCATAGCCATCGACGAGAAGGTATACACCCGAATGAGCCTGAACAAAATGAGGGGGGTTTTGAAACGATATGTTGACGAGCACCCTCAAGAAATTTCTGTCATGTCCCGAAGATCTTAGGAAACTTCGAGAGGAGATGGTGAGCCGATCTTCTTTCGACAAGAGGACAAAGGTCAGAGTCCATCTGGGTACATGCGGAATCTCAGGGGGAGCTACAGAAGTATGGGAAAAATTTCAAGAGGAAATCAGCGCTCGAAACCTCAAAGATAGAGTTCTTCTTTCGAAAGCTGGTTGTATGGGCATCTGTAGCTTAGAGCCGAACGTGACTGTGGTAAGCCCCTCCGGAACGACTGTGATATACAAGGAAGTGACTCCAGAAAAAGTTTCAGAGATAGTTCGAGAACATTTGCTTAACGGGAATCCCGTTCGGACATACACGATAGGTCATGATGACCCGTACCTGAAGATTCAAGTGAGAAGGATCCTCAGAAATCAAGACATAGATCCAACGAATATAGAGGACTACATCGCTCGTGAAGGATACTTAGCTCTTCTCAAAGTCTTAACCGGAATGAGTCCTGACGACGTGATAAACGAGGTTGAAAAGTCTAGTCTGAGAGGAAGGGGCGGCGCCGGTTTCAAAACTGGATTGAAATGGAAGTTTGCGAGAGCCGCCCCGGGGGATCAGAAGTTTGTGGTTTGTAACGCGGATGAGGGAGATCCCGGCGCGTACATGAACCGCGCGGTTCTAGAGGGGAATCCACATTCGGTTATAGAAGGCTTGGCAATAGCTGGCTATGCGATAGGATCGAACCGGGGCTACATCTACGTCAGAGCTGAGTACCCACTAGCAGTGGAAACTTTGGACCACGCCATCAAACAGGCGAGGCAGTATGGATTGCTCGGCAACAACATACTCGGCACCAATTTCTCGTTCGACATCGAGATTTGCCTTGGGGCCGGCGCATTCGTTTGCGGCGAAGAAACGGCTCTGCTGGCGTCGTTAATGGGCAAGAGGGGGTCACCACGGCCAAGGCCCCCGTTTCCGGCACAGAAGGGTCTGCTAGATAAACCGACAGTTATCAACAATGTCGAGACCCTGTCCATAGTACCAGCTATACTGCTATACGGATCCCAGTGGTTTAGAGAGGTAGGTAGCGAAAGAAGCCCTGGCACCAAGACGTTCTGCCTGGTAGGTAAGGCCAAGAACAGTGGGATAGTTGAGGTGCCCCTGGGAACACCTCTTGGAAAGATAGTATTCGATATTGGCGGGGGCCCAAGAGGTGGAAAAAGATTCAAGGCAGTTTTGATTGGCGGCCCATCCGGCGGATGCCTCTCGGCCGAGCATCTGAATACACCAGTCGAGTACGAGACGATGGATGCACTGGGCGCAATAATGGGATCTGGCGGCCTCGTCGTTCTGGATGAAGATGACTGCATGGTCGATATGGCAAGGTTCTTCCTTGAATTTACTAAGGACGAATCCTGCGGCAAATGCACATCATGTAGATCCGGCATACCCCAGATGCTTGAGCTACTTGACAGAATCCGCCGCGGAGATGGCACATTGGAAGACCTAGGCCGCCTCCAAGATTTGGCGCTAATGATCAAGGCAACCTCGCTTTGCGGCCTTGGCCAGACAGCACCAAATCCAGTTCTAACAACCTTACGCTACTTCAGAGACGAGTATGAAACTCACGTGATAGATAAGAAGTGTCCAGCGGTCGTTTGTCAAGCTCTGTTCATGTCTCCTTGTCAGCACGCATGCCCGGTGGAGCTCGACGCACCAGGGTATATCGCATTGATCAAAGAAGGAAGATTCGGGGATGCTTATCGATTGATAAGACAACGCCTGCCATTCCCTTCCGTTTGTGGAAGAGTCTGCCACGCTCCTTGTGAAGCGAAATGTCGTCGCAGTCAAACAGATGAGTCCATAGCTGTAAGACACCTAAAGAGGTTCGTAGCCGATTACGCGATGGAACGCGGCTTCGACTATCATCCGTTCACAGCAAAGGAGAAGGATGAGAAAGTAGCGGTCATAGGCGCTGGACCCGCCGGACTGACTTGCGCTTATTACTTGGCTACCTACGGATACAATGTCGCCGTATTCGAAGCCTTGAACATCGCCGGTGGAGTCCTGTCATGGGGGATTCCCGAGTATCGTCTGCCCAAGAAAATTCTCCAAAAAGAAATACACGACATTGAAAGAATCGGCGTTGAGATTAGGCTTAATAGTCGCGTAACGGATTTGAACGAGCTATTCTCTGTTGGTTTCAACGCAATTTTCATTGCGACAGGAGCTCCGAGGGGGATAAGACTTGGCATCCCTGGAGAAGACTTGCAGGGAGTCTACGATGCCCTTGACTTTCTCAATCAAGTGAACTCTGGTAGGAACGTGAGAGTCGGAAAGAAAATTGCGGTGATAGGCGGTGGAAACGCCGCGATCGATTCCGCTAGGGTAGCCCTCAGGAAAGCGGCTGAGGTTCATCTATTCTACAGACGCGACAAGGAGGACATGCCAGCAATCGAAGAGGAAATAGCCGCAGCAGAGGAGGAAGGGGTGAAAATCCACTGCTTAGCGGCCCCAATCCAAATAATTGGAGAAAATGGAAAGGTAAAAAGCATTAAACTGGTTCGCATGGGTCTCAACGAGTTCGACAAGACCGCGAGGAAAGTAGCCCGGCCCACTGAGGGCTCTGAATTCCTATTCGATGTGGATACGGTCATCGAGGCTGTAGGCCAAGCACCGGACAGCTCATTTCCAGCGGGGAACGGACTAGGGTTGACGAAGAATGGATGGGTTTTGGTAGACCAAAGAACGATGGCGACCAACATCAAGGGAGTATTTGCAGGTGGTGACGCGGTGAGCGGACCCGCCACTGTCACGGACGCCATATCCGCAGGCATGAGAGCCGCTTTTTCGATCAAAAGGTTTCTCGAGGGAGACGAATCCTCTCCAGCGGTCGAGAACCAAGTTGAAGCTATTGAAATCCCATCCGTGCCACCCGCAGACGAGGAAATCGCTGAAAAGCCTAGGATTAGAGCGCCGAGGATAAGAACTGCCGGGACTTTCGATGAAGTGATCAAGAATTACGAACCGGCTGTGGCCACAGAAGAGGCGGGAAGATGTCTGAGATGCGATCTCGAAGCGGACTGATCAAAGGATGGGAGGGGGACGTCAAAATGAAAGAGATAACTCTGAGAATTGATGGAGGAGAAGTGAAAGGTAAAGAAGGCGAAACTGTTCTCGACGTATGTTTGGCTAATGGAATATGCGTTCCAACCTTATGCAACATGAAAGGCCTGACGCCTGTCGGCGCTTGTAGACTCTGCGCAATCGAGGTGGAAGGCGAGAACAAACTGAATACAGCTTGCACTTACCCGGCTAGAGATGGCCTAGTTGTCAGAATAAACACAGAAGAACTCAACAACTATCGCCGGAGAATGTTGGAGTTCCTATTTGCAGAGCGCAACCACTATTGTATGTTTTGCGAGAAGAGTGGCGATTGCGAGTTGCAGAGCCTCGCATACAGGTTCCAGCTCTACAGCAATCAGCTCACTATGTTCAACCCGAAGTTGCCGGTCGATCCGAGTAACAGATATTTTGCCATAGATCATAATCGCTGCGTGCTCTGCGGCAGATGCATAAGGGCCTGCGATGAAATAGTTGGGTTGCATGTTCTAGATTTCTCGGAAAGAGGCGCAAAGACCCTTGTAACGGCTGGTTCGAAAGAACCCCTTGAGAAATCCGCATGTATCGGTTGCGGATTGTGCGTGCAGGTATGCCCAACAGGAGCGATATTTGATAAGACTTCTTCATACAAGTTCAACCGCTTAGATTGCCAGAAGATCGCTACAACTTGCGAAGAGTGCGGATTAGGGTGCCCGATCAACATCTTCGTAAAGGACGGCAAACCCGTTAGGATCGAAGGCCCCGATCTGGAAGATCCTAGGGTTCAACTGTGCAAGGCTGGACGATTCGACATATTGTACAATGACCACCGAAGAATCTCGAAACCTATGATAAGAGAGAATGGCGAACTAAAAGAAAGACCGATGGAAGAGGTGTTAGATTTCATCGTCAAGAGGATAAGCTCTTTGAAGGATAGACCAAGCATCCTATGCTTGGCATCAGGCATGTACTCCAATGATACTCTCGAACTCTTCAAGAGGTTTGCAACCGAAACGTTGAGGACTCCTCATGTGGACACGACGGACGGGTACTGGTATAAGACTGCCACCAAGAGTCTACAAGGACTAGGTGAAGATGTCGAATGTTCGCTAGAGGACATCTCCAAGGCTGATTGTCTACTACTAATCGGACTGAGGTTTGAAGTACAAAATCCCATTCACTCATTGATTCGAAAAGCGGTACAGTCTAATGCGGCCGATCTGATCGTTATCAGTTCTATTCAAAACTCGTTTAGGGATATGTCACATGTTTGGCTCAAACCAAGATTTGCTGGAGAGGATATCCTGTTAGAGGCGATCTCGAAGGCGATCAAAGGAGACGAGGTAGACCTAGAAGAGACTGCTAGGGAAAGCCATGAGAAACTGGAAAATCTACAGCTAGTTATCAAAATGGTCAACGCTGCCAAAAGGTGTATCATGATCTACGGAGAAGACCTAATCAGGCTGGGTGGCTCCAGAGCTGTAGCTTCCATCTACGAAATCGCAACGAGAAAAGGCAAGATAGACGGCAGAATCCCTGTGACTTCTATAAAGCCACGGTCAAATAATTCACGTGCATGGCACCTTAGACTCAGAAGTGCCCCTGGATTTGGCCGCCTCGATCGGAGGGTAAGGGTTGCCTATCTAATGCTTGGAGATGAACCTTTCGATCCCTACCTAATAACAAGTCCGGAAAAGCCGGACCTCTTGATCGTGCATGGCACCTATCGCTCTCCGATAACGTCGATGGCCCATGTCGTTATCCCAGCCACTACATGGCTCGAGAGAAGTGGACACTATGATCCAGTGACTGGAGAACGAAGAATCGGAAGCATCTTGGAAAAGCCCGCAAGTATCAAAGATGAAAAGACGGTTATCACGGAGCTTTCCATGAGACTGGGCGGCCCGATAGGATTCGCTACGCCGGAGATCAGAACAAGAGGGGATTTGAAGAAGTGAAAATCTCAACCGTATGGTTGTCTGGGTGCTCCGGTTGCCACATGTCAATCTTGGATATCGACGAAGCGTTGATCGATTTACTAAAGAAAGTGGAGGTCGTGAGGTCAACGCCCTTGCTCGATGTCAAAGGGTTTCCTCCAGCAGATGTGGGCATCGTGGAAGGCGCGGTTGCCACCGAGGAGGATGTTGAGACTCTTAGAAGGATGCGTGACAGCTGCAGAACATTAGTCGCCCTCGGAGACTGCGCCTGTTTTGGAGGGATAACGTCCTATCGTAATCTCTTTGACAAAGAAGACATTCTATCCAGAGTATACATTGAAACCGAAAGCACCATTGAAGGAAAGATCCCACAATCAAGACAACTGCCACCGCTTTTGGAGAAAGTGAAACCCGTCAACAATATTGTCACGACTGATTGTTACATCCCAGGCTGCCCCCCAAGTCCTGACGTTATACTATACACGTTCAAAGAACTGCTGGCGGGAAGAATGCCGATCCTACCGAGCGAAATGGCGAGTTTTGAATAGAGGCGAGTTACAATGGCAAGGCGACAAACGAAGTCTGCTGCAACCGAGCTCATAACCGTCGATTCCAAAGCCTTGCAGCTTAGAAAGGGGATAGAGATTCCTATTACTCGGATCGAAGGCCATGGTAAGGTTACGATCACGTCAGACGAGAATGGAAACATTGTTGACACGCGATTCAACGTCGTGCAACTAAGAGGCTTTGAGAAGTTCTGCGAGGGGCGATTGATGTGGGAGATGCCTGTAATAACCTCGAGGGTCTGCGGCATATGTCCCGTAAGCCATAGCCTAGCATCAGCAAAGGCGGTTGACGCGATCGCGGGGCTAGACGTACCTAGCCCTGCTAGGAAGCTCCGTCTACTGCTTCACATGGGGCAGATAATTCAATCTCATGCCCTGAGCCTGTTCTATCTCTCAGTCCCTGACCTTTTATTTGGGTACGACTATGACGTTGGCAAACGGAACATAGTAGGCCTACTTGAGAAACAACCCGAACTGGCAAAGAAAGGCATGGAGCTCAGGAAGTTCGGCCAAAATGTCATAGAGGCTTTGGCTGGAAGAAGAGTACATCCAAAATATGCGATACCGGGAGGAGTCGCTAGAGCGCTCAAGGCTGTGGCTCGCGAGAACTTGGCAAAGCAGACAGAGGAAGTTATCAAGCTGGTAAGAACAGCCCTTGAGCCCGTCAAATACCTCTGCCAGAAGCAGGACGACAAGATCCCGATATCCACCTATTTTATGGGCTTGGTGAATCAAGATGGCGGCTTGGAAATGTACGACGGCACGCTCAGGATAAAAGATAGCGAGGGCAAAACGGTCGAGGAGAAGTTCAACCCTGTCAACTACCTGTCAATCATAGGAGAGAAGGTTGAAGACTGGTCATACTTGAAATTCCCCTTCTACAAAAAGGCTGGGTTTCCAGAGGGCTCCCTAAGAGTGGGTCCCCTTGGAAGACTTAACGTTGTGGACAAGGTTCCGACGCCCTTGGCGGGTGAGGAGTTCAAAGAGTTTCAGAAACTCAACAAGAACGGCGTAGTAGACGAGACCATATACTATCACTACGCTAGGATCATAGAGCTACTGTACGCTGCTGAAATGACGAGAGAACTCTTCGAAGATGATGAAATATGCTCAAGGGAAATATGGATAGACTCAGCGGAGATCAAGAACTCGGAGGGCATCGGCGTAATAGAAGCTCCAAGAGGAACGCTCATCCACCACTACAGAGTGGACGAAACCGGTATGATACTAAAGGCAAACCTGCTCGTCGCAACACTCTTCAACAACATGGGCATGAACTTGGCCATAAAGGAGGTTGCCTCCAGAAGGATAAGAAATGGAAGACTGGATGAGGGGGTCTTGAACCGCGTCGAAGCCGCGATACGTTGCTTCGATCCCTGCCTATCCTGCTCAACACATATGGTCGGCCGGATGCCCTTGTCAATTCAACTCGTGTCCGTTTACGGGAAAATTATCGATGAGATTCACAGGTGAGAAAAAAGATTCCTCGTAGCTGAAGACACCCGCGGCTAAGATCGGCATCAGCGAAGGCAAACTTGTTCTAGTGTTTCCCGACCGCATAGCCAACGGCCAGAGACCGTGAACAAGATCAGATGCCAAACAATGCTTAACGCTGTCCAGAGTCTAATCGATCTCTACCAGTGCTCATACTTTACTATTGTATCAAGTGTGAGTCGCTTCTTTTCTAGTGGTGACTGATCGATTGGGTAACCTAGCGACATAAGTTCTACCACACGCACTCTTTTAGGAATGCCAAGGATTTCCTTCACTTTCTCCTCCTCGAATGATCCAACCCAACAGGTACCTAGACCCAGTTCGACAGCAGTCAACGACATATGATCCAATGCGATAGCCACATCTATCGGGTAGGAAAGTTGTCCACACCTCATAACATGACCGTCCGTCTCGGCGCAAGCTGCTATTACGACAGGAGCTTTTGCAATGAATGTCTGTCCGCCCGCAGCCTCAGCGAGTTTCTTTCTTGTCTCCAGATCACGTACGACCACAAATCTCCACTCCTGGCGGTTCCCAGCAGAAGGCGCCAACCTGCCGCCCTCCAGGACCAAGTTCAATTTTTTATCCTCAACCAGCCTATTCTGATATCCCCGCACGCTCTTTCTCGTCTTGATAGCATCAATTACATCCATGATTACATCCTCGCCAAGTAACTTCTGTCCTCCTTATAGTTCTGTTCCTCTCTTCAAACCTGAATGGCTTCTTCCTGTGTACGCATCTGTAACGACGACCATACATTGCCTATGAATCGAGCCTGCCCTTTCAGTTGGCGAGAGATATCAGATGATTCAGTGTGCCGTTGGTCTTGTGAATCAAACTTCCTATCAAACCAGCATATACTGCGGTATCCATCCCTGCACGTGAACAGGAAAAAACCTAGAACTGACCTGCATGGAAGAGCCCCTAAGCTCAGATGTCATGATGTGCCTCAACTGATTCTTCTTTGGCTGTGGATTTGTTCGGGATCAACCGTGAGGACCGTTGCCGGATTTCTGACTAGAACGTGTAATCGCGCAGATCTTTTAATTATCTTTAACGGTTTCTCACGAATTCATCTATGTCTAACACTTCGATACACCGGTTCGAGGATAGGAAGCATAGCCAAGGAGCTTACCCGGTGAATAGAAGGCATACTTGAGATGCTTGAAGAACTCTTCGCACGAAACGTGTTAAAGCGGTGATTGGAGGAGCTGAGTAGATGAAACCTGTCGCTATCACGTATCTTGTTACAAGGCTTCGTCATCGAAGCACGGTACGTTGCTTCGATCCAAGCTTATCCTGCTCGAGGCTTGGAGCTTGTCAAGAGAAACGGTGCCGAATAATCGAGCCAGACTTTGGTCGTTGACGAAGTAAACCCTGAACTCAACTCCCCAAACAATATATATTACAGAGCTTTCACACAACCCCTCGCGTAGAACTTTCTCTTTATGAAGGCGGCCGAACATGAAAGCTGCTGTGATAGGAGACCCAATCTTTATCTCAGGCTTCATGATGGCGGGCGCCGAAGGCTTTGAAGCCGAAGACGAGGGAAAGCTTACTGAACTTGTTCGACTATTGAAGGAATTAGCTGACAGCGGCAAATATGCTGTTATTATTCTGCCTGAAAGGTTTGTTGAGCACACTCTAGAGCTCAGGTCTAGACTTATCAGAGAAGGAAGAGTCGCGCCTATCTTCGCCTTTGTCCCAGACTATAGTGGCATAAAAGGAAAGAGAATTGAGGAACTGAGGCGGACCACAAGTCTGGCTGTCGGTGCGGAACTAAAGTTATGAGGTCACCTGCTTCTTGGTATTTTGAATATGGAATATTGGAGTTGAAGCGCGGTGAACGTTGATGAACTGATTGAACAAGAAAGAAAGGCTACAAAGATGGTTGAGGATGCTGAGGCCAAATCAGAAAAGATCATTTCTGAAGCTAGAGAGAAGGCGAAGGAGATCGTAAGCAAAGTAACAAAGAAAGAATTTTTGGAGGCTCGCTTGAAAGAGGAGGAGGCAAAGGCCGAAGCGGAGGCTGAAGAAATCAAGAGGAGATACGCGGCGGACGCTGCTAAGATTAGGCTAACACCCGTAGAGCGCATACAGAAAGCCATCAGTCTTGTACTGGAAGAGGTGCTGCCCCAATTTGAGTGATGCCGTTCAAGTGATCAAATCTGAGATTCTGAGGAGAAGCCAAGAAGAAGCCGAAAGAATCATTTCAGAAACCGAAGAAAAGGCAAGACACATAGTTTCTGCAGCTGAGATGACTGCTGACGAAGTTCTTGCCAAGTCCATAAAACCAGAAATCTCAGTGATGAGAAAGAGGATCTTAGGATCAGCTAGACTCGAAGGTAGAAAGTTGCTCCTCCAGGCAAAGAGCGAGGTCGTATCTCGCGTCTTCGAACTCGTTAAAGAAAGGTTAAGTAGAATAGCTGAAGGGAAAGATCCTGGGTACAACTATGAGGAACTTCTATTCCAATTGCTTAGCGAAGCGGCCCAGAAGTTCGAAGAAAAGCGGTTGATGGTGACCTCCAACGAGCAGACGCTCTCATACTTGCGCAAGAATCTTCGGGGAATCGAAGAAAGAGTTAGGGACGCTTTAGAATCCGAGATAAGTCTCGAGGTTGAAAATAGCCCGTACAATTGCGTAGGTGGGGTTGTAGTCTCCAACCCCAATAGGACGAAGGTATTCTACAACTGTCTTGAAGGAAGGTTACTTCGGTTGAGAGAGATATTGACAGGCAAAGTGGGTGAAATCCTATTTTCCTAGTACTGAGGGCTGAGATTTGACGGGTAAAGGAAAAGTGAAGCGGGTGAACGGCTCCTTGGTAGTAGCTGAAGGCCTGCCTGGCGCGAGAATTGGAGACGTCGTACATATAGGCGGACTGAAACTTGTAGGCGAGGTAGTTAGGATGAGCGGCGGCGACGTATCCCTGCAATGCTACGAAGATACAAGCGGTCTTAAACCCGGGGAGCCTGTGTCAACAACTGGAAGACCTCTTTCTGCCGAGTTGGGACCAGGGTTGATTGGAAACATATTCGATGGACTGGAATTCTCTGAGGTTGCAATGGCGCAGCTTGGAGGAGCATTCGTGAAGAGAGGGATAGAAATAGCTCCCTTAGATCGGAAAAAGAAGTGGCCTTTCACTCCAAGGGTCAAGAAAGGCGACAGAGTAATTGAAGGTGATATAATAGGTACTGTTCCAGAGACAACAGTCATAGAGCACAGAATTCTCGTACCGGTTGGACTGAGAGGAACAATAACCGCAATCGATGAGGGGGACGTTACAGTCGAGGATGAGGTTGCTGCTCTGAGATCTCCCGACGGAAAAGAAGTGGTGATCAAGCTTATGCAGGTTTGGCCAGTTAGGGTTCCCAGACCATACAAAGCCGCGCTGCCTTCAGTCGAGCCATTGATAACCGGGCAAAGAGTCGTTGACTCATTCTTCCCAGTATCCAAAGGTGGAACAGCTGCTATTCCTGGGGGCTTTGGCACCGGAAAAACGGTTACGCTTCATCAACTGGCGAAATGGTCTGATGCACATATAATAATCTACATAGGTTGTGGGGAAAGAGGAAATGAGATGGCAGACGTTATAACTCACTTTCCCGTGCTTGAGGATCCCCGAACAGGAAAGAAACTCTCGGAAAGATCAGTCTTCATAGCTAACGTCAGCAATCTGCCAGTTTCGGCTAGGGAAGCGAGCATCTACCTAGGCGTTACGATAGGTGAATACTACAGAGATCAGGGTTACGATGTAGCGATTATGGCCGATTCGACATCTAGATGGGCTGAAGCGCTCAGAGATATATCCGGAAGGCTAGAAGAAATCCCGGCTGAGGCAGGATACCCGGCCTACCTGGCGGAGAGGGTTGCTGAATTCTACGAACGAAGTGGCAGAGTGTTCACGTTAGGTAGCGAAGAAAGGCTGGGATCCGTAACAATCATGGGCGCTGTATCGCCGCCGGGTGGCGACTTTAGCGAGCCGGTTACATCCCTGACTCTAAGGTTCGTCGGTACCCTGTGGGCCTTGGATACTGAGTTGGCGTTCCGAAGACATTTCCCTGCCATAAACTGGCTCCTGAGCTTTAGTCGCTACACCGACCTGTTGAAGGACTACTGGTCCAAATACGATCCAGAGTGGCTTGAGGTTAGAGACAGGGCTTTATCCTTGCTTGAAGAAGCGTCGAAGATAGAGGAGACAGCTAGAATCATCGGAGAGAAAGCCTTGCCGGAGGAGCAGCGCTTGGTTCTATTCATCTCAGAAATCATAAGGGAAGGATTTCTTGTTCAACAAGCCTACCATAAGGTGGACACATTCTGCGAACCTGGAAAACAGGCCAAGATGCTTAGGAAGATGATTGAATTCTACAATATGCTCGAGCCCTTGATTAGAGCCGGCGTCCCGGTCGCTAGGGTAAGAGAGTTGCCTCAGATAGTTGATATCCTGCGCTTGAAGGAGCAGCGAGAAGAAGAATCGATAGACAAAGTGATGGCCGAGGTTGAATCTCAAGTTAGAAAGATCGGCGAAGAGTATGAAGTAGCCATCTAAAGGTGAGAACAGAATGGTTGAGAAGTCTGGACTTGTCTACAGATCTACAAACGAGATCAGAGGGCCTCTGCTAGTCGTAGAAGGCGCAAGAGGCGTAGGCTACAATGAGCTTGTAGAGGTCAAGCTTCCTGACGGCTCCGAAATGATAGGTACAGCCCTGGATACATTCAGTGATAAGGCCATCGTTCAGGTTTTTGGAGCAACGGAAGGCTTAGAGTTAAACGTCTCAGTCCGATTTACTGGGGAAGTCATAAAGATTCCATTATCGGAAGACCTCATAGGAAGGGTTTTTAGCGGAAGCTTCAGGCCTCTGGATCACCTTCCCGAGCCGATAGGCAGAGAGCGAAGGGAAATCTTCGGGTCGGTCATTAACCCAGCGGCTAGAGAACCGCCAAGCGAATTTATTCAAACAGGAATCTCGGCTATAGACGGTATGAACTCGCTTGTTAGAGGCCAGAAGTTGCCGTTCTTCTCCGAGGCCGGTTTACCCCACAATATAGCCGCAGCTCAGGTCGCGAGGCAAGCGACAATTCCAGGTAAAGAAGAGGAATTTGCAGTAGTCTTCTGCGCCATGGGAATAAAGCGTGAAGAGTACGAATTCTTCAGAAGGGAGTTCGAGAGGACGGGCGCTTTGGAAGGCGCTGTCATGATCCTCAACCTAGCTGATGACCCGATCATCGAGAGGATTGTCGCTCCTAGAATTGCTCAAACCATTGCGGAATACTTGGCCTATGATCTTGAAATGCATGTTCTTACAATACTAACTGACATGACGAATTATGGTGAGGCGCTGCGATCCATCTCCGTAGCAAGGGAGGAGGTTCCGACCCGAAAAGGATACCCCGGATACCTGTATACGGACTTGGCAACAATCTATGAGAGGGCTGGGAAGATAAAAGGAAAGAAGGGTTCAGTTACTTTGATGCCGATACTAGCAATGCCCGGAGGCGACATAACCCACCCGATCCCGGACCTTAGCGGATATATTACTGAAGGCCAACTGATACTTGACAAAGACCTGTATCTCAGAGGCGTATATCCTCCGATCAATGTGCTCCCCTCGCTTTCTAGATTGATGAAAGATGGAGTAGGCCCAGGTAGGACGAGGGATGATCATCCAGACGTTTCTAATCAATTATACATGTCCTATGCTGAGGGTGTGAAAGCTAGGGGACTGGTTAGGATTATTGGAGAGGTTGGATTAAGTGAGAGGGAGCGACAGTACCTCAAGTTTGCAGAGGAATTCGAGAGGCTCTTCATCAATCAGGGAGTCTACGAGAACAGGCCGCTGGAGAGAACGCTCAATATCGCTTGGGACCTTCTATCGATGCTTGCGGAAGATGAGTTGATCAGGATCAAAGAAGATTACATAAAGAAGTATCACGCCAAGGATCTTTATCAAGCTCCGGCGATGAGGTTTGCTGGGATCTCTGTTCCAGGGATCTCTGGGATCTCAGCTCCGGGGACAAGAGGACTTGAAGATTACTCCAAGGCTCTAAGGGCCAAGAAGCGAGAAAGACTGTGATCTAGTTAATGGCGGCAGTTCTCGGAGCCGGGGTTAAGCCCACAAGGGGTTTTTTGCTACAGCTGAAGAGGCGGGTAGTCTTTATCGAAGAAGGATACAAGCTTCTCGAGTTGAAACGCGACGAGTTGGCTAACCAACTTCGAGCAAACTTGGAGGAACTTACCGCCAAGAAGAAGAGACAGCTTGAAGTGAAGATTGAATCTGTTTTGAGGAAGCTTGCTGTAGCATACGCATCCGTGGGATCAAAGGTAATGTCTTCTCAGGTTGCGTCGATAGAGGGAAGTCTGGATCTCGAGGTTCTTCCGAAGAGCGTTATGGGAATTCCGATTCCTTACCTCAAGATTCAACGTAAACCCTCGACCGCTGACAAGCTGGGATTCATTTCTAGGTCTGTAGCGCACGAGTTTTGCCGTCTAATCGAGGAGCTTCTGGAAGTTGCTGAACTGGAATCCCGCATAGAGAGGATCGCAGACGAACTAGAAAGAACGAACAGAAAAGTGAACGCTCTCGAGAAGATAGTGATTCCAGAGTACAGGCTCGTTGTCAAGCAGATAGAGGACAGACTCGACCAAGACATGTTAGAAGAATTCATCAGGACGAGGTTTGTTAGGTCGCTAATTTCCAGGAAGAAAGCCTATGCCTGAATACCTAGTTGTCAGGTGCCATGGACTAGCCACCCACCTTCTGCCGAAGCAGGTTATGGAAGCCTTAGCATCTTCAAAGAATATCAAGGATTTCGCCGATATGTTGTCTCCAACGGACTATGGTGGAAGAATGCGAGAGTTGAAGGATGTGAATGCCTATTCTCTGGAGCAAGTTTTCTTCGACGAGTTTATAGCGAAGTGCAAATTTGTGGCGGCCGCGGCTTCAGGCGCTATGCAAGATTTCCTAAGAGCCTATTTTCGCAGACTGGAAGTTCAAGCCCTATCAAGAATCTTAAGAGTGAAAATGAGCAAGCCCTCTGGAGAAATCAAACCCCACCTCACCTCTATGAAGGGGCTGACGGATCTGAGGCTGGATCGCATGCTGGATGCTGAGGATGTAGAGAGTGCGGTGGAGCTCCTCAAGGATACCTGTTACTCCCCTGTTGCAAAGAGTTTGGATTGGTACCGTGAATACAATAGCATGTTGCCTCTAGAGTTCCACCTGAGAAAAGTCTACTATACGATGATGTTAGAAGCCATGCGAAATCTTCCCGGCGGTGATAGAGAAAGAATAGGTCGGCTCTTGGGAATTGAAGTTGATGTTGCAAACTGTTTTACAGTTGTAGCTCCGGTTCTTTACGGGTATTCTGCAGAGTTGAGTAAACAACTGATTATTCCCCACTTCTTTAGGCTAGTTCCGTCGAAGGTCAAGGAAGTTACGGAGGCTAAAAGCCCGCACGCCGTTTTGCCACTTCTTAGAAGCTACGAGGAAGTAGTTAAGCCACTGTTAGAAGAGAATGATGAATGCCTGGGGGAAGTCAGGGCCTTGAATCTGATTCTGAAGGAAGCTAGGAAGCAGATGCTTGAAGCGAGTGTCGACTTTGCGTATGCAACCTGCTACCTCGCCCTGTGCGAAATTGAACGGAGAAATCTAACTTTGATCGCTTATCTGACGCAGCAGAACCTTCAGGTTAAGGGCTATTTGGCACTATAGCTGGAAACGTTGCAACTATTCTTGAGACTAGCCTCGCCTGCACTTTAATCTAAAGACAGAGATCAAGACTACTCCCAGAATAATGGGGAAGGCGAACACAACTCCCAAACCTACCACTAGAGCTGAAAAGAATGTGGGCGCACTCAAGAGAAGTGATAGTCCAACGACTTGCGCTCCGATCAGAATAGAAAAATAAACGGCCGCAATCCTAGTGTTTGTCGATTTGTTTCGCTCTGCCTGCAATCGATCGTCCTCAGGATTCCGGGCTAAGTTATCCAAATCAGGAAGGCTATGAGCAACCCGTAAATGGCTATTCCCTCAGCCATACCAACGTAAACGATAGTTCTGCCGAATAGTTCAGGCTTCTCCGTTATCGTTGCTGATGCTGCGACGCCGGTCTTGCCCACCGCGTAGCCGGCACCGACACATGATAGACCCACCGCATGGGCCATGGCAAGGTACTTCATCGCAGACGCCGCCTCAGGAGTTTCTTCTTGTCCGTAAGCTGCGCCAACGAGGTATATCGCCGTGAATGACACTAGAACCAGGAACACTACCGCTTTGCGGATTGCTTTTCCGCTCATATGCACCATATCCGAGCTTTAGTTACGACGGAATGTTAAGTAGCGGAGTATTTTGGCAAACTACTATTTATAGCTTGGGTCACGGATATATACCGGAAACAGATGTGTTCGCGTGCTGTCCGGTCGCGAAGCGTGGTGAGCCTCGACCCCAGCTGGATTTGAAACCTCTTTTGAATCCAGTTGAAGACCACGGACCCGATAATAGTGAGTGATTAAAGTGAGAGAGTGACATGATAGTTCCTGTAAAGAAACTTTCCATAATAACCCTGTCCGATAATGAACAGAAACTGCTTGAAACGTTAGGGCGGCTAGGGGTTATTCAATTAAGGACCCTTGACGAAACCGCATTTGTAGGATTCAAGGAAGTTGCCTCGGAAGAGACAAGAGATTACGAAAGTCTTCAGGAAAGGTTCCGTTCCATTCAAGGAAAGCTCGGCGTAACCCCTGAAGAAATGAAGGTAGACTATCAAGAATTCAATAGAGTCAAGGCTTCGATCGGAGAACTGCAGGCATCAATCGAGGAGTTCGAAAAGAAAGTTTCAGCTGCGGAAGCGAGGCTCGGCGAGACCAAGAGCAGATCAAAGATTCTAAGCGACGCTAGGTCGCAGCTCCGAGTGTTGAAAGCACAGGGAGTCAATCCAGGTGACATAGGAGATTTCAAGCACATATTCGCGAGGGCTGGAATTTTGGAGACTCGTTTCTTACCTTCTCTTCGCCTAAGGTTCCAATCGCGTAAAGACCTGACATTCAAGGAGGCGCCAACATCTCCCAAGGAGAGCTTCCTTTACATAACTGGGTTGGTGGAGTTGAAGCCTTGGAGCGACAAGCTACTTGCCGCGGCGGAGTTCAGGGAGTTCAAGTTGCCTACCGAGATTCCGGGCGACCTAGATGGCGCGATAAACTGGGTCGATAAGGAAGCCAAGAAGGTTGAAGAAGAAATCCGGTCGCTTGAGGGGGAATGGAAGTCTCTTAGGCGGGATTTCGCGGATAGAGGTGGAAGTTTAGATGCCGCTGTCAAATACTCTCTGGGTCTTTCGCTCGCTCAATCGCATCTGTTGAGAAGTAAGATGCTGACCGTTCTTCAGGGATGGATTCCTAAAGATAGAATCGCAGGATTGAACGCTTACCTCAAAGAGTTGAATGAGAAGGTGGGGGGAAGCATAGAGTACTCCTATGATGAGCCCCTGCCCGACGAAGAGATACCAACTGTAATGAAGAACCCGAAGCTCTTTGGAGCCTACGAGACCCTGACCAGACAGTATGGACTCCCGGACCCGAGAGAAAGCGATCCAACGATCATATCAACAATTCTCTGGACGACGATGTTTGGCATAATGTTCGCAGATTTCGGCCAGGGCATAGTCATCTTGGGGCTGGGGGCGATCTTCGCGTTTGTACTAAGAAAGAGCCTGATGGGAATAAACTTCGCGAGGCTGGGGCGGCTTATGATAGGCCTAGGATTATCCGCCATACTCTTTGGATTGTTGGCTGGAGAATTCTTTCTGACAGAGGTTCATCCCCTCTGGCCTGGATTGAAGCCTGGATGGGCCATGTATGCAAGTAACGTCGTATGGCTGATAAAGATCTCAATCTTCTTCGGAATAGCTCAGATAACTCTGGCTTTGTTCATAAGCATAAGAAACCATCTTAAAACAGGTGAAAAGTTGGAAGCACTTCTTGGCGAGCGCGGTGTAGCTGGATTAATCACTTTTTTGGGAATAGTGATAGTAGCTTTTGGGTTCTTGGGGGTAAACGTGTTGCCAAGGGTCGGTTTCCCAGAGTTAGGATTAGGTGTTCTGAGGCATTGGACGATCGCGATGCCAATAGCCGGAGTAGTTGCGATCGCGGCCAAGCCCATAATATCTGGTGAAGGAGCCACTATGAGCATAGGCGTAGTCATTGAAACCCTCATTTCATCTCTGGCGAATATGCTCTCCTACGCGAGGATCGCTGGGTTCAGCATAGCTCACGCGGCTTTCGCGCTCGTAGTTGCGGAGTTACTTCATGCAAACCCGGTTTTGGGGATAGGATTGGGTCTGATATTCTTGAATGTATTCGCTCTGACTCTCGAGTTGATGGTGGTCATGATCCAAGCTTTGCGGTTACTTTACTACGAATTCTCAACAAAATTCTTCAGGGGCACGGGAACGCCGTACAGCCCATACAGGATAGGCTTCTAGTATAGCGTGTAGAAAATTCCGCATCATCCACGGTTGGGATAGGAAGGCCCGGAACTTCATAGGCCTCTAGAAACTCGCTACCGTTCGGTTTGCGTGATACTCATTTCCAAATGACCATTAAGAGGAATCAGAAACGGAGAAGAAAATGTTTTGACGCACTCCAGTTATATGATCAATTATCTATAGAGATTTACAGTAACTGCTTCAGGGTTACAGATGCCTACTCCGAGTCCGACATGTGTCATAGTATCTCGTGGCTTGGACGAATTCAGGATTAGGTAGGTTAGCAAATCGATCTACTATAGCCGTCTTCAACTGTGGCTTTGTTGCCCGGAAAAGCAAATTGTCGAAGTGCTCACCTCGGACATGTTACTCCTTCGTTGAACAGTTCCGATGGAAAGATGAGATGAACGATGAAAACCCTCAAGAGTACGTAACCATCAACGCAGCTGCTCGCGTTTGTGGTTTCAGTATTATTATTATCATTATTCAGTATTATCAGTATCATTCAAGCAAGTAGGAGAAAGATTCCCAAGCCAATCATTAGCGGTCCCGAGACAAGCCCCATAAGATGCCTCTTTCGCCGGATTCTTTCCTCTAAGGAAGATGAACCGACAATGCCAGATAACATAACTAGAATCACTATCAGAGGCATTATGAACATGAAGTTGTATACCAGCAGATATTGAACTAGAAGCCAGTCTACTCCCTGGGCAGAAAGGATCCCAACAGTAGCGATGTATATTCCTCCTGTACATGGGAACTCGATTGCGGCGACCAGCCCTCCGAACAACAATGCGGCAAATATTGTTGACTTCTGAACCCACGAACTGCTGAATCGCGTTGCAATAGGCAAGAACAACCTTGTAGACATCCTAGGCAAGAGAATTGACTCGGATAAAGCTCCTATCAAAGCTACAAGGCCGACGCCAGCAATGATTACCCCAAGAATCTTTGAAATAAGCCAAATCTTTCCGCTTAACTCAATCGCATAGGTCAACCCAAGTCCTATTCCCAGATAGAAAAGATACATGGACATTATGTAGAGCGACCCTGCTAGGAAAATTCCTTTTCTCGAACGATACATTGCGACTATGCCAACGAAATATGCAAGAACCGAGAATGCACACGGATTGAAACCGTCTACAAGTCCGGAAACCAGAACTAGCAACCACATACTTTGGGTTCCAATGGTGCTGAAGGGGAGACATTCTGAAATCTTCGTAGACGAATCGCAGTTGAATACGACGCCGTCGCTGTATACACGATATGTGTCAGCTTCCAGACCTTGCGCCGCTATCAACTTGTCCAAGTTTGGGTCGGAACGGACGAAATCTATTATGATGTCGATTGGAAAGTATCCTACAAACACATACTTTTCGTCTACGAGTGTAGTGATATAACTAAAGAACTGACTCGGAACATCTATCCTATGCCGAAGATCTTTCAGAGCATCATAAGCCGTCGCGTTAATGGAATAATCGAGTTTCGTCACATTCGTAATATTTGCTGAATATAAGGCATATTCAAGCGCATTCACGTAATCCTGACATAAGGGACATCGCCCATTATAGTAGATGGTCACATTGTGGCCTCGTGACGTGGCTGGTACGATTCTTGAAGACACTAAGAAGATCACGAGTAGAACGATGGCAAGATCCGATATGATCACGCATACTGAGCATCCCTTTAAACTCGACTGCAATTCAAGGCTTCTCTTGACAGTCAAAGTCCTACTCTACATCCATTTCGAGCAGTATTGCATGCTCTCTCGCCTACCTATGGCTTTTCTCTACGCTGACCCCGATCTCCGGGCATCCCAGTAGCTTGCATTCTTCAGCTCACGTAACAAATATGCTAGGCCTGATCATCCACTCGTAATTGAGATTTATCAGCACACCCGAAGAAGCTGATGAGACCATGGTATTAGTCTAGCTTGGATATGGTTAGGCAGAGCTGTATCGCCCTATTATCATGCTTTGCATAGGAACTTTGTGAGTTGCTCAACTCGATCCGATTTCGCAAGGTAGGTGTCCTCGCATTTTACCGCTCCGACATTAGGGATTGCGAGAGGCGTGTGTATCGCGGCTAGAACCATATTCTCTTTGACAATTTGCCTTCGGTGCGGTACGAGTATTGTTGTTATAGGATCTTCTTCCACAAGCAGACCAACGCCATGGGCGAAACCTTGAACATAGTTGTCGCCATACCCTCGATCCTTCAATGTCCTCTCAATCTTGGATTCTATCGAGTTCAGGGCTACACCAGGTTTGAGTTTCTCTTTGACCATACTGTAGACCTGCTCTAACGTTTCCAGCGCCTTCAGTTTCTCTATCGACGCGCCCTCCATCATGTGTGTTCGAGTCTCGTTGCTGTAGTAGCCCTTGTAGTCTCCTGCGAGAGTTATAGTGACCGCGTCTCCTTTCCCAACCTTTGCGTCTGCTCTAGGCTCGGCGTGCTTCCTTGGATATGCACCTGTATTGACGTAGAAGTGGGGATGCTCCGATCGCATCTTCATCATTGTGTGTGTCGCTTCAGCAGCAATCTCGAGTTCGCTGACTCCGACGTCGATGGCGTTGATAGCTGCCCTCATGCCTGCATCGGTTATCTTGGATGCTTGGCGGATGCATTCTATTTCGGCTGCGTCCTTGATCATTCGCAGTTCCATTATCAGGGCGTGAACATCAACGATTTCGATCTTAGGGTTGAGTCTTCTGAACATCTCGAAGAAGAGTTGGTAGGCATCTCTTTCGATGCTGGAATCAAGGCCTACTCTTCTGTATCCTCTTTCTCTCAGGGTGTTGCTCACACCCTTCATCAGGTCCTCTACTCCCCCGTAAGGCAGAACATCTTTGATGAAAGCGCTCTCAGTGAATGGTTTCATCTCATGTTTGAAGATGAAAGCCAGGGGGTTACCGTCGGCTGGAATAAGAAGCGCTGGCCTTAACCATCTTACTCCGGCAAAGTATGTGAAGGATGAGAGGGTCCGAATCACCGACGCGTCTATTTCCTTTGCCTTCATCAATTTCTGAAAACGTTTGACTCTTTCCAACGTCATATCATATTACCATCCGATTCATTCCATGGCCTGCCGATCCTTTAGATACCAAGTACTAGCAGTCTATAACACCTATCTCTTACGACCGAGCCAAACAGTAGTGGAGCTGCAAATTGACAAACAGCACAAAACCCTATACTCTTGACTTGAGAATATTGTAATCGGCAAGTAATGTATCCCATGATATGCCCATGACATAGTGATCGAAGATATACTCAGAAAGAACGCTCAACGTCACCCCCAACATGCCTGCTGCGGGCAAATCGGTCTTGACGGAACCCGTTTTGAGGTTGGTCAGAAACGCATAGGTCACCACTAACAGTAGACAGATCAAAGTGAGCGTGCCGAGAAGAAATCCGCAAAGATTACAGAATTGCTCGTTTGAGATTCGATTATTGATCTATCTTCCTTCTTTCTCTAGTTTCCGAAGTCTGGTGAATTTGCCAATTCTAACCTGAAGTTCTCCTCTGAATCTTTTCAGTCCTGCATTCTCGATATGCAACGTGTCTCCGACTGAAACCATATCTATCTGATCATTCCAGAGAGGCAACTTAATTGTTCCACTCCGGTCCGCGATCGTTGCGGTGGAAAGTAGAAGCTCCTTGCCCCACATTGAGGGAATGATTTTAGGCGTCGATTTCTCAGTGACCTTCACTTCAAGATTGAAGCGTTTACTCCTAGAGTTCAAATCTTTGATCTCCAAATTCTCGGAGCCCGGCGCGCTCCGTTTGGTTACGGCGTAATCACCAAATCGAAGGCGGTTAATGTCTGTCTTTGCCAGATAATCCAACAATTTCGTCGTAAGTTTGACTTGAGCGATAATCTTCCCACCTTGAGTTATGAGAAAAATCATATTTTCTAACGTCATTTGGCGGCGTCTAATTGACAGATCGTTGAAGAATGATTCCCCTCGAGTCCGAGCGTTTTGAATACACTCAAGAAGCTTAGGCGTCTCAATTTCATACTTCCTTGAGATTCTGACCAGATAGGTGAATGAGACTCTGTCAGAGACGGAGTGCCAAGGCCCGCTCGGCCTACCTCGCGTTTCGTGCGGAACATCCAACATTTCTGTTCTCAATGAAGTCGCCAAGAATAGTAGTCATCCGCCTCTTTAACCTATGGGGCTGAGAGGAAGGCATACACCTCTTGGACTAGAGCGCGAATTCATATTTTGTTACGAGGATCTTGAAACGTCCACTAGGAACATGCTAGTTATTGAAAGGCTCGTGAAAACCCTCTACGGACTTTCAACATCACCATTGTTGAGACGCGATTTCCATAAGAGTCTTGTGTGAAAAAATAAGTGAAAGAGAGGGATTGATTGTCAATCCTCATTCTAGTATCGTCTATGCTTCTGGTAGCATTCCCTGCAATAAACCGGTCGGCCTTGTGTTGGTTTGAACGGCACCTCGGTTTCAGCGCCACAATCTGAACATGTAGCTTTGTACATAGTCCGGCCGCCGTATCTTCCTTCTTCACTCATGCTTCTATCTCACCACTTTACAAGTCAGTTACGCGCAAGATAGTACCTAAAAGTAGGATCTGCAACGTACTGAGAGCCAAAGAGCAAATGGTCATTATTAAACCTATGTCAGCTTCGGTTGATTCAAATCCAGATCAGCCAACGTAGCCTGCACTCATGCGCCAGCCAAGCGCATCGAGGTCATTACCAAGATTCGAGTATGCCATGACCAGAGCCGTAACGAGTAATGTCAGAAAAGCAGATCGTTTTCTCCGATGCCAAGACATCGACGTGCAATGTCCCGAATACATTACAGTGATGAGTTTGAGTTAATACCAAGAAGCGGTTGCGCGGCCGCCGGGACTCGCACTATTTTTGTTGTTGGAATTGGTCGCAAAATTCTCGCGGCTTTGAACCCTCGTTGATTCACCACTGCTTTGCTCCATGTACCACGTCCTTCATTATAGTTCCAGCGATTGAGGGGCTTCGTTTCAAAACTCCTGACCATTAGCATGTTGATGATTCCTTTTAGGCCAAATTACGAGGTTGATCGCCAGAAGATCAAACATCTACCTGAGGGTTTTGAAACAAAGCCCGATTGAGGAAACCGCTTAATAGGATCGATGGCATGCCTGCTGCTTACAGGTGAATGGGGTGGCACGGAAGGGGGGTCCACGTGCAGTTGCCTAGAAAGTTCATCACGGACCTGTTTGAAGCTTCGATTAGGTTTCATGAAGTGGTTGAGACGCTAGAGGTTCAACTAGACAAGGAAACTGTCCGAAGGCTAAAGATTGGAGAGAGGGAATACAGGGAAGGCAGATTCAAAGTCGCCTCAACCCCTCGCGAGATCGAAAAGGTCCTTTCCAGTTGACCTACGAAGCAATATTCCTCAATACCTTTCTGAAGTAGTTTAAGAAGTTGCCGAAGGATCCGCGAGAACGGGTCAAACGAAGAGCGCAGGAGCTTGCTCAGAATCCTCATCTCGGAGTAAGGCTAAGAAGGACAGCTAGAAGGCTTCTGGAAAGACAGAGTTGGCAACTATCGCATCAAATACAAAGTTGAAGAGGCCACCCGAAGATTGATCTTCTATGATGCGGATCCGCGCAAGAAGATTTACGATTGAAGATCATTCCTTTCAGCTCAGCCACTCACAAGAGGAAGCCGTATCGCAGTGTCGACCAAGAATTGTATCGATCAGAACTTAAGAAGCTTCAACGCCTAAGCAACAATGACTTGTAAGCCAACAGTTAAGAAGTCCACTGAAAGATCTGCACCGACAAGAAAGCGTTTTACAGGGATGATGCGGCCGCCGGGATTCGGACCCGGGTTATCGGCTGCTTCCGCATTTGCTTGGGAAGCCGACGTCTTAACCAGGTTATCCCGAACTATCCAACGGATAGTTCGTCTGGACTACGGCCGCATTCTGCTTTCCGCCTATCATCTAGCTCTTCGTACCCATATAGATTTTAGACGACTTTCTAGGCTAGGTGGTCGTCGTCTCCGTTTTAGGTTTGACTATACGCATGGCTTTCTGTTTCTGGTCATAAGGAGATTCCCAAGGTGAAGAGTGCGCGAGAGTCCTTACCGTCGTTTTTTCTCTCTGAAAATCCGATTCATTCATAAAACAGATAGATAGGCCTAGATACGATAGGCTCATCCAACGGGTCGTGGATGAACTCATAACCCTACCACCCAAGAAGATTGACTGACATCTAAACTACTTCATCACAAGACTTCACGTCAAACTCTACAAGCCAAGCTACTTCAACTATAAGAGGGTGCAAGGCCTTCCAGAATGTGTTAAGCAAGAGTTCTATAGGCGTCGAGTGGCCTCCTATGAAGATATGAAACTGAAGGAGAACGGAGATGTCTACGTGGAAACGTAGGCTACAAGAACAGGATCTAATAGAAGCGTCACAGGTTCTATCGGTAAGCCCGACAGTAGGGGCACAACCACCTGTTATAGTAGCTGACGTACATCATCGCGCCGTGACATTGCCAGCATCTCTTGCTTATGGCGGGCGGTAGATAGTACGGTCCGTACATTGGTATGCAATAGTAGTCGTATTGAAGATAGGGATAGGTGTAGTACCGCGAGTACAAGCCTTGCACCTCCAACAAGTTGATGGTAGCATGGACAAAATCTTTTCGGTCTAAGAGATGTGAAAGTTCAAAGAAAATAGCGGGGCGGGAAGGGATGATTGCCAGAGGCAGAACAGACACCTACAGACTGTATCTTCAATTGTTGAATATGTATGGTAGACAGAACTGGTGGCCTGCTCGCACAAAGTTCGAGATTGTTGTTGGAGCTATTCTAACGCAACAGACGAGTTGGCGGAACGTTGAACTGGCTATCCGAAACTTGAAGAGAAGGAAACTATTGACGATGGAGAGGCTTGCAAAAGCTTCAGAAAAGACACTCCAGGCCTGCACCTATCCGACCGGGTTCTACAAGCAGAAAGCGAGGAGAATCAGAAACGTCGCATACCAGCTTCTAAGAAAGACAGGCGGCAACCTCAGCAGGATCTTAGAAAAGCCTCTGGAAAAATCTAGAGAGGCTCTTCTCGGTCTAGACGGGATCGGTAAAGAGACGGGGGACTCGATACTGCTCTACGCTGGGAACAGGTTGATTCTTCCAGTCGACTTCTACACCTTCCGGATAATTGGACGGGCACAAGGCCGCAAAGGAACCTATGATTCGATGCAGTCATACCTCCAAGCGATGTTGCCGAGGAAACTCAATGTCTACCAAGAGTTCCATGCATTAGTCGTCAAGCATGCGAAGACCACATGTCTCAACTCGAGTCCAAAATGTGCGAATTGCTTTGTAAACCCATGCATCTACCGACTTGAACACTGTCTGTCCCTACCGATAGATGGGTACAAAGAACTATCTAACGGCGATAGATTTGTGAAATAGCACGAGGTAGAGGACTCTAAACATTCACAAGTATCTCTGTGAATTTTCGTCAAACGCGGTCTTGCAGTTCTCAGAACAGAAATAATAGATGCTTCCTTTATGGATTGTCTTGTATCTCGTGGTCTTCTTGTCCACCTGCATTCCACAAAGCAAGCATTGCTCTCTTGTTCTATCATGTACGTGTCCACCTCCGCAACATCCGCCTCCATGACTTCCATGGCCACGCATCAGCTTGGTATCTCCTAAGAATCCTAGTCCAAATCCTATAGCTGCACCAATAAAGCCCCACGGCCCGCCAACTATGGAACCAATAGCGTAACCGGCGAAGAGTCCTAAGCAACATAGCATTCTTGTTCACTGTAACTTGACCAATGCTCGAAGGACAGTAGCAACCTATACCATGTCTTTCAGCTGCGGTGTCTTCGTTCCTGGGTATCGAGTTATGAAAGATATTGTAACTTGTCGTTTACAAACGTGAAACTGAGGGTCTGAGGAATTAGCTACTAGGCAAAACCGGTGAGTCAATAATTCTAGTTCAAGCGCATTTAACCTTTGGGATTTTCGTATTCGGTTCACTTGCATGTGGAAGGCGGCAGCGTTCTAGGGCGATCGCCCGAACATCGCAGGATTACTATTCTTGAGGCTCCTCATCTACTCTATCTTTGCACGTTGTAGATCGACTCTAGCAGCATCTACCGTGACTGTGCCGCTTAGGTGACTTTTCCAATCTTCCTTTCTGAATCTGTGTCATAAACTGGTCCACATGCTCTTCGGAACAGAAATGTTCCCCAAACCTTAGAAGAGCCCCATTCTTCTTAACCTTCAAGCCGCATATCGGACAGTATTTTCTAAACAGGCCCACGTCATTTCCCTCTTCTTCGCTCTGTCTACCACTCATGTTCGGAGGGCGACCGACGCTATAATTCCTGGTGGCTGCAAAGAGCCAAATACTTCATCAGACAAATTTGCTTCTTGCCTAAGAGGACTAATTCAGGTCTTGCCTATTCGCTAGGTGAACACGACAATAACTTTAATCCGTAAACCGAGGACTAAGGTCTCGTCGACCTCGACTGGATCAGGATAACGAGTACTGAGCCGCGCATCTCAGGAGCATGGTTTTCGGCGACGGAGGACAGTAACCTTTTCGCGGAGAATAGGATCAGTGCCACGATGCCACTCGTGAGATTGACAAATGTAAGCCGCAATTTTGATCTCCAATGGATATCGATAATACTTTCGAGGATGAAAAAGACGAACGTTCAGATGAAGGAGCACTGGAATAATATCTACGCCTCTAGAGAAGTAGACACTCTGGCATGGTACGAGGAGAAACCCACGCCTTCACTCTCCCTATTGGCCAAATGTAACATTCGTAAGGATGACTCCGTCGTAGACATCGGCGCGTGTGCGTCAACATTTATTGATTTCCTAATTGAAAAGCAGCTTACCAGTATTATCGCGGTGGACATAAGCGAGGTCGCCTTAAGTAAACTGCAGGCAAGGTTAGGGAAGGAGAAAGCATCGCGTGTCAAATGGATTGTAGATGATGTCACTGACCCAAAGCATATTAACAAACTAAGAGACATTGCCGTATGGCATGATAGAGCACTCCTTCACTTCCTACTTGAGGAAGACCAAAAACTAACCTATTTCACAACATTGAAGAAGATCGTCAAGAAGGAAGGCTACGTCATAATCGCCGCTTTCTCACTCAGAGGAGCGAGGAGATGTAATGGTTTGGACGTTAGAAATTATGATAGCCAAATCCTAACAGAAGATTTAGGAAAGAAAATTGCGTTGGTCGAAGCTTTCGATTACACGTATCAAATGCCTTCAGGCGATGCCAGACCGTACGTATACACGTTGTTTCATAGAATAGGGTCTTCCTAGGCACTGCGATGGAGACAAACTGTCATTAGTAGTTTTTCTCCGGTAGACATCTCATCCTGTATGTCAAACCATGCTAGTTTGAAAAGGGGTATACAGTAGCCGCATGCGTTTACCGTCTTGAACGTGGCTTGCCCTCACCGACAGATAGACGAACACACTACGCAACAGCGGCTAATTTTGACTCTATTCTGGCGTCCTTGTCTCTCCTGTCATCGATCTTTAGCGACGTAACGACTCTTTTCGCTCCTAGGCTGAACACAGCCTCATGAATAGATGCGGCAGCTGAAAGCAGTTCTTGCATGCTTCCAGCCTCTACCGCAGTTGACGTAGCTCCGACCCTAAAGTTCAACCCAGAACTCTGCAAAGCCTCTAGAGCAGCCTTCACGTATCTTCCAACGCTTGTACCTTCACCAAGAGGGACGATTGAAACTTCAGCTATAATCAACATGGATCAAATATAATCATCTTCAATAATCGAAACTTAACTTCATCTTTTTCACTTCCGAAAGATGCTTGCAGAAAATTGAAAAAGACCCCACGGAAGCACGATTCTTCTAGAACAACTTCGCTCTATTACAGCCGACGTTTCGTGAGTAGATTCATAGAGCCGGCAACCCAAACCTTTATTATCGAAATGGAGGTCTTACGCTCGAAACTAATGAGATGGAGGTGCTCCATGAATGGTCAAGGTTGTGGTCGATCACAAGAAATGTAACGGAGACGCTGTATGCGTTGCCGTCTGCCCTGTATCCGTCTTTGAAATGAAAAACCTTCCAGAGTTTCCAGGCGAACAGAAATCCGTAGTGGTCAATAATGACGCATGCATAGTCTGCCGAGCCTGCGAGGTACAGTGTCCCACCCAAGCGATAACGGTCACAGAG
>Ga0209725_1000258_pt1 | contig 32783 bp, 28 predicted proteins | sample I18A1metaG_FD_184145 | JGI IMG/M metagenome (GOLD analysis project Ga0209725, IMG submission 184145) | Lake sediment bacterial and archeal communities from Gulf of Boni, Indonesia to study Microbial Dark Matter (Phase II) - ​I18A1 metaG... | ecosystem: Environmental > Aquatic > Freshwater > Lake...
AACAAACGTTCTATCAGGAGAGACTGGTGATCCGAAGTACCGGCCCAGTCCGTTGCTCAGGCAGATGGTGAGAGCAGGACTTCTCGGAAGAAAGACAGGGAAAGGATTCTACGACTGGACAGAAAAGAAGTAGTGCCAAGGCCCAACGGAATCTGGACGGCCAATAGCGTGTAGCTATTTCGCGATTCTCGGGATGTAGATCCCAGTAGGATCGATTCCTCTGAGCGTTTCCAATTCGAAGTATGTTGGCGGCTCTGTCTCAGCAACCTGCTTCGGAACCGCAAGTTCGAACCCTGTGTTCTCAAGGACCTGCTTCACGGTCACGCCGGGATGAACTGAGAACAAGCGGACTTTCTTTGTTGACTCGTCAAACGTCATCTGACAGATGTCGGTGACCACCAGAGACGGGCCTCCACCCGGAAGCCCCAACCTCCGTCTCCCATCAGGACCATCTATGTGTCCGGGGCTTGTGAAATAGTCGAGCTTCTTCACGAACTTCCTCTTCGCGTGGCTCATTATGATTACGATCCTTTTGGAGCATGAGGCGATATCGTTTCCGCCACCACTTCCAGGAAGCCTCACCGAAGGCTTCTCGAGGCTTCCGATATACGTCGTGTTGATGTTTCCATATTCGTCAAGCTGTGCTGCTCCCAAGAACCCTATGTCTATTCGTCCGCCCTGAAGGAGAACCCCAAGGGTCTCTCTAAGGCCGATCGCAGCTGCTGCTCGATAGGTAAGTCTAGAGTCCGAAACCGAGAGAGGCAGATCGATGTTTCTGGGCTCAATGAAACCTCCCTCGTATATGACCTTGGAACGCGGCGCATGCGTCTTCTGAGCCAGCATGACTGCAAGGACCGGAAGGCCCGTACCTGCGAAGACCGTTTCGCCATCTTTGATCGCTCGGGCACCGCAAGTTGCCATCATCTCCAAGGGAGAATACTCGCCTAACTTGGCTCTTCCCGATTCCTTCATCTCAACCACCTAGTAGCCATAGGGCTTCTTGGCTCGAAGCCTGAGAAACCTCTCCAAACCAATCTTTCGCAAGTAGCCTACGCGATCCATCCCCGTGATGTATTCCTCACAGTACTTCTGCCATCCCTCTTCTGTTTCGCACTGTTTCATGTAGAGTCTTATGTGCTCTAGATCGTAGTCGTAGTAGTTGTAAACCATCATGGGATGGCTACCCCAAGGACACTCCACAACCTTATCAACATACAGCCCAGGTATGACTGTCTGATCCGGCTGAGCCCTAATGACTTCATTGCCAATTATCTCCTCTGCAAGAACGATGACCTTCTTCCCGGCTCTAGCACCTTCCTCGTCTTCTCCTCTTGTGCCGTCGATCTGAGCATTCCCTTCGGGATCAACTCTTGACGCATGCACAATACTGAAGTCGGGCCTTACAGAAGGAACGAGACATACTCGTTCTCCTGTAAAAGGGCAATCGATAACCTTCAGCTTGTCCTTGCGAAACTTCGGCCTTTCAAGATCGGTTCCCATCATGCTCTTGACAGGCATGAAGGGAACTCCCATCGCGCCCCCGTAGAACCTCATCGCCATCGCCAAGTTCGAGTAGTCCTCTATTTCGAGGAACCCTTCCTTGACCCTCCGACCGGTATTCGGAGCAAGGCCTATCGCTTCGATCGCCACGTATGCCAACTCAAACCTCTTTGCGACCTTGGCACCTGCAAGCATGTCGATGTCGACTTCAGAGCCACAGGTGTAAAGCGTTAGGCCCCTCTTCTTCTGGCGAATAAGTTCCCGAGCGAATTCCGCAGGGGGCCTTTGATATCCAAAGCCCCCCCAGAACAGATGTGCGCCGTCGAAGATCATCTTCACGGCTTCCTGCAAGGTCGTCCTCTTGTCCTCTACGGCTGGCTCGCCCAAAGAGATCACCAAGCGACTAGCCTCTGGTACAAGGCGTTTCAAGTAAAAAAGTCTGGCGAGAACTCCAAATTCCCAATCTTCGTCTTGACGGTAGCCATCGAGTCGCTTCGGACCCCTACAAATCCGGAGACACGAACACTCGCGTCCTCAGAACAGGCTTATCAGAGAAGAACCTCATCTTCATTCAGATTAGCTTAGACTCTAGAGGGTGGATGAATGTCGTCGTTGCTCACTGACAGCGAGATCCTTCTGAAGAATACCGTTGAGGACTTTGCCCGGAAAGAGATAGCGCCCAGAGCCTCCGTAATTGATCGAACAGGCGAATATCCATTCGAGAACGTTCGCCAACTTGCCAAGATGAACCTGCTTGGAATACCCGTGGCCCAGCAATACGGTGGAGCAGGCGCAGGAGTGACCGGGTTCGCTGTCTCGGTTCGAGAACTCGCCAAGGCCTGTGCGAACACAGCGTTCATCTGCGGAGTTCATACAATGGTGGCTCAGAGCCTACAGCTCTTCGGAACCGACGACCAGAAAGCAAGATTCCTCGCTCCACTGAGCCGAGGTGAAAGGATAGGCGCTTTCGCGATGACGGAACCTCAGGCAGGATCGGACGCCGCAGCCATGAGGACATCTGCTGTCAGAGAAGGCGATAGCTATGTTCTGAATGGGAACAAGTGCTTCATCACAAACGCTGGAGCAGCGGACATCTACTTGGTCTTTGCTTCAACCGATCCCTCAAAGGGCTCAAGAGGCATCAGTGCCTTCATCGTTGAGCGAAAGAATCCCGGCATGAGAGTTGGAAAGATAGAGGACAAGATTGGGTTGCGAGCATCATCAAATGGCGAGGTCTTCTTGGAAGCCTGTAAGATCCCTCAAGGGGGCTTGCTTGGAAAGGAGGGAGACGGCTTCAAGATCGCATTGACCGCGTTGGACTACGGTAGGATCGGAGTGGCAGCGTTAGGCGTTGGGTTGGCCGAGGCATCGTTGGAGGCTTCAGCAGCCTACGCGAAGCAGAGAGCCCAGTTCGGCCAAGCCATAGCATCATTCCAAGCAATACAGTTTGCAATAGCTGACATGGCAACTGAGACAGAGGCTGCGTGGCTCTTGTGCTATGAAGCCGCCCGCTTTGCCGACGGCAATGAGAAGTTCACGAAACACGCCGCAATGGCGAAAGTGTACGCGTCGGAAATCGCTCTCAAAGCATCAGAACGAGCCGTCCAGATTCACGGCGGATACGGCCTCTCGCGTGAGTTGTCTGTCGAGCGACATATGCGTGATGCTAAGGCGCTAGCGATAATCGAGGGAACGTCGGAGATCCAGCGACTTGTAATCGCCAGAGAAGTATTGCGATAGGAATTCGAGGGGACTCTGCTGACTCGGATCAATTAGAGGAATGGTCTTTCAGCAGACAAGCAAAGTCGAGAAGATTGATTTCCTCATGACGCATACCCATATGAGTTCTAGTCGGGTGCGTTGATTCGTGTTCTTGTCGGAGATGAGGTCTTTGGGAGAAGTGGCTTTTGGCGTTGACCATCTCTAACGAATCGGTTATGTCCTAGCACTGAGTTCCTTCCCGACTTCCTCTGCGTACCGTTTCAATGCTCTTGCCGTCACCATCCATTTTCGCCCCTCTTTCACTGCGCCGATCCTTCTCTTTCTTGCAAGGAGACTCAGGTATTCCTGGCTAAACGACGGGAATAACCTGCTTGCTTCCGTCAGGGTCAGCAGCCTGTCTTCCTCTTTTGTCGGCTCCAAGGCTCTGAGATAGATGTCTAGGGATTGCTCAACCATACCTGCCACGAAATTGACGAATGGAACGGGATCCGCATTGTCTGCCCTTCCCAGCGCATCAAGGTACTTCTTTCGATCTGTGTTAAGGATCACGGTCATTGGATAGCCATTCCGGAGTAGTATCAGGTTCATGAGGAGTCTGCCAATTCTACCATTCCCATCGCGGAAGGGATGGATGTAAACGAACCTGTGGTGGAAAACGGCCCCAAGCTCTATCGGGCGCAGTTCGTCAGGATTTCGATTGTACCAGTCAACTAGGTCCTTGATGCGAAATCCCACTTCGTACGCCGGTGGAGGTATGTGGTTCGCGCCTGCTATTCTGACCTCAGTCGTCCGAAATCGTCCCGGATCTTTCTCGATTGCCTTCATGATGATCTGATGAAGCGATAGAACTTGTTGGATTTTCAGTTCCTTACACTTGATCCTTTCAATGTACTCGATTGCCTTCAGGTGGTTTCTTGCTTCCAAGTGCTCGCGAAGGCTTTTTCCTTGAATTGTGCTGCCCTCTTCTATGATCAGTTGGGTCTCTCTAAGCTTGAGCGTGTTTCCTTCGATGGCGTTGGAATTATAGATATACTGAATTTGCATCTGTTGTTGCAGTTTGCGCACGGCAGAAGAGGAAAGTGGCCGATGAGCGTCTAGTCTCTTCTTCTTTTCAAGGATTCTATCATGCATTCGAACATCGATGAGATTCATCTATCCCACCCGATACCTCTACGTATCGGATAGACTGGACCGATATAAAACCGTATCGGATGAAAAAAAGGAGCCCGACCCAGTCCCTTTTCCTTTCTGTCGATACGCCGATAGTTAGCACCCGTCTCGATGCGCCGAGTTGACAGAGCCCAGAATCCTCATGGCTGTACGTCAGACTATTCTGTCCTGGGTCCGCTCACTACAGCTACTTCGATATCTCTTCGAGTGTCTTGCCCTTCGTTTCCATACCCAAGACGGCTACGGCAATGGCTGCTACAAAATGCGTTGCAAAGAACACCATGAAGGTTTGGAACATCCCGAGGCCTGAGACTGTGATCGCCGTAAGCGAAGGCGCCAGTATTCCAGCCACTCGACCAATCGCACCAGACCATCCTGCCCCGGTTCCCCTAATCCTCGTCGGATAGAGCTCCGGCGTATATGCGTACGTCACCGCCCATGCTCCCAGATTGAAGAAAGATATGCAACCGCCCCACAGCAGAATACTCCACTCAGTTCGCGCGGTCCCGAAGAAATAGCTGGCCAAGCCCGCCATTGCCATGTAGGACACGAGCGTGTACTTTCGCCCCACCTTCTCTATCAAAAAGGCTGCGCTCAGATATCCAGGTATCTGCAGAGACGTGATGAGCATCGAGTACCAGAGAGCCCTGACCAGAGCGAAGCCCTCAGAGTAGAGTATCGTCGGAAGCCAGACAAAGATGCCGTGATACGAGTACGCGATACAGAACCACAGAATCCACAACATCAGGGTCCTTCTTCTCAGAGGAAGAGACCAAAGCTCTGCTAGGGGATGCCTCTTGGCGCCTTGGCTCTCGGTCTGCACTCGCTCTTGAAGTGTAGGAGAGGCATCGAATCCATGCCTTCTGAGGATCGACAATGCTTCGTCTGTTCTTCGTTTGACTTCTAGGAAGCGAATCGACTCGGGCAAGAACCGCTGGATTAGGAGAATGAAGAAGAGGGCAAGAAACGAGACAAGGAATGTGGCCCTCCAACCATGGGCCGGAATCAGGTACCAAGAAAGAGCACTGATGAATAGCGCACCGAACGACCAAGAACTCTCCAGGACGGCCACGAACTTCCCTCTGTCTGACTTGGGCACATACTCAGAGAGCCATGTGCTCAGGACAGGCATGATTCCTCCTGTCCCGGTTCCGCCCAGAAACCTTAGGACCCCCATGGATATTGGGTCCCAAGCGAAAGCGCAGAGACCGGTCGTGATTGTATAGATGGCGACTGTAAGCTGGACCGCTGGCTTTCGGCCAATGTAGTCTGCTATCGGCCCAAACGAAGAGGCGCCTATGAACATGCCAACATAGTAGACCGTTGCCAGGAGTCCTCCCGTTTGAACCGGCAGCGCCCACTCTTGCAGTATCGAAGGAAGCGCAAAAGCGAGGATCATCACTGAGATTGCGTTGAAAGCCCAAGCCAGAGCTGCAGTGCCCAAGAATATGTAGTGAAACCTACCAACGGTTGCCTTCTCAAGTCTGTCGTGGAGTGTCATGTAGCTCTTCCTCATGGGGCATGATGTTCGACATATAGTGATTGTGCTACTGATTTGAGTCTCGGCGTCAGGCGGACCCGAGGAGTTCTACAGCCTCTCAACTTCTTCGTTGCCATCGGCAGTGATTTCACCTCAGAAGTCGCCTTCTCCTGAATCTCCTCAATCCTAGGGAACTCGTACACGAGCCGTCCCCCTTCAACTATCTTCTCAAGTAATGGGATCGTTGACGAAGGTGGCTCCTCATCGGCCATGCCTAAGAGATCCCACCGAAGCTGGCCCTTACTTGAATACTTTCGAAAGATCTGCTTTGGGCCCGGAAGGGTTCGTTTGCCAGCACTGGTCTTGACACGAGGAATCCATCTTCCCTCCCTCTCCACGGCAACAAGCTTGTAGATTCCTGGCAGAGCTGGATCATCTCGAGACGTTACAAGTTCGGTTCCCACACCGAATGCGTCGACGGGCGCTCCTTTTGAGATCAAGTTATTGATCTTGTACTCATTCATGTCTCCGCTTACAAAGATCTTCGTGTCACATAGGCCAGCCCTATCCAGGATTTCTCTCACCTTTGTGCTGAGCTTCAAAATGTCGCCGCTGTCGAGCCTGACCAAGGAGAGCTTCTTGCCGGTCTCTATCGCCCTCTTCGTTCCGGCTATTGTGTCATATGTGTCAACTAGGACGGCAGGTTCTGAGGAAAAGACCTTGCAGTACTTCTCGAATGCCTCTTGTTCAGAGTCATAGTTCATAATGAATGAGTGGGCAACAGTCCCGTAGGTTGGGATTCCAAGCTCATAGCCAGCAATGACGTTCGATGTCCCGATACAGCCACCTATGTAAGCGGCACGGGCAGCAAGCAACGAGGCGTGAGGGCCGTGAGCTCTTCTCGCTCCAAACTCAACTACCCCTCTTCCTCTGGCGGCCTGGACGACCCGTGAAGCCTTGGTCGCAATAAGCGTCTGAAAGTTTATGGTCGACAGCAGAAAGGTCTCTAAGAGTTGTGCCTCAATTATCCGTGCAGTGACCGTTACAATGGGCTCGTCTGTGAGGACTATGGTGCCCTCCGGCACAGCAGAGACATCGCCTGTGAATCTGAAGCCCTTAAGGTACTCAAAGAATTCGTCGCTAACAGTCTTGAAGGCAGGGTGAACTCTCAGAAACGCGATTGAATCCTCATCGAACCTGACGTTCAACACGTAATGAATGGCTTGCTCAAGACCTGCAGCTATGAGATAGCACCGATCTTTCGGGTATGATCTCACAAACAGCTCGAAGGCCGCCTTGTGACGCTCGTTGTTATCAAAGTATGCAGCAGCCATGGTAAGCTCATAGAGATCAGTCGTAAGCGCAAGCTTGCCTTCTCCCAGAAGAAGTGGTCTCATGGCCTACTATCTTGATTTCCTCACTATTCAAGGAAATCTCTTCGTAGCATCTGACCCAGATATGTGACAACCTCATTGAGACCTTTCCGCGCGTTCGTACCTAGACGAACAGGAGTCGTACTACCGTATTCGACGTTCTGGTGTCAGCAATGATTCGAAGAAATTGTCAACGCAAAATCTTATAGGAATCATAGCTGCGTGCAACAGTCGGGGAGCTGGGCAGACCCGGCTGAGAGGGCGAATTCCGGATTCGCCGACCCTTTGAACCTGATCCAGGTAATGCTGGCGAAGGGAGAGCGAAGGGTGTTTCTCCGCTGGTTCTACTCGTCCCCGAGCGTGGATCGAGTGAAGATTCAGACAAAGATAGTATCTGAGACGGTTGCTGCGGTTGCCCTTGCCTATGCGTTGAACCTTGTGGTGATATTCCGGCTGCCGCAGGGGGGCTCAGTCACCGCAGTAAGCATGGTTCCTCTTCTATGGTTGGCTCTTCGGCGGGGCCCCAAGGTGGGAGTGCTCGGAGGAATGGTCTATGGCCTCGTGGACATGTTTCCCAAGCCATACATAGTGCATCCCGCACAATTCTTGCTTGACTACCCTCTTGCGTTCGGTGCCCTGGGTCTTGCGGGCTTCTTCAAGAGGTATCCCATTCCAGGAGTGGTTGCAGGCATCGCTGGCAGATTCGTCTGTCACTTCCTTTCTGGAGTGATATTCTTTTGGATGTACGCCCCGAAAGGAATGAGTCCTGCTGTGTACTCTGCGATCTACAATGGGTCATATCTGGCAGTAGAGCTTGTCTTCAGCATCATCGTCATGTATGCGCTCGTTAGGAGAGGGCTAATCGATATGCGCCTTTAGGCGCAAGATCTGGTGTGTACGGGGAAGATCTGCACCTAGATCCTTCGAGGTAGGAATCAAGTCCCCCTTTTTGGTAGACACATAGTTGACTGTGAAGTGGATGCGCCTATCTGAGAATTGGCTGCAATCCAACTGCCCACTCACGGCACAGCTTTGAACGGGAACATCATTACGAACATCCCGACAACAGCCAGAAGGTACAATCCCATGATTATCTTCGGTGGTTTCTGATCCAATGCCATCGACGTTATGGCGATGCACACGCTAGGCACGGTGTTGAGGAAGTAGAATAGATACATTATTCGATTCCACATTAGCGCCATTGGAATGAACGGGAGGTATGTTCCGGCGAACCATGCGATCGCCAATAACGAGATGTCCTGCCTTCTAGTGAAGTACAGGTACGTTTGGTAGAGCACGGTGGGTAGTGTCAAGTAGATTGTGAGTGGGTTCATGGCTCCGTTGAAATGGATCCGTGTATAGGTTCCCACGACGGTGCCATCAACTATCTTGTTCACGTCAACCTTGAGGTATGGGATCTGGACTTGGTTGAGTAGCCACTGCCACGGATTGCTCTGGATACCTGTTGGGAAAGGAGCTACCAATGCGCGAGTATAGTTGAGGATGAAGGTTATGTGCTCTATCGGACTGGGGTAGCCTACCCAAAGTCTATCCATCACGAAGAGCAAGCCCACAAAACTGACGCCGTACGCGATGACAAGTCGCTCAAGGTCTCCTAGTCTCTGCATCAATGATTGCTGTTCCGAGTCTCCCTTCTTTGCGAAAAGGGCCTTACCAACATGGTAGACGCCAACAGCTAGGATTCCATATAGTCCTCCTATTTTGCATAGGGTTGACAGGGCAAATGCGACTCCGCTCAGAATCATCTTCCTTCCAAAGTACCAGTAGAATCCGAGAATCATGAAGAAGAGGACAAAGATGTCCAAAGTTGCTATTCTACTATGCACGAACACGAGGTTGTCAAAGCTGAAGAGAAACGTTGCTATCAGCGACAAGAGCTTGTCGCCGCTCACCCTCTTAAGCAGTAGGTAGAACACCAGTATGGACAGCGTCCCGAACAGCACACTTGGAAGTCTGAACCCGTATTCATTGTTTCCGATGAGCCACATCGATAATGCAATCATGAGTTTCGCAAGCGGTGGATGCTCGCGATTGGGATCAAGTCCTCTTGCCGCATCGGGGTAAGGAGGCTTTCCTTCTCCTCCGAGGCTTTGTGGCAGACCTAAGATGTTTCGGGCAGCGTTCACGTAGTACCATTGACGGGCAGCATCTGTCGCTGCCTCTCGTCGAATATCAGGCTGCCCTTGGGATCATCTAGCCAGACGAGCCTCAGTGCGAGGCTGACTATGAGCAGGTAGACAAGAGCCTTGTCGTAAGGGTCCTTCACATTAAGGTCTATGTGAAGGTGTTTGCCGGCCCAGTCCAAGCCGTACTTGATCTGTCCTCACCTCCAATACCTGATTCCATTTTCACTTCTGAGCTGACTCTTCTCTTCGCTTTCTTGCTGATCGAAAAGTCGCGAGTAGGGCCAATCCGATTATCGTGAACGCAACCAGAAGCGCAAGGTCCACGGTCCAGTCGGCAGGCTGTCCAATCGTTGTTGTTGACGTGACAGTCACAACGACCATAGGCACTATCTCTAGGCTCTGCGGAGGGTAATAGGCTGTCGAGATCTTTGTCCATGCCGTATCGTTTGCCACATGGTAGATTATTGCTGCGTAGGACTTGTGGGGGCCCGCGGGGATGTCCTTCGGTATGCCAAAGGCAATTGTGTACGTTATGCTTTGGCCCGGGACAAGAAGATTAGTCTTCTCGCTTCCTCCTCCGTAAGCATAGGCATTCTCAGGCATCCAGGCGAAGTGCAAACCAACAAATTCGAGTTTCAGCTGTTTCTTGCCGTCATTGGAGAGGGTGATGCTGACCGATGATGTCTCCTTCGATTGAGGAAGAGTGTTTCCGTCGTTCCAGATCCATTTCACGGAAAGTCCCGGTTCCTGAGCGTATGAGGGAGTCAACAGAGGGAGAAGTGAAAGAAAAGTGATCAGAACATGCCCATACTTCAAACGATGGCGCCTCTCAGCTAATGAATGCATATAGTCGATCGAACCGAATATAAGAGATTTGAAGCCAAACAAGCAGAATAGCTACCTGATCCTTGCGAAAAGATCTTCAGTCCAGACCTTCAGTTTTCCGGGATACAGCACTCTCAGGAAGAACAGTAGCCATATCACCTGCCTTATCGCCGAGAATGCTTGCACGGGGCTGCTTGCCACCAAAGGGTTTCCGAGATTCAACTGAGGAGTGAACCATAGCACTATGATAAGTGCGTTGAAGATCTCGGCCACATACAGTAGCCAGAGAGGCGCAAGAGGCATCAAGACGAGAAAGGGCAGAATCATCAACGCCATTTGGGGCGGGCAGACATACGAGCTTATGAGCCATGCTAGGCTCATCAGGAATGATCGTTCAAGGATTCTGGAGGCTTGTGAAGGGTACTCTCGCTTACTCGTCCCTGCTATTCCCTTATAGACCAAGTATAGTAGGACGAAGAGGCTTGCGTAATGTGAGTTCAGATCCATCTGATCAAAGAAATATATCAGCCACGAGTTCTCGATCCCCCATGTCATGTGATGCCGCCAAGTTCCAAACCACACATCATACCTCAAGAGGATGAAGGGCGCGTTCAGGATTGCGAAGACGCTGGCCGCAAGAGCAAAGAACACGAGCCTTGACTTCCAGGTCTTCTCTTCAAGAAGATAGATCGGCCCCAAGACAGCGGGATAGATCTTTGAAGCTATCCCAAGTCCCAGACTGATTGCGGAATAACGTTTCTGTCCACGGAGATAGAGGTATATTGAGAGAGTTGAGAAGAATATTGCGAATATGTCCCAGTTGTATATCGTGAACATGATGAAGCTAGGCGTCACGAGAAAATAGATGAACATCCTCTTCTTGTCAACCAACAGCAATTCGCAGAGCTTGTACACGATTATCACCGTTCCCAATGCAAACGCAATCAGTACAATGTTCATCGCCAAGGAATAGAACGCCATTGCAATACTGAAGTCCCCTGACATCGCCCTGCCGAAGTATGAGGAGAGATACGTGAGGAAGCCTACGATCACCGGGTACTCGAAGACGTAGTCGTAGTAAGGGATCCCGTGGCGCCCCTTCCCTATACCTTCTCTCCAGAAGATGCTCGCTATGTCCGTGTAGTGGTTGGGCACAATCATCGGGAAATGCTCCCAGAAACCGAAGGCGAGGATCACCCCAGCGACAAGCAGAATCTCAGCCAGATCTCTCGGAATCGCTGGGCCTGAACTCTTCTCACTCAACAGGATTCCCGAAACGACTAGTTCTGGAAACTTATATAAAACAGGTGGGCGTTGCGAACTAGTTCAATCTTCGACTTCAGTTGGTCATTTGTCCAGTGCCGCGAAACTTGACACTAACTCGTAGGGAATGAATCGTGCAGATACTACAATAGCAGTGTTAGGCCAAGTCTGTAGAGGCCTGTGCAGTTTGCCTCAGATTCTCGAAACTGAAGGCGATGCCTTGCCTCTCTATCGCGCGAAGCAGATCTTCAGGTTGTCTATGTGGAACAGTCCTCTGTTGTATGCGCTGTAGAAACCTATGCCGCCCCAAGCTCCCATTGACCATGTTTGATCGAAGGCTGAGCAGATCAGGTAGCCGTCTCGGTAACAGTCGAATTGTCCGCCGTTGATCACTACTTTGATGTGCGTCCAAGCTTGGAGAGGAATCATTCCTTTCGCCGACGGTGTCCCGATGATCTCCCAGCTGCCCCACCCGTTCTGTTTAAGGAAGTAGCATTCCCAATCGTTCGTGCTCGTCAACCTGAGAGCATAGTATTCTGTGTCGCTCTGCATTCTGAATGTGACGAAGGCCTTCTGTCCTCCGGGGTTGTCGAATAGTATGTCGAACTCTATGACGCCGTTCGTGAAGCACCTCGTGTCCGGTCTAGAGATGTAGGCCGAGTAGGAGTTCACGTCTGCGAACGGAGCGCCGTCGCCGAACTCACTCGGATGGTCGTAGAACATGGAGGGAGCCGACCTGCCTGACGAAGTGTTTCTTCCCGGGGACCCTCTATAGGTGGTCCATTGGAACCCTTCTGGAATCCTGAAGTTGTCGACATAGAAGGAGGAGGCATAGTAGTTGTTTTGAAATCCTATTCCGCCCCAGCTTCCTCTTTGCCAAGTCTCGTCTACAGCTTCACAGATGCGTACCCCGTCCTTGTATGCTTGGAATCTCGGGCCGCCGATTGTGACTATGACGTGAGACCAGGTTTGCGTTGAGAAGACGCCGAGGTCTGACTGTGTGCCTATGATTCGCCAGTTTCCGCATCCAAAGTACTTGACGAAGTAGCATCTCCAATCCTGAGTACTTGTGAGTCGAAGGGCGTAGTAGGTGTCGTCGCTCTGCATTCGAAAGGTGAGCATAGCGCTGGCTCCGCTCTCCCTGAGCGTTTCAAAGTAGATGTCAAACTCAATCATTCCGTCCACAAAGGTTGCTGTCACCGGGTTTGACAGGTACAGCGCAGTTGAGGCATAATCCTTGAAGGCGCCCAGTTCTCCTCCCGTGAGCGGATGGGTCATACTGAGGACAGAGCCTCTCCCTCCTCCGGCTCTGACTTCAGGGCTTCCTCGGTGAATCGTCCACCGATCAGAGAGCGTGCCACCGAAATCGTCGAAAGCCGTCAAGCCGTCAAAGACTTCAAACCATACGGCCGTGAAGGGCTGTGCTTCAGCAGTCCTGATGACGGCGGTGTTTGAGACAACCACCAAGCTGAGAAGTGCCACTATTGCCACAAAAAAGTGCCTGTTCATCTTTAAGTCCCAGTCAACAATCCCTCAGACCCTATTTAAACTTGATGAGATTCGCCTGCGTTTCCAATGGAGCCCTAGCATCAAACAAGCCATTGGAGAAGCGAAATCCCCAAGAAGGAGGTTCCAAGTCCGACATGCCGATTCCAAGGTCTTGATCCCTATGAACTCTTTCGTTTGTCCCGGAACCTTCATCATTTCGGCTGGGCGAAAGATTCTTGGAGTTGACCGGATAGGCCGCTATTTCCGATCCATGACCCCCTAGACGATTCCCGGCCTACGGAAGCGGCGATGCCAAGTTGGCGACTAATCTTCTATAAACGTGCCTTGAAAATTACATTGGACTTGTCGTTAACATTATATAGCCTACCCAAAGGTATAGCCTTACTTCTGTGATACGTTTGGAGCCAGTTTGGTATTTTCTAGGCTTCAACATATGCTTCTTCGCCGCCTTGATGCCATCCGGTCGATTCTTGAGCCGAATAACCGGAAAGCATGCGCTCAGGCGGCTCCTTCTGATTGTTTCCTTGGTCTTTCTGTTCACGATGGCTATTCCTCAGAGAGCAGTCGCCACTATCATTATTGAGAGATCGTTGCCGACCGATCCTGTTAGGAGTCCATTTGGAATAGCAGCAGCCAAGAACAGCAGCTTCGTGGTATTTGCCGAGAAGCATGCTGGGAAAATAGGATTCTTTGGCACAGGGCAATGCTGGCTAAACGGATCATTCAATGGGAGATTCCTAGAGTTTCCCCTGCCTGGGCTTGATGGGTCAACCGCCGAACCCAGAGATGTTGCCTTGGGTAATCGGACCTTGAGACCGGGAGTTTCTGGCGATGTCAGCGAAGGGATCGTGTATTTCACAGAGTTCGTACGAAACAGGATTGGAAAGATACTCTTGGTCCCGTCACCTCCGTATCCTGCCGGGTGGATAGGTGAGTGGGTCGTTCCAACTCCAAACAGTGGACCACTAAACCTTGCAATAGACCCCTACAACGGAAGCGTCTGGTTCACGGAGTATCAGGCTAACAAGATCGGGAGGCTCTTTCATCTTTCGGGACTAGACTGGCGGTTCATAGAGTATTCTCTGCCGACACCCAACAGCTATCCAGTTGACATAGCAGTAGATCCCAACTGCTGGACGACTGGCCCTCGGACATGGCTTCCTGGATATGATAAACAGACACATGTGTGGTTCACTATGTCTGGATCCGACAAGATTGGCAGACTGAACGGTGAGACCGGAGAGATAGTTGAGTATTCGACCCGAGGAACCCCGTGGGGAATAACCGTAACCCCACAAAGCTTTGTATGGTTCACGCAGAAGCTGGGAGACAGGCTGGCGGAACTCAATCCCTGGACAGGAATGATTACTGAGGTTCCTCTTCCAGTGCACTCACCGGGAAATGAACCTCTGTATATCACGAACGGTACGGATGGAAGCTTGTGGTTTACAGAAAGCGCCACTAACATAATTGGGAGATACTTCCCAGGTATGAATGTGTTCCAGGAATTCGTTGTGCCGACAGCTGCCTCGAAACCTCACGGGATAGCTGTGACTCCAAAGCTTTGGGGCGGAGGAGTGCAGACCTACCCGTTCAATCATTACGGTACGTTCAGTGTATTCTTCACCGAGGAAGTTGGAAACAAGATCGGTAAGATCATCATTCCTTCAGGCCCATGGACAACAACCACAACGGTTGGATTTGTGTCTTCAGCAAGCACAACGACAAGCTCCGCGACAACTCTGACAACAGCCGCGACGACGACAACAACAAACAGTACTGCTTTCAGGTCAATAGTAACTATAACGCCTAGCCAGCCGCTATACGCGAACGCCACGATAACGTTGACAGATACTGTCACTATCCTACAGACATCCACCACAAGCACTTGGACCAAGACAACAACGTCGACTAGTATCACAACAACGACATCAACGAGCACATCGGTGACCACCACAACATCGACCACATTGACCACGACAACTGTCACGTCGACCTCGACGACAACGTCTTCCTCCACCACGACAACGACTACGACTACGAGTACAACCTACACCTCTACTAGCTACTCGCCGACCATCACGACCCCGACGACATTCAGCACAACGTCAACATATCTTACAACGACGACAACAACGACAACGCCAACTGTATCTCTGACATCACAAGTGCTCACTGTTACTACGACGACGACCACGGCCATTGTGACGACAACTCCCGCTGCAAGGGCTTGCATAATTGCGTCGGTCGCATATGGCTCAGAGTTAGCGCCAGAGGTTCAATTCCTTAGAGAGTTTAGAGATGAAGCAGTAATGTCTACCTTTGCCGGCGCTCAGTTCATGCGTGCCTTCAACGCCTTCTACTACTCATTCAGTCCGAAGGTAGCGGAGCTAGCGGCTGGAGATCCGATCCTTCAAGCGATCGTCCGAACTTTGATCTATCCGCTTCTGGCTTCACTACGTTTGGCAGCAGTTGTGAGCCAAATCTATCCTCAGGCTTCACAGCTGATGATCATGGTTGCTGGCGTCCTAGCGAGCGGCATGGTCGGTGTGCTGTACCTCTCACCGGTTGTGATCCTGTTGAAAGCGTTTCGCCGAAAGATGAATGCCTTGGGAGGTGTTTGAGTTGGAGCCCATGATCGGCTTTGCGGGCTTTAACGTGTGCATGATCCTAGTCCTATTCGTTGCGGGAAGACTGAGGCATGCAAGGACAAAGCTGTGGCTGAGGGGCATTAGCCTAGCGGCCTCCGCAGCATTCCTGATAGGCTTGTTGGTCACGCCTGTCAGTGCTGCGGTGATCGCGGAGTACTGGCATGGGTCTAACCCTGCCCGTCCCTGGGAGGTTGCATGCGATGTCTCGGCGAACCGAGCCTTCTATACAGCGCAGATGAGCAATAGAATCGGGGTTGTCGAATGGGGCGCAGGAAAATTCACAGAATGGACGATCCCGACGGTAGGATCTTCACCTTGGGGGATTGCACTCGGACCTGAGATACTCACGGACACGGGAACATTCGTCTGGTTCACTGAGTCAGTTGGCAGCAAGATCGGAAGGTTGAACCCGATCACAGGAGAGTTTGTTGAATGGTCAGTGACACAAGGGTCTGAACCACATGACATTGCGGTTGACCGCGCGAGATTGACGGTGTGGTTCACAGAGTTCACGGGCAACAGGATCGGAAAACTTGTGTATGCGTCTGGAGTTGGCTGGAGATTGACCGAGTATCCACTTCCAACGGCTCCCGTTTCGGTATCCCAACCACAGCACATAACCGTGGACAATGATGGTATAGTGTGGTTCACTGCGTACGGATCGCACCACGTCGGTAGGTTCAATCCGTTCAAGGGTGAATTCACGATTTACTCAGTTCCAAACGCACCTAACGGCATAGCGGTCGACAAGGACGGGTTCGTCTGGTTCACATCCATTGGAACTTGGTCGATCTGCAGGCTTGACTGGTGGAAGAACCAGACTCTCAGCTGGGTAGTGCCGACAACCGGATGTAGCCCAAGTCAGCTAATTGTTGACCAGGATTACAATGTTTGGTTCACAGAGTTCGCGTCAGCAAAAATCGGCAAGTTTGTCCGCGGAACCGGCAACTTCTATGAGTATCCAACCCCAACGGCGGGAAGCCAGCCATACGGAATCTGCATGCACTCCCCTGACACAATAGTGTTCACTGAGGCGCAGTCGAACAGGCTTGGGAGACTGTTCCAGCCAGCATGGATGGCTGGGGGCGTAGACACAAAAACCACGACTGTTGACTGGGTCAGCCACGCATCTACTTCAACATACACAGGTACTGTGACGGCTTCCGCGACGACGACAATAGCCTCGACAGCGCCAACATCGACCACCACTGCGTTTACTACGTCAACCTCAACCGCTTGGTCCATTACCAGTTCGACGGTTACCGAGACCAAGTCGATCCTCTATACTAGTTCAACAACAACCAGAACGGAGACATCTACGAGCACAACTATAACCACGACCACGACCTCAACGACTACTTCGAGGACTTCGACAACAACTGAGACATCCACGACAACGACAACCACAACAACGTCATATACATCAACTACTACAGAGACGTCCTCGTCTACTACGACGGTGACCTACCCGACGACAACGCTCTGGCCAACCATAACTAGTGTGATTGTCACCTCGTGGACTTCGACGTCTACCAGCGTTACCGCCTCAACGACTCAGACAACTACAACTTCAACCTCAACTGTCGTTGTGACATATCTGACGACAACAACAGTAACGCCGACTGTGCGCCGATGCATAATCGCGTCAGCAGCTCATGGGTCAGAGCTGGCTCCGGAAGTGCAGTCCCTCAGGATGTTCCGAGACGAATCGGTTGAATCAACGTTCGCAGGAAGCGCTTTCATGAAGGCGTTCAACGCCTTCTACTACTCATTCAGCCCCGCAGTGGCCTCGACTATGGTACAAAGTCCCATTCTGCAAGAGGCGGTCAAGCTCCTCCTCTACCCGCTAGTGGCAGTGCTTCGTTCAGCATCGACAGTGTTCGATGCACTAGCTCTCGCGCCGGAACTGGCTGTTGCCGTCTCAGGACTTGTGGCATCAACGCTTATTGGGGTAATGTACCTAGTTCCGCTCGCGACAGTTGCATGTCTATGGTCAAAAAGGGGTAGGAGAAAACACTAGGCGAACCGAAGGATTGCGCGTGGTTTGATTGTGGTCAGCGACTTGGCTTGTACTCTTCAACACAAGCCTCATCTCACTTTTCTTTATCCACAAGCGCACTAGGATCAGGCATCTAAGAACGCGAACGCTGCTGGCAGCGATTTCTCTGATATGTCTGGCAGCGCTGATGCTGCCCCCCGCTCAAGGAGTGATTGTCTACGAGTACGGACTGGCTGGGACACCGATCCCTTGGGGGATAACCATAGACAGGGGCGGTGCCATTTGGTTCACGGAGCAGGGCACCAACAGGATCGCCCAGCTGGGTGCGGAGTACCAGATACCGACCCCCGGCTGTGTCCCTTGGGCGATAGCTGCGAGCAACGATGAGGAAGACATATGGTTCACTGAGGAAACGGCAGGAAAGATAGCCAGATTCGTACCATCAGAGAAGAAGTTCTACGAATGGTTCCTGCCCAATCCGGCCGAGTCTCCGAGACCACGAGGCATAGCCATGAACATAACGAAGATGTCAACAACTAACAAGACACCGAGGTACGATGTTTGGTTCACAGAGTATAGCAGGAATCGCATCGGTCACTTGTACGGGAATGAGACACACGGCGCAATTCACATCAGATTCTCATTCTACACCATACCGCTTCCTCCTGGAGAATCAGTGTGGCCAATAGGGCCAGGAGCTCAGCCTCTCTGCATAGCTATGAATCCAATTGACCGTTCTGTCTGGTTCACGGAATACAGGACGAATAGAATCAGCTCCATCAAGCTGTTGGAGAACGGATCCGCGCAGTTCAGGCATTACAAGCTTGGGGAAGTGACCGACAACATAAGTCCATGGGGAATCGGCGTAGACCCAAATGGATTCGTATGGGTTACAGAAAGCAAAAGGAACTGCATAGGAAGATTGAACCCGGTCTCGGGAGAATATATGACATTTACTGTTCCGACACCGAACTCTGAACCTCACGAACTGGTCCTAGAGGCAACAACAACTCCTCCATACAGAGTCCTAAACGTCTGGTTCACTGAACACAACGGCGACAAGATAGGTAGATATGACCCGGGTATGAACGTATTCTTCGAGTACCCAATCATTTCAACGGGTGGGAAACCTCATGGCATCGCGCTCTCAGGGTCGATATGGTTTACGGAACCGTTTGCCCAGAAGATTGGAGCAATATATGGCTGGTATGCTCCTCCTCGTGTAACGACCACGACGGTAGGAACGATAACCTCAGCTGTTACCACAAGTCTGACGCTAGCACCTAGCCGAGCTGGCACAACTTCAGTTACAGCTACCTATAGCGCGGCGACGAGTACGACAGGTGCAATTGCGGCCTCTGTGACTTCGGTAACGGCGACATACACTTTCACGAGTAGCATGCTCCGAATGACAAGCACAAGCATCTACAGCTATACATTGACCTCTCGGTCAACATCCTATACCACCACATCCACGACCACTACCGCGACGCAGACGATAATCAGCGTCTCAACGCTTCGAACAACCACATCCACAACCGCTACTTCCACATCCGTGAGTGTTCAGACGAGTAGCTCAACAACTTCAAGGACAAGTACCATTGTTATCGTCTCAACATCCCTTACAACGACTACGCTCACCGCAACATCGACCTCAAACTATCCAACCGTGACCGCTACACTGGCGAACACATCATTCATAGCAACGACAACGTTCTCACCCACCATTACGACAACCTCTGTCCGAACCTCAATTGTCCCCATGACTTCCACTGGAACGTCGATCCTCACAACCACCACTACGACAACAACGACCATTGCTGTGACGAGGCCCTGCATAGTTGCATCCGCGGCACATGGATCTGAACTCGCTCCAGAAGTCCAATTCCTCAGAGAGCTCAGGGATCGCACAGTCATGGCTACGTTCGCAGGCACACAGTTCATGCGCATCTTCAACACATTCTACTACTCATTCAGTCCCGCCGTTGCTGAACTTGTTAGGACAAGCCCGTATCTGGCGACTGCGGCAAGGGTCCTCATATCTCCACTTCTAATATCTCTGCGTGTTGCAGCGTTGGTCCTTCCAATACTGCCTGCAGATCCTGAGGTAGGAGTCTCGTTTATGGGCATCTTGGCTAGTTGCCTCATTGGAACAGCGAGCCTAACGCCAGCGTTCGTTGCAGTTAGCTCACTGAGGAGGAAATTGAGGCTTCTCAAGAAGTGACTGACATGGAACCGACCTTGTGTCTCATCGGATTCACGATCTGTGCGCTTATCGTGTCATTCTGTCGTCCGGGCGCCGTGAGGAGCCTCCCGCTTAGGAGCATAGTCAGAAAGGCCACCAGTATCCTTACAATCTTGCTTCTTGGAGCGTTGATGTTTACCCCGATTCAGGCTACAACAGTCACCGAGTACCTGATACCGGGAAACCCAGGACTCTGGGATCTTAGCGTCAACGGCACCAGCACGAATGGTGGCGTTGTCGTCTTCACAGAAAGCGCCAGCAACAACGTCGGCTACCTATTCTTATCCAATAATACGGTGCGCCAGATCCCGGTGCCAACTCCAAACAGCTTTCCTATGGGAATCACGCACGTTCCTTGGACAAACTCCACACATGCCGTGAGCGCTGTCTTTACCGAAAGTTACGGAAACAAGATCGGTGTGATGGCAAACAACGACACTCGCAGAATTGCGGAATACGCGGTGCCCACTCCTGGAAGTGGTCTCAGAAAGATCGTCTATGACCGTTTTCGCAATGTCGTGTGGTTCACAGAATATGCGGCTGGGAAGCTCGGGAACTTCTGCCTTGGCAGTGCCTATAGAGGAAAGTTCTCTGAACTCTCGCTTCCGGATGCGGGTGTAGGCTCGAACCCCATAGGGATTGCAGTAGGTACAAGCTTGACCGCGCCAGAAACCAATCAGCCGTATGTCTGGGTCGCGGATTTCGGTAAGAAGAGCATAGTGAGAGTCTGGCCGGAAAAGGGCGTATGTAGATCGTATTACCTTGATCCTTTCAGTCCTTGGGATGTCGCAGTGGATGCCGACGGTTTTGTGTGGTTTACCGCTCAGAGGCTCGGAACCAACGTAAACGTAATTGGCCGACTGGATCCTGTTGCGTATGAGCAGAATAAATGGGCGCTCACATTGTTCTCGATTCCTACGCCTAACTGCGAGGTCCGTGACATCGAAATAGATCCGAAAGGCAACATATGGTTCACAGAGTATTCCGACTATGCCAGCAAGATCGGAAGGTATTCTCCGCTGACTAACACGTTCTCTGAATATCAGATCATCACGCCGACTGCGAAGCCGCAAGGATTGGCCATCTATGCAGAGAACGGTGGCACTGTGAACGTATGGTTCACGGAATATGCCGGGCGAAGGATCGGAAGGATCAGGCAGCCCGAGGGTCCAACGGTTTCCACGACTGTGTATTCGATAAGCTCCGCGGTGACGACATCTTCTACTGCGACCACAACGTTCAACGGGACGCGACCAATGACTACGGGGGTGTCCACGGTGTACTACCCCACGACACCCTCAACCGCAACAAACACTTCTGCCACAACTGCGAGCTCCACAATTGCTGACACGCTCAGCGTTGTTGTGACTTCGTCCACGTACTGGACCTTAACATACACTTACACTACGAGCACGTCTTGGACGACAACGACCACGACCTACACGCTGACCACAGCTTCCTTGGAGACCACATCGACAACCACATCGACAACCTTTACACAGGTATCAACCTCTTGGGAAAGCGTCACCACGCTTACAACCGCCACCGTCGTGTCCATATCGTGGTTCTCAGAGACCACATCAACGACAACAACTGCAACAGAGGTGTCAACGATCTTCTCGCCGACCGTGACCGTGCCGACAACGACAACAACTCGAACAACGACAACAGCGTACTCTCCAACTGTGACATTGACCTCCACCAGCCTCACAGAGACGACAACAACCACAACATCAACCACAGCCACGACAACAACCTCCTACTCGCCTACAGTCACTCTAACGTCGACGACCACCAGCTTCACGACCTTCCTACCCATACGCCCATGCATAATCGCCTCAGCAGCATATGGTTCGGAGCTCGCGCCAGAAGTTCAGTCGCTGCGAACGTTCCGAGACTGGAAAGTCCTATCGACCTTCGCTGGAACCCAGTTCATGAAGGTCTTCAACGCCTTCTACTACTCATTCAGTCCGACGGTTGCATCGATGGTTGCCTCGTCACCAATCGCAACGGCTCTGGTGCGAATCGCACTTTACCCGTTGATGTGGGTCCTTCAGGTGTCATCGCTGATGTTCGACTCGCTCGTTTTTGCCCCAGAACTGGGAATGGTCGTATCAGGACTGTTCGCCGGCGCCATGCTTGGGATTGTCTGCGTCGCGCCGCCAGTCGTGGGGATCAAGTGCTTGATCAAGAAGAGGAGAGACATCATTAGAGCGTTGATACAAGCCTCGTCTTGGCGGCGGGTAGTGCAAAGATAGATACCATTGATGTCGGCCGGAGTTGTCCCAATGAAAAGAGAGTGGCTGCTTGTACCGTTACTCGTAGGAATTGTCGTTTCCTCGCTTGCTCTCGGGCAGGTGAAGGTAGCTCACGGAACAGATGTAGATCCTTCTGACGGAATTGTGAGAGGAGTCTGGAGGATAGTAGACAGCCCGTTTCACGTAAAGAGAAACGTTGCTGTCCCAGCCGATGAAAGCCTGACTATAGAACCAGGAGTTATCGTCTACTTCGACGGCTACTATAACCTCACAGTGCGGGGCAAGCTAGTGGCTGCCGGAACCGCAGGCAATCGCATCACATTCTCTTGGAAAGATGGCGGGACTGATCGCAACAAGTGGGCAGGAATCTATCTTTACAGCGCGACAAGAGCAAGCACCGTCAGCTACTGCTACATAATGAATGCGAGGACAGCGATCAGTGCGTATGGCTCATTCAACAACATACTCACCTTCAACATAATACGGTACAATTCTGCCGGAATCCTCATAAGCGCAGCCGAAGGAAACGTGATTACTGACAACGAGATCTATGAAAGCTCAGAGTCTGCGATCTGCCTGCGTCAAGGATCCCAAAGGAACGAAATATCGCGGAACACCATATACAAGATCGGCCCGCCCTCTCCTCCCTTCAATAGGGGAGAAGGCATAGTCATCAATGGTTCCATCGGGAGCGCTATGAACATAGACAACAAGATCAGGGACAATACGATATACAACTGTCACCTCTCAGCGATCAGGCTGGACCACGTTCAGAACTTGGAGATCACTGGAAACATCATGTATGCGAACTATCAAAGGGCCACAAATGGAACGGGAGGAAACATATACCTAAGGAGGTCAAATGACACAAGCCTCGACTATGAGAACAAGGACATAGTCATCTACAACAACAGAATTCACAGCGCAGCCATGAATGGCACAGGAATCTTCATACAGAGCGCGAGGAACGTGCGAATCACCTTCAATGACATATATCTCAACGACTTCGCAGGAATAGTTGTAGGCTCCAAACTTGGGAACGTTACGACTCTGTGCCAGACCTATCGGAATGACATAAGAAACAACGGTCTTCACTCGCTACCCTGCATAGAGCCAGCCGGTACCCAAGCATGGGACAATGGAACAACGATGTCGTGGGACGACGGCTCCAGAGGAAACTACTGGTCAGCCTACACTGGCTTTGACAATAACAACGACGGAATAGGCGACACTCCGTACACGCTTTCCGGTCCGAAGAACAGCAAAGACTTCTTCCCGCTGATGAGCCCGCTTCTGTTCATTGTGACAACTGCGTCAGCAACAACCACGAGAACAGGAACCCTTGTGCTCTATACGACCACAACAACTTCCACACTGTCCACATGGACGACGACCGTCACGTGGATACCAGTAACCAGCACATCATTCATTTACACAGCAATGGCTACGACCACAACGACAAACACGACTGTCGGGTTCACATATACACTGTCGATATTCACGTTCCTCGCCACCTCGACAAGCTACATCTGGACAGTGTCCCAGAGCACAACTACAACATTCTACAGCGTCACCTCCACAAGTACAACGACAACAACGACCATAACCTCTACATCCGTATCGACCACAACCTCCACCACATCAACAACCACCACCACTACGGCAACCACGACCCGAGCCGTAACGCCAGGCAGATGTCTCATAGCTTCAGCTGCATACGAGTCTGAGTTCTCACCGTACGTCCAGTTTCTGAGAGAATTCAGAGACTACCACGTACTGAACAGCTTTGCCGGATCACAGTTCATGAAGGCCTTCAACTCGTTCTACTACTCGTTCAGCCCATTCTTCGCGGAGCTCATATCAGCAAGCGGCAGTGCAAGAGCCGCGGTAAGAGTTCTGCTGGCTCCATTACTTGGTTCACTCAGCGTCGGGCAGGCCGTATTCCAGATCTGTCTACCGGAATCAGAGATCGGGCTGCTCATGGCGGGCCTGGTCTCAAGTTCACTTCTTGGACTTCTGTACGCGTCGCCTATCATTGCTCTTGGTGCAGCCAAGGTGGACGATAAGCGGAAGAAGGGCGGAATGTCGTTAAGACCTCTGGCCTTGGTCTGGCTCGGTTCGCTTTTCGCCCTCGGGTTATCATATGTGTTTCTCTACATTGGTCAAACAGGTATCGCCGAGTTCATAGCGATGGTCTCGACTGGAACATTGGTTTTGAGCACGATGATTATCTCCCCACTACTAGTACTAAGGCTGGTTCGAAGACTGCTGTCATAACCCGGCTCCTTCCAGAGGATCAGGGCAAGTGCAGTGATGTGTTCCGAGAACTCCTCATGATTCTTGGCAGTCAATCTTCGAGGCACTTGCCGGTGTCCTCGCTGCGTGAGTCAATATCAGGGAGAAGACCTAGGACAAACGAATGACTCACGAAGTACAGAAACCTCACGACATCTAATTCGTATCAGACAGGAGCGCCAATCTACTTGTTACCTGAAAGCTTGCGCCAGCATGTGGCCGACGCATTTTCTCAGGGCGAGTCAACTCGCACGAAGTAGTATCTTGCCCAAGAAGGCCAGTTCTCTGACTGAGGGGGCTCGAAGGCGATCTTCAGATCCAGTCCAATCCTGAGATCTTTCAGATCGGTTCGGATCATTCCTGGGAGCCTAGCACCTTCCGTCAGCAGGACTATCCCAACCGTGTAGGGTACTAGTGACTGAAAGGCTGGAGGAGCCACATGCACCACTGAAAACGTCAGAAGCTTTCCGTTTCCTTTCAGCTCTTCCCATCGCATATCTGCTGAGCCACATTTCGGGCAAACGGCTCTAGGCGGAACCAGAATCGCTCTACAAGATTTGCATCTTGCTCCCATCAGCTTCTTCTGGGCGCAGAATCTGTAGAAACTTTCGAGAGTCAGAGGCGATTTGGAGTCCATGTCAATCTCGCCTCCTAAAGATGTGAACGACTCCAGTCGACCCTGAGCCACCAATATTGTGAGTCAAGCCTATGCTCGCATCCTCGACCTGTCGTTCTTCAGCCTGCCCAGTCAGTTGAAGGTAGATCTCGCATGCTTGAGCGGCCCCTGTCGCTCCGACGGGGTGCCCCTTTGCCTTAAGGCCGCCACTCGTGTTCACCGGAATTCTTTCGCCCAAGCGTGTTTTCCCTTCTTCAATGAATCTTCCTCCTTCCCCGGCCGCACAGAAGCCCAAATCCTCATACGCAACTATCTCAGCAATCGTAAAGCAGTCGTGTACTTCTGCGACATCTATGTCGCTGGGCTTCTTGTTCGCCATCTCATAGGCTTGTTTGGCAGCCAATCGAGCAACCTCCATGAAGGTTATGTCGTCTCTCTCATAGAGCCCTATAGTCTCACTAGCTTGGCCAGTACCGACAATATCCACAGAAGCGTCGGTGAAACGCTTGGCGAGATCAGGTCTAGTGATGACGAGGCAACTCGCTCCATCACTGATCAGAGAACAGTCAAGTAGCTTCAGGGGCCACGCTATTGGCCTCGACTCCATCACCTGCTTGACCGTGACCTCACGCTGCATCTGCGCCTTGGGGTTAAGGCATCCGTTATGGTGATTCTTCACTGCAACCATCGCCATCTGCTCCTCAGTCGTCCCATACTTGTGCATGTGGGCAGTAGCCATCAACCCGAACATCGCAGGAAACGTTATGCCGTGCCACTGCTCCATCGGGAAATCTGAAGCCATAGCCAAATACTCCGTTGCGTCCGAGATCGCCCGATGGGTCATCTTCTCCACACCTCCCGCTGCCACGACATCATACATTCCCGAGGCGATGGCGAAGATGGCACATCTCAAGGCTGCACCTGACGAGGCACATGCCGCTTCGATCCTGGTCGCAGGAATCGGCAGAAGCCCCACCCAATCTGTTAATGAGGGCGCAACATGCGTTTGGTGTTCAAATGACTCAGACATCTGCCCAACAAATAGCGCCTTGACATCTCTCCTAGGATCAAAGTTCGAGCAGACGCCAAAGGCTTCTCTCGCAGCCTCTAGGAAAATCTCTCTTGAGTACTTTCCCTCCAGTTTGCCAAATCTTGAAAGGCCTGCTCCAACTATCGAGGCGAGAGGTCTCCCCTTCACATCCTACCACTCGAGTTGTTCGACAGCATGGATTGAACGTATAATTCTTTCACCGACGCACTTGACACCTGCCCTAACTCGTTCCTATTCGGCCATGCACCAAGTGTGTTATGACTGTCGATCGTCTTAAATTGGAAAAATGGGATTACCTCAAATTCCAATCCGTTGGTGAGTGAATGACTGCCAAGGTAGCAGTGATCGGCGTTGGAATGACACAGCTCAGATCGGTCACGCTCGACTTGTCATATAAGGAGATGATGTTTGAGGCCGCTGTCAAGGCGTATAACGACGCAGGAGTGGATCCTCGTAAAGATGTGAAGAGCTTCGTCTGCTCATCAGAGGACTTCTTGGAAGGAACAAGCATCTTCGACGAATACGTGCCAGATCAAATCGGGGGATCTCTAAGGCCCGTCTGCACGATATCCGGAGACGGGCTCTACAGCCTCGCAACGGCTTACATGCAGATCTCATCCGGGCTGATGGATGTTGCAGCGGTGGAAGCCCATAGCAAAGCGTCGGAGATAGCCTCGATCCGGAACATAATGAGCTTGGCGCTAGATCCGATATATGTGAGGCCTTTGGCTGCAGATCCATATTTCATTGCGGGACTTGAAATGGCACGATACTTACACGAGAGCGGCAACACGCGAGAGCAATGCGCGAAAGTGGTAGAGAAGAATCGGGGAAATGCGTTGAGAAATCCTTACGCAGCATACCCCTCGAAGACGATAGCGGAAGAGGCACTGACTTCCGAGGTTGTCTGCCGCCCACTAGGCAAGATGGATATTGCCGAACCGGCAGACGGCGCTGCCGTGGTCGTACTCGCCTCAGAGAAGAGAGCCAAAGAGTTCTGTGACAATCCAGTCTGGATCCTCGGACTGGGTTGGTGTTCGGATACCCCTTGCCTAGAAGCAAGGGAGTGGGGAGAAGCCGTGTATGCGAAGATCGCTGCAGAAAAAGCGTTCAGAATGGCTGAGAATGTTCGCCCAAAGGACGTAGATCTACTCGAAATCGACGACTCATTCTCCTACAAGGAGCTTCAGCATCTTGAAGCAATGGGGTTCTGCAAGAAAGGCGAGGCAGGCGATCTTACAGAGAAGGGGGGAACCGCCCCTGACGGCGAGATCCCTGTGAACGTCTCAGGAGGAAGCTTAGGGATGGGATATACCTTTGAGATGGCTGGCCTGCAAAGACTCTGCGAGATGGTCCTGCAACTGCGGAACCAGGCCGGTGAGCGCCAAGTGAAGAACGTACGAACAGGACTTGTTCAATGCTGGAGAGGAATCCCAACCGCGAGCGGCGCAGCCATGATGCTGACCTCGGAAAGGAGCTGATTGATTTGTTCATAAAGAAGAGAGTCGCAGTCGTTGGCGCCGGAATGACCAAGTTCATGCGCAGAGCACAGGAAACAGGAAAGGAGCTGGCATACGAGGCAGCAAGAATGGCCCTCGACTCCTGCGGTCTAAGAATAGAAGACATCGAATGTGTCACAATGGGATCAGCACCTGACGCATTCGACGGCATCCACATGAAAGGAGAATATCTCATCGACGGAGCAGGAGCATGGCGAAAGCCATACATGCGCAACTACGTTGGCGGAGGAACCGGAGTATTCGCGCCAATTCACGGATGGCAACACGTCGCCTCAGGTCTCTTTGATACCTGCCTTGTCGTCTGCGAGGAGAAGATGTCGAGTTGCCACCCTCATCCACAGGCTGCCTTTCTAACAATCTTCGACAACCTTACTGAACGCCCCCTCGGCCCTAACTTGGTCTGGATCTTTGCACTTGAAATGCACAGGTACATGCATGTGCACAATATACCGAAGGAGAAGATAGCCGTCGTCTCAGTCAAGAACAAGAAGAACGCTATGGATCACCCCTGTGCCCAGCTGCCGCAGAAGATAACTGTGGAGGATGTCCTCAACTCAGAGACTCTCGTCTGGCCTGTTCAACGGTTAGACATCAGCCCCACCAGCGATGGGGCCGCAGCCGTCGTCTTGGCTTCAGAGGACATGGCAAAAAAGATCACAGATTCCCCAGTCTGGATCGACGGTGTCGGATGGAATCTTGACACAGCATATTGGACGAACAGAGACCTATACTATCCCCAATACGTAGAGAACGCTGCAAGGATGGCTTACCAGATGGCCGGAATCAAGAACCCAAGAGAGGAGATAGACTTCGCAGAACCCTACGACCCGTTCGACTACAAGGAACTCCATCACATGGAGGGACTCATGCTATGCAAAAAAGGAGAAGCTCCCAATCTTGCTTGGGAAGGAGTAACTCAACGAGACGGAAACCTTCCGATATGTCCGTCAGGAGGACTACTTGGCGTCGGAAACCCAATCGCCGCGGCAGGATTGATGAAGATCTGCGAGCTCTTCTGGCAACTCAGGCGAGAGGCTGGCAAAAGGCAAGTTCCAAGAGATCCCAGAACCGCCGTGGCCCAAGCCTGGGGCGATCTTATGCAAGTAGGAACAGTCGTTGTGATGCGAGCCTAGATAGGTGAAAGAGATGAGTGTGAGAATCAAGGGATATGCAGGAACGCCCCTTAGAGAAGAGGACTTGAAGCAACGCAAAGTACTGCTAGTAAGCTACTGGCCGAAAGCCAAGTACATCTGGTCTGCAGGCATTGCCATTGGAAGATACCTCACCGAGCTGAAGAGCGGTAGAATAGTGGGAAGGCAATGCAACAAGTGCGGCCGCATAGTAGTTCCCCCTCGCATGTTCTGTGAGTGGTGCTTCAGACCCAACGATAGTTGGGTCATTCTCAAGGATAGCGGCGTCGTCAACACGTTCTCAATAAGCCATATCACAGCCGATGCGACAAGAATCAAGGAACCACTCATACCGGCAGTAATTCAAATCGACGGGACAACGGATGCCGGTATCCTGCACTTGGTCGGAGAGACCGATCCCAAGGACGTTAGATTCGGAATGAAAGTGCAGGCACTATGGAAACCTCCCGAAGAAAGGACAGGCTCAGTCACAGACATCAAGTACTTCAAACCAATTGAAAGGTGAACGGTGATGGGCTTAACAGAGAGGATTCGATCTCCAATGGACATGGTGCATGTAGAGGGCGAGATGCCTGTGAACTATCTATACACCGCGGGAGTCGCCGGAGAAAGGTTCCTCAGAGAAATCAAAGAGAACGCAAAGATACTTGGCATCAAATGCCGAAGATGCAACACCGTACACGTTCCACCCAAGATCTACTGTGAGCGATGCTTCGAAAGGCTCGATGAATGGGTAGAGCTCACTGGTGAAGGACAGGTCGAAGCATTTACAACATGCCATTTCGATCATGACGGAAGCAGACTGGCTGAACCAGACATTCTTGCAGCGATAAGACTCGCAGGCGCAAATGAGAGCATTGTTCACCGAATCAAGAGAGCGCCCGCCGAAGACGTGCACATTGGCATGAATGTAAAAGCCGTCTTCAGAGAGAAAAAGGATCGAGTAGGGTCAATTCTGGACATCGACCATTTCAAGCCTTCCGCACTGTAGGGCTGGAACGGTCCTAACAAGAATCAATGACAAGCAACCTCCAGTGAGTCCATTTCGATTCTTTCTTGCCAAAATACCCATAGAATGAGTCATTTCTCCGATAGGAAACGAGGGTGGAGCTCTAACAGAACGACGCCTTCGCACAAGGTTGCCGCTAAACGAAGTGTGAACCTGTTCCCTGAGTTGCGGAACTCTAGAGGAAGGTTCAAGGCCTATTCCTGTGTGATGCCTCAAGCAATCATGAGCTTGGCTGAACACTGCTTGAGAGGCGCATTCGAAGCCAAAGGAAACCCAAAACTTATCTATCTTCTGCAAACATCTTATAGTGTCCACTCGAAGGTGTGAGATTTTGCCTAAGAAAGCAAAGAAGAAGCCAAAGAAAAAAGCAAAGAAGGCAAAGCGAAAGCCAAGAGCGAAACCCAAGAAAGCGCCACCCGCGGCACCGCCTCCCGAGGAGATGCTGCCACCAACCCCACCCCTTGAAGCCATAACCGGGGTTCAACCGCCAGTCGTCTAGGCATCTGCGCGCTGCAAGAGATTCGCCTTCTTTCTTTTCTTCCTTTTGCTAGTGTTAACTCAGTCGCTCGTCATCAATCAAACAGAGAAGATGCTTAAATCATCCTGGCCAAGCTATCTCTGATGATCACATTGGAAAATGACCGAATCGGCGAGATCAGAAGATACCTAGACGCGACCCTAGAGGAATTCCAGAGCCTAGTGGAAAAGGCGGGGGGATTCGACGACACTAGGACAGGAAGCGGATGGCATCCGGCCAACATCAAGGAGACTCTCACCACCGTGGCGCCTCAACCGCCCTCAGAAATCTTGGAAAAGGTCAAGTCGCTCAGGTGGCGAGCACTTGGGATGGCCTTGAGCAATTTCCCAAAGGCCAGGACATTCAAGATAGAGTTTGAGCAACCCAATCTCCACTATCAGCCTTACTGGATAGCCAAGGCCTATCATGAATGCTTCTTCTTCAGAGGGGCGTCCTATCGGGTCCGAACGGGCGATGATGTAGTGGCAGTTGAGGTAGATGGAAAACTTCGGAACTTGATTCTTCGTGATCCCCGAGGGTCGTCACTTTTGGGAGAGTTCAAGAGGAGACTTGAAAAGGCCACTGGGCTAATGTCTACCGCTCCAAGATTCTTCATCCTCGATGGGGTCACTGAGCTAGCAAGAAAGTACAAAGAGACATCGCTCTACTTGGACGCCCATGGGAGGCACGACCGTCAGCTTGAGCGTTTCGTCCGTCGCAAGCCTCCGTTGCAACCAATCTCAAACGTCGAGCAGCTTCAGAGGGCCAGTGAATCTGCTGGAATAATGCCGTTGCACGAAACCAAAGATTCAGTGGTAAGAAGGCTTACTGAGGCCGTAGTGGAACCACCCAAGACATTCACAAGAATCCTGAGCAATAGGTTCGAAGTGACGGATCTAGTCTTGCTATACCTACCGGTCTATGAGGTCGAATATCAATACGCCAAGAAGCAGGGTATCGCGCACGTTAATGCTTCCACAGGCGAGCTACTCTCTTGATGAACTAAAGTTCCTCTCCGAAGCGCTCATGGCTATCTGTGATTCGTGCCATATATGGTCCAGACGCCTTCTGCCTTCTTCCGCAGGCCTCGGTCCCGCTGCCTATCTCTTTCTGGATGCAGTCTGTCTTCTTCAAGTTCGCACCGCTATCAATCAATTCGTGCTCCCGCCGTTCCGTTGCTCTCTCTCAGTCTTTTTGGTGCGATCCGTTGGTGTTCCACAATGGGAACATTAATATACCACAAGTCTACAGAATGACCAAACGGAGATCAGCGTGTCAGTCGCAGAAGATGTGTCAACATTCCTGAAGACTCTTACAAGACCGCCACAGCTCAAGGTCCTGACATCTCTTGCTGAGAAACCGGCACAAGAGTTCACGAAGACAGAGATCGCAACAAGGTCAGGGATCGGCAGAACCACCCTCTACCGAATCTGGGAGGACCTTGAGAAGATGAAGGCGATAAGTGCCTCCCGCCAAGTGGGGGCAGTCACACTTTACCGTCTCAACACAACCAGTCCTGTCGTACAATCACTTCTCTCGGTGAGAGAGCGACTTGCAAAGATTCAAGATGCCGTGGAAAGGATCGAAGAGCTTCAGAAGATGGAGAAGATCACAAAGGAGCGACTTCGAGACCAGGTCCCTCCGGGACCATCCTTATTGCTAAAGCTCTTGGACATGAATGCCTCAAGCCCCGAAAAGGCTGTTTCTGAGAAGGCTCTGGGACTGAAGGAACATGAGACAACCATTCTCTCAAACCTAGTGGAGTCCGGTCTCGTCGAAAGGAACAACGGAACATACAGCCTCACGTCGCTAGGGAAAGTGTCCGCCGAAGGTGCCGCCAAGCTATGGCGCCGCGAATCAAGAGAATCAATGGATGAGGTCATATCCTCCCTTAAGGTTGCCCTTGGAATCGTTTCTCAGGAGATGGGGAAGCTCAATCGCGAGCTTTCTCGCGAAAAACATCGTTCAGGCGGAGTGCGGTGATGGAGATGCAAAGATACGGGTTGAGAGAAAGCTTTCCGATCGGAGACAGAACGCTCGTCACATTGAAGACTGAAGTTGTCAAACTCTTCAACCTGCTGACGATCGTGAAAGGTGCGATGGGAAACCTAAAAGAATTTGACGAGATCAAGCAGCTACCCATTGCAAGACTTGAAGAAGCTCACAAGACCTTGAAGAGTTTTGTCGAGCAATACGAGAAGAGAAAGCAACCAAGTCAAGGAACCGGCTAGACAACCCTCCTCTTTTTCTGAAGTTCGACGAGATCCGTTCTCACAGATTAACCGTTCAATGTCAAAACGCATAATAGGCCAAGGCCTGAATCAGAACTGCGAGTGGCTTTGCCTTTCACCAAAAGGGCCTTCGTCATAGCTGCAATCATCCTGTCAACCGGGACGATCTGTCACCTCAACGTTTTCCCTGCATCATCAGCCCCTCGACCTGTAATTGACACCGATAGCCCTGTGTACTCCCATCTAGCAAG
>Ga0209725_1000259_pt1 | contig 32742 bp, 28 predicted proteins | sample I18A1metaG_FD_184145 | JGI IMG/M metagenome (GOLD analysis project Ga0209725, IMG submission 184145) | Lake sediment bacterial and archeal communities from Gulf of Boni, Indonesia to study Microbial Dark Matter (Phase II) - ​I18A1 metaG... | ecosystem: Environmental > Aquatic > Freshwater > Lake...
AATGCATATTGAATCTGAACAATCGGGGACCTCGCCTGGTACTTAGTTCTCTCTCGATTTCGATAGAGTAGAAGGAATGTGGCGGGCCCGAGGGGACTCGGACTCTTGCTGCGGCACTTATGACGAATTTCTAGGATTCGGGAAATATGATAGTGAAATGGCGGGCCGAGCGGAGCCTGACCCGCGATAACGCATGGGTTAGGAAGTCTAGAATGCCTAAATACCTTGCAAGCATTGCCTGTTCGTCCAACCGAACAGGCCATTGACTAAGATAGAGGGCTCAAAGGAGAAAAGGATTTTCATGCTGTGCCATTCAGAATCAGGCTTGAACAACAAGTAGGTTCGTTCACTCTGAAGTTGTCTGTTCGCTGGTATTTCTATCCCTCGCTCACAGGTCTGTTGTCGTTCCTTGCTGAAATGAGACCATTTATACCAGTGGAACTTACATACGAGAGATTTGTCGAACGACAATACAAGCTGAAAACGTTTTAGTGCGCACCCGCCGCTCGGTTTTTTCTTCAGCTAAACAAGACTGACGCACTCTTCTGGTGAGTATTACGGAGAGAAGTCTGCTATTCCTAAACGCCATTCCTGGGCCCACTTGTGAGATACCGTACAGTGACTTCTTGACGTGCTCTGGAGTTCCGCCATCATAGTCCGCAAAGGTTGAGAACTACTCTTGCCGAATTGCAATCGAGAGTCTGTTGCGTTGGGTAGAATTGAGGACGCGAATGAAGAACGCTATGCGGCAGAAGAATCTCTAAAGCGTTACGATTACGCCGGGGCCATACATAGGACTCAGGCCTGTGCGGAATTGTCCGCAAAGGCATTGTTAGAGACACGGTATAGAATACTGGATAACTAAGGGAGATAGGCGAGAGTATCTTCACGACGTGAGCCAGAAGATACCAGAAGTTTTTGATAAGCTCAAAACAAAAATATCTGAACAAGACTTGACCAATGCCAAGAGGACTCTGTCCAGACTAACCGTTATGCTGAGACTTCTCACTTCAGTTAAAGACTATGCTCAGCACGGAATTCCCGAACTGAAAGTCGGCGGAAGAGAGATATTTGATTGGCTTTTTGCAAAAGAGTTCGCTACCGCTCTCGTGGACAAGGGTTCTTCGATTATGTCAGATGTGCGTTCTCTGCTTGAAAAGATTAGCCGATAAGCACAGGCGGCGGATTCTGCTAATCGACGCACGGTTCTGGCTCGTAACTACACGGATTACTCGCCAGACAAACTGAAACGAATCTACGACAAAGCGAATTTGTCCTGCTGACCTAGACCCGGCACCTTTTGTCCTTGATACGAGAGTGTCCTTAGGCCCAACACTGTGTTTCAAGGAACCAAGAAAGCGGTATCGTATGCCCCGGGTTCATATTTCTTTTGCTACTGGCCTAGCTGCGTTTCAGGCAGACCGCCAAGACTATTGCGACGCAAATCGTCAATGCCGTAGTAAAGATGAGTAAAGTTTGAGACTGGGCGGGTTCTTTCAGGAAGTTGAGAATGATTAATGAACCCCCAATTAGAGCGGAAAGAAAAACGGACACCAACGCTAGAGTAAGGTTGAATGGCCTTGAACTGAGTTCGGTCCAAGAGAGAAGTAGACGCCAGCCGACCAACACTTTTGTCGGACCAAACTCTTCTGATAGTCCTACAAGGCCAGCAGCATCCCGATCTTCAAGGAGAGAGAGGATACGAATTACGTTGAAGGCGGCCTTTCTAATCTCGTTCTTCTTTACCCCGGGAATCGTTTTCCCTCTAATGTAGTTGCTCAGCCCACGAAACGCACCGTAGATATTGACTTCGACCATATCCCAAGAAGAGGCAAACTGCTTTGCCCCTAGGGTCTTTGCAGCTCTGCTAAGTCTCTTGATGCAATCCTTCCGATATTCGGGTTTTCCTTCCCGTTCGAACTTGGAAAGAGAATCGTATGCTTCCCATAAGCGAATGAAAACTTGATCCTCACTAGACAACTTCAGCTTGGAACTCCGGTAGTCTACTACATAACTCAACAGCACAAAGACCAAGCACAAACATACAAAGGAAACGCCAATCCAGAATGCTTCTGAGTATCTCACGGATGTAGTGGACACATATGCGCCGTAAGGAAAAGAAATCGCAGCTCCAATGCAAGTAAAGACAAGAAGGGCCCGCCAGAGTCTTCTCGCCTTATTCTTTGCCATCAGAGCCGCATACTTGGGCTTTTGATTTTCCCAGATCAGGTCCTCTGGGTATTTCGACCCGCCAATACTGGTAATCTGAAAGTAATCTGTTCCTCTTACGAACGCTATCAGGTTCCTGTTCTGGAGTCGAAGTAATGATTCGTGGATCTTCTGTCTTTCACGCTCTTGTATATCGGCTGGAACAGAGAGAATTTTGTCCCTCTCCGATAGGTAGATGCTTCTCGCGCTGAACTGCTTCGCGAGATTCTCACGAAAGAGTTTGAACAACTTGATGTCAAGTTTGAACTCTTCCGAACCTGCCAGTAGTTAGACCCCTGTGAAGATGACTCTGATTCAGCTAATAAGCAGCTCTGGCGCGCCAATATGGCGGGCTTTCTCGTGTGTGATCCTTAGCCCAATAGAGTCTCTTCTGTCAATCTATGCTGCTTGGCGCGTACTCGATAGGGAACCGTTTAATATCTTTGATTCATAAATTGCAACAGACCGGCCTATGGTGTAGTCTTGTCCATCCCCAACGCGAGCGTAGATATCGTAGGTGCCCGGAGCAAGGCCTGTTATCTCATACTGTCCGTGTTGATAAGGTGAAAACGTGCCGGCGGCCCGAACCGGCCTTCCGGTGGGCTTACGAGTGTACGGATCAGCTGCATGCCCCTGAGCCCAAATAAGCCCACTCTCTTCTAGCCGTTCTCCATTTGGGCCACATATGGTCCCTGATAGCGTTAGCGTTGAGGTTTCCCCACCTGCAATAATCGGCTCGAATCTGAAATGGGATGTGCTCTCGTGTACCCTATTCAGTGAAAATCCCGTCGAGACTTCGCCCTCTCCAAAGATCTCGTATTTGCCTGAAATTGTGGGCGCAACCACGTCACGTACTTTGAGAACGACCCAGTCGCCGATAATTGACTGGCTTCTTCCCGAGAAATTCAGATGGGCTTTGATATACGGCTGCCTTGGGTATTTCTCACTCGTCAAACCCGCCGTGATCCTACATGCTTCAGGGGGCAATTCTGTTACTACCTGGTTGTCTGGATCCCTAGACACGGTGTCCAATCCAAATCCTTCCGGAAAGTAAATGGTTATGGAAAAATCTCCGAATGGGAGCCTTGGGGGCTTGAAAGCCAGTGCAATCTCGACCCGATTAGCCCATTCAACAGGTTCCTCGAAGGGCCGTCCAAAAGGGGTTCCGGCCTTGACTGTTGAGCAGAGCATCCTCGTAGGTTCGACAATGCCAACATTCGCGGCCCCGTTCAGTAGTACAGTGGCAATCTTTGACACTTCCATCTTTAGCTTCAAGCGGTCGTCCTCATCGAATTGTCCATATGGCTTGATAATGGGAAGCAGACCACCTATGTTTCCAGCGGCTTTGCTTGCGAGACCGTAGATGTGGTCCTTGCCAGCGGCATACGCAATGCCTATCTCGTTTTGTATCCAATCTCTTTGGCTTGAAGTGATTATCGCCAGTAACCCGTCGCATGCGAATATCTTGCTCCTGACGATTTCAGGTGGACGATTCTTGTCCACACCTTCCACAACCACCGATTCTATGTTGTAAGCTTTCAGGTATTGTTTGATATCATGCAATGTCGTGGCTTTCACTTCGTCAGGCCTGTGCGACAAGAAAAGCTTCACCAAACCAATCCCCCTAGTTAGTGACTGCTCAGTGGACTATTATCGACACATGTCGTCGTATTATTGGTTGTCTCTCTATTCCTGCTTGGCTGCTGCTTTCGGTAGCGCGTCCATTGGTAACGCGCACTCTCATTCGTCTCGATCAATATTGGAGAGAGGAAAGAAGAAGGCGCCCTTGCGAATGGGGTTCGCATACCCGGACTCTGCCCATTGAATCAGAAAGCTTCTGCTTTTCGTGAGCTGATTGCATGCGTCGTCCTCAGTTGGCGCCACAGGGTCGTAGGGCACGGTGACATCAAACGTAGCGTCATAGAAGCCTGTCGCTTTCCTGTATCCCGCCATGTCTCCGTGAACGAGCTTGTTTCTTCTTTCGAGAAAGATCGGCTGCTTCTTCCTCTCTTTGCGGTTCGGGTATTTCGACCCTTGCTCGTTGTCGTCTAGCAGGGCATTCTCGTCAGCACCCAGCAAGCAGCCTATTGGGATCCCCCTGTCTCGCGCTTCTCTCAGGTTCTTTCGATTCAAGTTTAACCATTTCTGGTGCTCCAACTCCTTCAGCTCTCTCATTCGAGGGTCGGTATTGATGGCCATCTCGACGGCACGCGAAGCAAAGAAGATTGTGGCGGCATAGAGCCCGAAGACAAACGAGTACGCTGCGTCAATATCTGTCTGAACGATCTCGCTGTCAACATCGTGTAGGTCCACATAGCCAATCCTCTCAGCTCTCCTGAGCATCTCTGGCATGATCTCAGTCAAAGTCCGACTGAAACGTGGCCCAAACTCCTTGGCTGTTACGGGCAGTCGTCTCTTTACCATGCCCTTTTTTGAAGATTCACGCAACTTTACCCACCGACTTGGAGATACGAGTCGCACGAACTCAATTAAGTCTAGGCCTCTAATTGGCTCTCTGACGTATGGCGAAATAGCGCGCGCAATTGGGAACCTAGTCCTCTGACCGCGTACGTGATTTCCTTCCATGCGAATGCTATGTACGACGCGGCAAGGAGAACCAGTGTAGGGTCATGCAAATCTTCGAACGAAGTGAAATACAAAACTAGAACCCCCACGAGAAGTATCGTCAATCTGGATTCTTTGAAGTCATGGTACACCTTGGCATATGATATTGCGTATAGGCTTGAGACTAAGACTACCCAAGGGATTACCCTCATGTCGAAGAACCAAGAGAAAACCCGAGGGAAGTCCGAGAATCCCATGTAGGGGTCCCCAGCTCTGATCTTGTGCCATAGATAGAAAATCGGGTTGATTAGAAGTAAGATGGGGCATGAGACTATTGAGAGGATTACCGCGTATCGATCCCATGACAACTGCGGAATCAGAGATCTGGACAGAGAGCTGCATGCCAAGAAAGCCACGGTGCTCAATAGGAGTGCGATCAGGAATATTTCGGCGGTAGACAGCAGGAACTTCAATGGAATCCGAGAGCTAATTGAATCCATGAAAACAGGGATGAATATGAACAGAGATATGTAGACTGTAAGACGTTCCACAACACTTGGGACTTTGCCACGAGATCCATTATCCATCAAGAACAAGGAGGATGCCAGTACCACATTACCTGCCCAGACGATTGCGAGACTGACAAGAGACGAGTAGCCCAGTATTCTCGAGATAGTCAAGGTTACTTTGAGATTCACGTCACAGCTTTCAGACGTGACATTCTGTGCAATTGGGGTGGCATGACCTTCTATCTGCCAATACATGCTTTCTGGATACTTCATGTAGGCAAACACGCGTGGCACAAAATGCTCATCAAAATCAAGTCGAGATGACGCATATCCATAGACATCATATGTAACTCGATATGAATCGTAGGGGTATAGCTCGGACATGCCGTAGACTTTGTCAGCTGTGGATTTCCTGTTAACCTGATAGTACTTGCTTGGCAGATTGGAAGGATCTATCGTTCCAGTGAATGTGAATCCTGGCGCCATATAGCTACTGAAGCTAAAATAGATCTCACGTTGGGAAGTGCCCGTCCAAATTTGGAATTGGAAGTCGTAGGTGATTGAGCGAGAGTCGAAGTCAAAGCTCAGGTCGCTGAACCATATGTGCATGTCTGGGAAGCGATGAATCTGAACTGGCCTTCTTTCCTTCACCGAAGTCAGGTAAGTACCATACTGAAGGAAGCATATCACAAGGAGACTGAGTATCATTAGCCAGAGCGTGTATCTGAATGTGAAGCCCATTCCTCCCGTCAGATTGTTCACACGACAAGAATGTGTCGACATGGCACCTCACACCCCAAGTTCACCTTAACATTACGATAGGTCGTGAAAGCTCTTCTTTTTCCTTGCGTTTCTGCGCAGGTAGCGCAACATGCTTTTCCTGATTCCGAGGCCTTTAGCTTGCGACTGGGAAAGGCTAAGTACCTTTCTTCGAAGTTCCAAGGAGATCGGTAATCGAACGTGATCTCATCACCTTGGCTCTGATACGGTTGGGGACCAGGCGGGAGTTGATCATGCGATAACGCATGGGTTAGAAAGAATCACGATGATGACAGAGCGAGTGACGGATGTGGTTGGTTTGAAGTTATGGGCTGACTGGATATTGTCCCTTGATAACGTGCGGGTCAAAAGGAGAGAAACCGAGTAGCACAATGCTTCAGAGTCGACAGATGGGCCCGCCTGTATGCAATTAAATAATCAGGTGAATCCTGCTACTTTGAATCCGCCTTGGGCTGTAGAACGTCTCCTACTCTGTGAGTAATGAGTCAGATCGAGGGTTTTCGCACCTAAACGGGTGCTAACATCGTGCCCCGGTGCGTCTCTGACCTTCCTTCGTCTCTGGAGTTGAAAGAGGAAACTCAAATATCGTCCTGTTGCTATGGAGGATTCTTGGGGATTGTTTTGCCGGAGAAGATCAGTGGACGAGGATTCTTGAAGTATCTCGGAGCCGGCTTTGCTGCTGTGACGGTGGCTACTATTTTCCGGACTAGGGACGGTTCATAGGCTCTATTCTCGCCAGAAGACGCCTGAATTCTGGAAAGGAGTACTGTTCGTCCAATTCAAACGTCGTGATGACCGCTTCATAGAGCTAGGAATGACAGAGTTCAAGAAGAGCTTCCAGCCAACGCAATCTCTCTTTCGGTGCCATACTTCACAGAAACCCCGACATCCGACAAGATCTAGCCCACAGTCTAGGCCTTCGTGTCGACTGTCGGCCTTGCGTCGGCCTAATAGCGTTTGGTCATCGAATTCGCCCTGCTAACTCAAGCATCGCTGCCCTCTTGTGTTCAGTCAGGCCACCTCTCAGACGACTGTTCTTCGTAGCCTTATCTACGTGGCATAGCTCGGATGAGATCGCATAACGTAACACGCGTTCGGTCTATCGTTTGATTTCTATGTTGCCCACGTCGCCCTGCCTGTCTAGATGAAATACTTAAACTTCTTTCCGCAGGAGTCGCACTCACATTCTTTGAAAGACTCCTTCTCTTTTCGCTCGTATTCAGCAATCCTAGGCAGGCCGACTCTCCAATCAGATTGGATCTCCTTGTTGCAAATTGATATTTCTCTTGACCCGCAGCTTGGACACCGTAGCTCCCGCATGATATGCGCATGGCGCGGGTCAGGGTGACGTTTATGATGGAGGGCAGAAACGCGACGAGATTGAGTTTTCGATCGGGCTCTATTCTGCGAATCTGTTTCGCGGCCTTCTGTAAGAGTTGACCCTGTCTCGCTGAGACGCCGATTCCTAGAGGCCATATGCTATACGTAGGCATAGTGACTACGTACTCCCATATAAGCAGTACTGTAGTCGCAATAGCTATATACCCCATGCCGAACAATACTGGCTGTGCTTGGCTTGTCAGAAGGGTTTCGCGTCGTAGGCGTCAGGTCTGTCTCATTGAAGGGGGGAAGCTTGCAGGTAACAATACCAGCGGATGTGGCCCAAGACGTAGGGTTGAATGTAGGTGACATTGTCGTCATTCTCTACGATACGCGAAGAAAACAGATATTGATAAGCAAGGCAGGAAAGATTTCGACTCCTGAAGGGCTTACCTTCTCTTTGGCGAATCAGTCTCTAAAGCGTCGTCCGGACATGCAATAAGGATAGCAACCAATGCGCGTGTCCAGTAAGTCTCCTGAAGAGGTATGAAGTTGGAGATCGACGAGTTATGGCTCAACGAATCCTTGGCATACGAGAGGCGCCATGACTTAGCTAGAACGGAGAATGACAGACACAAGATCATAGAATGGGCACTGCTAGGGAGAGAGAGCAATCGAGATGAGCTTGCGCGATGTAACGATTCGGAGTTTGAAACGGCGATAATCACCTCTTCAAGAAACCCCACCCACTGCTCATTGTTTCCGGATCCCGATGAACGTGAAGTTTGGGCCAAGACCTTATTGAGTTCGAATGAAGTTTTCAGGCTCAGGAAAATCCCCAAGGGATACGTTCAATCTATCACAGAACACGAAAAGGAGGGACATCACCGCCCGACCGTAGGAACTGAGATTCGAAGAGAACAGGTTCTAGCCGCCTTATCGGGCAGAGCTGATCAGTTTACTGAGATGTTCAACACGAAAGTGAGACCCTACCTTGAGGCTGTAGCTAGCTTCAAACAGATCTTCTTCCACAAAACACCTGCCATATTGTCCGAAAAGCTGGTTGAGGACATTGCGGCTCATGATCCTTCTGCTTATAGAATTCTTCAGAAATTGACTGAAGCATACGTAAGATTAAGAAATCTGACCGGTCACTGGTGGGAATGGAACACAATCCGCCAGTGCTTAACTAACTGGCTAATACGAACTCCTCCGAGGGATAGCATGTCGCTAGACGAGGAACTCTGGATAAGAGTGAAGTGCCTTTCAGAGATACCTTATCACAAAATTGGAACTTGGTCGAGGAGGAATTTCGAGGATCTTTTTTTTAGGGAAACACGCATTGGAACCCCAGAGGCGACGGATAAGTTACTACTCCACAACACGGAGTTCTATCACAAAGTGCGAGAAATAGTCTCACAATATGATCAAGCAACAACTACGCTAAGAGTGTTCAAAAACATCTTTGGAATCCTGAACGTCTTCAGCCCGTACTGGTTCGTACCAATTACCTATGAAGTTGATAGTCTGGAGCGATACTCGAATCCGCAAATTGTCTCCTGTATCTTGGGCTTGAAGGCGCTCAGTGGGTACTGGTTCCGAAGCGATTTCTTGGAACGGTGCATGTATGCAGCTGATAGCATAATCTTATTGTCAAAGGACAGAAGCATCTCGGAGAGGATTCTATGTATGAAGCACGAGATTTCCCTGTTGAGAGAGATTCACTGCGTGTTTTTCCAATTGTGTCTCAGCTCTCAACAGGAGGGCAAAAAACGGTGTAGAGGTATGCCCTCATGTGTTGCACAAGTATGGTTGGCCAATGCAATCATGTCATGGTTTGTCGGAAGCCCCATAAACTTCAGAGATGTCATCCCACGACAGACGCAACATTCGATGATATATGAGGATTTGTACGGGACTCTGCCATTTGATGCTGCGTACGTCTATGCCGCTCTCTGGCCGCTACGCGAAAATTGTGGGGAGAGCAACTTTGAGGTGAGGTATGAGTCTCTTCTATCTCAACTCGATGGGGTCGGAAACGTAACCCTTGCAAATCGCAATATCTGTTCCGACTCACTGCGGTCACACTGTAGGGCTCTGACACCAAGGAAACTGGATACTATTCTTCGCTATCTGACTCAAATCGAATGGGTTAACTGGGTAGAACCTTCAGGCAAGATTGTTGTGCATTTCTCAAGGCCGAGGGTCCGTGACGACAGAACATTGATAACACGAAAGCGTGCCAAGGATGACCCTAGGTTCACTATTCAACAGCGACAAGGAAGCTTGACAGACTACACCAAGAGACGCGAGTTGCCAAGATGTTCGGAAAAGGGCTTTTGAAGTCACTTATTTCAATGTAGAGCATCCTACGGAAGCTCTTCCAGCGTTTCAGCTCTTCTTCGAGGATTATCCGGTATGATGGGATTGTTCTACCCATCTTTGGCTTCTTCAAGGACCAGTCTTAGCGCGATGTAGGCTTGGAGGAGCAGGGACATCATGCCGGAGGTGGAATGGAGAGGTGCGGTGGTTTCGGGGTCCATGATCTTCGCCCCGTTTGGGTGAGTTGGCTGGGGATGGATATATGCTGTGGAGGGCTTGACGAGGGCCCGGAGAGAGACCAAGAAGTAATCAGATACCTACAGGCAGCAACTGTCTTCTAACCTTAACTGGTACCATACTGAAACTCGTGAAGTGACAAACATTCAGGTGACAGTCGATGGAGAGCTGGTCGCTTTGTATGTCGGGAAAGGCATAAGAGCGTGGCTGTCCGTCAAAACGGTTTGTGTCTGAGTTGTCTAATCACTCGTTGCATCGGACGATAGGTGAAGCTGTTGCTGAAGCCATTCTTCCACCTTTCGAAGTTCTGAGAGATCCTGCGTGTGGTGGAGATCAGAGAATACCCCTATTCAGTTCAGACGAGAAGTCACAGAGAAGTGAGTACTGCAATGTTGACCTGTTAGTGCTTTCGCCTGATGGGATAGAAGTCATTGTCGAGATCGAGGAAGCGGATGTCACGCCTGTCCAAGTCTGTGGCAAGTTCTTTGCTTCAGCCCTGTCACGATGCTTCATTCATCAGCGAAAGAAGAATACTCGCATAGGGATGAGTGGCTCGGTGCTATTCGTACAGGTCCTTGACGCTTCAAGGTTGAAGAAAGACGAGACATCGAAAATAGAGCAGTGGGGTGAAATCGAACGTTCGATACAAGGCGTTGTTCCAATCAAAGGAAGTAGGATCGGCCACTACAGATTGTTCCACGGAGATACTTGTGATTTCGCAGCTGGTCAGGCAAAGAGAAAAGAACTGGTCGACTGCATTCAAGCGCTTCTTGCAGAGAACTAGCGCATGCACTAGCGTTTGAATCAGTTTGGTGAGCTCTTCTGGTATCGTTGTTATGCTTTGAGAAGTCAGGTTTGTGTGCTAATCCTTCCGACAATTTTCGTTGCTCTCTTCAGCGCGTGGCAGTATGCGAATTTCGGCGAGATAGTCGGCAGAAAACAACCATCCCTGACGAGTTCTATGACTCATCAAATCGCTGCCGGATAGCCTTATTCTTAGGCGGCTGGCGCGTATGAAGTGATGAGGGGTACAGCGAAGATGGAACTGGAAGTCTGGGAAGCAAGGTTCGCGTCCAGGGGAGGAACCTACTACTTTCTGTCTAGAGGAAGGGACATCATCCCGATCCCTGAGATAGGAAGAGAAGTTGAACGCGACGTTACGGCTCGTGGACCAAGGGTTCGCTACGCGGTAGAGCTGCCTGAGGACGATACCATAGTGGAGGTTGAGGTTGGTTCAGCGAAAGCCACTCGGAGGGGGCAGCGTGGCTATCTTCACGTAGAAATGGCCAGACTAGGCGAATTGCAGGGTAAGCCGCAACGCGAATGGCATACCGTCTTGAGAAATGCTCCGTTGGACATTGTGAACGCCCTCCTCACGTCGCCAAAGGTTCCACGTTGGATGAAGGGCCGCATCGATTCTTGGGGAGTCTGGCGCTAGGCGTTATCCTAGGCGAGATATTGGGCTCATAGAACTCCGTTCAAGAACAGAATCAACCGCTACCACTTCGATTTGACTGTGAAATGTCACGCCGCTAACTGTTTCCTCTTCGGTTCTGCTTCTGAGACGTGTCTTGTGAGCATCTGCTGCATTGATCTGATCAGCGGTAGGCTCGCGGAATAGAAGTACTTCACTGCTACGTAGACCAGTTTGACCACCGCCAGGCCTACATAATAGAGGTACTTGCCTATCATGCAGATTACGCCTAGAGCGAACATGAATCCAACATAGATCGCTAAGACGACGTATGCCGCTAATCCCAAGATGATCAGTTTTCCGAAGCTGCTCTTGCTTCGACCTACACAGTATCCTGCCAAGAACAGCAGGATCTCCTTGAGCATTCGATAATTGCCCCCGGTTCATTCAATCGACGGATACTGTCTCCGTGGACTGAGTTGCGGGACGAATATAAACAATGGTCCGTTTGGAAGGGGCATGCACCTTTAGAAAGATGAGGCAGGAAGCGGGAAGCGGAGGAGTTGCAGTTCAACTTTGGACCTTGATGTAGCTCGCTAGTCTGACGTAGGGATCCTTGCCCTGCCCCGTTCTTCTTGATCCTTTTTCCTCGACATCTTCCTGATGAACGTCATGGGATGAAATTCGAACATGAACTATGGCGGATGTTTCTTCATTGATTTCTGAAGCTCGGCCTCGCTCACTTTGTATCCGTGGCCTTGCTAATGCCTGTGCCTCTTACAAGCCTTTTCCTTCGGACCATGGCGAACATGGCTCAAATCATAGCTCTGTTCTAGCTGGAGATGCGGGAAAGAAAGCCCTCGGGGTGGCAGACTTCAGTAGAACGGACAGCTAGATGTGAGGCCCCAGCGAAAACACATATACTGCGCATATGCAACATGTTTCTAGGGCTAAAAGGATTAATGAACAAGATAACTTCGCTAAGGGTCACTAGGGAGACGAGGAACCGGCTAGCAGAGGTCGGCACCAAGGACGAGACTTTCGACGAGATCATCCAACGCCTCATAGAATTCTACGAGAAGAACAATCAAGCCAGTATAGGACGAACGATGGCTAGGAAGGCTGTGGGAGGGACTAGATGATTTTCAAGTATCGAACAGGGTTGGAAGCGGTTGGCGCCATAGTTCCTGAAACAATCATCGTCCTCAGTGAGTACGCGAGTCAGAAAGACTGGGATCAGGTGAAGCACGCAGTAGTCAAGGAGAATCTTCTCATGAAACGTTCCTCGAAAAGGATAAGAAAGATCCTGAAGGCGGTGAAAGGAAGATTCCTTAGGAATCCGTCAACGCTTCCGAGTGCGGTTCAGCTGGCACGTACAATGGCAGCTGACATACCAGTGACCTCAAAGGTACAGATGTTGTATCCCTACCATTGCAGGTCAGATTCTCTGGTTGAGCAATCTATCTTGCGTCTAGTAGGCCCACGCCTTACCTCCAGTTCCCTACGGGAGCTGACACCCCGAGACGTTCACAGCTTCCTTGTGGCAGAAAGGAGAGCCCATCCAGAATTGAGGCAATGGTCCGACTATCTCCGCCGACGCTGGAGCCGCGGGTTTCTGTCGTTTCTGAGAGACTACGGCTTGATGGAACCAGCTCCCTCGAACCTATTGATCAAACCTTCAATTCGAATTGAACCCTACGCGTTCTTTCTCCTGAACCTGCTATGGAGAGGAGCAACCGTAGAAAGCGTCTTGAATGATGATCTTTGGCAGTTATTCATGCTTACTGAAGGCGATCAAGAGAATCTTCTCGCCAAGGCTCAAGCCGCTGGTTGGCTTCATTACCTGAGAGCTGGTGAAATAGTCGAACTTTCATCCACTCACGACTCATTTGAGGAATGGCTAGATGAACTGGGACGAAGAAAGATTCGCTGAGCTGGAAAGACGTTTGTTGGCAACAATGAGAGGCAGCTATGCCATAGCAGACGTACCATTCTTCCGCTTCCTGTATGGCCCGGGCGGCGTAGAGCATACATGCATAAGAGAATTCAAGAAGTTGGTGAAGAGAATAGATAGTGAAGAAGACCTCTCCGCTGAATGCCTCTACCTTTCGCGTTTACTCATGGAATCCCTCAGAGATATGGGTTTTCTAACCGAAGACATGCTGGGAGCGGAGCGTCAAGAGAGACCAACTTTCATAACAGACCTAGAGAACAATCTTCCCCAAGAGATCAGTAGAAGACTAATCGAGCATCTGAAAGCAAAGGATCTTAGGCACTGCGCTGTGCTACTAAGGTTAGGTTCGCTATTTCCCTTTGTACGTGTGTCTCAAATCCTGCAGAAAATAGACAGCGCGATCAGCTGCGTTCTGGTCATACCTTATCCTGGAAGTCGTGAAGGAGAGATGCTCTGGGAGAGGGGCATCGACGGCAACAGCTACTACAGGTGGCAGACAGTCTAGGTGAAAAAGTTGTCATTGATACGTGAACTATTCGAGAGGGATCCGACGCGTCGAATTCATCCCGTAGCGAGCGTCAAACAGCATGATTCAAGCGTTGTGTATGAGGAACTCAATGAGTACGTCGTTACTGACCACATACGGAGAGACCTAACTGACATCCTAGATCGCTTCATTGAAAGCCGCAGAGGACCAGTGGAGGATGTCTGTTGCTGGATAACAGGATTCTTCGGGTCGGGCAAGAGCCTCTTCCTTAAGTTGCTTGGATATGTGTTGGGGAACCTTCCGGTTGACACCGAAGAGGGGAAGATAGAGGCGGGAAGATTCTTCCTGAATGAGCACGGGCTTGAAGCACGTGCCCCTATGTTATTCAAAGAACTGAAGACATTACCTCTGTTCATTAACCTCTTAGATCTCGATGTGGCAAGAGAACAAAGCATAACAAGAATTGTCTACACGGAACTGCTGAAAGCTTCAGGGTTCTCTGGGACCCCCTGGATCGGTGAAATCGAGAGGACCTTGCACCAGGCAGGTCTATGGGAGAAATTCCTGAAATTCGTAGAGGTGCAGGAGGGGAAAAATTGGGAGGGCGTCAGAGAGTCGATTTTGCGAGCAAGGCCAACACTGGCCAAGGCACTTTGCGAACTAGAACCTGAAAGATATCCGACCATCGACGACGCTAAGAAGAGCATAGAAGATGTGGAAAAGAGCCTCGAAATAACGCCAAGCTTCCTAGTCAAGCGATTATTGGAGAAGGCAGAGGAGACTGCTTCGCATAGGGGTCGCGTTGTTGTTCTCCTAGATGAGGCTGCCCAATATCTTGACAGATCTGAACGTCTAGCAGACCTAAATGTGTTTGCAGAGGAAATAGGCAAAGCAGGCCTAGGCAAGGTTTGGCTTTTCGTCACCGCTCAGGAAAGATTGGAATCCATAATGGACAAGGTTCCTCACACTCAAGATATTGCCCGGATAAGAGATCGCTTCACAATACAAATCCAACTAACGCCCGAGAACATCGACACAGTAACCAAGAAGAGGATGCTTCAGAAGAAAGCGGACCCAAAGGTACTTGCACCCTTAAGGGAACTCTACAAGAAGCACGCAGGAACTCTGTGGGCATCAGCTACGCTTATCGATGCCAAAAGAGACTACGGGATGCTATTCGAACGTGAAGAAGACCTCTTCATTGAATCCTATCCATTTATGCCCTATCACATCAGGTTGATGCAAGACGTTTTCGACATTCTCAGAGCGAGGGGCGCGAAGGTCACTGGAAGAGAAAGAACAGTTCTGCAAGCAGTCAGTAGCATGATGACAGGCATCAAGGAGCGAAGGGGCCTCGCCAACAGTCCTGTTGGGGATCTGGCCGCATTCGACGCCGTCTACGACGTATTGGAGGAGGAATTGAAAGCCGTAGCTTCATCAGAGGAAGCAGCGATAGAAAGGATCTCAAAGCTGGGCAAATGCGGCGATGTTACTGTTGCATCAGTGGCTAAAGCAGTCTTTCTACTTCAAAACGTTGAATGGCTTCCATGTAACATTTCAAACATAGCCGCTGTGCTATATCCTCGACTAGGCGAGGACAAGAACACACTAGAAGCGTCAATCAAGGAATGCCTCGAAACTCTGAGAAAAGGGATATGGATAACCGAGAAGCAAGGTACTTACAGGCTTCTTTCCGAGTTCGAGCGCTCCTTCGAACAACTAGTTTTGGAGAAGCGAAGCGACCCAGACATAACCACCAAGAAGAGACAACTCTCGGATGCCATAGCCGAAAGAATAGTGAAAGATCAACAGAGGTTCAACAAGTTCGCATACAAAGGTGTGCCCTTTGATGTCTACGTGAAGGTAGACGAAAGAGAGGTGACCTCGAAGGGACACATAGAGTTGCGGCTCTACACTCCCTTGCAGACGAGCAACGAGGAACTAGTTCAGCGCCTGAGAAGAGATAGCATACTGGAAGCGAACGTCGTGTACTGGATCTGTGAAGCGACGCCACATTACGAGAACATGCTTGAAAGGGCTGTTTGCATCGAGAAAGTGCTTGGAGAATACAAACCTCAATCACAATCTGACAAGGATATCGTGGAACAGCAGCGGGCTACTCTTCGCTTACTCAAAGAGGACGAACTGCCCAAGACCTTCGAGAGAGCAGCGCAGGCAGGACAGATAATCTACCAAGGCGAACCGACTTCACTGAATGGTAGAAAGAACACTCAGGAAATCTTCAGGACAGCTATGGATCAAGCTGTCCGAAAGCTCTTCACCGAATTTGAGCAAGTTCCCTATAGACTCGAAAGGGATCCTCAAGACATCAGCGCCATTCTCAGGTGGCGTGGAGGCGAACTACCGACAGTCTACAAGGACCTGCAGATTGTAGATGAACGAAACAATATAAGAACAAACACCCCGGCTCCTTCAAGGATTCTTGACTACCTGAGAAGTCAAGGCCCCGACAAAAGACGAGGTTCAGCAATCATCCAGCATTTCACCTCACCTCCCTTCGGTTGGGATGAGGGGATCATTAGACTTGTCCATGCCGCATTGTTCGTAAATCGATCTATATCGATGACCTTGGACAAGAGATACACCTCAGCTGCAGAAAGCGAATCCCACGCGATATTCCTGAACCCCAAGAGCTTCGCCAAAGCACTCTTCGACGTAGGTGGCGAAGTAATATCACCGGAACAAAGGGACTTGGCACTTGAACTGCTATCAGAGGTCTTCGGAAGGAAAGCCCGCCCCACACCAGACGAAATAGACGCAGCCCTGTCTCCTGAGGTCGACGCGAGGCTTGACGACTGCAAATCTCTCCTCTCGAGAGCTGAGCTGATTTCTCTTCCAGCGACAAGCCAGCTAAGACAACTTGAGGAGACGCTTGTCAGCATGAAAGCCGAGACACCGATCCAGCGGATATTGAGCTTCATCTCGTGCTTCGAGACAGAAGAACAACGCAAACGAACTAAGGCTCAACTCAGACTTCTCAAACGGCTCAGAGACTTCGACTTCACGAAGTATCAACTGGCCGCTAGATTCAGTGATGACATAGCCCCTCAACTGGTGTCAGTCCTCAGAGACTTAGACCCTGAGATAGAGAAACATGTTGATTCACTCCGCCACAGTCTGGCTGCTGAAGACTTTCTGGAGAGATGGCCTACTGTTACAAGCACGTTCGAGAAAGTAAGAAGACGGTATGAGAAGACCTACAGGCATCAGCACGCTCAACGCCACAAGCTGGTGCAGGAAGCGATCAGTAAACTTAAAGGCCATGGCGCTCTACGCAGGCTAACAGACGAAAGCAGAGACAGTCATCTCAAACCGTTACTGGGCATTGACTGCTCAGTCGAGCAACCTAGCCTAGAGGAAAGTTTCACATGCGAGAAATGCGGCACAGCTCTATCAGTCATATGTTGGCACACAAGTATTGTCGAAGAACGCCGGCTGCAAATTGAAAGCCACCTTGACAAGCTGGTGGCAAGAGACAAGAAGCCTCCACCAGTGACAGGATTCACCGAGACCGTTACAAAGCCATCTCAAATCGCAGCGGTCGTGAAAAGAGTTGAGGAAACCGCTAGAAAGGCCGTTGCACGAGGCAAATCTGTCAAAGTTGGATTGGAGGTTAGTTAGCCATCGATAAGGAAAGGCGGAACAATCTCAAGAAAGTCATCGCTCGGTGCAGAAAGCTTCTGGAAACCGATATCGCAAAAGGTCTTAGATTCCATGGCATAGAACTTGATGGGTCACTGCTCGATCCCTCTAAACTTCCGCAACTTACAGATGAGAATATTGAAACTAGAAGGAAACTTGAGGAGGCTATTGAGAAAGAGAGGGCGGGAGGTCTCACGAATGAACAGGCAGTCCAACGCTACGTTCGCCATGCAGGCTTCACATACCTCAACCGCGTCGCCGCCTTGAGAGCGATGGAAGTCAGGCAACTCGTAGCAGAGACAATAGTGCGTCGCCCGGAATATGGTGGCCGGAGCCTTAGTGAACGCCAGATAGCGGAATCAAATCCCAGCCTCACAAGCGACCAGGCGCTAAAGAGAGCGTTGCTCGAAGCATTCCGAAAGGTCAGCCAAGAGGTCAAAGTCCTCTTCGACCCAGAAAGCGAATACAGCCTACTCTTTCCAGATACTGCTACGATTCGCGATGTCATGAAGCTGCTTGCCGAGGAAGTGTCTGAACAGGATTGGAAAGAAGACGATGTCATAGGATGGGTCTATCAGTACTACAATGAAGAAGCCCGTCGAGAATACAGGAAACTTAGAAGGAGACCGACTGCTGATGACATTCCGGTAATCAACCAGTTCTACACAACTCCTTGGATCGTCAAGTTTCTAGTTGATAACACACTAGGAAGACTTTGGCTTGAGACGCATCCGGAATCAAAGCTTAGAGATATGTGCACATACACTGTCCCTGTCAAGAATGATCAAACAGTTCGAGATATCAGGAAGGTTCGAGAGATCAAGATTCTTGACCCAGCCTGTGGCAGCGGGCACTTCTTGGTCTACGCCTTCGACATCTTGCATCAAATGTACCATGAGGATGAGCCTACAACCCCCATCGATCAGATACCTCAACTCATTCTAGCTAACAACCTGTTTGGAATTGACATCGACCTACGGGCGGTTCAACTGGCAGCGCTAAGCCTCTACATCAAAGCCAAATCATACAATCCTAAGACAGAAATTGGCAAGATGAATCTCGTATGCGCAGACGTTCGGCTGATCGATGGTGAAAAGCAACTTGAATTCCTAGAGAGGTTCAAAGACGACGAGGAGTTGCGGCAAATCTTCGCTCGCCTCTTTAAGGACGTAGAAAACGCCTATCAAATCGGAAGCCTCCTTAAGGTCAAGGAACCTTTCGAGAAGCTCCTAGCTGAACGCAGGAGTCAGCAGCCTCAGGCAAAGCTGCAGCTCGCCCTGAAAGGTCAAGCAGAGCTTTCACACCGAGGTATAGCGGGACAAAGCCAGCTAGTGATTTTGGCCCCTGAAGAGGAAGAAAATCGTCTCGTGATAATTGTGCCAAGGCAAAGGACAATCCAAGAAATGGACGGAGAGCTTCGACAGTTCGAGCTGGAAGCCCTTGAAGCACATGACATGGGTCGACTACTCTTCGCTGCGGAAGCAGCGAAATCACTAGGCCTACTGAGCCTCCTGTCCGAAAGCTATGATGTTATCTTGATGAACCCACCCTACGGAGACGTGCCCGCAAAGACCAAGGAGTATCTGCGCCGACCGGGGCATTACCCTCGAACGCATTTCGACTATTACGCCGCCTTCATCGAGCAAACCGTGAACCTCTGCAAACCCAACGGATTCATAGGAATGCTCACGTCAAGAAGTTTCATGTTTCTTAAATGGTTCGTCAAGGTTCGAGAGGAGATCCTTTGGGACGACGCCAAACCCGAAGTACTACTCGACCTAGGCTTCAATGTCCTTGACGGGGCAACGGGGCGGTGGGCCGCAACAATCGTTAGAAGACTTGGCCAAAGTTCAAGCGTAGTTGATCGGCTCTGCGTGTTCTTCCGCCTGACACCCTTCAAAGACGAGAACAGCAAGCGTCTCGCATTCGAGGAAGCCCTGGCAAGCCGGAAATTGCCATGCAAGCATGAAATCATTTTCCCAACCGACCTGAATGATCTTAGGCGCGTTCCAGGATTCCCGTACTCCTACTGGGCGACACACAGCATACGTGAACTTTTCGCAAAGCATCCACCACTGGACTGTGACCAAGCAAGAAAGCCCGAGGCGATGAAGATAGCCGACCTTAAGCAGGGTCTCGCGACAGGATATGATGACCGATTCGTAAGATACTTCTGGGAAGTCCAATCGACGAACATTGGACGAGGCAAAAAATGGGTACCTTACGTCAAAGGCGGAGACAGATTCTACTCAGACATAGACCTAGTAGTAAACTGGGCGAACAACGGAAAAGAGATCAAAGAATTCCCCAAAGCAGTCGTACGCAACGAATCTTGCCACTTCAAAGAAGGACTGTGCTGGTCATTGATTGCCAGCTCTCCTCGGCTCAACATGCGATGTCTACCGAAAGGCTGCATATTTGATGTCGCCGCTCTCAGTCTGTTTCCTAAGAACAGAGAACACGCGTGGCCGCTGCTTGCCCTAGCGAACTCTGCGCCAGCAACATTCACACTACTGATGCTTGAGCCTCTGCTTCACAATCGCAATATTGGATACGTGTCACGCATCCCAGTGGCAGCCTCAAGCCTAGAATCCGAAAAATTGGCTCAGTCTGCCCGAGAAATTCTTGATCTTCTTCAAGTGTGGGAGACAGGAAATGAAGCTTCCACGGTTTTTGTCAAACCGTGGATCTTGCAGGCTCTTGACGGCTTTAGTCAAAGGGTCAGCCCGATCACAAGTCATCCCTTGGTGAATGAATTTCAATGGTCAAATTGGGAGAGCTTGGATCGAGTTAGGAGCTTTCGGGGAGCACCAACAATGACCCTACGCGAACTTGCTAAGTTGTGTCTCGATCGTGAGAAACTGATTCAGAAAAGACTTGGCGAGTTGCATAGGCTAATTGATGACGAAGTCTATCGCATCTATGAGATTTCAGATGAGGACCGTGCCCTCATTGAGCGTGAACTCAAACTGTTCGAAGGTGAATCGCAGGCTGACGTAGATAATAACTCGATGTCTCCTGAACGAACCGAGCTAGTGATGGAGGATGAAGAATCTCGCATCAGGGACCATGTTATGCGCCTGATATCTTTCTATACGAAGCGAACCATAGAATCGGATGAGGATGGGATCGTTCCTCTCAATGAGACATTCCCCGACAATCTTGGTACAAAAGTCAGGCAGCAAATCATAGCAGACTTCGGCAAAGAATCGTTGGATAGAGTGGAGCGCGAATTAGAACAGATTCTTGGGAAACCTCTAGCTGATTGGCTAGCTGAGGACTTCTTTGGTTTTCACGTCAGCTTGTACAAACGTAGGCCAATTTTCTGGCAGTTGTCATCGCAGAAATTTGGAAGAGGTGCAGGTCCGGGAACGTTCTCCTGCTTTCTTCACTACCACAAGCTTAGTAGGGACACTGTGCTGAAGGTTCAAGCTCTATATCTCCATAAGGTGAAGGATCGGAGTAGAGCTGACAAGGAACAGGTTTATGGTGAACTTGCGAAATCCACAGGAGATCACAAGAAAGAAACCCGACTTAGGGGCGAGTATGAAAGGCTTTCCAACCAGCTTGAAGAGTTGGAGAAGCTTGACAATGCGCTCACCGAGCTAATGAAACCACGTCAAACTAGGCTTTCCCCCGATTCGAAGTGGATTGATCGAGCTATAGCGGAGGTCAGAAAGAACGGCTGGAACCCGGTAACCGATTATGGCGTTCGAGTGAACATCGAGCCTCTCAAAGAGCTCGGCCTGTTGCACAAGGCGGCCGACAAGGTGACCTGATTGAATGTGCTCATGAATGAAATAAGGCGGATTGTTGATGACGCGTTCACAAAAGGCCAGACAATTCTCGTATGGTATGATGAAGACGGAGCACTGAGCGAAGTTCTCCCCCAAGCTATTCCTCAAGACGTTTCATTCGTCAAGTACGATGGTAGCTACATTAAGATCAGAGAAATCGTTGAAACTGAGGATCCTGAACTCGAAGCAAGATGGGTTATCTACGTCTCTGAGAGTCCTCAGAGGCCGAGTTGGATCAAGGACTACGAAACCATAATTGGGTGCAAAATTGAACATACTCTCGGAAAGGTTCTAGCTGAACGTTTCGGACTGAAACTCGACCCGGAAATCAAACGACTCCTAGCAGGACAAGGGGGAAGACTTCTCGCTGCCAAATGGACGGAAGTGATGGAAGCTACACATCCTCCTATAGCGAGAGAGCAGGTAGTGAGAGGACTACTTGCGTCAGCCTTCAACCTTGGAGCCCATTTCACCATAGGACGCGCAATACTGGAATACGTTAGCTTCCCAGAGAAATATCAAGGCGAAATGGAGAAACTCCGACTTCACGAAGCTTTCGCTGAAACAATACGAAAAGAAATGGAACTTCTAACCTTATCCATGACAGCACCTGTCGACCCAGGAAGATTAGCCGCAGCTATCCTACTCTCCGAGCTTGTCGTTCGATCCAATGGCCTGGGAGCAAGGGAGTTCGGACATCTTCTTCCGAGCGAGGAGAGACGAAAACAATGGGTCCAACTCGCCGACGAGTGGAGAAGCGACTCACGCTTGAATCAGAGCTTTAAGGGTTGGTCGGAGAAGCTCGCCAAGCAATATGATGTGAAAGGCAAACTTGCAGGTTTGGAGATAGCAGATGTGCAGAGCTTCGCTGCAGTCGACGAGGTTCTTTTCGATGAAGTATGCAGTAGGTTGGCCGGCAGGGGTACAGAAGCATTAGCTGCCCAGAGCAAGACGATTCTAGCCATCGCTGAAGTGCGAATGAGGAGCTTTTGGATTGATACACTTCCAGGAAAGAATTGGAGGGCCATCGGATCTGCCATACGCCTGCTCACAGGGTGCAATGAAGCCTCAGTCGCCCTTCGCTCCATGGAAGGCAAGGACATAGATCGACGAATCGAATCGTATGTGGCGGATGAAGGATGGTGGAAGCTTGATGAACTCCACATAGAACTTTCAGGGGAACTCGCGGAAGATGAAAGAGTCAACCGCATCTTCATCGAGCCAGCCATTACAGCCTACGCTGAATGGCTGAACGAGCTGAATATGGATTTCTCTGAGGTAGCATCCCTTCTCTCGAAGTGGCCGCCGTCCGGTATGAGAAGCCAGTTAGATTTCTGGAATACCGCCATTCGAAGCGGAGCAGAAGCCAAAGTCGCCCTCTTCCTTGTTGATGCACTGAGATTCGATCTCTGCAAGCAACTGGCTCAGAAGCTGAAAGCCTTAGGATCGGATGTCAAGATCGAACCCATGGTTGCCTCAGTTCCGTCCGTCACGGAGGTTGGAATGGCCTCACTTATGCCACTCGACGGAAAGCGACTGGAACTCAATGTGGAAAACCAGCAGCTCCGAGTCTCCATAGGTGGCTTCAATGTCACTAACAGATCTGAGCGGGAGAAATGGCTTCGATCCCAGCTTGGCTCTGAACTCTCGACCGTCGATATGGATGACGTTCTTAGAGGAAGACTGGATGAACTGAGAAGTCTCATCGAAAGGACTCGTTATCTTGTTGTGGCGCATCAAGAGATAGATGCAGCCGGAGCACTTAGACCCGAAATCACAACCACTTTCTTCAAAGACATTATCCAGAGGCTTGCAAGAGCCGTTCTCAAGCTTCATGAAGCCGGAGCGAGGCGAATAGTCGTGGGCACCGATCACGGTTTCCTTGTCTACCCCAGCGTATGGAAAATAGGTTTGATCGAGGACATTCCTGCTGGGGCGAGACTAGCTAGAGGAAGGAGATACGTCGTAGGACACCCCCCGAGGTCAGAAGCTCTGATCACATTCCCCATTTCGTCGACGGGGCTTCTTGGGGACGGATACATAGGAGTTCCAAGAGGTCTTTCAATGGTGTCAATGCGAGGAGAGCTACCCAGATATGTTCACGGAGGCCTAAGCCCACAAGAGGTTTGCATCGTATTCTTGACCTCGACCTACGAGAGAGCAAGAGTAGTTAGAGTCAAGCTTGACATCGTAGATCCAATAACATCGAAGATATTCTTTGCAAACGTGTCTCCCATCGAGTCAACACCCTCCGAACAGGCAGTGACCGTCAAGGTGAAAATCCTCTTTCAAGGAGAGACCATAGGAGAATCTGAACCCATTACAGTACACTTGGAGCCTCGCAGAATACGCTTGGAACTAGCCAAAATCGTGGCTTCAGTCGAACTGCAACTGATTGACATCAAGACCGAGGAAGCCCTCGACGTGAAAACTGTGGGAGTGCAACTATCAGGCTACGATGACCTTCTTTGAGGAGAGAATTATCAGAGATGGTTGAACTAGATGAATTGGATAGGAAGGTGTTGTCGCTCTTCCCTGGGAGGGCTGTCAGAAAAGATCTTCTAGGTCCACTAAGGAAGCACTTGAACGTCCCAGCTTATGTCGTTGAGTATCTCCTAGGGAAATACTGCTCTTCAGCGGACCCGGAAGTCATCGGTGAAGGTATTGAGGAAGTCAAACGTATTCTCACTGAAAACTATGTGCATCCTGACCAAGCTGAAGTATTGAAATCTAGGGTTAAGGAGATTGGAAGGTTCAGGGTTATCGATAAGGTGAAGGTCAGGCTTCACGAAACCGAGGACAAATACTGGGCTGAGCTTGTCAACCTGCAATTGCCCTACGTGAACATAAGGGAGGATTATGTTAAACGCTATGAGAGATTGCTCGGAGGCGGTCTATGGGGCATCATTGATCTAGGATATGATCCTGATATCTTCCACAAAGGTGCACTAAGGCCCTTTGTGATTGAGCAATTCCGGCCAATCCAACTTGAGATAACCGCGCTCCAAGATATAAAAGAGAAGAGATCTCAGTTCACACGGGAGGAATGGATAGACCTTCTCATACGAAGTATGGGGCTGGAGCCCAGTAAACTTGACCCCAGGTTGAAAATGCTCAACCTTTGTCGAGCTATTCCTCTGGCTGAGAGCAACTACAATCTCGTTGAATTGGGTCCCCGGGGAACCGGCAAGAGCTATGTCTACAGAGAGCTCTCTCCATACGCTATACTGGTCTCTGGAGGTGAAACCACAGTCGCAGGTCTCTTCATTGACATGAGAGGCAGAGGGAGGATGGGCCTCGTGATGTTGTGGGATGTCGTGGCCTTTGATGAAGTTGCTGGACTACGCAGATTGAGCGACGCTCAAGCCGTCCAGATATTGAAGGACTACATGGAGAGCGGAGGTTTCGCCAGAATAAGAGAGGAGTTCAAAGGCACAGCCTCACTTGTCTTCATAGGCAACATCGATTACGATGTTCAAGAACTCCTAAGCATCGCCCATTTGTTTGTTCCATTTCCACAAGAGATGCAGGACGCAGCCTTCTTCGACAGGTTCCATGCCTACATTCCTGGTTGGGAGATTCCTAGGATGAGAACAGAACTCCTCACAGACCATTATGGTTTCGTCGTCGACTATTTCGCATGGGCCCTTCGCGAAATGCGCCAGCAGACCTACGCCTCCGCAATAGAGGGATATTTCGATCTTGGTGAAGCTCTGGATAAGAGGGATAGAGATGCTGTCCGAAAAACCGTCTCAGGCCTAATCAAGCTAATCCATCCAGATGGAAACTTCACCAAGGAAGATCTTGAGGAGTGTCTTACCATCGCCCTAGAGATGAGGAGGAGGGTCAAAGAGCAACTCAAGAAGATGAGAAGCGTCGAGTATTGGAACACAGAGTTCTCATACCGAGACTTGGAAACATCTAGGGAGATTTCCGTCTCGGTTCCTGAGCAACCAGCCCCCATCCAGTTGCCTGCGGAGCCACAAGTAGGTGAAGTGCTAGGATTGGCGTTGGTGAAGGTCTACGGCGGAGGAGCCCTACAGCGCTTCGAGGTAATCGCAGACAAAGGAAAGGGCCGGATAAACCCTCTAGGCTCAATGATGAGGGTGATGAAGGAGTCCCTCAAAGCCGCCTACGAATACATCAGCCACAACCAGAAGGCTCTCGGAATAGATGTTAACTTCAAGAAAGACTATGACTTGACGGTTCTCGCGACGCAGATGGGCATACCTAAGGAAGGAGCTTCAGCGGGCATAACCATTCTCACTGGTCTCGTCTCAGCCCTGACGAAGAAACCTGTCCGAAACGATTTGGCCATGACTGGGGAGATAACTGTATTAGGCAAAGTTTTGCCTGTGGAAGGAATTCATGAAAAGATCGTTGCCGCGGCAGATGCAGGTATAAGGACGGTTTACATTCCAGCAGGAAACGAAAAGGACCTGCAAACGCTTCCATCCAACATCAGACAGAAGATCGATGTCAAACTTGTATCTAGGGTTGAGGAAGTTCTCAGCGATGCAATTGTCGGATACAAACCCCCTCCCAGCCAAAAGCAGGAACTTCCAGAGTTGTTTGAGAAGGAACCACATATCCTGCTGGATGAGTTAGAGAATGCCCTGAGAAGATGTATGAGATTGAATCTCCAGAGGCTTTCACAGAACTGGTGGGTTGAAAGGGTTCCCCCTGACATTAGGCAGAAGGCTGAGGAGAGGCGGGGCAAGGACGAGATCAAACGCGACACCATAGATTACTTGGATTTTTCTGATTACGTCAAGATAATAACGAAGCGGGATAACTGGAGGGAAGCTTTCAAGAGCGTATTCAAAGATGAAACCATCATAACCGCGAAGCTCAGAGAACTCGAGCCTATAAGAAATGCAGTGCGTCATACTCGCAAGCTCACTGCGGACCAGAAAGAAAAGCTTAACGCAATTACGAAAGAAATATTGCGTCAAATTTTGGCAGCGAAACTCAACGAGACCAGTTCGCTCAACTGAAGTCGCGAGCTGGCGCTACGGAAATTGGATATGAAGTGAGCAGCAAGTCATCATCCCAGAGCTAGCCTGACTCCGAACGTAGAATCAAGCTCTTAGATTTTCGAACTGGGCGGTCGTAGCCTAAAACCTTTGATGCACGGATACTTCTCAGTTAGATCATTCCAAGTCCGTAGGAAGTTTAGTATTTCACCTCGTCGATCCCAGTCTTCTCCCCTCGCGCCTACCACAAACAAGTCCCAAGGTAGCATAAAGCGACTCAAGAACTCCCCAAGAGTCATGAAGGGAACATACTGTTCTTTGTCGCCAGGCTGATGTGAGACTTCATCTCGCAAGGGTAGCGGCATTAAACATCAAGTCGCTCATAGCCGACGGGGAGGTGGCGGATGTATTCGGCAAGTTCCTACGGGAGACGGTCAAAGAGTTTTCGCGATACTTGAAAATGGGCCCGAGAAACCCCGTGAAATTGCTTAGATTATTCTCTGAGTTCCGAGTAACCTTGAACCCTCGGACATCTTGGCACTATGACACGAATGGAAACGCATTTGTCATTGACCTCTTGTGTCTCCTGTACAGGCCTGCTTGGTTGTTGGCCGCTGTGTTTGTGCATGAGGCAGAACATGTCTTGTTCCTAAGAAGAAAGGGGATGCTGAATGTGCCGGAGCCTGAACAAGACTTGTTTGCCAAGAGATTCACACGGTAAATGGAGATTCTGGCAACCAAAGAGGAGCAGAAGTTTCTTCTTGCCATCAGGACAAACGTCCCTCCAAGAACCAGAATAGTGGTGACAACAAGGAGGTGCTTTGACTACAGAATTGACGATTACATAACTAGGACCGTCAGAACGCTCAGAGGGCTGGAAGCCTCAAGAAACAATCGAGCAAAGAGCTATATTGATTCATCAGAGGAGCGCGCGGTAAGAGAGCATGCGAAGGTTGCCTCAGTGCTGCGCATCGAACTCCCACCGGCCAATTCTGAAGGAAAATACGAGGAACTGAAGATAGTGTTCAAGACCGAATAGAACTCAGCATGCTTTTCAAGAAGAGCAAAGCTATAGGCCCTCTCGTGCTCAAGACATCATCAAGAATATTGGAGGAAGTTAGTAGCCTGACTACTGCCTCCCTGAAGATATCGGAGTTTTTCGATGAAGGCTCTCTTGAGTCCAAGCTTCCCCCCTTGGACATGAGAACTCCACGCGAGGGCGCCTTTCTTACGCCCTGACGGTTTCTTCGAAGTTGGATTCTAAGGGTAGGCTTATCTCAGTTTTCTGATCGACAGCGAGAAATGGGCTTATAGCGTCGCAAGCGGAGCTAGATAGAATGAAGAGGGTTGGTAAGATTATATCTAGACCTCGAAACGCTCAGGCCTAAAAGGGAAGAGGCTTTCACTGATGAAAAGATAATCTTGGCTGGCTTTTTGCGTGACGAAACCCGCTACGAAGAAAGTAGTTTGAGAGAGGATGTCGAGCCTGTGTTCTTCTCTGAGTGGAAAGAGGGGAACGAGGAGAAAGTTCTCATCTCCTCAAGAGCCTTTGTGGAACAGATGCTTCGTGATCACAGGTTCACTGTGGTGGTTGGATTCAACATTCTTCGGTATGACATTCCATTGCTCGTTGCGAGGGCAGCTGACTACAAAGTCCCGGTTGTCGACCACTCGAAGATGTGGTACAACACTCGCACGATGGACTATCTCCAAATACTTCTTCCGGCAAACCGCAACCTGTTCAAAGGACTCAGGCTAGACAGGATCGTAGAGAAGGCGAAGGAGCTTGGTTTAGATCCTCCTGAACCCTATGGGACTGGCGCCGATATCCCCGAATGGCATCGTTCAAAGCAATACGACAAAATCCTACTCCACTGCACTCGAGATCTGCAGATAACTCGTTGGCTCGACTTGTACGGAGCAAGACGTTTGATTGATGAATCCGCCCGGTCGAGAGATCCGCTTTTCAGAGAATGAAGTCTCTGTTGTCCAGCAAAGTACCAAGACCGAGAGTCCCACGTAGTAGGCGAAAGGCTTGGTTGTTCTGGTTGTCGAATTTGCCGCCAAGAAGCCAGACATGATGCGAACTCAAGACAAGATCTTGACTAAGATTCAATGCAGAGGAATCATCGTTGATGAATCCTCTCTTCAAGTTCCCGCACAGCTTATTGGCCTCTTTGGAAGTATTGCTGAGGGAGGATTGTTCAGGTACAGATGGCGACTGACCCTTCTGTCAAGCGAACAGAAGCTCGATCTGGGGTCTCTTGGTGCAGGAGAAATAATGAGGCCAGAGGAGGCGGTAGTCGAATTGACCAAGTGGCGGCAAACCGGTACAACACACACCCCAGACAGTTTCACTTCCGAGACAAGAGCCAAGTGATGTTGCATCCTTGGCAAGATAACAATCAATCAGTACAAATGATCTTGGGCCGAGTTCTTGAAATGACTATTCAAGCAGCTTGAACTCTGACAGGCGATATTTCATTATCGGAACGCCCAATTCAGTCATGACAGCTTGTGGGTGATGTTTACTTTCTTCAAAGTTCAGAGGTACTTCGAAGACTGAAAGAATACCCACCGAATGCTAGGCCGTTTAGCTCAGCTATCGCTTTCTTGAAGAAAAATGGGGAATAGTGCGATCAAGCGACCTCTGACCGAATTGCTGGACAGAGGCAATCCAGCCGAGTTCATCGTCGGAATATCGAGCTTCGCAATTACGACCTGGGAAGCGTTGAGACCTAACGAGACTGAAAGAGAGGTTTCCGAGGAATCTGAGTGTCAAATGCTATGACAGCGAACGGGTTCATCCGAAACTGTTCATCTTCGAATATTCTGGGAAGGGAAGGCGCATTATCCTTGGCTCTTCTAACTTTGGTGGTGGGGAAGTAAGGGAGAATGTCGAAGACCATGTGCGCTATGACCTATAGCCAAGCAGGACGACATGTTTGGAAACACCTAGGGCCGCGCACAAAAGAGCGGTGCAGAGACGAGGAGATCCAGTTCATGGTTGAGATCTTGGTTGATGGAGTTGAGCAGTCAAAAAGAGAAGTTGCCCTAAAGGAACTTGAAAGTACTCTAGAGCATGCGTCGCAACTCCAGCTCCCGATTGATAAGATCATAGTGGCAAAGGATTTTCGTGGTACAGTCAGATCGTATACCGGGCTCTTGGACTATGAGCCTACACATGAATATGGTCTCGCAGTTGCAAAAGCCTTGCCGGTTGGAAAGAACAGTGACCTTCGCTTCATAGTCGTACTCAATGGGGAAGTCTTTGGATCGTGGTCCCCTGAGATGCGCTTAGACAGAATGAAGAGTCTGTGGCATGAGTTCATTCATATTCGAGATATGACTCGCCAAGCTCAAGCAATTGGCATGGACGCTTTTTTCTCAGAACCGAAGAATAAGCGAGATGCGCTCTTACAAGGTTCTTGGAATATTTGGATGGAATACAACGCTGAAAGATTTCTGGCTGAGTCCTTGGTCGCAACCATTGCTGAGATTGGCGTGGAGTACGATCTTCTTACAGACACGGCTGAATACGCGAGAAGACTAGGTGAGCTATTAGATGATCTCAGAGATTACCTGAATGCGAACATACGGGATCTCCGAGCGGGAGAGGTGGTATTCGATAAAGCTGTTCGCCGTGTCACTTCCCGACTTACTAGTGTATTGATCCTGATGGCGTATGTACATTCTAAGATAGACTTGGATGCAAGAATCAAGTCGTCAGTTCTAGAGCTTAGACAGAAGCAGAACTTCTTGCTGTTCTTATCCGAGGACTTTGACTCGATCATGCGCTTACTGGAAGAACTCTACGTCCGCGGTGGAGAATACTGTGAAGAGCTGCTGGAGAGAATGGCTGGTCACCTAGACTCTATCTACAAGAGATGGGGCATGCAAATTCAGGACGTGGAGGAAGGATTACACATATATCTGCATCCAGTGTAGAAGACCATGCAACCTCTTGCGAAGCGGCCGTTTATCCCGTCTAACCTACGAGGCCCAGTTCAGGTTTATGTTGAATCTTGTCTGCTATCTTATCTAGCAAGGTTTTCTCGAATAGGGGCGTGGATAAGGCCCGTGTCTTTGTCGCGCTATTTCTTGGTGATGGCTTTCTCAAGGGCGTCAAGCTTTCGCAAGACCAGCTCACTGTAGTAGCTTGATGCCTTAAGCAGTGATATGACGCTGCGCAGCAATTGAATGTTCCACAAGGTCCGGTCGTCAGTCAACGCGTATTCAAAAGTTGCCCAATTGATCCCCTTCAAGAATCCTTCAGACTCGTTGAGCAGATTGCCGATCAGCATCTTCAACCTCGTATCATCTTCCAAGATCGGCCCAGGACGACTTACGATCTCATTTTGCAACAGCTTCTCCAGTTCTGGCTGGATCTGCAGGTAGCAGTCGTTGCAGATGCGCTTGCCTTTCAGCGGGCCAATATGGACCGTCCACACCTTTTCTGAACTGAGCACTCCCGCTTTGATCTCTCTCCCACAACGTTCACAGACTACCTTGTCCAAACCTCTAGCTCCCACATTCGAAATGCTTGCCGAACATCATGAATACTGGAAGAGTCTGAGAAGGCGTTTGCTTCCTTCATTTCTTTGTGAAGATGGGGTGGGGCAGCAATTCTCAAGTCTTTCACGGTACTATGTTCGGTCTTATGATTGACCATAGTCAGAGGATAGCTATTTAAAACGTATCATAGCACAGATCATAGCCGCCATGGAGAAAAGCATCGAACGAAGAATACTGGCATACCTTGCGAAACAAGACTGGCCGGTGACCACGGAGATGGTGGCAAGCGAGCTGAAGATCTCGTGGAACACGGCCCAAGTCCACTTATGGCGCTTAGTAGCAGAAGATCTTGTCAAGGGCCGTCGAGTAGGGAGACAAAACCAATGGATTCTGACAGACAAAGGCAAGAACAAGGCACCTTCATAAGCACAGAACTCCTAGGCACCAAGATCTCCAATGACTGCGCTGTGTCCTCTTCCCTTCACTAAAGCCTAACACAATTCTCTAGCCAGGCAACTCAACAACGAGGAAACACGCATGTGGTCCCGTCTACAGTCTCATGCATCGCTATGAGAAAAGTCGAGCTGATCCCCTTGCTCCTAGGGAAACCCTGTTGTATACGCAAAGGACCAAGACCGGTGCACAAACAGACAAGTGACTTAGGTCCTTTGCCTATTCCTTTCTCGTTTTCCGCATGAATCTTTCTCTACCTTCATCTCGATAGTACGGGGAGAATCTATCGAAGTAAGATCGACCTGGGAGAATGAATCCGCTCGGCGGCGACGGTGGATGCAGGAAAGGCTTCATGCCGCACAGCATAGAATCTACGGCGTCGTCGTTGATCTTGCGAGGCTTCCCTTTCTCATCGTAGGAATACGCCAATATCTGCTCGACCAAGGTATAGTATTTCCTGCATTCCGCCAAAGTATCTGGATCTGGATTTTCCGGGCTCGGATCTGGGATCTTGATTAAGCCCTTCTCGAGACGCCAGCGAACATGCCCGATCAAAGCATCCTTATCTTTGCCGAAATTGACGGGATGGACCTTAATCCCCATCTTGGAGAGCTGATCGTTCTCATGGACTCCGGAAGCATCCGCATAAACAGGGATCTGCGGAAAGTCTTCCTTTATCTCCTGCATGATATCCAAGAGAGCGGTCTCAGGTCGAATGCGGCAATCTCGAGCGTAAAGCGTCTCGCCCTGCTTCTCCCAAACCGTGATCACCGTGGGATGCCAAAACCCCCAGTCTAGGCCTAGGGACCATTCCGTGACGTCGGGCGTAGAAGGCAAAGGATAGGCTTCTGCCCTGCGAATATCGACAAGGGCCTTACGAGTCAGCTCAGGATCCCAGACTCGACCTATCCGCTCCACGATCTCGCCTAGGTATTCGATCCTGTAGGATTGGGAATCCATGATCTTCTCTGCGAGAGCTGCATCTTCCTTGTGAATCCAGTGGCATTCTTCGAGAGGCCATTCGTATCGCTTGAAGCCCAGCTGCTCGGCATCCTGCCATAGGCGCAGGAACCATGCTAGGCTGACTTTGGGGCTGGCGGTCGACATGACTATGCGTTTCGGGCGCCTTGATGTGCGGACCACAGGCCAAACGGCGTCGATGAGATTCTTGGGGATCAATACGGCTTCGACGCTCGCTAGCGGTGAGAATCTCCATGCTGCCGCCTTGCTTGAATTGGGTAAGCGATTGTGTGGGCTCGTCGACAAGCCAGTCCTGCGGCATGAATTCAGGATTCAGAATCATGGGGCGATAATAACCGTAGAGATATCGCGCCTGTGCGAACGAACCTGAATGGACGAAGATTTTCCAGGTTGGATCGATCCTGTGCAGAGTTGCGAAGGAGATTCCTGCGGATATGGTTTTGCCTGCGCCCCTGTGGACCTTAGCGATCAGCTGCATGATCGAAGGGTCGCAGATGCCATCCATGAATCGGATTTGCCCAGGGCTCGGCGTGATCTGTGGCCGAGCGAAAAGGAGAGCTA
>Ga0209725_1000260_pt1 | contig 32462 bp, 28 predicted proteins | sample I18A1metaG_FD_184145 | JGI IMG/M metagenome (GOLD analysis project Ga0209725, IMG submission 184145) | Lake sediment bacterial and archeal communities from Gulf of Boni, Indonesia to study Microbial Dark Matter (Phase II) - ​I18A1 metaG... | ecosystem: Environmental > Aquatic > Freshwater > Lake...
GGTTCACAAATCCGTGAAGGCTGATCGTGGTTGAAGTTGACCCTGCTGGGACCAGCTTGATCTTCCATGCTGCTGTCTCGCCTGTCTTGTCGATTGCTTCCGAGTACAAGTATCTACCAGTCATTATTCCGGTGTCAACTTTGATTCCAGGCCTATCATGGAAGTGGACTGTCTTCTGAATAATCGAGCTGAGCCTCAGATCGAACGGTATCCGCGCATCTCCAGGCCATTTGGGTGACGGAACGGTGAAGGATGCATGCTCGAATGTTGTGCCATCAGCCTTGACCTGTACATATCCGTACGTGAAAGCCTTCATGTAGTATGTGCCAGGGCTTAGGCCATTGACCCATGTCGCGTTGCATTGTGGAACGTGTCCATCAAAGTCAGACGGGGCTCCGTATTTTCCTGATTCGCCGAATTGAAACCTGAAGGATGTTGAGGCACTTGAGACAACCCAAGTCTGACGTGGGCCGACCCCATCATAGTCAACGCCAATCTCTCCCCAAGGATAGTCGCCAGCAGTCAGTCCTCGCCATGGGAATTGCTTAGCACTAGGCCCGTAAGGTGACCATGTGACCGCCAATGTCTGCATTGAACGATCGCAGGCCTCCGCTGCCGCAGCTGTCCTGTAGATCTCAATCTTGATTGGGAAACGGTCATAATACCAGTTTATTTCTCCTGTACCGCACCTTGAGAAGACTTCTCCTCGGATCTCGACACCCGGTGCGAGGTGCCCATCGATCTGAAGAGATTGCCCTCGCTTGACTCTGACGCCGGCTGCAATCCTTTGTTCAGGATATCCTGCCGCAGATGCATAGATGTCGTAGACCCCAGGTGCCACTCCCTCGATTTCGAAGTGGCCTTCAGCAGTATGGTTGAAGTATCCTCGGGCTTCGACACGCCGGCCAGTTGACTTACCTGTATGCGGATCTTCAGCAACGCCAATGGCTCGCACCCTTCCCGGTAATCTGATCGGAAGCCCGTAGAGAGACGTATTCCATCCTCCGAATCGAATCGTGCCCCATAATATGGCGGGGTCGACTTCTCCCTTGACAAGAAGGACCGGCCAGTTCTCAGTCGGAATCATACTTCTGGAAGCGATGAGTATGTCAGATGAGTTGCTGAGAGAGATCTTGAAGAAGTATCTGCCAGCTATCATCGGCGCGGTAACATCGTTTATTCGAACATAGTACCATCTGTCGGCCCCATATGGCGTGAAAGTTATTAGATGGCCATTGTCCGCGACAATTTCAACAAGAGTCCACTCCGGAGCGATCGGGTCCTCTTTGCCACAAACCGTTGCGTTCATGCTGTAATAGATGTTGGTGATGGTGGTAACAATTCTTGACTTGTTTATATTGGTGAACTCCGGTGGAATCCAGATCCGAAGCCAAGAGTATGCCTGTTTGCTTGTGGGTCGACTGTAATTGATCGCAAAGAGGAGATCACCTCTACTATGATGGTCCTCCGTTGAAGTCAGGATTGCACCAAAGGGTGAGTAAGCGTTTCCCTGAAGCTGAGTCCAATCCGGTTTCGGTCTCATGTATTGAGGATAGTGTGGCCACGGGTGTTGGTAGCCCGGAGCTTCCGGCTGACTGAGAGTTCCTCGGCCAATAAGCCCACCCCCAGGCCACACATAACCCAATGGTCCTGAAACATGCGGGTCATAGTTATTGAGCGAATAAGGATGGGTCGAAACATTTCGACCCAAGGTGAAGTGTGACGCCACCGACGATATAGAGGTGGACATGACGAGCAGCATGAGCGTCACGGCCAACTGATTCCGGAACACGGAGAAGGCGCTCATCAGATCTCGCACCACCGATATTGCAAACAAAGATCTATCGAAGCCCTCCGACCACCCGCGACTCTTGGGATTTCAAGGCTACAGCCACGGGGTCCGGCCATTCGTCGACGTAGATTCGAGATCATCTGAGCAATCAACTCATCAGGATCAGAGCTATCATGGTGCTAATGTTTCACAAGAGTGTTCTCAAGATTGTCATTTCTTGAAGTTTACTAGTATGCGACGGCCTCTGCACCTTCAGTGTTCAACTCCATTGTGAACAATTCAATCATGGTCATTCTCGCGGGGCGTGCCATAAGCAGTCCCCTTGTGCTCAGTCTTCTGCCATAGGGCTTTCTTATCGGAAGTTTCTTTCTGAACATGACACGCTTCGTACGTCAGCGGCGGTTCCTTTCTCCGCTCTTTGAGCTTCGGTGCCGGCTGGTTCAACCTAGATGTGAGTTCGTCGTCTAGTCTATCAACAGTCGTGATCTTCTCAGCTTCGAGCTTTGCTCCACTCGTGAACTCTTGTTCGACGTAGATCTCTGATTCACAGACGACGCCGCCCCCTTTTTCCCCTAGTCCCACTCGGACTCCTTTCCCAATGAGAAGAATTCCCAGGCAATAGACAGCCTCCTCAATCGTTGTTTGGCCACCTATCATCATATTGCCTTCACAGTGCACGGATCCTCTCACAAAGTTCACTTCTCCCAGGCGCGTGTTTCCCTCGACGTGAAGGCCTCCTAGGAAGTTGACGTTCCTACCTGTTGTCAGGTCGCCGAAAACTATCAGGTTAGATTCAACGCACTCATCGTTCGGGATCTTGATGTTGCCAGAGACTCGTAGAGTCTCACCTCCTATATCGCGGGATCCCTTCAGATACTCTGCCTCGTCTTGGGTACGCTTCTTCGTTTCATCCAAACAGAGACACCTCTAATCACCAGATTTCGTTACGACAATCACTCGGCCGTTCAGCTTCTTGACTTCGCAAGAACCCTCAAGAGTGATCTTTCCGCCAGAGCCGACGAGTCCTCTGACAATGCAGCCTTTCCCAATCCTAACATCGCCATCTGAATCGGCAAAGCCGAATATCTCAGATTCTTCTCCTATGGTCATGTCACTTCCGGATGCTATTGAGTTTAGCCTATTGCTTCGGCCGATTTGGCATTGTCCTCTGACATAGACCCGTTCCATGAAACTGCAATCATGTTCACTGACGAGATTGCCCTGCACTATTATTGCCGATTCAATCGAGGTCCCCGCAGGAATCGTCAAATCTTGATCTATCCTTAATACGTTGAAGCTGCCTTTATCGCCTTTGAACTCTCTCTGATATGTAACGCCTCCGCTAATCCACTGTGGCATGTTTGCTGAAGGTGCGGGAGTCCATCCCTGATTCTTTGCAAGTGATTCACTGCTCATTCTGAAGTGAATTGCTTCTGAACGGGGTTCAACTGTCTTGGAAAGATCGATGTGCAAGGGCCCCGGATCTCTAGGCAACCTATATTCCAAGTAGCCGGGAATGAATGAGAGGAAGAACATCATTGCGAAGACTCCGAGAAGCACCAAGTATTCCATCATGGTGATCTTCTCCTCAAGTTGCTCTCCTGAGATATCGCAGTTCCTTTACGCTTCTTTCGTCGAGTGGTCAGATGAGCTGAGAGTGAGTCGATAAACGAACGCGATCCAATAAGAACATAGTAAAGTACAATCGGAAGCATGAGAGGCAGCAGCCAAACTGAACGGTTTCGTCTATCCAAGAGGCTGGCTGAGCCGATCTCTGAGAAAAGGGCCAAGTTACCGACTACATTGTACGCTAGGGTCAGGAAGAGCGCGAACAAGAGTGGGCTCCAAAATGGGGGTTGAAACAAGTAGCTGTAGATGCCCAGAATCCAACCTGCCAATTGCACGAACGGCATAAAGTACACGCCCAAGAGCATGATTCCATCCGTCTTACTCCAAGAGGTAAGAAATGGAGATTTCAAAGTTCTCAGCCAATGATCAAACAAGCAATAGTTGTGCCCTATCCCCCATCTCCTTATTTGCACTCCTCTTCGATGGATCTGTGAGACAACTTCTTCATAGCATTCTGCCCCGTTCACGTAGCATATCTTCCAACCGGACAGAAATGCTCTGTAAGTAATGTCCGTGTCTTCTGCTAGATGATACGCATCGAATCCATTTTGGCTGGTGAGGAAGGATCTTCGAAATCCTCCAACTGTGCCTCCGTACTGGGGTACTAAGCCAAGGTTGTGGCGTGCTTGCTGATCGACTTGATAACCGGCCGCTCTCTCGAGTTCCAGGACTCGGCAGACTAATGCTTCTGGAGTGTTTACCGGAACTACTCGGCCCATGACTCCTGCAACTAGCGGATCGGTGAACGGTGCTACCAGTTTCTTTACGCAGTCTCTGGGTGGAATGTAATCTGCGTCAAAGAACAAGACTATCTCGTTATTCGCGAAAGTGAGTCCTGAGTTCAGGGCTGCAGGTTTACTCAGTATGGGGGAACTGGATCTGTGAACAGCCTTTACGAACGGATATTTCCTCGCATATTCATCAGCTATTTCTGATGTTTTGTCAACGGAGTTATCGTCTACGGCTATGACCTCGTACCTGCCATTGTCCTTAGGATAGTCCATGTTCACCAAAGAATCCAAGAGCCTAGGCGCCACATTTTCTTCATTCTTCATGGGACAGACGATTGAGACAGAAGGTGCATAGGCTCCAACAAAGCTCTGAGATGCCTTCTCCTGCACTCCAAATGTCCTGTCCCAGTAGAAGCGATAATGCCTAACCGTATACGCAGAGACCACAGCCACTATCACGAGAATAGCTATGTCTACTAACAACGACATGTCAGATGGGCCTCCTCCAAGTGGCTAGTCGGTATATGACGAGTGAGTAGAATAGAAGCACGTAGATGAAATCCACGAAGGCCCCGGGGAGATATTCAAGGAACATGAATGAGAACGTTCCAAAGTAGAACAAGGACGCCAATGCAAGAGAGAATCGTATTATGCTCCATCCAACTGAAAAAAGAAGACATCCAAGCACGCCAGCAAGCTTTGTTGAAAGGGATCCCGGTATAGGGAAAATGGCCACATTGAAAACCAGTGCGATCAGAGGCATGATTACTATGCCTGAGGTCAACCAGTCTACTTGGAGTGGTGAGGGCTGCTCAGGATGCAACACTTCATAGGCTATGTTAATGAGAACCAGTGTCAGGAAAAAGACTGTAACGATCTTGATCGGAGGGTTGAAGCGGGGAATAATGGCCACCACTAGCATGGCCAACAGGACTGCTGCAACGACTGCTAGGATCAAGCCCCGGGGAAGATTCATCTTGTCAATAAGAAATGCCGGGGGGATCGCTCCCAAGAACCCTGCGCCATATCCGCTTCTGGAAAGAAGCACTGAGTGAGGAACTCCTGCAAAAACTAGGATATCACTGACCAGAAAAGCTTGGAAGACCCAATATTCCTGTACATACGTCACCAGCCAGAGGAGGGTTGCAATCGTTATGCATGACCCCAAGATCAGATGATTTCTCTGAGATTCAAGGCTCCACGAGCTGTGACTGGGCGAATTCGGCACTTCCATTGTCGTTTTTCAACCTACCATACTGGAGTTCAGGGGCATGTCATCAAAGGAGCCGTGGAGGATTCTACACAAGTTTTGGTCAGACTCTTCCTCTCAACTGCTTTCTCTAAACCTTCGGCGATTCTTTCACCGGCATGCCCATCCCCGAATGGGTTGGGAGCAGTCCTCATACGGTTAGCAAAGTCCTCATCACCTAGGATCCTCCTCGTGAACCGAACTATCTTATCAGGGTCAGTTCCAACTAGGAAGTTCGCTCCGACATCTATGGTCTCAGGTCTCTCTGTGTTCAGCCTCATCGTAAGACATGGTACGTGCAAAGTGATGGCTTCCTCCTGTATTCCGCCGGAATCTGTCAGTGCAAGCTTCGACACCTTAAGCACTCTGAGAAGATCCAAGTATGATAGGGGGTCGGTGAGAATTACGTGTCTGGCCTTGCGGAGTTTCCTCATGAAACCGAATTGGTGAAGTCTCTTCTTGGCTCTCGGATGAACAGGAAAAACGAACGTGCATTCAGACAACTGTGTCAGAGAGGAGACAATGCCTTGAAGGTTTTCCTTTGAATCTACGTTGGCTACCCTATGAGCCGTTACCAGAACCAAGTTCTGATCTTCATCCAGATCCAACCTTTTCAATATTCGCGACTTCTTTTCTGCAGCTTGAGAGAAACGCATGCAGGCATCAACCACCGTGTTACCGGTCATGAAGATTTGATGCTTCGATATTCCTTCCGAGCACAGATTCAAAACTGACTTCCATGTTGGAGCAAACAGCAGGTTCGAAATGTGATCCACTACTATCCTGTTGATTTCCTCAGGCATTTCTCTGTCACAGCTGCGCAACCCTGCCTCTACGTGGCCGAAAGGAACCTTCAGCTTGCTCGCCGCAAGAGCTGCAGCTAAAGTGGTGTTGGTGTCTCCTTGGGCGATAACCACATTAGGTTTGAAGGTCTCTATCGCTCTCTCGCATCCAATCAGTGCCTTGCCCGTCTGCTCTCCGTGACTTCCTGATCCAACTCTCATTGTGACAGCAGGCTGTGGAAGGCTCAGCTCTTTCACAAATTCATCTGACATGTTGCCGTCGTAGTGCTGTCCACTCAGTACGAGAATAGCTCTGTGGCGACGTGAGGTTAGGGCCTCGAAGACTGGAGCGATCTTTATTAGCTCAGGTCTCGTCCCTGCGATAAGCACCGCTCTTATGGGTCGTGTCCTCCTTTGAAAGCCCGCCTGACCTGTTTCGGAAGCAATTCATAGCGCTAACACGTCTGGTTGGACAGTCGATTGTGTCGTATCTCGACGCTAGTTGTTGGAAGGCGGATATAAGTCAATGGGTTAAGGGCGAGACCGGATTCCTTACTGTTCTGTTATCATTTCTCTCGCAGTTCTCGATTGAAACCTGTGTTCCGGTTCTTACAACTGCTGTCGGATCTTTCGATCGAGAGCGGTGCGAGTAGACTCGTCGAGCAATAGCCTCAGCCGATAGACTACCTCGTTGCCTCCTCGACTTCGAACTATCGGCATAACCACGACCACTATCAGAAATGCCAGCATGATTATGAAAGCTGCCTGAACAAACAAAACGATGACATTCTCGGCAGTTCGCTCGACAGTCATTGTGGATGTCTGAGTGGTCGTGACCTGAGGAAGTCCCGGTACCGGAACACTAAGAGACAGCTCGGCACTAGCTTGGTCGCAGACGGCTCTTATCGTGACCGGATGTATCCCTGACGACTTTGCAGTCAGCATCCAGCTCAATTGCCAAGACGACCCACCCTCCAACGTTCCTCGGTTAGACACAGCTCCCCCAGAAATGACGATAATCTCTTGACCAGACGCCAACATCACAACAAGATTGGAAGCATTCAAGTCTCCCACATTTGTCACAGAAACAACAAGCTCCGTCCTATCAGGCAGTTCTCTCCATCTACCTTCATGGAGAAGAATTCTGACAGGGTTGACTCGTCTTAGGCTGAAGTTTCTGAAGCACGAAACCGCGGGCGGAGGAACGGATGTGGTGAATCCAAGCTCCACCGCAACCTTCAACGCTGTAAGTTGAAAATACTCCGGATCCCCAGCATCTTTTCGGAAAAGCTTCAAGAGGTCCAATCTAACATTTTTCCAGTCGGAGTTTCCCGGCTCCTCATGCGTTTCGCCAATGATGGTAAAGTAACTGCTCTTACTCTGTCGATCGATTACATAGAACGTGATAAGGGACCTTGCAAAGTATGCCTTTGAGGGAAGCTCGGTGCGCACACTATATGAGAGTTCAAGATAGAACGAGAGATCGGGCCTTTGCACAATCTGTGACAACGATCCTTCTCGTACGATCTTGACGCTTTCCCCGTCGAGGAAAGTCGCTCCCTCCATCCTCCATCCTTCCGATCCCTTCTTGAAACCACCATTCGTCAACAACTCGACAGGGGCTCCAAAGGAAGATAGAACAAATGGAATCATCGTCAAAGTTAGGACCAGCATGTGAAATACATTTCGAGTGGTCGGGGGGTGAAGGGCTTCACGTAGCAACCTCAGACATGGCTGGCTCCTTAGAGAAATGATCGGAAGGCGTCGTCGACTTGTGAAGCGATGCTTTTCTCGTCCTGTTAACTTCATGAGCGATCCACCTTGAGCCACATAGTGGATATGCGATTGGCGACCCGCAGCCTAGGTTGGAACGCGATAACAGTCATATGCTCCAACTCGACTTGTCTAGCTGTCACGGAGCACATCAGCCGAAGATGACAAGCGGCGAATCCATAATCACCGGTGCCGGCGTCTACGGCTCAGCCAACTCAAGAACATGCTGTTGAGCAGACCTTATGCGAATCCTACGCTCAACTCTCTGATCTCCAAACTCTCCTCTGATGCTGATTATTCCTTCTCTGACACCTATGTCCCTGGGAATGAATCTGAGCTGCCACACTTTGATCAGCTCTCCTGGGACCTCCCACCACTGCTTTTCATCTAAGCTGTAATAGAACTTCGGCGGGGACTTCTCTTCCTCACGAACTGTCAAAGAAATCTCAGGCGGACCTATGCGATCAGGCTGGCGTCGTTCCTCAGCCTTAGGTGACGCGGCGGACACGACGGTGATCTTCTCCACGCTCTCAATACCCGGGGTCACCACTTCATTAAGTGTTCGCTCCCACGCCTGCCTTATCTCTGCCTCATCTCTGCCATTGCCCTTACTGATTATCGTGGCGAAGATCACTTTCTTATCAGACACCCCTTCCAAGAGACTACACGACCTATCCGCTAGCCTCAGCTGCGCTCCAAAGCAAACACACAACCATCAGCACTAGTCCGTATTATGAGTTACGGAGAAGCGGTATTAGAAAACGGCCAGCATGGCTGTCAACTCCATCCTCTAAACAGGGACTCATACAAAACGCACTTTAGCCCGATCCAGTCATCCTTGTACCCGCATAAGCTATGTCCGAGCCAAATATCGCAGACAGGCTACTTGAATACGGCCTAGCAGATATTGAAAGCGCGATCTACCTCTACGTAGCGAAAAGAGGACCTTCTCCTGCAGGAGAAATAGCTAGATCTCTATCGATCCGAAGAGGGCAGACATACAACGTCCTAAAGGCCCTGCAGGAAAAAGGTATCATGGAGACAGTTCCAGGCAGGCCGATAAGATTCTCGGCGATTCCGTTACCCAAAGCGATAGATGTTCTTCTGGAGGCGCATAGACAAAAGGAACGCCTAATGGAAAAGATCAAGCCTGAGCTACTTTCCATGTGGCAATCTGCCCTCTTGGCAAGAACAGAACAAATCGAAGAAGAGAAGTTTCAGTTCTTGAAAGGCATCGAAGGAATCTACCGAAAGGCTGTGGAGATAATTGATGAAGGCGAGAGGAACTTGATGATGATCGCTTCTGAACCTGCGCTTTTTCACATCGATAGACTTGGCGTTCTTGATAGGATGTACGAGGTTTCACGTAGAAATATTGAAGTTAGGGTCTTAGCGGAGGTGACTCCAAGAGTTCGGAGGATAGTCTCGCACATGGGAAAAATCGCAACCAAAAGTTTCAGCGACTATCCATCGCCGCACTTCCTTATTGTCGATGGAAAACAGATAATCTTCTTGACGAGACCTTTGGAGTCAGTTGATCCAAGAGAGGCCACAGCTATCTGGACGAATAGTCCCATGCTGATAAAGACAATGCAGCATCTTTTCGAGAATATGTGGACATCGGCAAGGTCGCTGTCGGAAGTACTCAGCGCGGCGGAGTTTGAGGCAAGAGGAAGAATGCCAATCAAAGCTAGATCCGAAACGCTCAAAGCTCATCAGGAAGAGTTTGCCAAGTATCTTGTGGCCGCTGGCTTCGATGTGAGGAAGGATCACATGGTAGTTGGTAGTTCAGGTGTGGAACATTCCTTTAGCCTTGGACTATTTCGAAATGGTGGAAAGCCTGTGGTCATAGACATAGAATCATCTGACAAGCCGATCAGTTCCGTTCAAGTGATAAAGTTCTTTGCAAAGAAACTTGACGTTAAGGAACGAGTAGCTGACACTACGCTAGTAGTCGAACCCAACCTTGACAGAGATGCGCGCAAACTTGCAGCTTTCTACCAGATCAAGTTCACTGAGCTTGGTTCAAGAATGGGCTAACGAAGTGACTCCACTCAGATTGGCTTGCTTGTAAGTTGCGGCCCTGAGAAGCGGCGTAGCAAGGCAAACAAGGTGGCTGAAGATACTCTACGCCGTTCTCATAATCAACTCTCTATTAGGGATTGGTCTGCTGCAGTCCTCTCTATTGACTACAAAGGTCGGCGAGATGCCAAAGTGTCCTCATATGCGGTACGATGTCAATCTCGTCTGCTGTTTATCTCTAGGATGAGTCCGCCGATAGGCCCGGTACAACAGGAAGGCTCCGACGCCCAATATCGGTGCAGAGATCACATAGCAGATCGGTGCCATCCAGAAGATCCATGCAATGTGTTGCATCAAATATGACAAGTCCGTTGTACCTGTGATTCTTGAGGCAATGTTTCCCCCCAAAGACTGAAACAATATACCTATGACGAGTACTATGGCCCCGGCGACAACCGTTTCGACCCCTGTGTTGTATGGGGCCAACTTGTCTTTCTCTACAGGCTTTTCCTTCTTCATAGTAACCGAGGTGTAGGCGCATCGGCTTGTAATTAGGCTTTTCCAGGCCGCTCTGGTCCAATTTGAAGGTGAGATGGAGGTTCTTCGCTTTTCAGTTGATGTTCTTGAAGCTTTTTTCTTCAAGAGTTGCTGTCACCTAGCAACAAACAAACAACCAAATACCGGTTGTGGAGTGAGAAGCATGTGGCAAGAATGCCTTTCGTCTCCAAGTCTCAGCCACTTAGATCATCGTGGAGACTCAGCCCGCTATTCTTGGCTTGCTCCAAATGTGGAGCTACGTTGTACACTGATCATCAGGCGTCGAGGCCTATGATCCTCCGGTCAGCCCTGAATCCGCCGGAAGACCCGGAGCCATCACTGGAAGACCTCGCGAATGGCTTGCCCTTGGTCTTCACAGACACCGGGGCCTACGTTGGAAAGATCCTTGGGGTCGAAGAAGGCGCCAAACTTAGGGTCATTAAATCTAACATTGAAGAATGTTGCCCTGCGTCCCGATTCGTCTTTTTTTCCTCTCGGGCGGTCATCTCTTCAGAGCCTATTACACTTCTCCTAATGCCCGAGTGGTTCGAGGAACTATCTGAATTCGTTCATCAACTGGATTACTATGAAGCAAGGATCCGACCTCTCTTGACCTTGCTCGCAAACCAGAAGATCAGCGAGGCATCCTTCACAATGCTGTTAGGGAAGTATACGGAGAGATTTCAGCAGGCTGAGTTTCGCAAAGCCCAGTTCTTCAAGGAAGTGCTAGAGACCGAGATCGCCAGAATCGCGGTTAGTCTTGAAACACTTGAGGCGCAGAGAATACTGGGCGAAAGAAGCGATGAAGAATTCCTGCTAAAGAAGAGCATGCTATCTCAAATCAAGGGATACCTCGAACTGGTGGTCAGCGGAATAGCAGGAGCCACAAGTGGAACGCATAAGCTATCAGAGGAAATTAGAGAGCTAGTCAACCGGGGATCAATGTCTCTAACCACTGCCTCGAAGGCTCTTGCCATCATAGAGGTCTTGATAACGGATGGTCAGAGGCGCCAGAGGGATCAAGCTAGAATGTTGGAACAGAGGAGACAAGCCTCTTAGTCTTCGCTGAGAACGCTCCTTTCTCAATCTGCGCGAGGGCCTTTCTCAGGCTCTCTCTTGATGACCTGATTTGGTTAAGCATTGAATCTATGGTTCGCAACTCGAATCCCAACACCGCGTTTGCATTCTGGTCCTTCGTCGATCTTGCGACCGTTGCCAGTCTAGCTTTCTGCTCCAAAAGAGAGCTTTCAAGCCCAGGTATCTTCTTGCGCCCGCTTTCGGTCGATAGTCTGTAGGAAACCGCTAAGTATGCATCTTCAAACTCCTTTTCAGAAATTCTGCCATTCTTCAAGTCTTCCAGTAGCCCTCCTATCATCGTCTTCAATCCCTGAGCCACAGCCAATGCTTCATTGGCCTCAAGGAACCATTGTGGCATCATGATCAGGGATCCCTTGAATTGCCCCGGAACGGAAGACAGGGGAATCAGTAGCAGTCGGCCCACTTCGCATTCGTAAGTTTCTCCACTGAGAGTCCTTATTTTAAGCACGTCCCCAAATGGATCAGCTTTTCCGGCAGCTAGGCCAAGCAGCGCACCATCATCACGATATACCTGTTGCAGATCATCACTTACGTTGTCGAATGTGGCAAAGGTGGGCGTTGTGCTCGCAAGTCTCAAGCCAATGTCAAGTCCTCTCTCAAACTTGAAACCACAGTACTCACAGAACTTGTTGTCAAGGTGAATCGGCCTGCTGCATGACGGACACATCATGTGGATAGTGTGCGGAAGTCCAGAGATGGTCTTTGGGCTCTTCGTCTGCCAAACAGCCTCTTTATTGGGACTAGGCCCCCCCACGCCATAAAGTAGAGTTTCTCGCAAAGGCTTCTGCTTTCTTGCCTTGATTCTTGCCCTATTCACCGATAAGTTCCACGCTGACAGCGCTGCGCTGACTGCAAGCGTGAGCGAGCCAATGATTCCAAAGGCAAAAGATACAAATTGATAGATCTTGGCAAACTGAAGGATTTGAGCAAGCGAGTAGACAAGGTATCCGAGACACATCAGAAGGACACCAAACATAAACGGAACCAATGTCTCCAACGCTAGGCCACCCGATGAGTTCCGAATCCTATATCTTCCTGCACTCCCCGCCCTCTTGGCTAGGAGATTCTATTCAAGGCTTCATGGAAGCTCTGAGCGATCTCTTCGGGTCTCGCTCCCTCAATTACCTCCAACTTGTACATGCTGGCCAGCTTCTTCGCTGTATCGCTCAAGGCTGGAACAGCTATCAGGATTGATTTGGTCGGTGAGACATCGAAGGTCTTGGCGAAGACAGATATCACGTGCTCTTCACCGCAAACCTTGTCGCTAATAGTCATGTCAAGTGTGAGGGTGATCCTTCTGTTCTCCTGCGTCTTGGAGCTCACCAAGTCGAACGTATGCGATGTGCCAGAAGCCCCACGCACAGCACTTGACGTCTCAAGCTCGTATCCAGCCTCTCTCAGGATCTTCTTCAGCGGAACAAGGAACAGAACTTCTCTTGCGAACTCTGTTTGGGCTGTCTTGTCAAGAACATATGAATATGCATCATCAAGAACGCTTTCCTTTACTCCGAACTTCGAGCTGCAATCTCGACAGTAATGTCTACCTTCGGGGGCATCGAACCGCTTACCGCAGCTTCGACATTGAAACCAAGTGCCCACCTGCCGATAATCTGACCCAAGGCCGCTGAGAGGCTTTCTGCACCGTGGACAAGCTGGCTTGCCGTTCTTGAGAAAGTGATCGTCGCTATCGATCGCTCCGCATTCAAGATGCTCATACAGGTCTCTCTTCTCAATCTCATGCGCTCCACAGTAAGCACAGTAGTATCTGAAGGTCACATTCTTGGAACTACAACTAGGACAGATCGTCATCTTCTCATAGAACTTCGGGCGCAATATGCCTGCTCGAACAAGCTGGTCCAGTAAAGCCTTGGCCTTCTGAGGGTCTCCGGCGATCTCCTCGACTCTTGGGTATCGAGCTCCAAGCACTGGATGCATTTCTGGTGAAAGTTCTGCGAGATTTCCGTCAACGAACATCCTGAGTAGGACCTGAACCTCAGGAATCTCGTACAACGGGACTCTCTCGGCCCTACTCAAGACATCTCCACTCGACCGGTCACTGAAACCTGACCCGACTACCGCCCTCTCAAGAGCAATTGTACGCTCCAAGCCAAGTATATAACCGTTGAATCGGGCAGATGAAGCTATACCGTGCGGCCCCATCTACACAGGTATCAATTCTATGGGCGGCAGCTGTATCTCCGCTCCTCCTGAAGCCACGATGAAACCGGTCCCTTGATCTGCATAGCCTACAAGCGAAAATTGCACGCCGCTTCTGCCATCCGGCATGAAGACCCAGTAGTCCCCATCGAGAGTTGTCGTCACTTCCATGAAGTCGGACACGCGCACTGTCGCCCACGAAACACGACGCCGTAAACCGTCACTCAACCCGTAGACAACACCGTACAGCCTGTTCAAGAGATAGATTCGTTGGATATATCCAGCCTCCGAAGCTAAACATTGCAGAGTGAAAGTGGGGAAATTTGTCTGCGCGAACTTGTAGAGGTAACCGAACCTGCGCACGGACAATGTGAAGTTGCCTTTCCCAAACCCATAATCATAGTGCCGCTCACCATCTGGAGTCACAAAGAAAAAGTGCCCCCACCCTCCGAAGCCTCGACATGTGAAAGCTATGCTTGATCTCCCCACAGTCGCGTTCCCGATCTGCCCTCCTACAAGGGTCCCAGTTCCATCAAATAGATCGGCCCTATAACTCACGTTCTCGACCAAGCGATAGAAGACTCCTGCCCTCATCAAAACTCCTGTGGCGTTAATACCGCATCCGATGAGCATATCGATCCTGGCTGAGGAGCAGTAATACTGAACGTTGAGGCTCGGCCACGTTGACTGAAGGTACCCATACGTGAAAGCCTTCAGATTGTATATGCTTGGCCACAGGACAGTTGGGACTTCTCCCCAATAGATCACTTCGGCCAGATCATAGTTCATACCCCCAAAGACAGTGGTCAAAGTTGTATCCGTAACATTAGGCTGCCCGCGCGCGATGATTCTCTCTGTATAGCCGTAAGAAAACTGGTTCACATCGTAATAGTATATTCTCGCCCTGTAGTGTACAGGTCCTCCGATGAACAGCCAGTTCGCAGCCATCTGTATCCGCATCGTACAGGGCCACGCGATTCCGGAGACCAATGTAGTCTTTATCGCTCCGCCCGCTGCCAGATTGACAGTGAGGGTCTGGTTTGAACCGAGCGCCAATGTCACATTCTCATTTGTCGTCTGGATGTAGCCTCTGATATGAACCTTCACGTTGTAGACGCCTCCGTCAAGGCCATAGTCCCTCATTCTCCAGTTCCCTGACCATGTCCTGTTGTAGAACTCTGTGAAACCGAGAATGTAAAATCTGATAGTATTCTGATCGGCGTAAATAGTGACGCCGGAGCGTAGCGTTCCGTTTCGGACAAAGATTCCATTGAGCGACCAATCTGAGATCCGATACGCCTCCACCAAGACGTGCCCGCCGAAAATGGCGCCACTTGTGGTCCCGCAGACTCGCAGCTCAGCCTGCCGGGGCGACTCCAAGACCACGAGTGGTATTCCGGACTGTACAAACCGGATCGAGCCCGATATTACAGCTCCAGTCTTCAGGTAGATATCCCTCGACGCGTCTTGCCCTTTCTGAATGATTTGGATCAGCGGCGTTATAGGGTCCTTCTGAACATATGCGAACACATACGCAGTCAGATTATATGTTCCCAATCCGATTCCACAAAACTCCGTGGCAATAGGGTCTGCGCCCACATATTTCCGGCCCGTGCCGACCCTAATGAGGAAAAAGTCTCCTCCCGGTTGGTCTAGTGTGGTACCATTCTCCATCGCAATCAACTTACCATTTGTGTCGCGCACTTCCACAACCCAATTCAAGATCGCAATGTATGGAAGACTGACCAGCCAAGGGTGATCACTAAGCGACCGTATATCGCCAGGGATGCCCGGTCTCTGGTACTTTATTGACCCCGAGATCCTAGCCCCTCTATCAACATACATAGTCATAGTCAGGTTCTGTCTCCAAGACAGGGGTATAGGGTTCGGATACCACTGGCTCTGATTAGTTACCGCATATGCGAACCCGGTCGTCGGAAAGTATCCGGCGCAGGCCTCAAAGAAGTATCTTCCAGGCCGAAGTCCGGTCAGGTTGAAAAACCCTGTAGTAGCGTTCACCAACGCTCGGGCTTCCCTTTCTCTAGTCTCAACGTTGAAGGCGTAGACCACACCCTTCGCTTTGACGACTATACCACTCGGCGGAACTTCCGGATCCACAATATACCCGCGAACAGATGCCCAATCACGAGACCTGCAAACCAGAATCGTCATGTTCTCAGTAGGTCTCGTAGGGAAGATCGGCTTGCGCGTCGGAGAAAGGGCAAGAGATGTGGAGACATAGATCGTCACATTATAGAGCCCTGCCAGACTCGGAGCAACCATGTCCTTGAACCGGACTATCTGGGGAGCAGTGAACCAAGTCAGGTTCCAGCTCCATATTATCACATACCAAGGAGCATTGGGGTCGTAAGGAAAATGCTGTCTCATATCCGTCACGTTGTAATACCAGTAATCTTCTGTTATCGTAGACCAGACAAACGAAGTGTCATTTTCTCTGCTTATTGGCACGAACTCCCAAGGTATCTCAATCTTGACCGCGAAGCCCGGGACCGTCACATTAACCTCGATATCTCCGCTCGTCCCGACGAAGACAGGCCACCTCGACGGACGCATAACCGCCCGCTGATTCCCATAGGCCGGTTTGATGTGGAGCAAGAAATAGGGCAGAACAGCCGAGCAGAAAAGAATCAACGATACTACTAGTGAGGCGCCTTTCTTCAAGTGGATCGGCCTCGGCCAACGTCTGCCTAGCATGGTGCCTCACTGATGGAGAGTGAACGTGAAGCTACGGTTATGTCGGCGCGAATAATAAGAACATTTCCAGAATAAGACAATGGATCGTATTACCTTTGGCTGGTGAGACCGCATATTTGTCAAGATGGGGGGTTGACGCCTAGTCCAATCGATGATCCATACCATTCCTCTACCCGAGCCAACTTGGATCGCTTCAAGCAAAGGAGGAGGCTCTCCGTGCCTCTAGCGCTCTCAGCTTGAGCCTGTCTTGGAGTATCTCAATATAGCGGCAATTCCTCCGAAGCCTTTGAGAAGTTGTTGGCCCTCCTCCGTTTCCGCGGAAATTATCTCAACATCCACACCCTTGTTTTCGCCGATTTCAGCAAACTCTTCAAGCAGGTCTCTCTTCTCAACCTGAAGTGTGGCGTTATTGCATTTCTTACATTGAAATGAAGCGGCGTCCTGCTCTAGCCTAGCCATCTCATGTGGAAGCGCGAGCCTATCCTCTGTGAACCCGCAGGCCCGACACTTGATGGTGGCGTGAACCATCTCAAGCTTCTCTGAAAGAAGCAGGACGCTAACAAGGCCAGTGTCCAACGCCCTACGAACCTCACTTTCACCGTACGCGGCCAAACCAGTATCATGTCCTACCTCGTAGAGGAACCGTTGCACAAGTCTCTTTTCTTCAGAGTAGCGAACTCCACGAAGGATCTCAGGCGCCTTCTCTAGAACCTCATCGATTCCGTTGTCGCCTACATATGAGGTGTCAACAGTCGCCACGATCTTCTTTTTCAACTCATAATTCAAGTAGTCCCCGTCCTCGAAATCGTATTTTGAAGGGCCCGGTCCGCCTACGATTAGCCCTCTCAGATCCGGTGTCTGCCCAAGGATCTCATTGGCGTGTCCTCCAACTCTTTTGTAGTATTGGTTCACTTCGGCCTCCCTGAGCCTCTCAAACCTCCGCGCCGATTGTCCTCCCGCCCTGTGCTTGCCAGGAATCCCTGAAGTCATTTCCTTGACTACGCTGACCTGTCTGCCTCTCAGAGTCGCTACCAGAGCGTCGTTGCCATCGATCAGAACGATTCCGAATGTGTCTTTCTCCCTAAGAATCTCAAGCAGTGGTTCGATGTGAAACCGGTTGTCACATCGATAGAGGTAGACGCGGATAGGCTCCGGTGGCTCTAGGACATAGGTCTCCATCCTTTCGGTTCCAGGGCCGTTCTGAGGAATCGCCCCGCAGAAAATGGCCAAGCCGTTCGGTGGAGGGCGCTTGAAAAGTTTCAAGCGCTGCATCGTCTTCTCAATCGCGTCGAGAACATTCTTCCTTGTAGTTCTGGACTTTATGTTGGACGCGGTTCCATATTCTTCGCGAAGTTGACCTATAACCTCATGAATCTGCCGGTCAGGCGGAACGTACAAGGTGATGAGCTCAGTCCCGCGGCCTTCTTTCGAGGCCAGTTGATCCAGCGTCCGCTTCAACTTGAATCTGGAAACTGAATCCTGAGACTGAGCTTGCAAAGCAGACGCCTCACACGCCTACCCCGAACTCACTTATATAAGCAGATTGCCCCGTCAGTATCAACAGAGGAGCTGTCAGGTGAACTCCGTCATCAAGATTGGCGGTTTCTTGTTCGGAGACAAACTGGACGAGAATCAAATCAAAGCGTATGCTCAGGTATTGAGGGATATTCACAGACAAGGCCAGGGGATGGTCATCATTACCGGGGGAGGAGAAACAGCCCGGAAGTACATTACTGCAGCAAGAGCACAAGGCACAAACGAGGCACAATGTGACCAGATCGGTATTCATGCAACGCGCCTGAACGCGAGGCTGCTTATCTCTGCACTCGGAGAAGATGCGTTTCCCGAAGTTCCAAAAACGATAGAGGAGCTACGCAGATGTTTCGTGACCGGAAAGATAGTGGTAATGGGCGGACTTCAACCAGCCCACTCAACAGACGCTGTCGCCGCCATAGCAGCAGAAGCGATCAATGCAGACGTATTCATCAAGACGACCGATGCCCCAGGCATCTGCACAGAAGACCCCAAGAAGCGCCCTGACGCCAAGAAGCTCGATGTGATACGCATCCAAGAGTTGTTAGAGATGCTTTCTAAGAGGTCCATCGCCGCAGGAGGTTACGAATTGATCGATCCGATCGCACTTAGGGTCATCGAGAGATCAAGAATATTGACTTGGATCGTTCCTGGAGAAGACCCCACAAACATAAAGAGGGCTCTGAGGGAAGAAGCTGTTGGAACTAAGGTAGTTCCCTAGCTACGACAGTTTTCACCGACGAATGACGCCGATCGTCATCAGAGAAGGCACGGTCTGCTATCAATTATCATTGGTTCGCAGTCGCTTCAGTAAGAGGTTTTAGCCTGGCTCCTCACTGCTTTTGACTATGAAGGTTCTTGATTTGGAACTCATTTGGTAAGTCGGCGGTGTTCGCCTGGTGACGGTAGTGTTCCTCCGGTTCGGGTCTGAGCCTTTCCTTGGGGTGCTCTGAGCCTTTGCTTTCTGATCGTGAATACAATGAAGACAGCAAGGGTCGCTACAATCGCCGTCAAGGCAACGAAGAAAGCCGTGACCATGCTGTAGTCGCTGGTCCACGAAGCAACAACGTTGTGCGGTCTATCCATCAAGATTGTGGCCTTCGGGGTGGTCGCGGCGGCGTCTCCAGTCCAGCCACTGAAGACATACTTACCGCCTAGAGAACCGAAAGGTGATTCCATGGGTACTTCAGAGGGAATGGAGAACTCAGCTGTAGAACCGTCGTCATACCAGCCTTCTCCGCTTGGAGTCCCGTGCTTCGTTTCAACCGTCAAGTAGTACTGCCACCTCCAAGTGGCAGTCAAACTCTTCGGTCCGTCCATGACTAGAGTGACCGCATTCGAGGTGCTGGTCGCGGCCCCTTGCCATCCCAAGAACACCAATCTAGACTTCTTCTCTATTGTCTTTGAAGGCGATAGGGCAGTCACAGATACAGTTGTTCCGCTATCCAGCCATTGCGTTGACTTATCGACTTGACCATCTTTGGGGTCGATCGTGAGCAGAAACTGGGTCTTCCAAGTTGCAGTCACCGTTTTGGGTGCGTTCATGCTGACCGTGCCCGTCGTGAAACTGCCGGCGTAGTCTCCCGTCCATGAATTGAACGTGTGTCGTATTCCCTCACCCCCAGTCACTTGTGAGGTCACAGAGAACGTGGCTGTTTGATCCTTGTCATACCATCCTCCTCCGGAAACCTGCCCGTAAGGAGAGTTTACGGTAAGCTTGTACTGCGTCACCCATACAGCCTCGATGATCTTCGGCGAATCCATGTATACCAAGTTCAAGGGGTTGCTCGCACTATCTTGCAGCTGTGCGCCGGTCCATCTGTCAAACCTGTATCTTGTGCCTATTCCTTCCTCGATCGGAGAAGTAACTGCAACACGTGCCCAGCTTCCCGCAAGATACCAGCCTGTGCCTTCAGGGCTTCCCCGATCAGACTTCACATATAGAAAGAACAGCGGGTCATATCTGAATGTCAGAGTAACAGTTGTGTTCGGGCTGGCCGTCTGAGAGTTGAATCGACAGAAGAACGCGACGCCATTGTTGCCGTATGGCCCCCAAGACGGCCCTGGATAGATATAGTAGGGATAGCCATAGTAGGGGTACCCGTTAGGCACATAACTGTCAATCGATATTGTTGGACCATAGGTCGTATTGAAAGTCAAGGTTCCCTCCCCATAGATCGTTCCCACTTGATAGCCTCCAGCATACACCTTTGCTCCGATATTGGGGTACAGTCCAACTGTCTTTACGGTTACATAGTACCAGCTGACCGCCTCAGTTGGGGGAGTCCCGAAGCTCATCATCAAACTCAAGAGTGCCATTAGAAGCAGAAGGGAGGCAGATCTGAACCCTTTCAAGTTCTACCCTCGCGATGAAACTCGCAATATAGTCTTTGTTCTTCCTCCTTTTCATCTTTTCGTATGAACTGGCGAGACAGACATTATTCAACTTGGCTCGCTGGGGTGATTCCAAATTACGAGAAGGATATATCATGACAAGCTTAAGAGAGGAATCGCTCTAGTGCTAAACGTCAGGATGACTGGCAATGTTGTTGTGGGACCAAGGCTTCTGGTGGCTGTAACGAATCATGGAGCACGCCACAGACTGGATCTCAAGGTGCATTCGCCACGCGAAGTTTCTGGTTTTTCGCAACCGGAAGCTCTTGGGGACCTACTCGAGGACGAATGCGGAGATCATGCGTGCAAGAAACTACGTACGTTCGCGCAGGATGAGGTTGGAACAGGCGTTCGATCAGGAGCTCTCTACTCTGCAGAGATTCTTTCAACAGATGACCTTTCTCAGTCTGGCACTCGCCTTTATGTCCGGGCTGATCTTGGGAGGGATCATAAGCTCAGTGCCCGCGGTTTTCATAATACTGACATTGGCCTTGGGCTTTCCTGTCGCTATCGCCTACGGTAGTGCGAATGGACTTTCGCCCATTTTCTCTACGGCCGCCGCAATCTCTGTGAACTGTTTCATATCGTATGCTGTGCTAAGGGTGATTCGGATAGTAGAATCAAATCCACGTATTGAACCATATGTAACCCGAATCAGATCAAAATACGCGAGCACCTCACAGCGACTTATGTTACACGCTGGTCGGTTCGGAGTCGCAGGAGCTTTGGCCATATTCGCCTTTCTGATAGGCTGGTGGGTATCCGCCTTGGTGGCCTACATCTTGGATGTTGAGCTTGGAACGGCCATGAAAGGGATATTCGTCGGAGCGCTCATTGGAGGCCTCACATCCCTTGCCATATATCAGGGATTGCTCATCGCCGTGCCGAATCCCGGAATAATCTCATTCATATTCGTCACGATTTTCGTGATCTCTGCGTACTTGACGAGGAGAGCTAGCCGCCGGAGAACAGTGTCCTTCAGCCGCGGTTGATGTACTCCTCGGTTCTCTGATGAAGTATGCCGGCACGGCCGAGCAGACGACACCGAATGCAGAGAAGAAGTATGGGGCGGCGATCCCGAAGCTCTCCCAAAGGGCGCCGCTCAGTCCTGCACCTATCATGCTGCCGAACCACCATGTAGCTGCTGATATCCCGTTCATTAACCCCCATTTGTGCGACGGCGTGAGATCCATCATCAAAGCCTGGAAAGCCGGCCAAGAGGCATTTAGAATTGCATACCCTATGAACATGAACACAACCGCTTGAATGTAAGTCTTCGACCATCCAAACATAGCGAAGAATGGTGCGGAAAACAGAATTGTCAGGAGGACCATCCTTCTCTTCCCTGTCAGGGGAGCCAACTTGCCACCTGGAACTTGCACAATTAGAGATGCAACTCCGAAGCCAATAGCGTGCATAAGGCCGACCATAGTCATGTCGACCGAGAATCTTACAACTGCGAAAATCGGTGATATCGGTGTGAATATCCCGATTCCGATTCCTTGAACAATGTTGACCATGGAGAAAGTCAACACGGTCCTAGAAAAGCCCGAAGTGTCAAATCTATCGATTGGAGTGGTGACCTTGCTTCGCTCTTTCAGCGTCTCCCTGATTGTTGCGGTGATCGCCACGTTTCCTAGAAAGAAGATGAAGCACAGTAGAAAAGGAGCTCGAATTCCAAACATATCGGCGACGGCGCCGCCGATGAGCGGCCCGAGAACGAATCCTGCAAGTAATCCAGTATTCGCCCACCCGTATGCCCTCGCCAGGCCTTCAGATGTGGATGCGTCCGCCACGATTGAGTATCTCATCGGTACATAGATTCCAGGCGCCAGACCGGCCAAGACAACCCATGGAATCAGTTCAGTCCAGTTCACGGCATAGGAGTACATTAGTGGAGGCAGGACTGCCATGGCGGCTCCTGCGATGTGCAGCCTCCTTCTGCCATACTTGTCTGACAACGCGCCGCTCATCAACTGAAAGATCGCTGAAACTCCGTTTGATACGGAAAAGACCAGGCCCAGCTGAGTCACTGACGCACCAAGAAACCTTATGTAAAGTGGCCAGATTGGAGCGATTATGTTTGAGGCAAGAGAACTTGCCGCGAACGCAAGCGATAGAAGAAGAACATGTCTGTCGCTTCTCTTCAAGGCCCACAAGAGTATTCTCTCATCTGTGCCCAGTGCTTGTCCCTGTAGCGCACATTTCCTTAATGAGTCATCGCTCTTTTCCTTTGCGTAGGATCAGGCATACAACTCTTAAATGAGGTATACGTCACTCTTACTGGTTGATCTGTCGTGGTCAGGAAGATAGCTGAGGGTATTTTACAGAAGCTTCTCGGGTCGTTGACCGAGGTCCTTCATGAGGCGGTAATGGATGCTGTGGGTGAGATCATACGTGGCTTTCTGAGAAGACTTGTCCTAGCGCTACTTGGGGCTTTCTTGATTGTTTTTGGTGTCCTACTTCTCTTCCTGGGCTTGATTAGGTTTCTTGCTGTCTTCTTTCCTGAATGGTTGGCCTGGACTATTGTAGGCCTACTCATCGCGATCCTTGGGTTCGCGTTCTTACTGGCCTCTATGCCCCGAAGGAAACACTAGCTACGAGGCAATTGTGCTCATCTCCCCCGCTGCGGTATGACTCTGCACGCATTAATTTCGCGATGGGACTAGTGGCTCATGATCAGGCTTGGTGCGCATCCAGGTCAAGCGATATAAGAAGAAATACCTCTCAAAGGCGGTCTACCAGTGTACCAGCTACTTCCTCTATGTCAATAGAAATGTTGCCGAGAGATTCAGAGACAAGAATCTGAAGATGGTTGCTGAAGAAGACGCGATTGTTTTTCAAGTTGTCGGGGCAGCATTGACCTCTAGAAGAAATACTGAAGCATCATTCTCACACCAATCGCCACGACAAAGATGGCAAATATCCTCTGCAGGGATCTAGCTTTCAATCTTCTCGCAGCAAACGCTCCAATTTGTGTGCCGAAAACTATACCAAAGCCTAATGCGGCTGCGGAATCAGCCAACACGTTCCCTAAGAGAACATGAGTGATCGCTCCTGAGATCGAGGTGAAGATCATGATGTACATCGAGGTTGCTACAGCAATGTGCATGGGCATAGTCATGACAAGAACCATCACTGGAACCATAACTGCTCCTCCTCCTACACCGAAGAATCCCGACGAGAATCCAGCAAGAAAGCTAAGGATCATGCCTGGAACCATGTTTGCCGTGTACACAAAGGTCTCTCCCTTTGCATCACGGATTCTACGAAGCCAGCCCCATATCCTAGCTCGCTTCCTCTGGCTTTCCTCACCTGAAATCACAAACATTCTCGTTGCGACAATGATCAGAAAGACTCCGAATAGCGAAGTCAGGTTCTTGGCTGATATGAAGCTTGTAGCCAAGGCGCCCAAAGTTGCTCCCGGAATACTTCCGATGGCTACAACCAACCCTAACGCGTAGTCAATTCGCTTCTGCCTCGCGTATGCGACGCTGGAGGCAAGGGCTGTAAAGATTATCATGACCACACTTGTTCCCACAGCGTAATGCATAGAGATTCCGTAAAGCAGAACAAGGATCGGCACCATCAGAAATCCGCCGCCTACACCGATCATGGAAGAGAGTATTCCCACTATGAAGGCGAGCAGAGACATTGAAACAAGTTCCAGCATTATCGACTCACATTTGTTCCTCTACGGATGAAGCCCGGAACTACCAGCACCGTTCTTATAAGAACTCCCAAAAGAAAGCAGATCAACTCTTACACGATCTTGCGGTCACTCATGAAAAGACCAAACAGTTCACGGTAGGTTCGCAGGGCTTCTTCTTCCTTCTCCACTCCTTTGATGAGCATCCTGCCGTTTTTGAACAGACTAACCTCCACTCCATCATATCGAAAGACGATCACGACTGCCGAACGTGCCAGAACATCGAATCTTCTTTGCATCTTCTGTGTTACCTTCTCAAAATCAATGTCAATGGGTTCACTTGGGTTTACGTTGATCGTTTCTCTTCCGCAGAGCCAAGCAAGTCGTCCATTGCTTCTAAGCCTCGGATGGGTCTTTTTTCCACATATGCTACAATCTTCTCTCCTGAAGATCTCGATCTTTTCGAACTCCATTCTTCTAAAGTCACAGACTAGGAGTTTTCCTTTCAGCGTTCCCTCGATGCCTGCGAGTAGCTTTATTGTCTCCACTGCCTGAATCGATCCGACCATGCCTGCTGTAGCTCCAAGAACTCCTCTCGTATCGCAGCCCGGTAGGTTCCTGTCATCGATCGCAGGTAAGACGCACTCTAAGCATGGGGTCTCCGGTGGATTGAAGACTGATACATTGCCCTCCATCGCAATTGCTCCTCCGAACACGTACGGTATCCTGAGTCGTGAGCAAGCTGAGTTTACGATGTATCTCGTTCGCATGTTGTCCAGGCCGTCAACGACCACATCTGTGTTCTTAATGATCTGTTCGACATTCTCCTCTCTGATGTTGTCGGGTACTGACAAAGCCTCGATATCAGGATTGACTTCCATCAACCTTTTAGCAGCAACCTCCGCCTTCGGCAGTCTGAGATCTTGAACTGTGAACAGGATCTGCCTGTGCAGATTATGAAGCTCAACTGTATCTTGATCAACCAGAACTAACCGTCCAACACCTGCCAAGGCCAGATAGAGAGCGGATACTGATCCAATACCGCCCACCCCGATAACCGCTGCTTTCGTTCCTTTGAGCCTTCTCTGGCCTTCCTTTCCCAGCTCTTTCAGAACTATCTGCCGGCTATAGTACTCGACAGAATCAAAGCCAATCCCGGGCATCTTAGATATCCCAGATTACTAGTTCTCAATCGTTGTGTTAAAGCCATTATCATTCTGGATCGTGACATGATCCTCTCGCAAGTCAAGTTGACCAGATCTCCAGCTTGAGAAGTCAACGGAGACTCAGGTCTTCCTCTCTTCTAGAAGTCTTCGTATACTTGAGAGCAGCAGAGTCCGGAGAAGCTGTACTTGAGATCTAGATTCTCAGCCAAGCGTACTGCCTTCGGGTCAGGATAGGTGATCGCGTTTACTCCAGCCTGTACAGCAAGGCGATCGATTTCTTCACGTAATTTTCCCTTGGGTCGAACGCATCCAAGTGCAAGAGGAACCTTGGGCATCAACCTACGTGCCTCAACGATCACAGATGCGATGTCGCAGGGAGATGCGGGTGAACAAAGCTGCATAGGTGTTCCTGGGACAGGAGTGAAACCGATAATTATGACCGCTGCTGGCCTATGACGGGAAACCATTCTGAGAGCCTCAAACTCTCCTTTCAGTCTTCCGTAGTGAAGCCCCACGAGTACGTGAGGGACGACTCGTACCCCTTCTTGCTCCAAGACGCTGAGCGACGCATCGTAATCCTCGACCCTACGATTCAGCCTGTAAATCTCTCTAATGGTCTCGTTAGAACCGATCACATCAATGAGAACGGCGTCAATTTCCACTCTCGCCAGCTCGCCAGCAAGATCCTTATTCACAAGGCCCGTATGAACGACCACCTTCAACCCCAAGTCTCTTTTCGCCTTAGCTATTGCACCAATGAAAGTTTCCAAGGGAACCGTCCCATCTAATGTACATCCTCCGCTCACTAGACAACCTTCAGCATTTGTGCGATGCAGTTCTTGGAAAACATCGACCAAGTCGTCAGGTGATTTCACAGGTATCATTGTCTCCAAGAGTTTTGCGCTGCAGTGTCGGCATCTCAGTGCGCAGCCATGTCCTGTAACGGAGATTGAAGGGAACGGGCGGACATGATTGTTCCAGTATCGATTGGCGTATGGCATGAAACTTGGAGCATAGAACCTGATCCTACGGCCGAAATTCTTCCAGCTTGTCTCCTTCGCTCTGTTGAGAGCTTCGGTGAACTTCACATCAGAATCCATTGTTGGGGGCCATCTCAAGCCGTAGTTCTTCCATCGAGCCTTGAGCACTGCCAGTTTTCCTTTCGAGGAAGCGATCTACACATACGTTGCGATGGTCTGCGGGTACTTTCTCATTAGAAGTCTTTCGAGTTCGAGTCTCAGTTCTCTGTCCAATTCCGCCTGTCTTTCAGATATGAACTCTATGCCTTTCGCAGAATGAATGACAGGTCCTTGGAGGATTCCGGGTGATCTTATCTCAGTTGAGGCGACAGGGTCTGTTCTCAAGGCTCTAGCAAGTAACTTTGATGGGCTTTCATTTGATCTCAGAGCTAACGCGACTTTCATCATCTGTCTTTCCGATAATGGTCGGAGCCCGAAAGTGTAAGGAGAGATCTTCTCGATGGTTTCGAAGTTTACAACTTTGTCTCTGACTCCGAAGCCAACTGAAAGGAAGGGGTTGATCTGCTCCTCTTTTATGAGCCACGTGTTGGAGTCGTGTGAAACGATTAGGTCAAAGTGGCCTCTTCTGTCTCTCCCGACGAAGACTCTCCACCCGCTGGGATTTGAGTCGTATCTCTTCAGGATTTCCTTCTTGATGTCCTCAGCGGGCTCCATCCTTCTCGCCTGTCAGCTTGCTAGACATTCGAATCGACTGCAATCAAGGATATTAGCGTTTGTCGATTGCCTCCCCACTTAGAGGCGGAGTGTTCGTTGCAGAAAGACGGTGATGAACATGAGTCCCAAACCGCATATTAGTGAGAGGGGAAGTCCGGGAAAGGTGCTTCTTTTCTCAAGCATCTTGAAACCTAGAAAGGTGCCGATAACGATTCCGATAGAAGCTGACACATATGGAATAAAGCCGAACGAGAGCATCGTATGACTCGCAAGCATAGAGTAGAAAACAAGGTCACCTAGTCCGACAGTCAGTTCTCCGAATGTCAAAGTTGCACCTGAGAGATTCTCAAGGTCTACCTTTTCAGCAATCTTCCCGATAGGTCCCTTGAAGACCGCCAATATGTCGTAACCAGCCAATCCTAGTAGAAGGACAATCGTCGTAAGCGTCGGTATAGACGCCCCCAGAAATGTACCTAGCATCGCGCCTAGAAGAGTCATTGAGGCTAGGTGTGCCATGCCTCTAGTGCGGTTAATTGCGTACGCCAAGATGGTCGTCAGAACTAGGGCGGATACGATGACGGCATCGGTGGCAAATTGCGCCGGAATCCTAAGGATCTCGAAGAACGCCGCCAAATACCAGTTCGACAGCATGAAGAGGACTACGATGGTTGCTAGCCTGAGGATCATCCTGAAGATCCTCTCCAAGCCGTGTTTCACGAGCAGATACATGATGGTTGCGATCGCTGCCATAATTACGACGAACATTGCCATGTTAAGGGTTGCACCTGACGATGTTTCCGGGAATGCTGTTATGACCTCGACCTCGATTTTCGACTCTAGAATCCCGACAGCAAGGATGCCGGCTACGATCAAAGTCCACATCTCGGGGAGTAAATGACTAGCCGTGGCTCTAAACTTCTCTTCCAATCTTCTTTCCAGCATTTATCGAGCAGTTCCGACAGAACCGCTCATTCTTCAAGTCTGTGTCTTTTATGCTATTCGAGAAATGCATGACGCAGGACGGATCCACGCAATGTTCGAGGCCGAGCGTGTGACCGAGCTCATGAACAGCCTCCTTAACCATCCTAGACTGAAGGAGGTTGTCGCCGTCTGTTGTTCCTTCCGCGGCTTTCAGCCTGTAAGTAGATATCACGGCAACCCTGTCAAATGCTTGGCCAAAGACGTAGTTCAACCCGGGCGCAAAGAGATCCTCGCCGGTGATACCTAGAATCCTCGCATCATGGTCCTCGGGAAGGATTCGCAGCAGACTTGAAAGAAAACGCGCTGCTAGAAATTGTTGTCTCGAGGGCGCGAAGGAGTTGTCAGGAATCGTTTCTGCGTTGACTACTTTCACTTGAATGCCCATGAGTTGCTGCAGTCTGTCCTTCAAGTCTTTCAGCTTGTTGAGATCCGCGTCTTCGAAAGGCACTATCACCACGTTGATAGGATTGTCAGATCTCGACAATTTGTCCCGTCCTTGGAGCTTCGGCATCAAGGCCAGCCTCCTTAGCCCATGACGCTAGTTTGCCGCAATTTCCCTCGGCTCCGTGGACCACAAGTATCTTGGTTTTCCCATTGATCTTCGACAAGGTCTCCCTGAGCTCATTTCTACCGCAGTGAGAAGAAAAGTCGAACTTCTGAACGGGGGCGTCCACCTTTCTCATCTTTCCATGAAGCATGAATTGTCCCTTCTCCTGTAGAAGCCTTCCGGGCGTCCCTGGAATTTGGTAGCTGACCAGAAAGATCGCGTTTCTGCTATTGGTTGCAACGGATTCCATGTAGAAGACTGAGGCTCCTCCTTTCAGCATTCCCGCCGGGGAAACGATTACGGAAGGTGTCTTTGCTGCTCTTCTCCTGTCTTGCCACTTTTCTATCCACTCGGCTCGACGTATGGCTCTGGAAAAAAGATCTGGGTCTCTGAGTGAATCCGGATGGTCGGCTAAGATTCGATTTGTCTTCAAAGCCATTCCATCCACAAAGACAGGATGATCAAAGTGGTATGCTTCAAGAACGCAGAGTATCTCTTGCGATCTTCCAACACCGAAAGCTGGAACGAGAACCGTGCCCCGATCCTCAACTACTTCTGTTGCCTTTTCAATGAATTCCTGCTCCATTCTCCTTCTATCGGGATGATCCTCCTCGGCGTAAGTGGACTCAATGATCACAGCATCTAGATCTCCGTAATCTTGATCAGCGCTCTTGAGGAGTTGAGTCTGACAGATGTTGAAGTCTCCGGTGTAAAGAAGTCTCTTCCCTTCATTCTCTATGAGCACTTGACTGCTCCCGGGTATGTGTCCTGCGTTGAGAAGAGAAACCTTTGCCCTTCCAACATCTATCGCCTTCCCGTGGGGAAGATCGATACAATGCCCCATCATTGATTGTAAGTCCAGATACTCAAATGGCAGATAGTACCCGGTGAGATGTATGAAATCCTTTATGAGTAGCTCGGTTTGTTCAAAGGTCGGTTCAACCCCATACATGGGAATCTTGCCCCTGATGTAGAAAATCGGAGTTGAACCCGAGTGGTCTAGGTGAGCGTGAGATAGGAAAGCAGCGTCAATCTCTCTTGGAGAAATGTGTGCAGGGAAGCCAACTTCATGATCCATCATCACACCGTAGTCCAGAAGAATGCTTCTCTCTTGACATTGCACCGCGATGGCTGATCTTCCAACTTCCTCACAGCCACCTAAGAATCGTATCTTCAATATCTTGCACCGATATATGCAGCCTCGAATTCTCAGTTGGCGTCGCTAATGGTGACGCAGAGTTTCATAAACTCTCTTTCTGAGAGAAATGGTCTGCTTCGTTCGCATCGTCATGTAAAATCATACTAAAAAAGGTTGCGAGAGACATTTTTATTGAGCCCCATATCACATAGGTCAGTCGGTATGCATGCCAGTACGGTTCGAGGCTCCAAAAGGCAGATTCAAGGACTGCACTTTGCTCGTGGGATATCATGGCATAGGCGAAACTGGGTATATCACAGTATCATACGTGGTTCATGCACTGAAGGCTAGGCGCGTAGGGTTCATACGAACGGCAAACCCTCCTGCATTCGTGACCACGACTCGGAGCGGTCTACTGACTCCCTTTGAAATCTACAGGAGAGGGAATCTAGTCATGGTCAAACTGGAGTTTCCGCCACACAGAAGCGAGGAGGCAGAGATGGCTCGTACAATGGCTTGTTGGGCCGTCGAGGAGAAATTCAGGGAGGCGCTTCTCGTGGGAGGCTTGGATGTCGGATTCAAGAATGGCAGGCATGAATCAAGAATCGTTCCCACAAGAGCCTACTGGACCAAAGCCAAGAACTTCGCTATACCTCTACTGGAGCAAGGACTGTATGTGTACGGCCCCTTGGCAATCATGCTGGGCGAGTTCGAAGCTAACAACTTCCCCGCAATCGCCATACTTCCCTATGCGGACATGTCCAGATCAGATCCAAGAGCGGCACTAGTTGCAGTCCGGACGGTTGCGAAGACTTGTAAGCTGAAGATTGATATCTCTGATCTTGAAAACTACGCGAAGGTCATAGAAGCGGACCTAGATCAGAGAACTAAGATAGCCAGAAAGTCAGTTCATGGAATGTATGTCTGACTCGGGGTAATGGCTGTATCCCCTAGCGTCTGCTTTGATTGCAACGATCTACACGCCACGGGTAGTTACGATTGGGGCGCTGGTATGTGAGTTCAGTTAGGAAAGAGCAATTGCGCTCTCAGTTCTTGGATATGCTTGCAGTCTTTCTTGGCGGAGTCGCTTATCATTTCTTACTTCTCTTGGCTCGAGAGCCTTGCCTTCTTTCAGTCAAACGGGGTCTTCGGTATTGTCTCAACCCCTTTTTCACGAGCTTGAAGAGTGCTTTGCCAGCGTCTTTGCTCCAAGGTGAGTCTCCACTGTAGGAGATGCTGAATCTCAACCCGGCCTTGCTTGAGAGTTGCCTCAAAGCGGGTATCAGTCGCTTGCTCAGGGAATCATTGGCAGCATGCAGAACTATCATTTCGTAGCTTGAGGATGCAACATACTCCTGAATGGTTCTTGCAGAATCTTGTTCAGTTTCAGGGTCTGTGGGTGTCGGGGACTCCGTCTGTGATAACGGGTAAACGTCATCTATCTCCAGCGGGACAACTCCATAAGGAGTACCATATGCACAGGCGTGTATCCTTCTATCTCGGAGAATTGCGCTCAAGAGTGCTATCTGCGGGCCCGTATGAAATGGCTTCTTGTGGATCTGTGGCAGCAAGAGAAGAATGCGGCTTCCGATTGGAGAACAATAGCTTTCAATTAGTCTTACTCTATGGCGTACGATCTCAGGCCTCGAAACTCCATGTGGTCCTAAGTACAGTAGCCCTTTCCTCTTAGTTGAGGGGCTGTGTCTCTCGATGAATTGAGAGTATTTCTTGAGCTTTCCCAATGCTTGAAGAAGCGAAGGATGAGATCTTGCTCGAATCTCTACGAGCTCCCACAACCTTCCTTCGGTAATGGCCTGCTTTATGCGTCTCATCTCTTCGAGGCAGACGAATAGGTTATGTTCAGCCAGATACCTTTCTGCGCTGGGCTTCTCAAGTTCAATCATGTCTTTAGGTGTGTGTCGCTGACATACAGGGCATGAGCACGGAAAGTACTCGATCTCTTTCAACTTGAGTGTTCCGTTTTCGGTCAGGTAGCGGCCCTGCTTGGCAAATATCGCGTATGATGCCGAGTCAAAGAGATCACAACCCAACGCCACTACTAAGGCTAGCATGAACGGATGACCGGCGCCAAAAAGGTGTAGAGGCTTCGACAGCGGCATGTTCACTTTAGCTGTCATGATCATATCGACGAGCTTGTCAAACATGTACCGCTCCATTACTGGCGTTGGGCTTCCGAGAGAGTAGATCGCGAACGGTCGTTGACTCATCTCTTTGGCTGATCTGGCGACTAGGTCAAGAAATGCTCCACCTTGAATTGGGCCTTCCCAAAGGATGTCGGATCTGGTTGTGGCCTTTAATGTGAGATCAGCTCTTCGGATGGTTTCGTTGACGGTCCACTCTGCTCTCTTTCTGTTGACTCGCCAGCCTGTTGGCACATCGAGTATGACTCCAATGTCAGTGTCAATGGCTTCTTGGAATTGCGCTATTTCGTCTGGCTGGACATCTATGCTACCGTATTCGAGGATTTGGTAGGCTCCTGAATCTGTCACTACGACACCGTCATAGTCCAGAAGTCTATGTATTCCATCTGCTACAGCTTTCTGCCCTAGATTTTTCTTGATTAAGTAAGCATTTGTGATTATGGCATCACATCTGAAGGTTTTGAGTATCTCCCTAGGACTTATTGGTTGGACTAGTGGATTGACAACCGGCAGAAGATGAGGCGTCTCGATCTGCCCGCTCTTCGTATCTACAGTCCCTATCCTTCCCAATACGTCCTTGCAGGTAATCTCGAAGCTCAATGTTTCCACGATCTGGAGAACTTGAAATGCTTAACTTGCCTTATGACCATAGAGCTGTGGAGAGCGAGATAAGTGTTCAGCAACGTGGTCTTTCTCGGAGAAAGACCTCACCT